>Ga0335078_10014360_pt1 | contig 11749 bp, 12 predicted proteins | sample Lox_Sample_32_FD_206711 | JGI IMG/M metagenome (GOLD analysis project Ga0335078, IMG submission 206711) | Soil microbial communities from Loxahatchee National Wildlife Refuge, Florida, United States - Lox_Sample_3.2 | ecosystem: Environmental > Terrestrial > Soil > Wetlands | place: USA...
CATCCGTGTCCCCTCAGTTCCGTTTCACTATGGCAGAAACACCGCCCAGAACACAACTACAATTCGGCAAAGTGCGTACTAAGCCGCTTCCGGAATCTGTACTATAACAGCAACATCCAGTGAAGATCCACAGCGCGAACACCTTTGCCCTGTGGCTACCCGCGGATTCTTGCCCTTCAGATCGATATCGGCCGGAACCGTATGCGTGCAGATTGGGCAGTGAACGTAACCGATACTGTGGTTTTCGACGAATGCTTTCATGGTTAGCTTCCCCTCACTTCATCCGACGAGAGAATCTGAGCAACGGTTGTACCAAAATCGTAAAGATTTTTCATCGCACCCGCTGCCGGTGGTGCCGGCTTATCCTTATTCGATGCGTCGGGGCGGCATACGTTTCGAGTCCCCCTATCGCAGCCGGTGCTACGCTGAAACTATGACGCAGCCGGCCGCACCCAAGATCCAGCTCAGCAATACCGCGGAGTATCGCGAGAACTATGCCAACAGCGTGCAGGTGCGCGTGAACCTGTGGGACTTCCTGCTGCTGTTCGGGCGGGTGAATCAAACCGCTGCCGATAACGTAACCATTCAGAACTTTCAGGGGATCTACGTGAGCCCGCAGCAGGCCAAGGCGCTTTTGAACGTGCTTCAGCAAAACGTCAACCAGTACGAGACCGCCTTCGGAGAGATCCACCTGGAACCGCAAGGGTCCGGCGGGATTGTTCAGTAAGACCACCGTGACAGACGTGGAAAAACGCCGGTGGATTCCCCTCCAACCTATGTCTCGTTCGATTGGTTCTGCGGGCTGGGTCTTTTTCTCAGGTAATACCTGCTGCCAGGAGACTTCCCATGCCTAGTGACAAAGCGGCTCGTGCACATTTGATCTGGCTGCTCGAAGGCGGCCATGCCCACACGAAATTCGATGACGCCGTGAAAGGTTTTCCGGTGGACCGCGCCGGCGAGCGCCCCGCGGGCACACCGTATTCCGCGTGGGAACTGCTGGAGCACATGCGCATTGCGCAGAACGATATGCTGCGCTTCAGTCTTTCGGCCGACCATGTCTCACCGCAATGGCCGGCAGGATATTGGCCGGCAGACCCGGCGCCCAAGAGACCGGGCGACTGGACCAAATCGCTTCGCAGCTTCCGCAAGGACTTAGCCGAGTTCGTGGCGGTGATTCGCGACCCGGGCCGGGATCTCTACCGGAAGCTCCCGTGGGGCACTGGCCAGACGCTGTTCCAAGAGGCTTTGCAGATCGCGGACCACAACTCGTATCACCTGGGACAACTGGTGCTGGTGCGGCGATTACTCGGTGCGTGGAAGTAACGCCGGCGGTCTTTGCGTGTGTCCCAAGTGGGCTGAATACCAGTGGGAAGAACCCACTCGAATAGTTGATGGTTAGATTTGAAAGCTGGCGAGCGGGCGAGCAATCTGGCAGGCCGTAACGCGCGTGAAGCTGGAGCAGGCCTCGAAAGCGGCAATGTGGATGCCGATCCGCCGCAAGAGCGGGGAAGGCAGAACGGACGGGGAAGAACCGGGCGCGGGAGCGCGCCCAAAACGATAACCATCGTGCACCTGTTGGGTCCACCGGGGTAGTGAGCACAGCATGCCAGAAAGGTAATCAGCGTCAGTGGGGAAGGCCCGGAGTGGTGGCGGAGTCGCGATCCGCGAACGCCGTTAGAAAAGGCGGCGGACCCTCTGGGCGTCGGAAAGCGTCAGATGTACCGATGAAGCCAGGTCGGAAAGCCGGATGCGCACGTCCGGTTTGACGAGCAGGTTGGGAAACGGGACGGCGCAACGGTCAGCACCCGCGCCCAACCTCGACTCTACCGCCGGTTGGACGGCTTCTTGAATCGAAATGTCCAAAACGCCAGACGCCGCGACCCGAGTGCCATAACCTTTGCAGGTCTCCTTCCCACGCCAATTGGAAGTACACCGGCCTATCATTTCATGCGTCTTATAGATTATCGGCGCGAAACCCCGCGCCAGGGCTTACACTGTTCGGTAATCCATGCGGTTCGCGTTACTAGTCCTCAGCCTCGCGTCGTTCGAACAGGCATTCGCGGCAGACTACTTCACGCCGTCTCATCGCCTTTCCGGGATTGGCGTCGCGCGCGACGATCTCTCAGACGATGTTCTGGAGGCCCGCACCGTGCTGATGACGGAGTCCCAGACGTTCTCCATCCTGCGCGAGCCCATGGCCGTGCCCGGCGCCAAGCGGATTACCACCGATAAGAAGCTCCAGTCGATATTCCAGGCGGCTGCCGAGCGCAGCGGCTTGCCGGCATCTTTGATTGAAGCCATCGCGTATCTGGAGAGTTGGGGCGATCCCAAAGCCGAAAGTCCCTCTGGCCCGCGTGGCATCATGCAGATCTCGCATGGCACCGCCCGCGAAATGGGACTCCACGTGGCCCGCACAATCAAGTACCGGACGATCAAAGAAAAGGTCCAGGTCCGCAATAAGCACAACAAACTGGTCACCAAGGTCGTTCGCAGAAAGGTGCCTTATGCCGTGCTAGGCCGCGACGAACGCTTAACGCCCGAGCGCGCCATTCCGGCTGCGGCCATGTATTTAGCCAACCTGGAGCGCAGATATGGCGGCCGTGATTGGGCCATATTCGCCTATCATTGCGGCGAAGGTTGCGTGTCGGAAATGCTCGACCTGACGCGGCGCGCGCGCGGCATTCCCAAGGATCAGGTGACGGTGGCGCGCATGTTCTTCTCCGCCAGCCCGGCTTGGAATCGGGAACTCTACCAGGCCGTCGAGATGCAGATGCAGCGCGATTACTCACCCACCTACTGGTTCCGCGTGCGGCGGGCGCAGGAGTTGCTGACGCTTTACCGGAAAGATCCTGATGGCTTCCTGTCGCTGGCGCAGGAGTACCGCAGCCAGTTCGGCACCGCCCCGCGCGCGCCGCATCGGCTATCGGTTTGGCTGAAGCGGGATGACCTGGTCTACCACAGCGGCGACGACATCCGAGCGGCCATGGGGAACAAACTGGTCAGAGTCTTCGACCGGCCCGCGTATTTCGGTTTTGCCCTCCATGTCGAGGCCGACCAGCCGGCCAACCTCGAGTACTTGCTGCAAGCTACGCCCGCGGCCGTGGGTACCCTTACTTATATCGCCTTTGAAACGCGGCGCCTTTGGGACGAGATGAAACCTAAGGGTGAAAAATACGTGCCTCTTCCGGTGACTTCACTGGTAGAGCCCGAAGAGTACACGGTCCCCAATGCCCGCAGTGAAGCCCCGTCGCATGCTTCCGGGCAAGTCTTCGACATCGCCTACGCCGGCTTGCCGCCGGCCGAATACGAGGCTCTGCGTTTCGTGTTAGACGACCTGGGCTGGGATGGATTCCTGGGCTTCGTCGAGGAGGGCAGGGACAACCTGCACATCGGGTGCGCGCCCACCGCGCGGGATTTCTTCACGTCAGTTTTTCAGGAAGGGATGAAGTCAGCCGATGATGTGAAAGGCCACGAAGGCGCCCGCGTAAGCCACGACGCTCATGTAAGCGAATTGCACTAACGGCCACTTCCACCCGCCCGTCTCCCGCCGCACCACCGCGATGGTGGAGACGCACTGCATGGCAAACGCGAAGAAGATCAGCAGCGCCACCGCTCCGCCCGGCGTCAGATCGCGATGGATGGCTTTCTGCAGGTCCAGGTTGTTTTCGTCGGCGCTATCCATGCCGTAAATCGCGCCCAAGGTGGCGATGATCGTCTCGCGCGCGGCGAACGAGGTGATCAAGCCGATGCCGATTTTCCAGTTGAAGCCCAGTGGCTTGATGGCCGGTTCGATGGTTCGGCCAACCGTCCCTGCCAGGCTGTTGGCGAGCGACGGCGGCTTGCCGTGCGAGAACGGCACATGGGCCGCGACCCACAGAATCACGGTCACCAGAAGGATTACCGTTCCGGCGCGTCGCAGAAATACCACCGAGCGGTCGAGCAGCCGAAGCCCCAACGATTGCAGGGTCGGCCAGCGGTAGGAAGGCATCTCCAAAAGGAACGGCGTCCGGCCGCTCTTGAGCACCGAAGACTTCAGAACTCGCGCCGTAAACACCGCCATCACGAAGCCCAACGCGTACAGCCCGATCATGGCAACAGTCTGCGTGCTGAGAAACGGCAGCACCTTACCCTTAGGGACGAATGCCAGTACGATCAGCGTATAAACAGGAAAACGCGCCGAACAGGTCATGAACGGCGCAATCAGAATGGTGGCGATGCGGTCGCGCTTGTTCTCAATGGTGCGGGTGGACATGATCGCCGGCACCGCGCAGGCGTATGCCGACAACAGTGGGATGAACGATTTGCCTTGCAGTCCGACCTTGGCCATAGTGCGGTCGGCGATCATGGCCGCGCGTGCCAGGTAACCGGAATCCTCCAGGATGCCGATGAAGAGGAACAACATCAGCACCTGGGGCAGAAAAACCACTACCGAGCCCACGCCGTTCCATACGCCTTCGATGAGCAGCGAACGGAACAGCGATTCCGGGAGCACAGATGCAACCCAATTACCCGAGACCGCAAACAGCCACTTCACGCCGTCCATCAAAGGCGTGACGTAGTTGAAGATGGTTTGAAATACCGCGATTACGACGAAGGCAAACACTAATACGCCGGCCACTGGATGGAGAAACAGCGCATCCAACCGGCGGGTCCATTTGGGCGGCGCTGGGGGGTGGTATTTGGCTTGGTTCCCGATATGCCCCGCCCACGCGCGGCACTTGGGCACGTCCTGTAGCACCGGCAGTTCCCGGACCGCAGGCTTGGGCATGGCGCCTGACAGGAATTCGAAAATCTGGTCGAGGCCTTCGCCCTGGCGGGCGCTGATGAGAGCCACCGGCGCGCCGAGCTGTGCCGCCAGAGCTTTGAGATCGACATGGCCATGGCGCTTGCGCAGATCGTCCGCCATGTTGAGGATCACCAGCGTCGGCAGTCCCAGTGCCAGGATCGGCGCGGCCAGCATCAAGTGGCGCGCCAGGTTTGTAGCATCGAGCACCAGCAACACCGCCTGTGGCTGAGGCGTGTCGCCTCGTTGGCCGGTCAACACGTCATGCGCGATTTGTTCGTCTTCGGAACGCGGGGAAAGGCTATAGACGCCGGGAAGGTCAATGATCCAGGTTTCGCGGCCGTCCGGGAGCTGCGCCACGCCGGTGTGCTGCTCCACCGTTACACCCGGGAAGTTCGCTACCTTCTGGCGAAGCCCAGTCAGGCGGTTGAACAGGGTGGTCTTACCGCTGTTGGGTGGCCCGATCACGGCCACGCGCGCCGGCGGCGGCACCGCACCCTTTCGGCCCGGAAACTCCAGTACCGGGGCGGCGGGGCAACCGTTGCAATCGCTCACGACTTTTTGGACTTCCTTGTGGGACCGATTTTGAGGAGCCGTGCCGTTTCTCGGCGCAGCGCGATTTCCGACCCATCCACCTGGAAGACCCGCGGATCGCCGCCGGGGGCGCTGCGTCCCGCGGTGATCTCGGTGCCCGGCAGGAAGCCGAGTTCCATAAGCCGACGCGCGTCTTCTCCCGGAAGGTCGATGCCGTGCAAAGTGGCGGTGTCGCCGCGCCGCAAATCCACCAGGGTGGCGGCCGGTGCGACTTGGCTGTTGCTACTCAGTTGCAACATGGTTTCAGTATGAGGGCGTCTGAAATTCTTGTCAAGAGGCGCCGATTTCTTTTTCGATTTTTTTCGGGCCACCGTCACACTACCCGCCTCCAACTGCCCAAAAACAAAGATAATAGATAACCGATGCCAGTGCAACATAGGATTCGCCGCGCGGCTCCCGGCGACCTCGGCCGGATCGTCGCAATTGAGGGGGCCAGCTTCGGCCGGGACGCCTATGATTGCAAGCTATTTGCACATTTCCTGCGCCAATGCGGGGACCTGTTCCTGGTCGCAGAACGAAACCGGCGAGTTTGCGGGTATATGGTTACCTGCATCCGGGTGGGTCACGGCGCCGCCAGGGCGGAGTTAGTCTCGGTGGCGGTCGACCCTGCGAAACGCGTCAAAGGAGCGGCTTCCGCCTTGCTCGAGAGCACCTTGCGCCGGTTGCGGCGCCGTGGCGTCCAACGGCTCAACCTGGTCGTGCGTGCCGGCAACCGGCCCGCTCTGGCGTTCTACGAAAAGTACGGCTTTCGGCGCATACGGCGCGTGCCCGGCTACTACGAGGATGGCGCCGATGGCATCGCCATGGCCCGTCCGGTCACTTTACGGTGAGGGGAACGGACGCCACAACATTCTCCCAGGCCAGTTGCAGCTTGCCCTTATTCCCACCTTCGCTAGAGAGTGTGATTCTCAAGGTCTCCACGGGCGCCGGTGGCTTGCTCATGTTCATGGCCACGCGGCCCAAGTCGCGGTTCTGGCTGTAATCGAGCCCCCACTGCCCCGTCTGCTTGTTGACAATCAGTTTCCACTGGTTCGAATCGGCCAAGACCCACAACGTGTAGTCGCCCTTGGGAACGGCGAGTCCGTTGACGTCGAGATCGGCATCGGTGTGGAAGGCGGTAGCGTCATTGGCTCCCGCGCGCCACACCGGATAAGTCGGGTCTCGCGAGATCAGCCCGCCCGGTCCAAAAATTTTCCGCCCGCGTACGGAGGGTGCGCTATATGCGATGGTGAGTTTCTTCCCATTGATGGTAACAGCCGTTTGGGTTGGCGGGCTGGCCTGGGCAGATGCTTCGAAGGCGGCGGCAACCAGCAATAGAGCCAGAATGAGCGAGCGGTACATGGGTCCCTCCTCAGCGAGTATAGTATGTGCTCCTCATGGTTCGCTCGCGTCCACCGCTCCTTATAGTCGCGGCTCGGTAGGGCCGCCGGCGCGCCGGATGGAACAATCTGTGACTGTGCTTGTTACTGAGCCGCGACCAAAGGGAGCGTGGCGTTACTGCGGCGAAGCCGCTAGCCAGTATCCGGGACGCGTTTGGATCCGCTTGATCTCCGGGTGGTTCTCCACTTCCACTACGATCTTGTGGAAGCCGCCTTCTAATTTGTTGTTGGGACTGTAGCTGATCAGGTATTGGCTGTGCAGTTCTTCGCCGATTCGCGAGATGGCTTCTTCCAGCGCTCTCTGACGATAGAAGTTAAACTCGCTGCCGCCGGTCCCCTTGGTGAACAGCTCCACCGGGTTGTCTTTGAAAATCGCCTTCACGTCCTTCAGCAATTCGACCATCATGGGGATGAAATCTGCACTGGAGCCCCCAATCCCATACATCTGCTGCATGCTGGTGGGCGTGGCCGGTGTGTTGGAAGGCATGGGAAGTGACGCCGGCTGGCGGTTGTCGGGACGCGGCTGAATCGGCGGAGCGGAGAGCGTGCTGAGCAGCCGCGACATGTCCACGGCGTAGAAAACAATGTTTGACAGTTGCAAATCGATCAGGGCTTCCCGCGCCCGGCCCTCGCTCGCCAGGTCGCGCGTTTCGCCAATCAGCAGCATGATGCGGCGACGGTTAACCGGCCGTTTGTCGAGCAATCGCGCGCCTTCCACCACGGCGTCGATCATACGGTTGGAGTCGCTGCCCGGTTGGAGGTTCTTGACGGCCTGAGTAATCAAATCCGCGTTGGAGGTGAACTGCTGCAGGACGCGTACGCGCGAGTCGTAGGCGATGATCGCGGCTTCGCCCTGGTCGCCGATCAGCAGAGGAGTGACCAGGTTCCCGATCCGTTTCACCTGCGGCAGAATCCCTTCCACGTGGGAATTCGCCTGGAGGCAAATCACTAGCGAAATGGGCTGATACGCAATATCCACCTCGATATTCTGTTCCTTCGCGTTGTCGAAAAGGTGGAACTGGTTGGGGTCGATGCCATTTACGGAAGACCCGCCACGATCGAAAACCGTCACGGGCGCGACCACCCGTTCCGTAGTCACGCGGAACGGAGGCGGAATATCCGAATCCCGATTTTGGGCCACCAGGGCTACGCCTATCAGGGGAAGAAGCCAAATTGTGCGCATTATTACTCCTGCCGGGCTGCCGCATGCTCAGTTTGCCCGCGGAGCAACTCAAGCACGTGTGGCACCAATTCTACGATAGCATCGAGGGACTCGACCGCGCCTTTCGGCGATCCGGGAAGATTCACGATCAAGACCTGGCCGCGCGTGCCGGCCACGGCCCGCGAGAGCACGGCCAGCGGCGTGGACTGGCGTCCCTTGGCGCGCATCAATTCGGGCAGGCCGGGGATCTCGCGGTCGATCACCGATCGCGTGGCCTCCGGCGTAACGTCGCGCAGTGCGACGCCCGTGCCTCCGGTGGTGAAAATTGCGGCGAGCTGACCGCCATCCGCCAGTGTGGCCAGGCGCGCGGCGATTTCGGCGGCTTCATCGGGCAGCACTTCCATCACCGTCACGCTCCACCCCAGTTGTTCCAGCCGTTCTCGAAGAGCGGGGCCGGAGCGATCGGCGCGCGTGCCCGCGCTGGCGGAATCGCTGATGGTCAACACGGCGGCGTGGATCATGAAGAGCCCTTACGGTGGAAGTCCCCGCTCTTTCCGCCTGTCTTTTCCAACAGGTAGAGGTCCTGGATTTCGATCGCCTTGTCGAGCGCTTTGATCATGTCGTACACCGTGAGGGCGGCCACCGAAGCAGCTGTCATCGCTTCCATTTCGACGCCCGTCGCCCCTGTGGTGGTTGCGCTAGAAACGATGCGCACGCCTTTTTTCTCAACGGTCACATCCACATCCGCGTGTGACAGCATGAGCGGGTGGCACAGCGGGATCAGTTCCGCCGTGCGCTTGGCGGCGGCGATGCCCGCGATGCGCGCAATTTCCAACGGATTTCCCTTGGGATTTTGCGGCAGCTTCTTGAGGACCGCGGGCGCGATGTGCACGAAAGCATGCGCCCGCGCGGTGCGGCGCGTGTCGTGTTTACCGCTAACATCCACCATGCGCGCGCTGCCGGCGGAATCGTAGTGCGAGAGGTTCTTCTTCATTTGAGCAATACGCGGATGAACTCGCCGCTGAGGTACTCGGCGCAGTCAGCCTCGGCAACCAGATAAGCGTTGGCGCGTGTCAGCGCAGGGACATCGCCCGAGCCGTGCCACATGACCGGCGTGACTTCCGATCCGTCGGCGCTCAGATGGGCCGGCAGAAAGCGCGTCAAGCCCGTCTTATGGCGAAAGTCGCTGGTGAGCCGCGCGAATGGCATGGGCAGCCAGACTTCTTCCTGCCCGCCCAGCAGTTCCACGGCGGCGCGCGCGAAGACTTCAAACGTCACCATAGTGGACGCGGGATTCCCCGGCAGGCCGAAGAAAAACCTGTCTCGCGCACGGCCGAATACCAGCGGCTGGCCCGGTTGGATCAGCACCCGATCGAAGTAGAATTTGGCACCTAGCTCGCCGAGAACCTGCTCGACAATGTCATACTTGCCCGCCGACACGCCGCCGGATAGCAGCAGCAGATCCGCCTGAAGGCCCTCCAGGATCATCTGGCGCGTGTGCTGCGGATTATCGCGGGCCACCGCCAGCATTACGCCCACGCCTCCGGCGCGCTCCACCTGGGCCGCCAGCGAGTAGATGTTGGAATTGCGAATCTGGAATTCCTTGGGCGCTTCGTTGACCTCCACGATCTCGTCGCCGGTGGCGATCAGCGCGACCCGCGGACGCTGGTACACGGCGATGCGCTCGTGGCCGAAGGTGGCCAGCATCGCGACATCGGTGTAATCCAGACGTTTGCCGCGGTGGAGTACGATCTGGTGCGCGGCAGCTTCGCAGCCCTGCGGGTTGATATTCTGGCGCGGTTCGGCGGCGCGGCCGATGCTGACCTGGCCGTTATTACGGTGCGTGTGCTCGATCATGACGACCGCATCGGCGCCCGCGGGCACGGGCGCGCCGGTCATAATCTCCACTGCCTGACCCGGTCCCACTTCGCCGCTGAAGCGCTCGCCCGCCCGCACCTCACCGACGATTTCCAGTTCGCCTGGAAGATCGGCTGCGCGCACTGCGTATCCATCGCGCACCGAGCGCGAGAGGGCAGGGGAATCGCGATCGGCCGCCACGTCTTCGGCGAGCACGCGTCCGGTTGCCGCAGACAGGTGCACTCGTTCAGTGGCCGGAGCCCGGCGTGCCCCGCGCACATGGGACAAAACGCACTCGCGCGCTCCGGTGAATGTCAGCGTCGGCACAACGCTATTCTACCGCCCCAGTGGGGCAGCCCTTCCGGGCTGCCGCCGCCTTTCCAGGCGGCAGCCCGGAAGGCCTGCCCCACGAGTCTTACAATATAGTGGAATGCTTCTTAGATGCCTGCTCTCTATTTCCTTCGCGGCGATTCTATTCGGCGCGGATAACCCCCAGAAGGTTTTCCCGTACGCTTACAGCCAGGAGGATTTGCCTAACGGCCTGCGGCTGGTGACGGTGCCCACCGACTATCCCAACATCGTCGCGACCTACATCGTCGTCCAGACCGGCTCGCGCAACGAAGTGGAAGCCGGGCACACCGGATTCGCCCACCTGTTTGAGCACCTCATGTTCCGCGGCACGGAGAAGTATTCGCCCGAGAAGTATGAAGCCACGCTCAAACAGATCGGCGCTTCCTCGAACGCCTTCACCACGGACGATTTCACCTGCTACCACACGACCTTCTCGAAGGAAGACCTCGAGACGGTGCTGGCCATGGAATCCGACCGGTTTCGCACGCTGAAGTATGCCGAGCCCGAGTTCAAGACCGAAACTTTGGCCGTGCTGGGGGAATACAACAAGAACAGCGCCAGTCCCGCGGCGAAACTCGACGAGGTGATCGCGGACACAGCTTTCGATCGGCACACCTACAAGCACACCACCATGGGTTTCCTGAAGGACATTCAGGACATGCCCAATCAGTACGAATACAGCCTGCGCTTCTTCGACCGCTATTACCGCCCGGAGTACACCACCATCATCGTGGTGGGCGACGTGAAGCCCAAGGCTGTGCGCGAACTGGTGGACAAGTATTGGGGCGAGTGGAAGCACGGCAGCTATCAGCCCGACATTCCGCGTGAGCCGGTGCAGGACGCGCCCCGCACCAACCATGTGGATTGGCCATCGCCCACCCTGCCGATCCTGACCGTCTCCTACAAAGTTCCCGCTTACAGCGATTCGGCCAAGGATACGGCGGCGCTCGAAGCGCTGTCCTTCCTCGCCTTTTCGCCGACCTCGGACCTGTACCAGAAGCTGGTCGTCCAAGAGCAAAAGGTGGACCAACTGGGGGCCGACAATCCCTTCAACGTGGATCCCAGTCTGTTCGGCATCGAGGCGCGCGTGAAGAAGGCGGGTGACGTGGAATACGTGCGCGACCAGATCCTGGAGACGGTCAAGAGCCTACGCAGCACTCCCGTGGACGCCACACGCCTGGACGCTGTGCGCAAACACCTCCGCTACCAGCTGGCGCTGCGCATGGATAACAGCGACACCATTGCCAACATCCTGGCTCGCTACGTGGCGTTGCGGCGCACGCCCGAGACCATTGACAAACTCTACGCGCAGCTCGCGCAACTCACGCCGGCCGACATTCAACAGGCTGCCAACAGGTACCTCACCGAGAACGGCAGGACCATCGTGACGCTCACGGGTCCAGGGAGCAGCAAATGAAACTGATACTCGGTCTGCTTCTCACCACCGCCGCGGCCGTGGCGGACATGCGGGTGATGGCGTTGCCTAGCAAATCGCCGCTGGTAACGCTGCGGATCGTGTTCACTGCCGGCTCGGCGGCCGACCCGCTGGATAAGCCCGGCGCAGCTTACCTCACCGCCATGATGTTGGCACGCGGCGGCACCAAGGATCTGACCTACCGCCAG
>Ga0335078_10014362_pt1 | contig 11748 bp, 8 predicted proteins | sample Lox_Sample_32_FD_206711 | JGI IMG/M metagenome (GOLD analysis project Ga0335078, IMG submission 206711) | Soil microbial communities from Loxahatchee National Wildlife Refuge, Florida, United States - Lox_Sample_3.2 | ecosystem: Environmental > Terrestrial > Soil > Wetlands | place: USA: Florida...
CTGTGTTACGGTCAGCGCGCGTCAGTCAAGACGACTGGTTAGGCACTGGTATGTCCGAAATTCTGAAGATCGAAAACTCGAACCTGGAATTTGTGTTGGAATACTCCACGCGGCTGCTCCTCGCCGGGCGCGTGGTATCGTTCCCCACAGACACGTATTACGCCCTAGGCGCTGATCCCTTGAACCTGGCGGCTATTAATGATGTCTTCCGCCTCAAGCGGCGGGCCTCCGGCCGGCCCTTGCCCCTGCTGGTAGCGTCGATCGACCAGGCTGCCGACCTCACCCAAGATCCCCCGCACCTGTTCTTCAGGCTGGCGGAGAAGTTCTGGCCCGGTCCGCTCACCATCGTAGTGCCCGCGTCGCAGCAACTTCCGTTGAAGGTGACCGCCAACACCGGCAAGGTCGGGCTGCGCTGGCCAAAGAGCCCAGTCGCTGTGGCCCTGATTGCGGCGGCCGGCCGCCCGCTGACCGGGACCAGCGCCAACATCACCGAGAATCCCCCTTGCAACACGGCGGATGAAGTAAACCAGCAACTGGGAGAAAACCTGCCTTTGATCATCGACGGCGGAACGGCGAAGGGCGGCATGGCCTCGACGGTGGTTGAACTCACCGAGGACGGCGGCCGCATCATCCGCGAGGGACCGGTCACCGAGTCTGACCTGAAGGAGTTTTTCGGCTGAGCCACTTGCGCATTGGTCGTTGGCTTTCGCTCCTGCTTTTGTTTGGCGTGCTGGCACTCGCCGCCGCCGAAGCCCTCCTTTATCGTGCCATCCGCTCGCAGGCCACGCGCGACGAAGCGCAGCCCGCCGACGCCATCGTCGTTTTCGGAGCGGCGCAGTACAACGGAACGCCCTCTCCTGTGTTCAAGGCGCGCCTCGACCATGCCTTCGATCTGGAAGAGCGCGGACTCGCACCCCTGGTAATCACCACCGGCGGCAGCGGCGGCGACCCCACCTTCACGGAAGCCGGTGTGGGCCGCGATTATCTGGTCCAGCAAGGGATGGCCCAAAAGAAGATCCTCGCCGACCCTCATAGCGAAACCAGTTACGAGAGCGTTGAGGCGGCGACTCGCTTGCTTCATCAGCGCCACGCCACCACGTGCATCGCGGTGAGCGACGGCTTTCATCTTTATCGGATCAAGCTGATGTTCCGCGCCGCCGGCATCACCGCCTATGGTTCACCGGCACCGGCGAGTCCCATCGAAGCCCAACCCTGGGACCGCACTATTTATTCTCTGCGCGAGATGGTCAGCTCCACCCTGTGGACTCTGGGTTATCGAGACACGCGACAGTGACTTAATAGAAGGTATACGGCAGAAGGCATAAAGGAAACAGGGCTCTTTCCCAGTCTACTATCTACCATCTGCGGTCTACCAGGGCTAAGGCTGGGACACCTTCCCAAGCACCACAGGTCTCTGTGCTCCCGTCACCGCCGGAAGATTGCCGGGAAGGCCGTGGATGGTCCGATCACCGAGCACGGCGAAAGCCATGGCCTCCTTCGCATCAGCGGGCAAACCGTATTCGTCCGATAGCCGCACCTCGAGTTGGGGCAACAACGCCGCCAGGCGAGCCAGCAGCAGCCGGTTGTGAGCCCCACCACCCGAAACGACGAGGCAGTCTCCCCCGAGTTGCGCCGTGAAACGCGGAAAAACAAAGCGCTGAAGCGCCTCCGCAATCGACCTCGCCGTGAGTTCGCTCGCGGTCCGCAGCAAGTCCCGAAAACCAGCGCCGCGGCAACTAAGAAAATGGCGCTTCAGGAACGCGCCACCGAACTGCTCGCGGCCGGCGCTCTTCGGGGGTTGACGTCTAAAGAACGCCAGGCGCAGCAACTGGTCGAGTCGGCGCTCCATTACTTGGCCTTGCGCCGCCCGCCGGCCGTCCCGGTCATAGCGCTGGCGGCCGCGCGTGAAGTGCCGCACCAAGCCGTCCATAACCATGTTTCCCGGGCCCGTATCGAAGCCGAAAACCTCTTCCACGTGGCCGCCGGCAGGAATCACCGTGATGTTGGCGATCCCTCCGATATTCAAGGCGATGGTGTTTCGCTTTGCGTCACGCAAAACCAGGTAGTCCACTAACGGGACGAGCGGCGCTCCTTCTCCTCCCTCCGCCATATCGGCGGTACGAAAATCGGCGACCACCGGAACCCCGGTCTTGGCGGCAATGATCGCCGGCTCCGCGATTTGAAGCGTACTGGCCAGTTGCCGGCGGTTCGTTTCTTTTCCGGCGCGCGCCGAACGTCCATCGTTAACCGCACTAAGCCCGCCACGCGGCTGGGAGCGTCCTTGATGAAAAATCGTCTGCCCGTGCGACCCGATTACCGACAATCGTTTTGGCGTAACGCGTCCCTGACGGCATACGCGCAACGCGGCGGCGGCGAACAGATCGCCCAGCAAGAAGTTGAGGTCGCTCACTTCCCCGGCAGTCGCCGCTTCGCCACCGGCCACCTTGAGCAGCCGCGAGTGGACAGCGGGCGGATAAGGAACGGTAGTGAAGGCGAGCAACCTTAGACGCGGCCGGTCTAACGGACCCTGAATCCTGACCAGCGCCGCATCTACCCCGTCGAGCGACGTCCCGGATATTAATCCTACCGCTAAGCGTTCGGGCAATTTAGTTTGCGGTGTTCAGCTTTGAGTCATCAGCTCGCAAGACGTGGTTTTCAGTTCTCTCGGTACCGACTGCCTGATCTGGTTCGGTGGGAGGCCCCCCGGTAGCTGGTGACTGAACACTGAGAACCAACTGCAAACTGAGAACTGAGAAGTGAACGCCTATCCTTTCTCTTCGCCTTCCCCTCGCATCTCCCTGCCGAACTCCTCGCACGCAATCACGAAGGTATCCCATTCCACTGGCGACAGCTTGCCGCTAGGACGCGCGAGGTCCTCCTTGGCACGACGGACGCGGGCGAGAGCCTCCGCAATCCGCTCGCCCGGAAGTGCCCCGGTTTCTACGGCCTCCTCTATGGCTGCGAAAGCCTGGAACAACTCGTTGTCCCCGTTTACCACCAGCAAGTCGCAACCGAAGTTGATGGAACGGATCGCCGCCTGGCCGAGGGTCAGCCTTTGTCCACCGCTTATGGTCGTGTCGAGCGCGGCCACCGCGGCCCCCTGGTATCCCAGCCTGACCCTTAGCAGGCCTTCCATGATCCTCTGCGAAAGAGCCGCCGGCCTGGGTGGTTCATAGTCAAAAGCTTTGTAGGCGGCAGGGCTGATGCGGATCAGCCGCAAGCGAGGAAGCACTTCGCGAAAGGGTATGAGGTCCTCGCGCCAGAGGGTCGCCATCGGCTTGTCTATGACAATGAGATGATCCGGCCGCGCTCCGGCGGCGTCGGCCATACCGGGAAAACTTCCGGGGCACGCCACGATGCGGCGACGGTGAAGCTGCTGAAGAAAGGCGACCGCGCATTGCGCTGTCGCTTCGGGGTTGCCGCTGAAGGCACGATGGGTAAAGGGCCCCTCGGTGCCCAGTGAGACGAGATCGAGCGTCGGGCCGGCGTAGGAGTTGAACCCGAGAAGCTGCAATCCTTGGCCCGTCAGGTCCGCCAGTCGCGCCACCGCGCTGGGGCCCGCTTCCGCCGCCGAGCGCGGCGATGGAAGCACCCCCGACAGGCGGTCGACGGCACGCTCGTCGTCAGGCCAAAGGAGAGGGGGGACAGAAAGCGCTCCGCTGATGCGTTCGAGCGCCACGGCGGTCGGTTCCGGCGGCTCCGAACGCCGCAAAGGAAGCAGCACCCCGGCCGGTTGGTAGCGCTTCAGCAGTCGCTCTAAAGGGCTTCCCCAGTGGCTTTCTTCCCAACGGAGGGCCAGAAGCTGGCCGATCTGGCCCATCGGATTACCGCTCATGATCGAATCTGCCTTTTGAGTTCAGCGAGGAGGTTCAGCGCCTCCAGCGGCTTCATGTTGTCGAGGTCAGCCCGTTCCAGGGCCTGAACAATTTCGGCGTTTAACGGCGTAAAGATAGTCAATTGCACGGGTCCAGCTTCCCGCGCCTCGGATCCTGCCGTAAGCCGCTCGCTCAGATTATGCTCGCTCTGTTCGTGGCGCACAAGGATTTCGCGCGCCCGCTCGATGACACTAAGCGGCAAGCCTGCCAGTCGCGCCACCTCGATCCCGTAGCTCTTGTCGGCGCTGCCGGGCTCCACCTTGCGCAAGAACACGATGCTCGATCCCGACTCTTTCACCGAAACGTGATAGTTGCGCACGCCGGGAAGCAAGTCCGCCAATTCGGTCAACTCGTGGTAGTGCGTGGCGAAAAGGGTCTTCGCGCGCGTGTGGGTTTCCAGATACTCCACCACCGCCCACGCGATTGCCAGACCGTCGAACGTGGCGGTGCCGCGCCCCACTTCATCCAGCAGCACCAGGCTGCGGGGCGTGGCGGTGTTGAGGATGCCCGCCGCCTCCGTCATTTCCACCATGAAGGTGGAGCGGCCCCGCGCCAGATTGTCGGAGGCACCGATGCGGGTGAAAATGCGATCGAAGATCGGCAGCCGCGCGCGCTGGGCAGGCACGAAGCAGCCGATCTGAGCCATCAACGCGATCAGCGCAGCTTGGCGCAGATAGGTGGATTTGCCGCCCATGTTGGGACCGGTGATGATCAGGATGCGGTCCGAGGTCGGGTTCATGGCCAGGTCGTTGGGAATGAAGCGGCCGCCCTGGTCGTCGTCGCCGATGCGCTCGATTACCGGGTGGCGTCCCTGAACGATCAGCAGTTCGCCGTCGTCGGAGAACTCCGGGCGGTGATAGTCGCGCTCCGCCGTCAGCTCGGCGAAACACGCCAGGACATCCAGCTCGGCCAGCACGGCCGCCGTTTGGCGGATTCGCCTAGCCTCGGCGGCGACGCGACGCCGGATCTCGCGGAAGAGGTCCAGTTCCAGCGCCTGGCTCTTTTCCTCGGATTCCAGAATCTTCACTTCCCATTCCTTGAGCTCCGGCGTGGTAAATCGCTCGGCATTCACCAGCGTCTGCTTGCGTTCGTAATCGCCGGGCACCAGCGGCAGGTTGGGTTTGGAGACTTCGATGTAATACCCGAAGATGTTATTGAACCTGACCTTGAGTGACGTGATGCGAGTGCGCTCGCGCTCGCGCGCTTCGATCTCGGCCACCACCCGCTTGCTGTTCTGGCTGAGGCCGCGGAGTTCGTCGAGTTCGGCGTGGTAACCGGCGCGGATCAAGCCGCCCTCGGTCAGGAGCACCGGCGGCTCGGGGTGGATGGACTGCTCCAACAGGTCGCGAACGTCCGCGAGTTCGTCCAGTTTTTGGTGCAGTTCGCTCAGGCGGGCGGCCGCGAAGCCGGCGAGCCGGCTGCGAATCGCCGGCAGGGGCCGAAGTGAGTTTTTCAAAGCCAGTAGGTCGCGGGCGTTGGCGGCTTCCAGCGTCACTTTACTCAGTAAACGTTCGAGGTCCTGCACCTGAGCCAGGGTGCGGCGCAGTTCCTGCCTGGAGATCGTGTCCTGCTCGAGGGCGGCCACCGCGTCCCACCGGGCTTCGATCTCCGGGCGATGGATCGACGGGCGCAGGATCCAGCTCTTGAGCTGCCGCGCCCCCAGCGACGTGACGCAGCGATCGAGCGTGCTGAGGAGCGTGGCGCCGCGCGGTCCGCCGAACGCGGGCTCCAGCAACTCCAGGTTGCGCAGGGTGGCGGGGTCCAGAATCAGCGAGTCCTGCTGCTGATAGAAGCGAATCGTGTCGAGGTGGCTGAGCGACCCGCGCTGCGTCTCGCGCACGTAGTGCAGAATGGCGCCGGCGGCTCCGATCGCCAGGCGCCGCGCTTCGAGACCATAGCCATCGAGCGTGGCCACCCGGAAATGGTCGTGCAGCAGCCGCGACCCGTATTCCTCGCTGAAGACCCATTCGTCGAGGCGGCTCTGCGTCATGACAGGGATCTCGGACTTCAGGCCGGAAATCTCGGATTTCAAATTCGAAGTTGCGGGCGGGCCCGACGCGTCAGCCGCCGATGCGCCGGCCGCTGTCGATCGACGGCGAGTCCCAGCCTCCGGCTCCAGGTCCGGCATGGCGCTGCGCCGGGGATCCCCGCCGCTACGGGTCGAGGGATCGGCGGCGAGGACACTGCCGCGACACGCCGAGCCCGTTTTGCCCCCCCCCGCGCCGGACGTTTTGCCGCCGGACGCTTCGGCCGAGGGCCAGCCTAGAGGTCCGGCCAGCAGGATTTCCTTCGGTGCCATGCGGACCAGTTCTTCGCGAAAGCGCGCCAGCGACTCCGGACCCGCAAATTCCGTGGTCCGGAAGTCGCCGGTGGAGAGGTCCGCGAAAGCCAACCCCACGGCTCCGTCGCGCTCCAGCGCCGCCGCAAGATAATTGTTCTCGCGCGGCTCGAGCACCTGCGAGTCGATCGCCGTTCCCGGCGTCACAACTCGTGTCACCTCGCGCTTCACCAGCTTCTTGGCCAGACGCGGGTCCTCCATCTGGTCGCAGATCGCCACTCGATACCCTTTGCGGATGAGCTTGGCGATGTAGCCTTCGGCGGCGTGATAGGGCACCCCGCACATCGGAATGGCGGCGCCCTTCTCCTTGTTGCGCGAGGTCAAGGTGATCTGGAGTTCGCGCGCCGCCACCACCGCGTCCTCAAAAAAAAGTTCGTAGAAATCGCCCAAGCGGAAGAGAAGCAGAGCGTGGGGATGACGCTCCTTGATGCTGTTGTACTGCCGCATCAAAGGCGTTGAGAAGTCGGAGTTTGGCATGAGCACGTCAAGAAGATTATGCGGCGCGCGGGGTGCGTTTGTAAACAGGCCTAGCGCTTGGCGGGTCCCCGACTGCGTACGGAATGATCTCAATCTTCGAGTTCGGCTCTTGTCAGGCCTTGGGCTGCTCGGGGTGGAGCACGCACACGTCAGGCAGGTTCCGGTACTTCTGGGCAAAGTCCAGTCCGTAACCTACCACAAAGGCATCCGGTATGGTGAAGCCCACGTAATCGGCGTGGACAGGTTGGGTGCGGCGCGCGGGCTTATCCAGCAGCACCACGCTGCGCAAGGTGCGCGGCTGGTGCGCGCCCAGCACACCTTGCAGGTAGCGAAAGGTCTCGCCGGTATCGAGGATGTCTTCCACCACCAGGACGTCTTTCCCCTCGATGCTGTCGTCGAGGTCGAGCGTAATCTTGACCTCGCCCGAGGGCTTGGTGCCCTTGCCGTAGCTGGCCACGCCGAGAAAGGAGACGCTGACTTCGAGGTCGAGGCTCCGGATCAGGTCTGCCAGGAACACCCACGAGCCTTTCAGAATGCCGACCAGGCACACGTGGCGCCCGCGGTAGTCGTTGGAGATCTGGGCGGCCAACTCCCGAATGCGTTCGTGAATCCTGTCGGCGCCGATCAGCACTTCGAGATTGTCTCTTTGCATACGATACGCTTCTCCGTTGACGTTCTTCCGCGCGTCAGCTAAACTGTATGTGCGTATGAGCTAAGTTCGGACGTCATTCTGAGTGTTACATGGGCCTTGGGCCCACCCATAGGAATGAACATCTTACGCATGATGTTCGACGGAACGCAGCGAAGAATCTCACTTTATCCTGCGCCTACCTGTCGGGTTTCGCGGGGAGGTTCTTCGCCGCCCCCGGAATGACATCCGAACTTACTTACGACGCCATACGTAGTTGGTTGTATTTTGCCCAAAGGAGATTCTGTGGCCAGCCATCGATCTGCGCTCAAGCGCATCAAGCAAATCAGCAAGCGCGAAGCCATCAACCGCGCTCACCGCACGAAGCTGCGGCATCAAATGCGCGAACTTCGCGCCGCCGTCGACGCCAAGGACAAAGCCCAGGCGGAGAAACTTCTCCAGCCGACGCTTTCGCTCATCGACCATTCCATCCACAAGGGGATCCTTCACGCCAATACCGCCGCCCGGTATAAGTCGAGACTCACCCTTGCCTTCAATGCTCTGTCCTGATTGAGCGAGAAACTCGAAATTCGAAAATCGAAACTCGCCCTCGGGATTGAGTGCGAGCCTTCCAGTTTCGATCTTCGAGTTTCGATTTTCGAAACCAATCAATCCCAAGCCGGCGCCGGCAATTCATCGGTGAGGGGTGGCGAAGTTTCCGGACCCTTGCCGGTCACGATCTGCCAGATCAGAAACTCGAGCAGAATCCGCGAGTCCTTCCACGAAGATTTGATGCTGAGATCCGCCTGCCGGACGTTGCGTAGCGCCTGAAGCAACTCCGGCGGCGAGTACTTGCGGGCGGCCAAGGGCGCAATCTCGTAAGTCGAAAACGGATTGCGAAAGCGGTCCCAGGAACCCCGCCCTCCGCCGTAGGAACCCTTCCCATAAGCAGCCCCGGAAGCGCTCTTGAGCGCCTGCCGGAACAGGTCGCCGATCGACCACAGCAGCAAGGTCTCCGGCTGCTTGCCGGCGATCAGGGCGCGGAGATGATCGAGCGCCGTGCCGAACTGCCGCTCCGCCAGGGCACGCAGCAGCTTTCCGATTTCGTGTTCCTCCCGCAAAGCCGTGATCGAGTCGAGGTCGGCGCGGTCGATGCGCTTGGCTCCGGCCTTGGAGGTGAGCAACTTCTCCATCTCCGTGCGCAGCCAAAGCAGGTTGACGCCGGCGGGCCTGTCGCTCCGCGAATCGTTGCTGGGCTCGAATTTCGCCGCAATCTCCTCCGCCAGAAGCGCATCGATTTCCACACCCGCGCGGCGCAGGTACCCCACCAGCCAGGTAGCCGCCTCTTTTCGCGCCAGTGGCACCAATTCGACCACCTCCGCCTTCTTCTCCAGCAACTGAATAAAACGCCGGCGGCGGTCTGGCTCGCTCGCGGAAAACACCAGGGTGGCGAAAGGGCAAGGCTTCTCCAGATACCTCGCCAGCGCCTCGTAGTCTTCATCGCCGGCGGACTTGAAGTCTTGCGAATCGGAAAACAGGAAGAAAATGTGGCCGCCCAGCATCGGCATCTGGTAGGCCCCTTCGAGTTCGCGCCCGATACGGCCCGCCTCGAACTCAATCTCCGCCAAGCACCACTCACGCGCCTCCGCCGGGATCGAAGCCACCAGCGCCGCGCGGCATTCGTCGCGCAGAAACCGGTCGGGACCGCGCAGAAAATAGGCCGGCCCGAGCTGACCTTGGCGTAGCCGCGAAATGAATTCCGTGGGACGCATTCCTTGCCAGTTTACTTCGAGAGTCGGAGTGCAATCCACTGGTTTCGAAGACCAGTGGCAAGTGACGAACAAGAAGATCTTCCTTTTGGTTCCGGGTATTTGGCGGCGCTAGACAAGTGACCTCTGACACCGCTCCCTGCCGCTCGACGATCTTTTTGCTCGTCACTTGTCACTCGTCACTTGCTACCGCTCGTTTCACTCACTGAAATCCTCTCAAGCCGCCGTGCTGCGTCGGCCAGAAACTGTCGGTCCCATTTCTCCCGCTGCGGCGCGCGCGGATGGGGCTCGTCGGACTCGAGGCCACCCGTCAGCTTGAGAAAAATGGCGGCCGAGTGTTTGTAAGCCGGGACGGGGTGGCGAAAGCCGATCCAACCCAGGTACTGAATCAGGTCGCGCCAATCGAGGTAGCGCGCGTCGCCCGCCACCCAGGCGCGGTCGCGCGCCGCAAAGAGTTCCGGCGCGAAAGTGGAGAGACCGAGCAGGTAATCGCTGCCGTACTCGATCATGTCGGCCGCGAGGTCGTTGCCCGAGTAAATCGTGAAGTCCGGACGCAGCCGGTCGCGCTGATCCAGGCGATCGAATTCCGTGGCCCGATCGAGCGAAGAGTGCTTCAGGCCGATGCACTGGGGCAGGCCCATCAGGGTGTCGAGAACGGGCTTGGAGAACATCCTGCCGTTGGGGTTGAACACCGCGCCGAGCTCGAAGGCGATGAACCTCGCGGCACCGGCGGCGACCTGGCGGAAGAATTGGACCAACCCGTCGTCGTCCAGCGCGGCGGTGGCCTCGGAAGGGAAAATCACCGGCACCCCGCCCGCAGCCGCAATCGCGGAGCCCTCTTGCAGGTAGGCTTCAGCGCAGGCGGAGGGCGTGGCCCCCTTGGTTGCGCCGGCGGCCCCACTGGCAGGCAGCGCTCCGGCGGCGAACCAGTCATGTTCCCCTACGGCTTCGCGCGTCCAGGCGAGCACCCGCCGCTTCTCGTCGGGCGTCAGCAAGTCGACATAACCGGTATCCATGTTGACGGCAGGACGAAGCCCGGCGCGAAGCGTGCGGCTGAGATGGCGGCGGAAACCAACCTCGTCGATGCGGCCGGCACGGTAAGGCAACAACACGGCGCTGATTCCCTGCACGACGCGACCGGGCAGGCGACGGCGCTCGTAGTCCTCGAGGTGGATGGTCATCGGCTTTGCCTCATAAGGGGAACAGGGCCTGTACCCTATTCCTCTTCACCTATTCCCTGTTCCCTGTACCCTGTACCCTGTTCCCTGCTTTGAGCTTCACCAACTCCGCCGCCTCGGGCCGCGACTTGTAAAAAGGGTCGAGCGGATAGCAACCGGAGACGAGGCCCTGCCGCGGGCCGTTGGTGCAATCGCTGAAAGTGCGGCAAATACGCTTGTGATCAAGGCGACCCTTTTCCAGCGCGTCGGCGGGCAGTTCAGGGTAAGCCAGCATCATGCGGCCGAGGCCGACGGAGTCGGTCCAGCCAGCGCGGACGGCGGCTTGCGCAAAATGCGGGAGGTAGTCCTGGAAGTACGACCAGCCCGAGGAGACGTAGACGAGACCCGGAAAGGCGGCTTTCAAGTCGCGCGTTGCGGCCAGCAGCCGCGCGGCGCCGGCCAGCGGGTCCTCCGGCGGCGAATAGGCGTCGCACGGCGGGAAGAGCGCCGGCCGCTGGAGGTGCGGGCTGTAGTAAGGGCTACCGGCGCTGATGTTGACCAAGCGAACGCCGAGCGACTGGAGCAGAGCCAGCAACCGCCTCGTTTCGGTGAGGTCCGGCCGCCGCGGGTCTTCGGGATCGACGCCGAATCCCCAGGTGTAAGGCGCGAGGTTCGCGTGTTCCGCCGGAACACCCACGCCGGTGACGGGATCGGTTACAAACGGGACCGAGTCGTATGCACTCACGCGCACGCCGATCTCGAGAGTCGGCGCCGCGGCGCGCACCGCAGCCACCACCTCGCGCAGAAAGCGCGTGCGGTTCTCAAAGTTTCCACCATACGCTCCGGGCCGGTGAAAGGCACTCAGTAACTCGTGCCCTAAATAACCGTGGCAGTGCTTCAGATCGACAAAATCGAAGCCGATCTTGGCCGCCAGGCGCGCCGCCGCCGCGAAGGCCTCAACGATGGCCCCCAGTTCGGTGTCCGAGACCGGCGCGCACTCGACGGCGGAGGCCCCCAATCGGGCGTCGAGGATCGGATGATGGTAGGCAATCACCGGTTCCAGGCGAGCCTTCTCTCGCGGGTGCGAGAAGCGTCCCGAGTGGGTGAGCTGCAGCCCGGTGAGCAGGTCATCGGCGGTCCCAAACCGCTCGCGATGGGTCTTCACCAGTTTCTCCCGCAAAGCCGCGAGCGACGGCGCGGTCCGCTCGTTGAGCAAAAGCTCGTTGGGACTGTCGCGCGCTTCGGGCAATACGGCCACGGCCTCGCCGCCCCAGATCAGCTTGGCGCCGCTCTCGCCGAATCGCTGCCAGCGACGGATTGTGAGTTCCGAGGGCCTGCCGTCCGGCTCGCCGTCCCATCCTTCCATAGGCTGGACCGCGAACCGGTTTCCGATTCGTTTCGTTCCCGCGTGCCATGGGATCTCCATGGCCTCGGCCAGGGGTGATGCGGGAGCGGTAAGGATCCGGTCGTCGAAGGGAAAAACCCAACCTAGGCCCGCCAGATG
>Ga0335078_10014363_pt1 | contig 11747 bp, 9 predicted proteins | sample Lox_Sample_32_FD_206711 | JGI IMG/M metagenome (GOLD analysis project Ga0335078, IMG submission 206711) | Soil microbial communities from Loxahatchee National Wildlife Refuge, Florida, United States - Lox_Sample_3.2 | ecosystem: Environmental > Terrestrial > Soil > Wetlands | place: USA: Florida...
CGGTCATCTCCACCGTGCTCAACCCGCTGCTGTACCTGGGCGCGATGGGCCTCGGCCTGGGCACCCTGGTCGACCAGCACGGCACGGCCCGGCTGGGCGGGGTCAGCTACCTGGTCTTCCTGGCGCCCGGGCTGCTCGCCGCGAGCGCGATGAGCACTGGCGTGGAAGAGTCCACGTACCCGGTGTACGGCAGCGTCAAATGGAACAAGACCTACCAGGCCGCGGTGTCCGCGCCACTCCGGCCGGCCGACCTGTTCCACGGGCACCTGCTGTTCGTGACGCTGAAGCTGACCATGGCGTGCAGCGTGTTCCTGGCCGTCGCCGCGCTGTTCGGCGCGATCGCCTCCCCGGAGGCCATCGCGGCGCTGCCGGCCGCGGTACTCACCGGCCTGGCCTTCGCCGCGCCGGTCGAGGCCTGGACGGTGACCCGGACCAAGGACACCTCGCTGGCCGTGGTGTACCGGTTCGGGCTGATCCCGCTGTTCCTGTTCTCCGGCACGTTCTTCCCCATTACCCAGCTGCCCGGGTGGATCCAGCCCATCGCCTACATCACGCCGCTGTGGCACGGGGTGGCGCTCTGCCGCGGGCTGAGCCTGGGCACCGCCACCTGGGCCGGTGCCCTGCTGCACGCCGGGTACCTGGTGCTGGTGCTGGCCGCCGGGCTCTGGGCCGGGAACCGCACGTACGGCCGGCGGCTGTATGTCTAGCCTCCGCCCGGCCGTCCGCCAGCTGCCGTTGCGGGTGCTCCCGCTGGGCCTGCTGGCCGCCCGCACGCGCCGGTCGGTGGGCGGCCGGCGGAGCCGGTACCTGGTCGAGCGGCACGCGCTGGTCTACCGGCACACCTGGCTGGTGTTCGTGTCCGGCGTGGTCGAGCCGCTGTTCTACCTGCTGTCCATCGGCGTGGGCCTCGGCCAGCTGGTCGGCTACGTGCACGGGGTGAGCTACGCCGCCTTCGTCGGGCCGGCCCTGCTGGCCACCGCGTCCATGAACGGGGCGCTGTTCGACTCCACGTTCAACGTGTTCTTCCGGCTCAAGTACGAGAAGCTCTACGACGCTGCGCTGGCCACCCCGATGCGGGCCGGGGACGTCGCGCTCGGCGAGATCAGCTGGGCGCTGCTGCGCGGCGCGCTGTACGCGGTGGCGTTCATGGCCGTGATGGCGGCGATGGGCCTGGTCCACTCGTGGTGGGCGGTGGCCGCCTTGCCGGTCGCGGTGCTCACCGGCTTCGCGTTCGCGGCCGGCGGCATGGCCGCCACCACGTACATGCGCAGCTGGCAGGACTTCGAGTTCGTGGTGCTGGCCACGCTGCCCATGTTCCTGTTCTCCACCACGTTCTACCCGCTCAGCCTGTACCCGCGGGGGCTGCAGATCGTGGTCGAGATCACCCCGCTCTACCAGAGCGTGACCGTGCTGCGCGGGCTGACCCTGGGCACCGTCGGCCCGGGCCTGCTGTGGCACGTGCTCTACCTGGCCGTCATGGGGGTGATCGGGCTGCTGATCGCCGGCCGCCGCATCGGCACCCTGCTGCTCCGCTGAACCGGGCGCTGGCCGGCCCGCACTCCTAGATCGCGTACCGGTCAGTAGGTAGAGTCAGTGCGGACCCGTCGGGAGGCTGCATGGACTTCGGATACGACGCCCGCACGGAGGAGTTCCGCAAACGCCTCCAGGCATTCATGGACGAGCGCGTCTACCCGGCGGAACCGGTGTTCGCGGCGCAGGCCCGGGCCAACGCCGAGGCCGGCCAGCGGTGGCAGCGGCCCGCCGTGGTCACCGAACTGAAAGCCGACGCCCGCGAGCGGGGGCTGTGGAACCTGTTCCTGGCCCATCACGCGGAAGGCGCCGGGCTGACCAACCTGCAGTACGCGCCGCTGGCCGAGATCACCGGGCGCAGCCCGGCGCTCGCCCCTGAGGCGCTCAACTGCGCCGCCCCGGACACCGGCAACATGGAAGTACTGGCCGAGTTCGGCACAGCCGGGCAGCGGGACCGCTGGCTCCGGCCGCTGCTGGACGGCGAGATCAGGTCCGCGTTCTGCATGACCGAGCCGGACGTGGCCTCCTCCGACGCGACCAACATCACCACCCGGATCGAGCGTTCCGGCGGCGAGTACGTGATAAACGGCCGGAAATGGTGGTCATCCGGGGCGATGGACCCGGCCTGCGAGATCTTCATCGTGATGGGCCGTACCGCCTGGGACGGGGACCGGCACCGCCAGCAGTCGATGATCCTGGTACCACGGGACACCCCAGGGGTCACGGTCAGGCGCGGGCTGACCCTGTTCGGCTACGACGACGCGCCACACGGCGGGCACGCCGAAGTGGAGTTCCGCGAGGCCCGGGTGCCCGCGGCCAACCTGATCGCCGGCGAGGGCGACGGGTTCGCCATCGCCCAGGCCCGGCTCGGCCCGGGGCGCATCCACCACTGCATGCGGCTGATCGGCGGGGCGGAGCGGGCCCTTGAGCTGATGTGCCAGCGGGTGACCAGCCGGGTCGCGTTCGGCGGCCCGCTGGCCGACCAGGGCGTGATCGGGGAATGGATCGCCGAGTCCCGGGTGCGCATCGAGCAGGCCCGGCTGCTGGTGCTGAAGACCGCCTGGCTGATGGACACGGTGGGCAACAAGGGCGCGCACACCGAGATCCAGGCCATCAAGATCGTCACCCCGGCGATGGCCGAGTGGGTGATCGACAAGGCGATCACCGCGCACGGTGCCGCCGGGGTGAGCCAGGACTTCCCGCTCGCCTTCCTGTGGGCCAACGCGCGCACGCTGCGCTTCGCGGACGGCCCCGACGAAGTGCACCGGCGGTCCCTGGCCCGCCGGGAGCTGCGCAAGTACCGGGCCGGCCGGGAGCTGGCCGGGTGATGCACGGCCGGGCCGGGCCACGGCGACCGCCTGGTGCGGCGTGCCAATGGGCCGGCCAGCGCGGGTCTTCCGGCCCTGGCCGGAGGGCCGTCCGGGTGGCACGGTCACGAGTAGGACTGATGAGCTTTGACGAGGAATGGAGTCACTGACATGCCAGAGAATCAGCCACGGGTCGCCATCGTTACCGGTGCCGCCAGGGGGATCGGCGCTGCCGTCGCCAAGCGGCTCGCCGCGGACGGGATGGCGGTCGGCGTCCTCGACCTCGACGCGGATATGTCCAAGGAGACCGTGCAGGCGATCGAGTCGGCCGGCGGCCGGGCCATTGCGGTCGGTGCCGACGTGAGCCAGGCCGACCAGGTGCAGGCGGCCGTCGACGCCGTCGTCGCCGAGCTGGGGCCGCCCACGGTGCTGGTCAACAACGCCGGGGTCCTGCGGGACAACCTGCTGTTCAAGATGTCCGTGGATGACTGGGACCTGGTCCTGGGGGTGCACCTGCGGGGTGCCTTCCTGATGACCAAGGCCACCCAGAAGCACATGGTGGACGCGCACTACGGGCGGATCGTCAACCTGTCGTCCAGTTCCGCGCTGGGCAACCGGGGCCAGGCGAACTACTCGGCGGCCAAGGCCGGGATGCAGGGCTTCACCAAGACCCTGGCCATCGAGCTCGGCCCGTTCGGCATCACCGCGAACGCCGTGGCGCCCGGCTTCATCGTGACCGACATGACCGCGGCCACCGCGGCCCGGATGAAGATGAGCTTCGAGGACTTCCAGGAGGCGGCGGCCAAGCAGATCGCCTGCCGCCGGGTCGGCCAGCCGGAAGACATCGCGGGCCTGATCTCCTACCTGGCCGGCGAGGAGGCCGGGTACGTGTCCGGCCAGATCATTTACGCGGCCGGCGGCCCGCTTTGCTGACAGGCGACGGCCTGGACGGCACACCGGCCCTCGCGGGCCCGCTCCGGGAGCGGGCCCGCGAATTCCTGGCCAGCCATGACCCGGCGGGCACGCCCCGGCTGGAGTTCCTCCGCGCCCGGTTCGACGCGGGCCTGGCCGCCGTGCACTACCCGCCGGGCCTGGGCGGCCAGGGCCTGCCCCGGGCGCTGCAGTCGGTGGTCGAGGCCGAGTTCGCCGCGGCGGGCGCGCCGGGCAACCAGCCCGAGCGGATCGGCATCGGCCTCGGCATGGCCGCGCCGACCATCCTCGCGTTCGGCTCGGACGAGCAGAAGGCACGCTGGCTGCGGCCGCTGTGGACCGGTGAGGAGGTCTGGTGCCAGCTGTTCAGCGAGCCAGGGGCCGGCTCCGACCTGGCCGGCCTGGCCACCAGGGCGGTGCCCGCTGAGGGTCCGGGCCACGCCTGGTCGGTGACCGGGCAGAAGGTCTGGACGTCCATGGCGCACGAGGCGCGCTGGGGGCTGCTGCTGGCCCGCACCGACCCGGACGTGCCCAAGCACGCCGGGCTGACCTATTTCGGCCTGGACATGACCGGCGACGGCGTGGAGGTCCGGCCGCTGCGCCAGCTCACCGGGGAGGCCGAGTTCAACGAGGTCTTCCTGACCGGGGCGGTGGTGCCGGACGCCGACCGGATCGGCGGCGTGGGTGAGGGCTGGCGGGTGGCCCAGGGCACGCTGATGAACGAGCGGGTGTCCATCGGCGGCGCCGCGCTGCCCCGGGAGGGCGGGATGATCGGCAGCGCCGCCCGGGCCTGGCGCGAGCACCCGGAACTGCGCACCCCCGGGCTGCACGACCGGATCCTGCGGCTGTGGGCGGACGCCGAGGTGGCCCGGCTCGCCTCCGACCGGCTCCGCCAGCAGCTGGCCGCGGGCCAGCCCGGCCCGGAAGGCTCCGCCGCCAAGATCGTTTTTGCCCGGCTCAACCAGGACATCAGCTCGTTCGAGGTGGACCTGGCCGGCGGCGACGGGCTGCGCTACGCGGACTGGACCATGCGCAGGCCGGGCAGTGTCAGTTTCTACGGGCGCGACGCCGGCTACCGCTACCTGCGGTCCCGGGGTAACTCCATCGAGGGTGGCACCTCGGAGATCCTGCGCAACATCATCGCCGAACGGGTGCTCGGCCTGCCCGCCGAGCCCCGGACGGACACCAAAGTGCCCTGGAAGGACCTGCCCCGGTGAGCACCACGACGCAGCAGCCAGCCGGCCGGGGCATCCCGGACCTGCTCTACAGCGAGGCCGAGGAAGACCTGCGGTCGGCGGTCCGCTCGGTACTGGACGGGCGCGGTGACTGGCCCGCGGTGCTGGCCCGCACCGAGTCCAGCGAGACCTACGACACCGCGCTGTGGCAGGTGCTGGCGGCCGAGGTCGGCTGCGCCGGCCTGCTGATCCCGGACCGCTACGGCGGCGCCGGGGCCAGCTACCGCGAGGCGGCCGTGGTGGCCGAGGAAACCGGCCGGGCGGTCGCCCCCGTGCCGTACCTGGGCAGCGCGGTGGTGGCCACCGCGGCCGCGCTCCGGGCCCAGGACACGGAGCTGCTCAGCGGGCTGGCGGCGGGCACGGTCACCGCCGCCCTGGCCGTCCCGTTCGCCAGCCGGCCCGGCGCGGCCGGCCTGCCCGGCGGGGTGCGGGTCGGCTCGCCGCGGCCCGCCGACCCGGCCGGCCAGGCGCGGCTGACCGGGCAGGTCAGCGGCGTGGCCGACGCGCTGCCCGCGTCGGTGCTGCTGGTGCCGGCCGACGGGGTGCCCGCCGGGCTGTACGCGGTGGACCCCAGCGCGCCAGGCGTCAGCCTGTCCCCGGTGGTCTCGCTCGACCAGACCCGGCAGCTGGCCGACCTGGCGCTGGACGGTGTGCCGGGCCGGCCGGTCGCCTCCGGGCCGGCCGCCGCGGGCGCGGTGGCCGACGGCCTGACCGCCGGCGCCGCGATGCTCGCGGCCGAGCAGCTCGGGCTGGCCGGGCGCTGCCTGGAGCTGACCGTCGGCTACCTGAAGGAGCGCTACCAGTTCGCCCGCCCGGTCGGCTCGTTCCAGGCGCTCAAGCACCGGCTCGCCGACCTGTGGGTGGCGATCAGCCAGGCCCGCGCCGCGGCCCGGTACGCCGCCGCCTGCCTGGCCGGCGGTGACTCGGACGCGCCGGTCGCGGTGGCGCTGGCCAAGGCGGCCTGCGGGGACACCGCCACACTGGCCGCGCAGGAATGCGTGCAGCTGCACGGCGGCATCGGCTTCACCTGGGAGCACCCGGCCCAGCTGTACCTGAAGCGGGCCAAGAGCGCCTCGATCGGGTTCGGCACCCCGGACTGGCACCGGGCCGCGCTGGCCAGCCTGGCCGCGCTGCCCGCGGCGCAGCCGCAGTGAACTCGGTCGCGGGCGCCGGCGTGGTGGTCACCGGGGCCGGCAGTGGCATCGGGGCCGCGCTGGCCCGCCGGTTCGCGGCCGAAGGTGCCCGGGTGGTGGTCAACGACGTCAACGCGGCGGCGGCGGAGCAGGTCGCCGCGTCCTGCGGCGCCGAGGCCATGCCCGGCGACGCGGCCAGCGAAGACGGTGTGGCCACGCTGATCGGCGGCGCGGCCGACCTGCTGGACGGCATCGACCTGTTCTGCGCCAATGCCGGGATCGGCCCGGAAGGCGGCCCGGAGGCCGCCGAGGAGATCTGGGACGCGTGCTGGCAGATCAACGTGATGGCCCACGTCCGGGCGGCGCGGCTGCTGGTACCCGGCTGGCTGGCGGCCGGCCGCGGGCACCTGATCTGCACCGTCTCCGCGGCCGGGCTGCTCACCATGCTCGGCTCGGCACCGTACTCGGTGACCAAGCACGCCGCGCTCGGCTTCGCCGAATGGCTGGCCGCCAGCTACGCGCACCGGGGCATCACCGTGCAGGCACTGTGCCCGATGGGCGTGCGCACCCCGCTGCTGGCCGCGGCCGGCCCGGCCGGGCAGGCGCTGCTGGCCGGGTCGGCGGTCACCCCCGAGGCGGTGGCGGACAGCGTCATCGAGGCCATCGCCGACCGGCGGTTCCTCATCCTGCCGCACCCCGAGGTGGCGGTGATGTACGCGCACCGGGCCGGTGACCCGGACCGCTGGCTGCGCGGCATGGGGCGGCTGCAGCAGCAAGTGGAAAAACTGTCCTAACGGGTAACCCTCCCGGATTTCCGGTTTGCGGCATGCTGTCGGCATGAAGCCGGCCGCCATGGGGACGCTGCACCACATCGAGCTGTGGGTGCCCGACCTGAACCGCGCCGAGCACACGTGGGGATGGCTGCTCGCCGCGCTCGGCTACGAGCCCTTTCAGCAGTGGCCCGAAGGGGCCAGCTGGCGGGCGGGAGACATGTATATCGTGCTGGAGCAGTCGCCAGCCCGCAGTGCGTTCCGTCACGACCGGTACCGGCCCGGCCTCAATCACCTGGCGTTCCATGTGCCCGACCGGGGCACCGTGGACCGGATGGTGGGGGAGGCGCTGCTGCATGGCTGGCGGCTGATGTTCGCCGACCGGCATCCCTACGCCGGGGGGGAGCAGCACTACGCGGCCTACCTGGAAGACCGGGACGGTTACGAGGTCGAGCTGGTCGCGCCGTCGCCCCGGCATGGTCCGGAAGTCGCCGAGGGGGCCCGGCACGCCGCGCCGGGTTCCCGCCGGGGAGAGGGGCAGCCGGGCGGGAACCGGCCCGGGTAACGGGGTATCCGGGTCAGCCGGCGATCACCGTGCCGGACAGCCGCAGGTCCCGCGACGACCGGCCGACGCTGATCGTGGCCGGGCCGGCGGGCCAGGTCCAGCAGCCCGCCTGCTCGTCATAGCGGGCCAGTACCCGGGCGGGCACGGTCAGCGTCAGCCGCACCGCTTCCCCCGGTCCGGCAGCGGCTATCCCGAAGGCACCGAGGACCCGCACCGGGCGGCCCTCGCCGGTGGCCGGCCCGGCCACGTACACCTGCACCACCTCGCGTCCCGGCCGCGGGCCGGTATTGCGCACGGTGACCTGCAGTCTCACGTCGGTGCCCGGCGTGGCCCGGGCCCGGTCCACCGACAGCGACTCATACGCCCAGCTGGTGTAGCCCAGCCCGTGCCCGAACGGGAACAGCGGGTCGCGGCCCGCCGCGTCGAAACCCCGGTACCCGACCAGCAGTCCCTCCTCGTAGCGGAGCTGCCCGGCGGCGGGCACGGCGTGCAGCACCGGGCTGTCGGCCTCGCGGGCCGGCATGGTCACCGGCAGCCGGCCGCCCGGCTCGGCCCGGCCGAGCAGCACGTCGGCCAGGGCGGTGCCGATGGCCTGGCCGGGCAGCCAGGCGTACAGCACGGCGGCCACCTGGCCGGCCCAGGGCATCAGCACCGGCATGCCCGCATTGACCACTACCACGGTGCGCGGGCTGGCCGCGGCGACCCGCTGGACCAGTTCGTCCTGGCGGCCGGGCAGCCGCAGGGTGCCCCGGTCGAACCCCTCGCTCTCCGTGGTCTCCGCCGACCCGACGACGACCACCGCCACGTCGGCCGCGGCCGCCGCCCCGACCGCCGCGGCCAGCATGGCTTCCTCGTCCGGCGCGGCGACCAGGCCGAGCCGGACCGCCAGCGGCCCCTCCGCCCCGGCCGAGGGCAGGAAGTCCAGCCGGATGTCGGCGGGCTGGCCCTCGGTCAGCATGACCCGCCCGGTGACCTCACCCGGCCGGGTCATCGTCTCCACCGGGTCGGCGGGCACCGGGGTGGCGCCGTCCGCGGCGACCACGCCGTCCACGGTCACGGTGAGCCGGCCCACGCCGGCTGCCCCCACCACGTGCGGGCCGGAGGTGTCCGGCTGGTACCGGGCCAGCAGCGAGATGGTGCCGCCGCGGCCCCAGCCGACCTCGGCTGGCAGCCCGTCTCCCCACCAGGCGAAGACGGTCGAGTTCCGGTGCTCGGCGGCCAGCAGGGCGCCGTCCGCCGCGCGGAACTCCAGCCGGACCCCGGGCTCGCCAGTCACCGGGTCGCGCAGCGCCCGGGCCGGCGGCTCGGGCACCGTCTCCCAGGTGTGGCAGCCCGGCGCCACGGTCACCGTGGCCTGGCCGGCCAGGGCCGCGCGCAGCTCACCGGCGGGCTCGGCGATGGTGGCCGGGTGGACCGCCGCGCTGCCGCCGCCCTGGATCACCGGGTGCACCGCGTTGGGGCCGATCAGCGCGACCCGGCTGAGCCGGGCCGGGTCCAGGGGCAGTACCGCCTGCTCGTTGCGCAGCAGCACGAACGACGCGGCCGCGGCCCGGCGCAGCAGCCCCGGGTCGGTCAGTGCGGGCGGCTGCGGGCCGGGGGTGGCCGGCACCTCCAGCAGGCCGTTGCCGTCCAGCGGGTGCACCGCACCGACCCGGCGGGCCACGCCGAGCAGCCGGAGCACCTTGTCGTCGATCAGCTCCTCGGGGATGGCCCCCGATCGCACCGCCTTGACCAGGGCGTCGCCCCACGGCCCGGTGGGCCCGGGCATGGCCAGGTCCAGCCCGGCCTCGGCGGTGGGCAGCGTGCTGCGGGCCGCCGACCAGTCCGAGACGACCACGCCGGTGAAGCCCCACTCGCCCTTGAGCACATCCCGCAGCAGCCTGGTGTGCTCGGTCATCAGCGAGCCGTTCACCGAGTTGTACGCGGCCATCACCACGGCCGCGCGGGCCTGCTTGACGCACGCCTCGAACGGCACCAGGTACACCTCGCGGAGCACGTTCTCGGGGATCCGCGCGTCGTAGGTCCACCGCTCGGTCTCCGAGTCGTTGCCCACATAGTGCTTGACCGCGGCACCGACCCCGGTGGACTGGAGCCCGGCCACGTAGCTGACCGCCAGCCGGGCGGTCAGTTCCGGGTCCTCGGAGAAGCACTCGAACCCGCGGCCGCCCAGCGGGGTCCGCATCAGGTTGATCGTCGGGGCCAGCACGATGTCGATGCCCTTGGCCCGCGCCTCGGCGCCCAGGGCGGCGGCCAGCTCGCGGACGAGCTCGCTGTCCCAGGTGGCACCCAGGGCGGACGGGCTGGGCAGGCTGGCCGATGGGTTCCGGTCGTCCTTGGTGACGCCCCGCACCCCGGCCGGCCCGTCCGACATGACGATCGGACGGAGGCCGAGGGCGGCGGCACCGTGGGTGCGCCAGCTGTCCGCGCCGGTCAGCAGGTGCACCTTGTCCTCGACGGGGAGCGCAGCCACCCGGCTGCGCTCCGCCGTCGCCTCAGCAGACGTGGTCATCGAGTTCCTTGCGTTGGGCCCCGGGAACTCAGGACGCCGGCTGGAGGTGCAGGATCGTGTCTTCGATGTAGGGGGTGTTGGGCACCGGGTTCATGTAGGGGTTGCTGGACGTCGGCCACCCGGTGTAGTTCCTGGTCGAGACCTCGGCCCAGGCCCCGCCGTTGAGCAGCGGCACCACTGGCACGTCGGTCGTCATGATCTGCTCCAGCTTGGTGATGGCCGCCTTCTGGGTGGCCGGGTCACCGGAGCCGGCGAACTGCGCGATTGCCGCCTGGGCCTGCGGGTTCGAGTAGCGCCCGAAGTCACACGCGGCGGGCTTGCCGACCGGCGCGCCCAGCGAGCTGTCCATCCAGCAGTCGTAGATGAAGAACGGGTTCGGCCCCTGGTTGCTCCAGTGGATGGTGGCGTCGAACGTCCCGTTGGCGACGTTGCCCGCCCACGTGGTCGGGTTGCCGATGCCGTCCACCGAGGTGTCGAAGCCGAGCGCGTTCAGCTGGTGTGAGATGAGCCCGTCGTCGGTGTAGTAGTCGCTGTACGGAACGGGGTCCTGGATGGCGAACTTGATCGTCTTCCCGTTCTTGGTCCACTTGCCGCCGCTCTTGGTGTAGCCGTCGGCCTTCAGGATCGAGGTCACCTTGGCCGCGTTACCGGTGGCCGGCAGGTTGTTGGCCAGCGAGGGGTCGAGGTAGGACTGGTGGTTGGGCAGCAGCAGCCCGCTGGTCGAGCTGACCGGCGGCTCGTACCCGGTCTCGCCCTGCACGTTGAGCTGCGAGCGGTTGATGCCGTAGCTGATCGCCTGGCGGACGGCCGGGTCGTTCAGCGGCGCCTTGGTCGTGTTCAGGAACAGGCCGACCACGTTGTTGGCGCTGAAGTACGGCGCGCTGGACGTCCAGGTCACGTTGTGCGGGCTCTTGCCCAGGAAGTTGGACTGGATGTTGGCGATGTAGTTGCCGGCGAAGTCGATCTGCCCCTGGGATACCGGGGGAACCAGGTTGGCGTTCGTGTTGTACGCCGGGAAGTCGATTTCCGGCACGTGCACCTTGGACTTCTGCCAGTACAGCGGGTTCAGCTTCAGGGTGTAGCCCTGCGGCGAGAACTTGTCGAGCATGAACGGGCCGGTGCCGACCGGCTTGGCGTCGGCGTAGGTGGCCGGGTCGCTGGCTGACTGCCACACGTGCTGCGGCACGATGTAGACCTGCCCGATCAGGAACAGGTTGGCGTACTGCGGCTTGGCGAAGTTGAGCACGGCCGTGGTCGCGCTGGGCGCCGACGCGCTGGACACCACTGGGGCACCCGAGGTGTACAGCTTCGGGTTGCTCTTGATCATGTTGAAGGTGAACGCGACGTCGCTGGCGCTGAATGGCTTGCCGTCGTTCCACTTCACGCCGGACCGGATGGTCAGCGTCAGGGTCTTCCCGCCGTTGGACCACTTGTACCCGGTGGCCAGCATCGGGATCGGCGCCTGGGTCGAGTTGAGCGTGTTGAAGATGAACAGCGGCTCGTTGTACAGCGACACCGCGTTGGTCAGGTAGCCGGTCGAGGTGAGCGAGAACGGGTTGAAGGTGTCGGTCATCGGGGACAGCGGGGTGCTCTCCACCACGAGCGTCTTGCCCATCTTGGCCGACGATGAGGTGCTACTGCTACTGCCGCTGCCGCCGGAGGAGCTGCCGCAGGCGGCGATGCCGAGGCTGAGCGCACTGGCCACGGCCAGGCTGGCGAGAATCTTGTGTCTCATTGCTTAAACTCCGTTGTGCCCGGCCGGCTCATC
>Ga0335078_10014364_pt1 | contig 11747 bp, 8 predicted proteins | sample Lox_Sample_32_FD_206711 | JGI IMG/M metagenome (GOLD analysis project Ga0335078, IMG submission 206711) | Soil microbial communities from Loxahatchee National Wildlife Refuge, Florida, United States - Lox_Sample_3.2 | ecosystem: Environmental > Terrestrial > Soil > Wetlands | place: USA: Florida...
CTGAATACGAGCCGCGGTCCGGCCGTCTGGTCGCCGCGCGCGCAAATGGATAAGAAGCAATACCGAGTCCGTATGCGGGAAGTCCTGGAAGCGGAGCCGAATCTGCGGATCAAGCAAGCGGAAGTGGCTTCGCTTCGGCTCGAGCCGGGCCGCGTGACGGGAGTGAATCTTCGGGACGGGCGCACCATCGGCGTGGAGAGCGTCATCGTCACGACGGGCACTTTCTTGAATGGCCTGGCGCACGTCGGCGAGCAGAAATACAGCTGCGGCCGAAATGGCGAGGCGCCCTCGCAATTGCTCGGCGATCAATTGCGCGGCTTGGGATTGCTATGGAAGCGCCTGAAGACCGGGACGCCGCCCCGTCTGGATGGCCGGACCATCGATTGGAGCAAGTTCGAAGCGCAGCCCGGCGACGCGCAGCCGACACCGTTTTCGTTTATGACCGCGGCGATCGACCGGCGGCAGATTCAGTGCCACATCGGGTACACCACGGCGGAGACCCACCGTATTCTACGGGATGCGATTCCCCGATCGCCGCTGTATAGCGGCCAAATCGAGGGAATTGGTCCGCGGTATTGTCCGTCGATCGAAGACAAGATCGTCAAGTTTCCAGACAAAATCCGTCACCAGATTTTTCTCGAACCGGAGGGGTTCGATACGAATGAGGTGTACGTGAACGGGATGTCAACCAGCATGCCGATCGACGTCCAGACGGCGGTCGTCGCTTCGGTCCCGGGTTTGGAGAGCGCGGAGATGATCCGGCCCGGATATGCGATCGAGTACGACGCGATAGATCCACGGGAACTGGAGCATTCGCTGCAGGTGAAGTCCATCCGCGGATTGTACCTGGCCGGGCAAATCAATGGCACTTCGGGTTACGAAGAAGCGGGGTGCCAGGGACTGGTTGCCGGGATAAACGCCGCCTCGCAGCTGTTGGGCCGTGACCCGGTGGTGCTGCGACGCATCGACGGCTATACCGGGATTTTGATCGACGACCTGGTGACGAAAGGGGCCGACGAGCCCTATCGTATGTTCACCTCGCGCGCCGAGTTTCGGCTGCATCTGCGGATCGACAACGCTGACGAGCGGCTGACTCCGATGGGACGGATGGCCGGCCTGGTTTCCGAGGATCGGTGGGCAGCGTTTGAACGAAAGCAAAGCCAGAAGAAACGGCTGGTTCACGCCATGGAGTCGGAGCGGAAGGATGTGTGGCTGAAGAGGCCCGAATCGAGCATTGCGGAGCTGGTTCCATGGATTCGGGACATCCTTGGAGAAGAACCGGCGCGTGGGCTGCTGGCGACGGTCGAAACCGAGATCAAGTACAGTGGCTACATTTCGCAACAGGAACGCCAGATGGAACGGGTCAAGGACGTGGAACGGCGATTGATTCCGGCCGGATTTGCATATTCGGGGATTCCGGGGCTATCCCGCGAAGTTCAGGAGAAGCTCAATCGTGTGCGGCCCGGCACTCTTGGCCAGGCGGCCCGGATTCCCGGGGTGACTCCTGCAGCAGTGTCCATTCTTGATGTGTATTTGAGCCTGGGTCGTGTTTCCTGAGTTGCTGCGGGAGCGGATGTCCGGCATCTTGGAGCTCTCCGCCGAGCAGGTTGAGGAGCTAGAGAGACATTACGCACTGCTGAGGCGGTGGAATCGCGTCCTGAATCTGACGAGCATAAAGAGCACGGAAGAGGCGGTGGAGCGGCACTATTGCGAATCATTGTTTCTTGCCGCGCGCCTGCCAAAAACGAAGCTTAGGATTGCCGATATCGGTTCCGGGGCGGGCTTCCCTGGTTTCCCCGTGGCCGTCGTTCGGGATGATTGCGAAGTGACACTGATCGAATCTCATCAGCGCAAGGCGGTGTTCCTGCGCGAAGCATCCCGGGGTAGACAGAGTATCCGCGTGTTGTCGCAGCGTGCGGAGGATGTTGACGAGCATTTCGATTTGGTCGTTTCACGGGCTGTGAGCTACGAAAATCTTGAGGCACCTCTAAAGCGCCTGGCTCCTGCTGCCGATCTATTGACTGGGGCCGAGGAGGCACCGAAGGGTTGTAGCTTTGTTTGGGACGCGCCAGTGCGAATGCCGTGGGGTGAGCATCGGTTTCTGCGAATGGGTCGGCGGGCGGGCATTTAGCGTGACCGAAGTAATGTTTCACGTGAAACGCCAAAAGGTGGTAACGGTCGTTTCACGTGGAACATCCGCTGCGGGTCTTGATCCGTTGGTTCACGCGTCAGACACTTCGCAGGGAATTGGCTTCGTTTCGTCAAACTGATCGCAAGTGCTCATGCTACTATGGCCGCTTGAGCAAAGTTTTCGCGATTGCCAATCAAAAGGGCGGCGTCGGCAAGACTACAACCGCCATAAATTTAGCCGCCTCCTTTGCCGCGAATGACCTTCGGATCCTGGTCATCGACTCAGATCCGCAGGGAAACGCCACTACCGGCCTGGGAATTACAAAAGAACCCAACCGGCCCAGCCTCTATGACGTGCTCCTCGCCGATGTGCCGCCGGAAGATGCCGTTGTACCTACGGCGTTTGAAGGGTTGTACCTGATTTCGGCTGACAAGAATCTCGTCGGAGCCAATCTCGAACTCGTTGCCTTGAACGGCCGCGAACTTCGGCTACGTCAACGGCTCGCGAGCGTGCGCCAGAACTATCATTTCGTAATTATCGACTGCCCGCCAGCTCTGGACCTGCTCACTCTTAACGCTCTCCTTGCGGCCGACTCTGTACTGGTGCCGATCCAATGTGAGTTTTTTGCCCTGGAGGGCATCTCCGAGCTCATGGACACAATCCGCCGGATTCGCGATTCCTTTAACCATCCGTTGGAGATCGCCGGTATTCTCCTGACGATGTTCGATGACCGGACGAATCTCACACGCCAGGTTGCTTCGGACCTCAAAGAGTTTTTCGGGAGCCAGGTCTTCCAAACGGTGATTCCCCGCAGCATCCGAATAGCGGAGGCTCCCAGTTTCGGCAAACCCATCCTGGCCTACGATCCGCGCTCCAAAGGCGCGGAAAGCTATATCCAACTGGCAAAGGAGATTCTGGATCATGAACAAGCCGGACAATCAGCGCCGCGCACTCGGTAAAGGCCTCAGCGCGCTCCTGCCAACGCGCCCTCCGCAGATTCACCCGGAAACCCATCGTACGGCGCCGGATCAGCTGCCAAACACCATTTCGATCGAGCTGGTCGATCCAAATCCCACCCAGCCGCGGCGCATTTTTCAAGCGGACCGCCTGGCGGAATTGGCCCAGTCCATCCGCGAAAACGGAATCATTCAGCCCCTGGTAGTTCGTAGAGCCGGAGAGCGATATCAACTTGTCGCGGGCGAGCGCCGGTGGCGCGCCGCCAAACTCGCCGGTCTCGACCAGATTCCAGCAGTGGTCCAGGATATTCCGGATGATCGGCTGCTCGAGGTTACGCTGGTGGAGAACATTCAGCGCGAAGATCTGAACCCGATCGAGACGGCCAACGCCTTCAGCCGCCTCAACACGGAACTGGCCCTGAGTGCCGACGAAATCGGCCGGCGTACAGGCAAGGATCGCACTACCATCGTCAATTCTCTTCGCTTGCTGCAGCTGCCCGGCGACTTGCAGCAACTCGTTTCGGAGCGGCGTCTTTCGGCCGGCCATGCGAGGTGTCTGCTTTCCCTGCCGAATGCCGACCTTCAACGGGAAGTGGCTGAAAAGGCGGTAGCGCAAGGGTGGTCAGTCCGGCAGATGGAGCGGACCACCCAACGGATGACGGAGAGCCGCAAGCCCAAGCACGTCGATGAAGTCGAAACCGACCCCAACGTCAAAGCCGCGATCGAGGAAATGACGCGCGTCCTCGGAACCAAAGTCAGGATCGTCGAAAAGGCCAATCAAAAGGGCCGCATCGAGATCGAATACTACTCCGCCGAGGATCTCGACCGGATTTATAGCGTGATCGTCGGCGAATCCTAGGCTGCAGCTACTTCAGTCCCTTGAGGATATCCGCCAGTTCTTTCCGGATCTCGGGCAGCGGGTCCACCGTGAACAGGTCCTGTTGAGCGCGTGCCGCCTGGACCGGCTTGGGGGTCTTAGCGGAAGCCTGCAGGGCCTGCCGCGCTCCCTCGATGGTAAATCGCTTTTCGTAAAGCAAGTGCTTTATCCGCAGAAGCAATTCGACATCCTTGCGCCGGTACAAACGGTGTCCTGTCCCGGATTTTTTGGGGGACAGAACCGAAAACTCGGTTTCCCAATAGCGCAGCACGTAGGGCTCTACTCCCAACAATTCGCTCACTTCGCCGATCTTGAAATATAGCTTATCTGGTATCTCCGGCGATCCAGGCTGCAATGCGACATCGGTCATTCGTCTTTGCACATCCTAGCTCAGTCAAATGCCGTTGTCACGAAATGTTCTCCTCGCGGCAGAAGAAGAGTGCTTTGACTATCGGGACCAGGGATCAATGGCTTGCCGTCGAGCTCGACTTTCCTGATTTTCCGGTCAAAACAGGCGATTGCCCGGCTATCGCTCAGATAATGAAACGCGATTTCTGTCGAACCCGTGGCCCGGGCTGAGAGCAACTCGCCGTTGAGACGCACCAAACGGGGTCCCGACCAATTCCCGGGCTCGACAGTATGCGACCCCGCGGGCAGCCACACGGTTTCTCTATCGGAGACCGGCCATGGTCGACCGTCGACCATCGCAGGACTGCGCCAGTTCAAGCCGATCGGGTTCGAGCTCCTCACAACCAGGGTGGCTCCGCGGGCCTCCATATGCACAACTCCCGGTGCTGCGGCGGCCAGCAGCGGCAGGTCAGGCGCCAGTAGGGAATTTTCGAAATACAGCGCCACTCTTCGAAAAACCAGGGCGGCGTTATGCACCAGCTCGGATAGTTCTATTCCAGTCTGTTGCTTGGTGGGATACACGTCCTGATACCGCTCTGTCACATTGATGTCGATGGCGAGTTTCTCCGGATGATGCGTCAGCATCCGATACCGCTGCGCGATCGTCATATACCGGTCCGCACCCAAATTCCAAACAGTCGCAGGATCTTCCACCAGAAGCGTAAAACCCCTCGTTTCCAGCATGGGCAACAAGCTGGCGGAATCGGCCCCGATCGCGTCGCGCATGTTGGTGTCGAACCGGTCGTCTACCTGTGTGATCACCAGGTCCAGATCCGGCCTCGTCCGCCGCATCTTTTGCACTTCATCGATCCACGCCGTTTGTGTCCTGCGCACCAGGTCTCTGCGAAAATCAAGAAACAGCCGGCGGGACCGGTCGTCGTTACGGCTGCGAAACAGCTCGAGAGGGTCGAATCCCGCTGCCATCCGGAATTGGACGCGCACATCGTCATTCATTGGAGTAAAACGGGCAGGATTCTCCATTCCCTGCAGTGACTCGAAGTACAGCTCCGCCAGATTGATCCCATCCCAGTCGAACCGACCCATCAGCTTTTTCACGCCTTCCGCAACCGCGCGGAAACAATCCTGGTTTGTCAGATTCATCAGTTTGCGCCAGTCGAGCTGCGCGTCCTGAAGCATGGCGGTTTTCTCCCGCCACTCGGGATGCGCCGTCCAAAACGCATCGCTGACGTGCGGCAGGTCAAGCCAGGCGTAAACCAGAATCCCTTCACGGTGACAGGCTTCAATCAAGTGGGCCAGATAGGCGTCCTGGTCGGGCGCCGGCTCATAAAAATGCCACGCGGCGACGTGCAGCCCGGCAAGCCCGGCTTTCCGCCATCGGGCGGCGAAGTAGTCGAGATCCACTCTCGAACGATACGCCGAATCGAAGAAGGCCCACAGACCGGACGATCGGTAGGGCGTCTCCAGACCGAGGTCGATCAGCGCCTGCAAGACGTAAGGAAACCTTTCGTATCCGCGGTCGCCTGGCGAAACGGCCGTCCAGAAGACGGCGCCCCGTCCGCGGCGGAAGCCCGCTTCTAACGGCGCTCCCGACCAGCGCTCGCGCGCGAAGACTATTGCCTCGGCAGGCACCGCAAACCGCGGGACATCCAAGCTCTTCTGCCAAAGGATCGGCAAGCCGGGATTGTGCGTGTCTGTTACCGTAGTGACACGTACAGATTCGGGGGTGCGCCGAAACCCGAAGGATTCGCCCAATTCTGATCCACCTTCGATAATCAGAATGACGCCGGCCTCGACTCGTTTCGTCCAAGCATCCGAGACCTGCTCTCGATCCCGAGCCACGACCAGGCGCGCGTCGGTCGAGCCCGGCTCGAACCCGATAGACTGCAGAATCGCCGGCCAAGAGCCGCCATCGCCCGCCGGCACATTGAAATAGGGAAGGTCCGCAGCCCTGACACCGCCGAGTGACCATAACAGGATTCCCGATGCGAGTGCTCGAGAAGCGAGAGCGCGGGCACCCGATCCTCGACTCGGACGGTTATCGCGTAAACGCATACCAAACGCCCACTTTCAGATCCGAATACAGCGGGTAATCGAAGTACAGCGTGTGCAGATACTTCCCCGTCACGGCCGCGGTCATCACGTACATCGATTTGGGCATAAAAGCTGGACGGAGCCGAATTCCCGGTCCGGTTTCGATGAAGTTCGCCCAGAATTGCCGCGTGGTATCGACCGTCAAATTGGCACACCAAAAGAGCTGCGCGCGCAGGGTAGGCCGCCCGAAGGTATACCCCAGGCGCGACTGCGCATACACCAGAAAGTCGTTTCCAAACCGGCTCAGGAAGATCGCGTCACCGTTGACTTCGGCAAACGCGCCGGGCAATTCCCCCGCCAGCGTGCGGCCCTTGGATCTCGCGGCCGAGACGCCGCCCCGAAAATCCGGCAGCATGTGTCGGGTAAGGTAATTTGCGGCCGAGCCGCCTTCAAACCAAGCAGTGACACCATGCCAGGTCGAAGTCCGAAGGCCGCCGGCAAAAATCAACGAACTTCCGGAATACAATTCCGGGAGCGACTTGTTGCTTCGGGTATCGGTATCGAATCGGACGCTGAGGTACGGGTAAATCGGCCAGCGCCGATGAAAATCCGCGCGAACCTGACCATAGCCGAAAGCGTCGGTCCATCGTGTCGAGTACAACGGAAAGAACCAGCCCGCGAAGCCGATCGGTTCCTCGGCCGGCCGCAGACTCCGCCATCCCCGATCGGCCGCGGAGGCGATGGCGGGATCATCACTATGCCTCGCCAGCGCGAACCAGCGGAATGCTTCTCGATCACGATGCAGTATGTTCGCGGCCCATGCCATCCTGTAGACCACCCGCAAATCCTCGGGATTCGCGGCATTGGCAAGCGACAGGTATTTCAGTGCATCGTTCAGGAATCCGGCGCGAATGCTGTTCTCCGCCATCTCCATGGGATCAGCCCCCGAGGCTGCGAACGGAGTCTGAGGGATGCTGAGCACGGCGCGAATTCGGTTCGCCAGGTCCTGATTGCCGCCGGCCAGCACCCGATCCAGGTAAACCTTGGCACCGGCTCGATCGCCTCGCCCGTACAGCAGAAGTCCTATCTGTGCCGCTGAGAGGAGATCGTTCGAAGGCGGATCCGCCAGTATCCGGAACTCGGTTTCGGCCTCGGCCGGTCGATGCATCTCGAGCAGCAGGTACGCCAGCTCGCGCCGCAGGTTCGCATTGTGCGGATCGAGTTGGAGGGCCGCGCGAAATTCGTACACATACGGATAGCGCGCCGGCAGGAGTTCGCGAGCCGTCTCGGCGGTGCGGGCGTCGTCCGATCGCGACGCGGCCAGCAGGGCCGATATGGCGTCATCTTCCCGACCGAGATCCCGCGATACGCGGCCCAGATCGACCAGGATATTGCGATGCTCGGGCCGGCGCAGCCAGGCCAGCCTGTACTGCTCCGCGGCCAACTGCAATTCGTCGCGCTCTTCGGCGAGCGCCGCCAGTTCGAAGTGCGATTCCGGATCGTCGGCGCCTTTGGCGATGGCTTCCCGCCAGCGCGCAATGCCCTCCGCAAGCGGTCTATCGACGTTTTGAAAAGCTCGCTCGGCCACGGGATTGCCTGCTTTTCGAAGACGGTCGAAGATGCGCCGGGCTTCACGCTTATCCCTGCCTTCATAGCAGAGGAAGGCGTACTCCAGGGCCACGGAGGCATCCGCGGGATCCAGGCGCATGGCCTCTCCAAATTGCGCGCGCGCGAACTCGTTCTCGCCGATTTTCAGATAGGTATACGCGAGATCCTTCCGGATCGAAGGCCGATCCGGAGCTGCTTGAATCGCGGCTTCAAAGCCGACGATAGCAGCCTGATACTCGCTCAGTTTCAGGGATTCGTAAGCCTGCGAGAGAGCCTCGTAAGCACGGCCGGTCGTTTGTGCCAGCACCGAGCCGCAGGCAACCAGCAGAAATAAAGCCCGCATATTGACCAAAGATAGTGTCGCCGATAGAGCGATTCTCACCACTAATGCGGATACCAGGGTCCTGAACAGGCTATACCGGGTAAGATGTCACAACACCCCATTGACGTGGTGCGTGCATGGGAATAATATGCAGGCTGTACAGACTCTGTAGTCTGAATTCTGTAAAGCCAAGTTGGCTAAGGAGCTTCCGTGAGCACAGTAGCATCAGCAACAACCTATGTAGACGAAGTCTTCGAGACGGTCCAGAAGCGGAATGCCGGCGAACCGGAATTCCTCCAAGCTGTCACAGAAGTCTTCAGGTCAATCGCGCCGGCGTTGGACCGGCATTCGGAGTATATCGAAGCGCGAATTCTCGATCGTCTGGTTGAACCGGAACGGGTGGTCATGTTCCGTGTTCCATGGCAGGATGACAAGGGGCGCTATCGCGTCAACCGCGGCTACCGCATCGAGTTTTCGAGTGCGATCGGTCCGTACAAAGGCGGATTGAGATTCCACCCCAGTGTCAACCTCGGCATTTTGAAGTTTCTGGGTTTTGAACAGGTGCTGAAGAACTCGCTGACGACGCTCCCGATGGGCGGCGGCAAGGGAGGGTCTGATTTCGATCCCAAAGGAAAGTCAGACACGGAGGTGATGCGATTCTGCCAGAGCTTCATGGTGGAACTGTCGCGCCATATCGGCGCGGACACCGACGTCCCGGCCGGTGATATCGGCGTGGGAGGGCGCGAAATCGGCTATCTGTTCGGCCAGTATAAGCGCATCCGCAACGAGTTCACGGGCGTGCTGACCGGAAAAGGTCTGAGCTGGGGAGGATCGCTCATCCGGCCGGAGGCCACCGGATACGGCTGCGTCTATTTTTGTGAGCAGATGTTGGCGACGCGCGGCGAGGATTTCCGCGGCAAGATCTGCCTGGTGTCCGGCTCGGGCAATGTGGCGCAGTACACTGTCGAGAAGCTGAATGAGCTCGGCGCCAGGAGCGTCACGCTCTCCGATTCCGATGGCACCATCTACGACGCCGATGGAATCAATGCCGACAAGCTGGCCTTCGTCATGGATCTCAAGAACAACCGCCGCGGCCGCATCCGCGAATATGTGAAGAAATTCCCGAGGGCCGAATACCTGCCCGGCGTCAAGCCGTGGCACATACCCGCGCAGTGCGCCTTCCCGAGCGCAACACAAAACGAAATCAGCGGCGAGGATGCAACGATGCTCCTCAAGAACGGCTGCTACGTAGTGGGCGAGGGCGCCAATATGCCCACGATGCCCGAAGGCGTAGAGCAGTTCCAGAAGGCGAAGATCCTCTATGGCCCCGGCAAGGCGGCAAATGCCGGCGGCGTGGCCACCTCGGGTCTCGAGATGGCGCAAAACTCGCAGCGTGAATCCTGGAGCCGTGAGGAAGTCGACCGCAGACTGAAGGGCATTATGACTGCGATCCACAACGCGGCCTATCAGACGTCCAAGGAATATGATGTTCCCGGCGACTATGTGACCGGCGCCAATATTGCCGGTTTCGTCAAAGTGGCCGACGCGATGCTCGCGGAGGGTCTCGTCTAGAGTCTCTGGACGAGAAGCGGGCAGATGGTGCTGTTACGCCGTCTGCCCGCACCCATCGCAAATTTCCGTATCCGCCGCGTGCGCGCCGGCACGCCGCGCGATGGCGGGGCGCTGCATCCGTGTGGTAGACTCACAACACTCGGGAGCAGTGGCATAATGCCGGCGCCGAATTTGAGGGTTTCCATCGGGGTTGCGACCCGCGGTATTGCGATCGCGCTTCTGTTCTCCAACCTGGCGGCCGCCCAAAGCGCATCAGAGGCCGTTTCCGCACAGCCCACCTTTCGTTCCGTCACCAACCTTGTCGTCATCCCCGTTTCGGTCACCGACTCGCTCAATCGCTTTGTCCTCGGACTCCGCAAAGACGACTTCCACCTTTTCGATGACGGCGTGGAACAGCCGATCTCTCATTTTTCGGGCGAAGATATCCCCCTCTCGATCGGCTTGGTTTTCGATATCAGCGGCAGCATGGATTATAAGCTCTCGACATCCAAGGATGCCTCTGTTTTGTTTCTGAAAGCACTGAATCCCGCCGATGAAGCCTTTCTCGTCGAGTTCAACGACAAAGTCGACCTCACGGTAGGATTCACCAGCCAGTCTCAGGATATTCGCACCGCGCTCGAGAAAAGCCAGCCAGGCGGCCTGACGGCGCTGCTCGATGCCGTCAAATTCGCGCTGGGTGAAATGAAGAAGGCCAAGAATCCGCGAAAGGCGATTCTGGTGGTTTCCGATGGGGGCGACAATCATAGCAGCTATACCGCAAAGCAGATCGAGGCGCTGGTGCGCGAGGCCGACGTCGAGATTTACGTGATGGGGGTCTTCGACCCGCTGGCCTCTCTTTTACGCGCTCCCGAGGAAATCTCGGGACCGCGCCTGCTTTCGGAAATCGCGACGCAAACCGGCGGCCGGGCGTTTGCGGCCTCGGTCGCGGACGATTTACCCAGCGTCGCGGCGCGGATTGCGATCGAACTCCGCAACCAGTATGTGCTCGGGTACTATCCGAAGAACCAGGTCAGCGACGGCAAATTTCACAAAGTAGAAGTGACGTTCTCTCAGCCCACGGGGATGCCGGCTCTAAAAGCGCACTGGCGCCAGGGATATTACGCGCCATCGGACAAATAGAATCGATATCAGCGGTGTCCGCCGACCCGTGCTCCGCCGCGGGGGAGTGTCGGGGGCGGCGGCGTTATGGGACGCGTGATCGGGGGCCGGGAAATCGGCGACCCGGGAACGCCAATTCGGATCGGCGAATACGGCAATCTCTGTAATCCGTTTCCGGGCAGACCCAGTGATCCGGGGAGGCCGATCAAGGACGGTCTCCGAGTGTAACCAGGCAGGTAAATCGAGTAGAATCCCGGCTGATATAAAGGCGTAAGCCCGGGTTGATAGATCGCGCCGGGCGCATATGAACCGTAAATTCCGGAAAGGCTGGAACCCGGCGAGTAGAGCCCTAACATCGGAAAATAGGTGAAGCTATCCATCGGCAGACCGGGAACCGGCATATTGGCCGGATCCTGAATATTTGCGGCTATGGCGTTGTCGGCGGACACCGATTGCTCGCGGCCGTCGGCCCAAGCACTCAGTTCGTCATGAGACACGCCGTTGGATTTGTCGGGGACCAATTCGGCCGCCAACGGCAGCTCCATCCCTTGATCCACGGAAATCGGCTCGATATTGTCTCCCGTCCACACAGCCACTGAGCCCTCGCGGACCTGGACTCGGGCAGGGTCGGCATCGATCCGATAAGAGCCTTTTCCTGCCTGGTGGACGCTCCAATCTCCATAGATCAACGTAACCGACGTCCCCGCGGCCGGTTCGGAAGAATCGACCATCGCAGACCCGGACAGCAATTCCACCTGCGTGTCCGTGAGACTGGTGGAAATC
>Ga0335078_10014365_pt1 | contig 11747 bp, 11 predicted proteins | sample Lox_Sample_32_FD_206711 | JGI IMG/M metagenome (GOLD analysis project Ga0335078, IMG submission 206711) | Soil microbial communities from Loxahatchee National Wildlife Refuge, Florida, United States - Lox_Sample_3.2 | ecosystem: Environmental > Terrestrial > Soil > Wetlands | place: USA...
TTGCGTCCCTCCACCAGCATTCCCACCAGGATGCCGACCAGGGCGGCCACAAGGATCCCCGTTTTGTAAGGAAGGCCGCCCGCCAGCAGCCCCAGCGCCCCCGCAATGACCGCGGCGGCAACGCTTGCCCCGTCCCGGAGGGCGGGGACCACCAGCGCGATGAACGTGATGGGCAGAACGAAGCCCAGCGGCCAGCTGCGCGGTATCTGCGCGCCTATGAAGATCCCCACGGCAGTGCTGAGCTGCCAGGACGTCCAGAGAGTCAGGCCTGCGCCCAGGAAGTACCAGTGTCTTCCGTGGGCGTCACCGCGCCCATTGTAATGCGTGATGGTGACGGCATACGCCTCATCGGTGAGGAGGTACGCCAGGAGGAGCTTCCAGCCCCTGCCCAGCCCTGCCATGTGCGGGGCCACCGAGGCGCTGTACAAGGCGTGGCGGAGGTTGACGACGAACACCACCATGAGAATGACTATTCCGGATGCGTCGGCGCCAAGGAGCTGCGCCGCAATGAATTGCGCGGATCCCGCAAAGACGACGGAGGACATGGCTTGCGCGGCGGCCGTGGACAACCCCGAGGTGACGGCGAGAGCGCCGAAGATCAATCCGAACGGGACCACCCCGAGCAGGATGGGAGACTCGTCCCGCACGCCGCTCCAGAACTCCTGCCTGCGCAAAGCCGTTTCCATGCCTTTTCCTTTGGGTGCGTAGCGTAGCGTTTGACGCCAGGCGCGGCAAGCCCGTACTTTAAGCAACGGAACGGCCGAAAGGCCGATGTGGCCAAGCTGTGGTACAATCGGCGGCGCGTGCCTGCCGTTGACGGGCCGCGGACAAACAAGATGCGCCAGTGGGGACTCAAACCGCGTTTTCTCCTTCTCACCATCGTGCTGTTCCTGGCCGCGGGGACGGTCTCCTTCATTCTTTTCTTCCTCTCGGCGCGGAGGATCGTGGAGTCCCTCGGCACCCGGTTCGCGCAAACCAACACCGAGCTGGCGCGGGCGCGGATCATGGGCATCATTGAGCCGGAGGTTGTTCTGGCGCGGAAGCTTGCAGACTCCCCGGTAATCCTGGCGTGGATCCTGGATGAGAGAAACCCGGCCAAGGCGGCGGCGGCGCGCGCGGAGCTGGAGAGCTACCGACTGGCATTCGGAGACCACAGCTACTTCGTGGCAATCGCATCCAGCGACACGTATTACAATCAGCCTGCCGACGGCGCGCGGACGGTGGTCACGCTGAGGCCCGACGCGCCGTCCGACGCATGGTTCTTCCGCACGCTTCAATCTCCGCGGGACTGGCAGCTCAACCTCGACTATGACACGCATCTTCACGTCACCAAGGTCTGGATCAACTGCGTGGTCAGAAGCAACGGCCGCCCCGTTGCGCTTGCCGGCAGCGGCATCGACATCACGGCGTTTCTTGCCGACCTTGCAAAGGAGGCGCGGGAAGGCCTCTCAGTGATGACGGTGGATGACCAGGGAAACATCACCACGGCGCAGAACATCGACTACCTGGAGAGAAACGCCAAGTCGTGGGGCGGACAGGCAAAGCTGACCGCTTTCACCCTGGCTGACTCCGTGGCGGACCGCGCGGTGCTGGGCCGGCTGCTCCAGGAGGCGGGTTCCGATCCAGAGACCGTGCGTACGGCGCGCATCGGGTTTGCCGGGGCGCAAAGCCTGGTGGCGGTCTCGGCGCTTCCCGGCCTTGGATGGACCATCGTCGCCGCCGTGGACCTGGACCGGTTCATCACGGTCCGCAGCTTCACGCTGATCCTGGTGGTCATCCTTGCCGCGATGGTGCTGGTCCTCCTGGCCCTGGCGATGTTCGTGGACCAGCTCATCCTTGCGCCGCTGGAATCGCTCACCGCGGCGGCGGGCGCGGTTGCGCGCGGCCGCTACGAGGTGGACCTCCCTCCGTCGGGGGTCGGGGAGATCGGCGCTCTGGCGTCCTCGTTTTCCACGATGGCCGGCGAAGTCCGCGCCGCCACGGAGAACCTGGAGCGCCAGGTGAGAGAGCGCACGCAGCAGCTGGCGGACGCCAACGCCCGCATGGTGGAGGACCTTGAGTACGCGGATCTCATCCAGCGCTCCATCCTGCCGGGCGCTCGCGCCCTGGACCGGCGCCTGCCCCAGCGGTTCATCCTTTTCCGCCCCCGCGACCGCGTAGGAGGGGACTTCTACTTCTTCCGTGATGATGGGGACTCGTTTCTCCTGGGCATCGCGGACTGCACGGGGCACGGGGTTTCCGGTGCGCTCATGAGCATGTACACGCAATCAGCGCTGGAGGCAATCGCCGCGCGCAGGGCGGGCGCGGACCCCGCCGCGCTGATTCAGGAGCTGGATGCCGCCATCCGCAGCGGCCTGGGTGAGGACGCCGGCGGGCTGGGAGGAGAGCGCGGGTTGGATATTGCGCTGTGCCGCGTGGAGCCGGGCGCCGACAGGCTGCGCTACGCGGGCGCCGGGATCGACCTGTTTGGCCACGGGCCGCGCGGGCCGCTGCGCATCAGGGCGGGACGCGGGGCCATCGGTTCACGGCGCCGGCGGTCCAGCGCCGGCCCGGCCACAACCGAGCTTCCCCTGGCAGGCACGGCGTTTTACCTGACAACGGATGGGATTCTGGACCTCGCAGGAGGCCCCCGCGGGTTCGGGTTCGGGAGCAGCAGGTTTGCCGGCATCGCCTCCGCGTGCTCATCCCTTCCCCTGGCGGAACAGCGTGCGCGGATGGAAGCCGGCATCGACCAATGGCGCGGCGGGCGCCCGCAGCGGGACGACATCACCGTGATCGGCTTCCGCTGCGTCTCGCAAGGAGACTGAGAATGGAAAAAGCCGCGCTGGACCTCTACAGCCTCCGCAGGAGCTTCATGGACGGGGAAGTGCTCATCTGCTTCAACGGGCCATTCTCCCACAGCATCATTGAGGAGATCGGGATTGCGGTGAAGCGATACTTGGAGACGGAAACCGCGTCACGCTCCGCGGTCTCCGACGTCTTTGCCGTCTTTGTGGAGCTGGCGCAGAACGTCCAGTCCTACACGGGAAGGCTGAAGGAGAGAAAAGACGAGCCGGGGGCGGATGCCGGCACGCTTGCCATCGGCAGACGCGGGGACAGCTATGCAGTGAGCGCCGGCAACATGATGGACCACTCCGACGTGGTGGGCCTTTCCGAACGGCTTGAGACGCTTCGGAACATGGACAAGCCCGGGCTCAAGGCGCTGTACAAGGAGACGCTGCGCGGGCCGCGCCTGCCGGACGGCGGAGCGGGACTGGGATTGATCGACGTGGCCCGGCGTGCCAGCCAGCCGCTTTCCTGGAGCTTTCGGGAAATCGACGACAGGTACAGATTCTTCAGCCTGTCGGTGATCATATGAAGGGAGCGCCGTTCATGAATGACCTGATCATCCCGGGCAGCGTCTCCTCTCCCACCGTGCGCCTTGATGCGGCCCGCGGCACCATGGAGCTGAGTGGAGAGTCATACCCGCAGAACGCGTTCGATTTTTTCGCTCCCATCATCGACTGGGCGCGGCAGTTCCTCCGGGAGTCCCCCAGCCCGCTTACCCTGGAGCTCCGCGTGAGCTACCTCAACACCAGCAGCACGAAGTGCGTGATCGATCTCCTGGACCTCCTGGAAGGAGCGCACAAGATCGGGCGCCGGGTCCAGGTGGTGTGGTACTGCGACCCGGAGAACGAGCGCGCGCGGGAAGCGGCGGAGGAGTTTCGGGAGGACGTCACGCTGCCCTTCGAGATCCGCATGGAGGGACCGGGCCAATGAAGCTGAAACACGAATCCCCGTCCCCCGACCCGTTCCTGGAGCGTACCCGGGAAGTGCTCACGGACCCGGCATACGCGGGCAACCCGCTCCTGGAGGACTACCGGGAGCTGGCGGACCGGTACGCGCACATGATGAGGACGTTCATGAAGACCGTCCACATCAGCGACAGCTACCAGCTTCGGCTCAAGGAGCTGAACGTCGCCCTGGATGAGGCCATGAGGACGGACTTCCTGACCGGGCTCCTGAACCGGCGGGCCTTCTTTGACCGTGTGCGGCCGGAGCTGTCACGGTCCCGGCGGCATCGCAGGCCGCTGTGCGTCCTCATGGGAGACATCGACAGCTTCAAGGCCGTGAACGACCGTTACGGGCACGACGTGGGAGACAAGGTGCTGCAGGAAACGGCGCGCACTTTTTCCTCAGCGCTGCGCTCAGAAGATCTCAAGGTCCGGTGGGGTGGTGAGGAGTTCCTGGCGCTCCTCCCGGAGACGGACGCCGCGGGGGCGGCCACCGCGGCGGAGAAGCTTCGGGCAATCATCGAGCAGACTTCTTTCGACGTGGCAGGCAACTCCATCAAGGTCACCATCAGCATCGGCCTGGCCCAGGAAGACGGGGATGACCCGGAGACGGCCATCAGGGCCGCTGACCAGGCGCTCCTGGAAGCCAAGCGGACGGGGCGGAACAAGGTGGTGGTTGCGGCCCACCCGGGATAGCGCCAGTACGGCTCATGGCCCCTTGCCCAGCGCTGCATCGATGGCGCGAAGCTCCTCCCGCGTGAAGTCCGTTGCGCGAAAAGCCGCCGCGCAGTCATCGATCTGCTGCGGCTTGCTGGCTCCGATCAGCACCGTGGTCACTCTCCCGCTTCGCATCACCCACGCAAGCGCCATCTGCGCAAGCGTCTGGCCGCGCAGCCGGGCGATGTCGTTCAGTTTCACAAGCCGGGAGCGAAGCTGGGGAGTGATGTCTTCCGGCTTGAGAAAGACGCTGGGACCCGCCGCCCGGGAGTCCGCCGGAATGCCTTCCAGGTACCGGTCCGTCAGGAGCCCGCGCGCAAGCGGGGAGAATGCAATGCATCCCACGCCTTCCGCCTGCAGCAGATCCAGCAAGCCGTCCTCAACCCATCGATCCAGCATGGAGTAGTTGGGCTGGTGAATCAGGCAAGGGGTGCCCAGGCGCCTGAGGATGGAGATCGCTTCCCGGGCCTCGGGCACCCGGTAGTTGGAGATCCCGGCGTACAGTGCTTTCCCCTGCCGGACCACGTGGTCAAGCGCCGCCATGGTTTCTTCCAGCGGAGTTTCAGGGTCCGGCCGGTGACTGTAGAAAATGTCGACGTACTCCAGCCCCATGCGCTTCAGGCTCTGGTCCAGGCTGGCAATGAGGTATTTCCGGGACCCCCACTCGCCGTAAGGTCCCGGCCACATGAGGTAGCCCGCCTTGGTGGAGATGATCATCTCGTCCCGGAAGCCGTGGAAATCATCCCTGAGGATCCGGCCGAAGTTCTCCTCCGCCGACCCCGGCGGAGGACCATAGTTGTTGGCAAGGTCGAAATGCGTGATGCCGATGTCGAAGGCGCGCCTCACCATTGCACGCGCGTTCTCGTACAGCGTGTCCCCGCCGAAGTTGTGCCAGAGCCCGAGGGACACAGCCGGAAGCTTCACCCCGCTTTTCCCGCAGCGGTTGTACCGCATGGTGTCATATCGTTCGGCCCTCGGAAGATGGTTCTGCATCATTACTTCTCCTTGGAGGTTCTCCGTTTACGCATGATCGCAATCACTCCCCACGCCACTGCGCCGCCAACGGCGCCCAGCGGTGGTTTCATGATCTCCCTCCGCCCCTGAGAGAATGGTACATCTCCTGGACGCCCTGCTGAAACGTTTTCTCGGGACGATACCCCAACTCCTTCTCCGCAAGCGCGCTTGAATAGAAAAGCGCGTATTGCGATACCCGTGCTGCCTGCCGGCTCAACGTGACGGGCCGTCCCGTCAGCCCGGAGCGCGCTTCCGCCGCGGCCGCGGACAGCCATACCAGCCAGGCAGGGAGCGTCGGAAACCGATCCCTGATCCGCGCCTCCGGTTCATTCAGGCGGATCACGTCCGCAAGGACATGCATCAGATCTGCGTGCCGCAGGTTGTCCTCAGGCCTGCCGCTGATGATGTACAGGGCGCCCGGCCGGCCTTTTTCCGCGGAAAGGACGTGGCCGCGCGCCACGTCGGAAGCATGCGCCAGGGGCAGGCCTCCGCGCGGAGCCGCCGGGATACCGTTCCTCATCACGCCCTTCATCAGCTCCGCGGCGTCTCCGTGCTCGCCGTGGCGTCCGAAGCAGGTGCCCGGGAGAACGGAGACGACGTCCAGTCCATTTTTTCGCGCCGCTCGGTTGACAAGCTCCTGCGCCGCAAGCTTGGAGTCAAAGTAGCCGATGCCCAGCCGCTTCCACCAGCCGGCGCCAGCCGTTCCAGCGTGCACCGCGTCAGCAAGCGCAAGAGCGTCCTCCGCGGATTCAAAGGAATGAAGCGGCGGCCGGGAAGCGTACGGGCTGCAGCTTTCCTCAGTTCCCAGCGCGCCGTCCGGGCGCGGGCAGCCAAGGACGTTGACCGTGCTGGTATAGCAGAGCCGTCGGATGGTCCGGGAGGCCCGCACGGCTGCCAGGACATTGCGCGTTCCTTCCACGTTAGCCAGCCACTGCTGCCGCTTCCGCCGGGGATCAAACGTGGCCGATCCGGCAGCGTGGAACACGAGAGTGCAGTCCCGGCAGGCGGCCGCGACGCTTTCCCGGTCAAGGACATCGCCCTGCCTCTGGTCGATGCCGGGAAGATCGTCCAGGGCGTGCGTGGTCCTGTCGGAAAACGTGCGGATGCTGACGAGCGGAACGCCCGCGCGGGCCACCAGGTCATGGACGATGTTGGCGCCCAGGAATCCGGAGCCTCCAATGACAAGGACCTTCTCCACCGCCCAGTCCACGGCTTACGCTGTGAATCCTGCTTTGCGGATAAGGTCAAGGATCTTCTTCGAAAGATTGGCGGTCTCATCCCGCAACTTCTTGACGTCGTCCTCCCTGAAAATAAAAGAGGGCGAATAGTCTGCCTCCTCCCGGTACTTCATGAGGCTGGCAAAGAAGTGGGAGTCTGCAGACGTGAGAGGACCGTCCTTGACAAAATGGTCTGAGAGCAGACGAAGCGCGCCTTCATGACTTTTCGGCTCCAGGCCTTCGGTGAGGAGCAGCGCCTTCACGCGATGCAGCAGGCAATAATACAAACGGGAAACCGCGTCTGCCAGGAAGCCTCCGGAGACAAGATGTGCGGAGGCGGCGAGAGACTCTTCGGCCTTCTGCAGTTCGATTGCAATTGCCTCTTCCTTGTTCACTTTTGTCATAGAGGGATTCCTTCTTCCTCGATATCTTGAGCGATGCGCCGTTCGTGCGCCAGCAAGTCCTGATAATCGGCCTCGGAAAGAACAAGCGTGGAAAGCGCAATGAGCTGGTCAATCTCTATGTCGGCTACCGCGTCAAAGATGCGCTCCTTCAACGCCTTGTCCAGGCCTCGAACAATGACCGCCACGTCGATGTCGGAGTCGGGGTCGTAGTCCCCTCTGGCGCGCGATCCATAGAGGGCCAGCTTCACAAGCGAATTGCCCAGCATTCCGACAAGCCGCTCCTTGAGCGTTGCCAGCGCCTTGCGAACCTGCTCTTCCGTCTTGACCGCATAGGGGTCCACGCCTCAGATGCTACGGCATTCAGTCACAGCAGGCAAGGCCGGACGAGTATTACGCGGCAATACACGTTGGGGATTCGACAAACCGCAGCAACTTGTCGCAAGCGGCTACGTCCCGCCCTTTGGCCGGCTTCCGCCATCCCCCGCCCGCGGCTGGCCGACCTCCTTGGCTGGTATGTGCAGGATCTCCCGCGGCTTGCTGCCCATGGCCGGACCCACAATCCCGCGCATCTCCATCTCTTCCACAAGGCGCGCCGCGCGATTGTACCCGACCTTGAGCCGGCGCTGCAGGTAGGAGGCGGACGCCTTGCCCTGCGCAACCACGATGTCCAGGGCCTGCTCAAAGAGCGGATCATTGCCGGGCTCCCCTTCGAAATCCCCCGTCTCTTCATCATCGAAGAAGACCTCGTCATCGATGTACATCGGCGGGCCGAGCTTTTTCACGTACTCGGTGACGGCGTCGGTCTCCTCGTCATCGATGTACGCGCCCTGGATGCGCGTCGGGAACGGGTTCCACGCGGCTGAGAAAAGCATGTCCCCCTTGCCCAGCAGCTTCTCAGCGCCCACCGCGTCGATGATGATCCGGGAGTCGAACTTGTTGGCAACCATGAACGCGATGCGGGAGGGGATGTTGGCCTTGATGAGGCCGGTAATCACGTCGATGGACGGCCGCTGCGTGGCCAGCACCATGTGGATTCCTATGGCGCGCGCCATGGCGGCAAGCCGGGCAAGGGTGGATTCCAGCTCTTTCCCCGTGGTGGCCATAAGATCCGCAAACTCATCGATGACGATGACGATGTAGGGAAGGCGCTGCACCTTCTCCTTCTTCGCCTTCTTGTTGAACGCACGGATGTCCCGCACGCCCAGCGCGTCCAGCAGCGTGTAGCGCCGCTCCATCTCCGAGATGCAGTATTGAAGCGCCTGGAACGCCTTCTTCGGCTCCGTGATGACCGGCGTCAGCAGATGGCGGCATCCGTTGTACAGCTTCAGCTCAACAATCTTGGGATCGATCAGGAAAAGCCTTACCTCGTCCGGCGACTTGCGGAAAAGGATGGAGCAGATGATGGAGTTCACCAGCACGCTCTTGCCGGAGTTCGTGGCCCCGCCAATGAGCAGGTGCGGGGTCTGAACCAGGTCGATCACCTGCGCTTCCCCCAGGATGTCCTTGCCAAGGGCCACGGGAATCTCGTACGGGGATTTCTGCATCACGTCCAGGGAGATCATCTCCTTGAAGGAGACGATGGCACGAACCCTGTTCGGCACCTCGATTCCCACCGCATGTCGGCCCGGGATGGGCGCTACGATCCGGACGCTGGGCGCAGCAAGGCGGAGGGCGATGTTGTCCGCAAGGTTGGCGATCTTTGACACGCGGACGCCCGGCGCCGGCAGGACCTCGAACAACGTGATGACCGGGCCTTTCCTGATGCCGGTCACCTCCGCTTCGATGTTGAACTCCCGCAGGGAGTCGGTGAGGATATGCGCAGCGCGCTTCGTTTCATCATCGATCACCCAGTAGGGGTCCCCTTCCCTGTTCTTCAGGACATGGTGCACGGGGATGCCATACGGGGTCTTGCTGCTGCTCTTCTCCGGGGGAAACGGCAGCTCGGCCTGCTCCCGCGGGGGAGCTGGAATGACGGATGGCTCGGGAGGGCGCTTGCGCGACAGCTGAGGCTCGGGCTCGCTGCTCTCTGCCACCGGCGGAGCTGTTTCGGCAGCCGGAGCCTTCATCTCGGGAGCGGGGGCCGGCGGTTCGGGCTGAAGCGGCGGCTCCTCTGTTTGCGGGGCGGCAGGCTCAAGCACCGAGACCTCCAGGACCGGGAAGGGTGAGGATTTTACAGACTCCGAAAGCGGGAGGGCCAGCGGCTTTCCGCGGGGCGAAGTCTTTCCGCGTGGAATCTCCGGTATCCTGCCGGGGGGCATGAGGAGGAGAAACATCATCTCAAGCGCCAGGAGGAGAAAGAGGAGGAGCGCTGACGGAAGGACCCCGAAGGAGTCCACCAGCGCCAGGGGGACGGAGGCGGAGGGGCTCTGGAGGACGCGAAGGAGGAGACTCAGCGTGAGAAACGGGATGATGGAAAACATGAGAAGCAGAGCCGAGCGCCGGCGAAACGTCCTTGCCCTCAGAAGGAACACGCCGCAGAGCAGGTACAGCGGCGCAAAGAACGCCGCCCAGGAGAAAGCCGAGATGAGGAAGCTCCCTGGGCGACTGAGCACGGACGCCAGCCCGGCTGCGGCAAGCACCAGGGAAGCCAATGTCGCCGCGCACAGCGCCACCAGGACGCCGGAGAGTATGAGGATTGCAGGAGCCATTCTCCTGCCGAGGACTGTCACGCTTTTCCCCCCTGGTGGAATTATCGGTTGAAATTGCGGTCGGCGGGAGTTTCCCGCTATGCGACTGCCTGATCACGTAAGTACTATATGGGCAGGAAGTTATTCCGCGCGGTAGCCGTGTGTCCGTTGGTGCATGCGGGTCGCGTTCAACCGGTCCCTGGGGAGGAACCTGTTCATGGTCCGCCGATCAGCCGCCGCGCCGTTGGTGAGCTATGCAGTCCTTGCGCTGCCGGGAGCCGCGCCCGCAGTAGCGGAACGGGCTCTCCGACCGTCAGCCCCTGCCATTGTATACGCGCCCGCAACCTCAGCGGATTCCCCCCCGGCCTTCCCGGAGGAAAACCAGTGAAAGCAGCGTTCATCGGTCTGGGAGTCATGGGAAGCCGGATGGCCGGGAATCTCCTTCGGGCAGGCTGCCAGCTTGCCGTCTGGAACCGATCCGCGGCAAAGGCGCAGGAGCTGGGCCGGGCCGGAGCCAGGGTTGCCGCCACGCCGGCGGAGGCGGCCCGGCAAGGCGAAGTGTGCTTCACCATGCTGGCCAATCCTGATGCGGTTTCCGAAGTTGCCGTTGGCGCCGGAGGGTTCCTGGAGGCCATGGCACAAGGGTCCCTCTGGGTGGACTGCAGCACCGTCACGCCGGGCTTCTCTCGACGGATGGCAAAAGAGGCCGCGGCACGCGGCGTCCGCTTCCTGGATGCCCCTGTTGCCGGCTCTCTCCTGGTGGCGGAGAAGGGTGAGCTGACTTTCCTGGTGGGAGGGGACCCGAAGGACCTGGACTCCTGCAGGCCGCTGCTTTCCGTCATGGGCAAAGCCATCAGGCACGTCGGCGCGACGGGAATGGGCAGCTCGCTCAAGCTGGTGAACAACATGCTCCTGGGAAACGCCATGGCGGCGTTCTCGGAAGCGCTTGCGCTGGGAGAAGCCCTCGGCTTGAGCCGCGGCATGCTCCTGGACGCGCTGATCGGGGGTCCCGTGACCGCTCCGTTCCTGGCCGGCAAGAAGGAGAAGCTGGCAACCGGCACCTACGACGTGGAGTTTCCTCTCCGCCTCATGCACAAGGACCTTCAGCTCGTTTCCTCCGCTGCCTATGAGCTGGGGGTGCCACTTCCCGCAACTCATGCTACAAAGGAGCTCTTCAGTCAGGCAGCCGCGCGCGGACTGGCTGATGTCGATTTTTCCGGCATAGGAGGAAGCACGAAATGATCGACGGAATCTATCAGCTCCTTGCAAAGGTGGGGTTCACCGACCCGCTGCACGCCCCGGTAACCCACATCCCCATCGGCCTGGTCATCGGCGCCTTCTGTTTCTTCTACGTGGCCGTCATCTTCAAGAAGAAGAACCTCTACCTCACGGCGCGCCATGTCTCCATCCTGGCGTTCATCTTCGTCTTTCCCACCATTCTCCTGGGAGTGATGGACTGGCTGCACTTCTTCAAGGGAGCGCTGATCCCGCCCATCAAGGCCAAGATGATCCTGGCCAGCTGCGTGATGGTCCTCCTGGGGGCGGGGATCATCCTGGGATCCGAGGTTCGGGTCAGGAGCGCCCCCATGATGGTGATCTATGCGCTGGCGGTGGTGGGCGTCGTGGGGCTGGGATGGTTCGGGGCCCGGCTGGTGTACGGCAACTGGGCGGGGTCGCAGCCGGCCACCGAAGCAGCCGCCCCGGCGGCGCCGTCCGCGGGTGGGACGGCAACGGGGGCCGCGCCTGGAGCAGCCCCGTCTGCCGCGCGGCTGGGGGGCAGGCTCTTTGCCGCCAACTGCGCCGCGTGCCATCCCGGGGGGGCCAACGTGGTTGTCCCGGAGCTGCCATTGAAGGGGGCAAAGCAGCTGGCAACGGAGAGCTCCTTCGTCAGCTTCATCAGGAGCCCGGTGATGCCCAACGGCTCCGCCGGGCAGATGCCCGCCTTCGCCGCGGACCAGGTAAGCGACAAGGACGCGTCGAATATCTACCAGTACA
>Ga0335078_10014366_pt1 | contig 11746 bp, 11 predicted proteins | sample Lox_Sample_32_FD_206711 | JGI IMG/M metagenome (GOLD analysis project Ga0335078, IMG submission 206711) | Soil microbial communities from Loxahatchee National Wildlife Refuge, Florida, United States - Lox_Sample_3.2 | ecosystem: Environmental > Terrestrial > Soil > Wetlands | place: USA...
TGTGGAGCCCCCGCAGAAAGTCCGCTGCCCCCGTATCCTGGACGCGCGCCGCGGGCGGACCTGGAGGAGAGCTCGGGGACCTGACCCCCGCCCAGATGCCCGGCCGAAGCCTCGAGGATGGCCCTTCTCACCGCACCCGCGGCTGCAAGAACTCCCGACCACCTCCCCCCCGGAGTGCCGGGCGGTCCGGGCTCGGCGGCCGGAGCTCGGCTGGACGAGAGGTTCCGCGGGTAGGCCGGGATGGCGCTTCGCCCGCCCCCGTCGCGGACAGCGAACGCAGGGGTGAGGATGCCTGGAAGCAGAGTCGCCTGCTCCCAGACCGAGCGCGAGGCGGGGGTCGGGGCCGGGCTCGTCGTGTCGGGGGCCAGGAGACCCGCCGGGGTGTACCGCGGCCGAGCGTCGGGTGCCAAGCCCTGATCGAGGCGCGGACGAGTCGCCTCACCCGGTCTGGCGGGGATGTCTCTGAGGAGGACGGGTTCGCCTGTCGGCCCGGCGGTCGCCGCGGGAGGACTGGCGGCGCGATGGGCCGTGACCAGTGAGACGGGTATGAGATTGGAGACGGGTGACGCAGGGAAGGCCAGGGCATCCAGCAAGGAGCCACCGATCCCGGTCGCGGCCGCGACAGAAGCGAGCCACCGGTCTCCGAATAGCAGCGTGTGGTGTGGGAGACCTGGCCGACCTTTGCCCTGCGACGTTCCGAGCTGAGAGCCAATCACCGTCGGCTCGCTCGAAATACCTGGCAACCCGTACGATGTCGCGTCTCCCTCCTCCGACGTCTGTGACGCCTCGCGTGGCGTCGACGCGGCTGCGGTCAGCGAGTTGACCTCGGCCACAGAAGACTCGGTCGAGTCGAGTGGGGGGATGGTAGACTCGCTCAGGGAGGCGGCCGACTGTGACGCGGAGGACAAAGGCAGCCCGCTCGCGACGCGACCTGGGATGGGCGGGGAAAGCGGCTCGGCTGCCTCTGGCATGGACGAGGTGGTCCGAGAGAGCAGCGCACCTGAGATCGTCGGGGCGGGGGCCGGCTCGGTCGTCCCCAGGCCGAGAGACGCGACGGTGGTGCTCAAGGAGTACGCAATCCCGACAGAAGACATCCCGGCACTGGATCCTTGACCGACGCCCAGCCTAGGCGGTACGGTCGTTGCCTGCTCGCTTACTACGTCGGCGCGGAGCGGAAGCGGTGCTGAACCTGAGGGGGAGGCTAGAGCGCTCACCTGCAACGAGAGCTGCGTCGCCCTATCGACGACCGGTGTCGAGAGAGCCATGCCGAGGCCAGCGGGGACGGCATACGAGCCCTCCTGAGTCCCAGCCACTCCTGAAGCGCGGGCGCCGGCGAGCGCGGCGAACTCCTGCCTTGTACTAGACCCGGAGTTGACTTGGGCCGAGAGCGCCGAGGGCGGAGCGACGGGGGGCGCCACGGGAAGATCCGCGGACGTCGAGGATGGCGAGGTCGCGACGTCGCCGCTTGGGGCTTGCTGACCTGAGGCCACGGACCCCGACTGCAGCGAAGCCGGTCTCGTGTCAGACGGCGGGGAGATGAGCGCGTTCAGGCTCGGCCTCGCTTCGCTCGGCGCGCTCGAGAGGAGACCCGAGCCTCGTGCTGCGGTGGGCGCTGGAGAGACGCTCGCGTCCAGGTTCCGCGCCCCGGGAGAGAGGCCGAGGCCCTGGACGGCAGGCGACGAGGACGCGAAGACGGTGTCGCCGGTCCCCGCGATGGACGCGCCGGGCGCAGACTGTTGCGACGTGCTGGGCACGTTGGGCTGGAAGCTCGTCCCCTGCTGGGCGGTCCGAGAGGCTGGCGCGACGAAGGTAGCCCCCGGGGCCGGGGGACTCATGGACGGGCTGGCAGCCTCGAGGGCCGCACTGTTGAGATTGAAGGCCATCGAGGAACCTGCTGTCCGGAGAGCCGTCACGACGCCGAGCGCAGAGACGGTGCCACCCGTGGAGGCGGGGGCCGCATCCTGCGGGGAGTACGGACTTCCCGTCGAAGAAGGCTCCAGGGTCGTCGTGCTTGGTGACGGCCTGTCCTCGGTCGAGGAGAATTTGGTGGCGCTCTCCCCGCTGGCCGCTTGAGGCGGCGGGCTCGACGACGGGGGTGGAGACAGCTCGGTCCCCGGCGTCCCGGGCTCCCGGCTCGTCCCCTTGCCCGCTGGTGGTGAGACGTGCGCGGGAACAGGCGACGTAGCAGCGATGTTCCGACCCGGCGGCTCTGACGATGTGTCGCTTGGTGGAGTCCTAGACGGGGCCTCGTAGGCGCTTGTGGTCCCCGACGAGCCCCCGGCGGTGCTCTCGCGGGGAGCCTCGGCTCCGAAGGAGGTAGAGCTCGGGGACGTCCGCGCCGCGGGGAACGGTGATGAGCTCGCTGCGGTCCCGATCGCGACCTCCGTGTCGAGCGAGCCCCTTAGGCCTTGCCCGTCGTCTCGGAATGCCGTCTGGCCTGACGGAGCGGCCTGGGTTCCAAGCCCGAGGTTCCCGACCGCTCCCGCGACCGCGGCGTTCATCGACGCGAGAGGCCGGAACGCGGCCTGCCGTGCGAGGACCATCGACGGGAGCATCCTTGCGAACGCGAAAGGCTGCGTCTCCATCTCCGCGAGCGCGACCGAAGGGGCGGCCGCCTCTTGCCAGTCCGTCCCCTGCTCCGCTTGGCTCGACACCTCTGTGGAGGCTGCGAGGGACGACTCCGGATGTGCTTCCGCGCTTTCGACTCGCCGCCTCGCGGGCTTTCTGCGGACGAGCGGGGCACCGACCACCCGCACGACCATGGCGCGTTGCAGCTGGCTTGCGAGGGCCACCGCCGAACCCACAAGGCGGCTGATGGCAGGGGAACCTATGCCGGAGGAAGAGAGCGTCTGAGCGGCCAGGCCGACGCGGATCAACCTTCTCATGTAGGCGGCCACCGTCCTGCGGAGCCTGACCGCAGACGCGTCCAGGGCGGCCAAGTCTACGGGTTCCCTCCTTCCGTGAGGTCGTCCCTGAAGACTATCCTGGTGACTCCCTGGTCCGCGAGGTCAGACACCGCGGCCGACTCGGCCCTTGAGGCGAGGACGGCCATCAAGAAGTTGACCTGCATCCGGGTCAGGTCGCGGGCCTCTGGTGCGAGCTTGTACCCTAGGTCGATGCACAGCGTCGCGAGCTCGACCCCCTCAGGGGTCCGAGCAAAGTCCTCTACCTCACGTCTTTTTTTTTAGCGTGCTCCGCGGGGGCGACCCCGCTCAGCTCGAGGATCTTCATCCCGATGAACTCGGGGACCCCGAACTTCATGTCCTTGACCCCGACGCCGTCGAGCTTGGGCTCGACGAGGCCGAGCTCCGTCGCTGCGCGGAGCGCCTCGAAGTTCTTGTCGATTTCAATCTTCCTGAGGTCGGGCGTCCCGTCCGGGTTGAGGGGGACAGGCCCGATGATGGAGAAGATCCTCGAAAGCTCGCCATCGGTGAGGGGCCTGATGACCACATCAGCCCCGTACTCCTTCACATGGAGGGTCTCCCGCTTCCGGGAGCCCTCAAGTATGTCTTCCTTGGTGAGCTTCCGGTCCGCCAAAGCTCAGCCTACTCTTCGCGTACTCTAGTGGCTGTGAAGTTGTACGTCGTTATTCCTACGCCTGTTGCGTCCATCGCGAACGTCTTGTCTTCCAAGATGCATTCGTCGAAGGTGATCTTCTTGGTCGGGCTCGTAACCGCTTGGGGTTGGAGCTGGACGACCACCTGGAAGAATTTCAGCGCAGGTATCGTCTCGTACATCTTCTTGTCCAGAGGCCCGTAGTTCGACTTGATCTTCATCGAGCCTTGGACGAACAGCGCGCCGTAGTAGGCCCCGAGGCGCTCCTCGGTGCTTATGGCGTGGATGTTCTGCCGGTTCCTTGCGATCTTAAAATCGATCGATTGGATGCCCGGGACCGTCTGGCCGTCTATGGTGATCTGACTGGCGTTCGCCGCTACTAGTGTGGACATCTCCATCTACCTCCCTTAGGCCTCCACCGTCAGTGTGGCGTAGATGTAATCCATCGCCCTCACTGGTCTCACGGCGACGTCGGCCCTCACTATTCCCTGTGCGAAGTCCTCCTGGGAGGAGTAGACGTCGACCAGGAACGGCGGGCTCTTGCCGTCTACGCTAGGCACTAGGGAGCCTTCCTTGAACATGCCCGTGAGGAAGCCCGCCAGGGCCTCCCTGAGGGCCGTCCTTCCCCTGTCGTTGTTGAGAGTGCCGATAAAGTTGTCAGCCACGTTCTTGACTCCGCGCACCGCGTGGTCTGCGACCCTCATCACGCTGATCTGCTCTTTGCTCGAGGTGATCCCCTTGACCACGATGAGCCCACGTCCCCTCACGGCGTCGACCGGGAGGATGCCGTTGGAGATCAGCTTCATCTGCTCTGAGGGCGTGTACCTGTGCTCGATGTTGGCCATCCCCGTCAGGGCCTTGAAGGTCGGCGACTCCCAGTAGCTCAGCTTGCTGATGAGCCCTGCGACCGCCCCGCCCACGCCGTAGGGCGCGGTGATCACGAATCTGTCGCTGGCGAGGACGTCCACTCTCTTCAGTATCTCATCTACAGGCTCGTTGGGAGCGACGGTGCCGAAACCGATCCTGTTCTTGCAGTCGGTGCTCATGTTCTTGCAATGAGCGTCGACCAACGCATGGACTGCAGGGTCGTAAGAGTCACACGCATAGACCGCGTCGACCTCGGGCTCCATCTCGAGCATCTCGAGGGCTTTTTGGTAGTCGTTGGTCGTCGGTGGCTGCGAGACCCCACCTGAGAGCGTGACCTCCGCGTCGACGGGGTTGTTGTTGGGGAAGTCGAGGTTGGCCTTTAGGTCCTCGGCTGCCACCGTCTTGGAGTTGGCGTTTAGGTAGTCCACCAGGTAGAACTCGGTCCCTGCCTTCATCGTCAGGTTGTCGAAGGACTCTTGGTGCTTGTCGTTCGTTATCTCGATCCTCACCGTGTCGGGCTGCTGGCCGCGCATGACGACGACGTCGGTCTCGTTTCCGGACTCTCCGGAGAGCTTGGACGTCAGCTTGACCGTCGCCCGCTTCCTCGCGCCTGCAAGGGTCGCGGTGGCCATCGTCCCGCCGGTGCCCTCTACTCGGGTCGCATAGACCTGGAAGACGCCGTTGAGGAACGCCAGCTTGCCGTCGCGGACGAGCGAGCCCGAGTCTCCCCCGAAAATTGAGACGAGCTCCCTGTAGCTGGTCACGCCGGTGGGCTTTAGGACGGGCCCACCCTCGGCAGTCCCTATCATCCCGACAACTCCTGACGGATAGAGCTGTTGAGGAACGATTTCCTTTACAACTTTTACTTCGACGCCCGGAATAACCCTTGCCATGGGCTCTCTCAGGGAAGTTTGTTATATAATGATATTGAAGCGAGGTTGTTTCGTTAGAAAACGCTGAAAAGGAGCCGCAAACGCCCGAGCTAGCACCTGCAAAGGGCTGACAAAGTTTGCAAGAAAAGGCCGCCGTAGATCAGGAACTGCTGAGGACCTTCGAGAAGGAGATCCTCGGCAAGATGCCCCACCAAGAGGGCTCGAAGATCGTCAACCCTTCGCCGCTGGTCGACCTCACCGAAGCCATGCGAGACTGCGCCAGGGAGGAATACGTCCTGGACTTTTCCAAGAAGAAGTTCAAGGTGTATGGAAAACAAGAGAGCGCGCTCCTCGGAGGTTCCGTGAAGAGCAGGCCTGCGGTCCAGATAGCCTACGACGCGATCAAGGCCGGAAAGCTCAGGCGGGGGATGGTCGTCTTCGAGGCCACGTCCGGGAACTTTGGGATATCGCTAGGCATGCTGGGGGGCCTGGGTTTCAAGGTCATCGTCCTCGTCTCGAGGAAGCTGCAGGGAGGGGTCCTCGAGGAGCTCGAGAGGAGCAACGTCAAGACGGTCGACCTCGACGTTGACGTCTGCCCTGCGCCGGGGATGCAGATGGACCCGAACGTCCTTCTCGCCAAGGTCGTGGCGACCAACATGCGCGAGCGGTTCTCGGAGATAGGGCTCGACATTGGAAAGTTTGACGGCGCCAGGAGCGAGATAGAGGAGATGCTCGCGAGGCAGGACGTCATCAACCTCGCGAAGGTGCTCGCCCGTGCGTATGGAGGCTTCTGCCCGGAGCAATACGACAACGAGGACAACGTAAAGGCCCACCTGACCGTGACCGGTCCCGAGATCGACCAGCAGCTGCGGGCCTTGGGCGACTCGCTGGGCGACTACCAGATAGCGTGCACGTTCGGGACGGGAGGGACCTCAGGAGGGTTGAGCAGGTACGTCGAGTCCAGGTACGCGGGCAAGAAGACGGTCCACGTGGTGTTCCCTCCGGAAGGCCAGGACGTGGCCGGTATCAGGACCAAGTCGAAGGGCGCGGGGCTGAGGTTCTACGAGCCTTCGAGGTACGCGGGCGAGCACGAGGTCGACTTCGAGCAGGCCAAGAAGCTGTTCGGGTACTTTGTGAACAGGGGGATAGACATCGGGGAGAGCAGCGCTCTCGCGCTCTACGCGGTCCTCCAGATGCTCAACTTCGATGGGGAGGCCAAGTACATGGTCGTCCTGGCCGACGGGGCCAAGAAGTACAGGAGGGAGGTCGAGACAGAGATGGAAGAGGAAGACAGGGAGGAGGGCATGGAGGTGACGATGGAGCGGGCGAGGTCCAGACCTGGGAGGTACGCTGAGGTCCTGTGGACGCACATGGGGTACGTCCCGACGGACGAGGGGAAGAAGCTCATCGCCGAACAGCTGGGGGTGCCGGAGAGCGCCGTCAAGGTCGCCGCCCCGTCCGATGTGACTAGGCTCGTCGCCGGACAAGAGCTCACGCCCGGGCTCAAGGCCGAGCTCGACGGAGAGGGGGGGCGAATCCTGCTGGTCTGCATGGCAGGGAACACCTCCCTCAGGGCCGCGAACGCCCTGAAGGCGAAGGGCATCAGGAGCCAGAGCCTAACCGGCGGGATCACAAGGCTCGCCCAAGAGGGGCACAAGCCCCTGCCTGCGCTCGTCAAGCCAGCGCGATAGTCAGCCGCTAGCCAGGGATGTAGGTCGCGAACAGGTACTCGCCGATCCCAAACAGCATCAGAAAGAAGAGGATGCCCGTTGTTATGGAGATCCTGGCGGCCGTCTGGTCCCGATTTCTGAGGTAGAGGTATATCCCGACCCCGCTGGCCAAGGACGCGAAGCTGAAGAGCCCGGCAACGGCGTAGCTCTCTGCGAAGAGCCCGACGCTCGCGAAGGAGGCCATCTGGACGACGGCGAGCATGAGGACAACGGTGGGGGCGTACTCGAGCTTGAGGAACTTCAAGGTCTCAGCCTTCGACATACTTGCGGATCTGTCGGAGGCTTTCCGGGTTCTTCCTCAGGAACTCGACCAGCCGCTCGATGCGCCTGAACGTGACCGGTTGGATGTGGTGCTCGATCCCCTCGGTGTCCTCGTACGCGACCTTGTCGTCGACGCCGATCATCGACAGGAACTCCGCGATGACGTGGTGCCGCGAGACGACCGATCGCGCGAGCTTCTCGCCGCTCGCCGTGAGGCGCATCCCTCGGTAGGGCTCGTGGACGAGGTACCCCCTCTTGGCAAGCTTCTGGACCATGCTGGTCACCGTCGGCGGCCTGACCTCGAGGCGGTCAGAGATGTCGACCATGCTCGCGTATCCCTTCTCCTCGAACAGCGAGTAGATTGCCTCCAGATAGTCCTCTAGCCTGGGAGTAGCGCTCTTCGCGGGGACTGCCTTCGCCACGTAACTCGAGCACGGTCGCGGGTGCCTCACGATAAAAGGATTGGGAGGCCGCGCCCAGCGTTGAAAGGTTCGTAGGCCCTAAAGCATTTAGAGCCGTGGAAAGAATTTCGAGTCGTCTAACTTATATAAGTGCGCCCTTCCTTCGGTTCTCGAATGCGCGGTCCGTTGAAGAGAAGCCACGAAGCTACCGAGCAGGCCGCGCTCGAGGCGTCGCGTGGCGGGACGCGCGCTGCTTCCTCCTGGCGAAACTTTCTGGTGTGGCTTGGGCCTGCGCTCATGGTCTCGATCGCGTACATGGACCCCGGGAACTACGGGACCGACATCGCCGCGGGAGCGGGCTTCAAGTACGACCTTCTCTGGGCAGGCTGGCTCGCCTCCGGGATGGCGATGCTCCTCCAGTACCTCTCGGGGAAGCTAGGGGTCGCTTCTGGCTACTCCCTTCCGGAGCTGGTCCGGCTCTCCTTGGTGAAGCGGAGATACGTCATCCCCTACTGGCTCGCCGCGGAGGTGGCAGCCGCCGCGACCGACCTCGCGGAGTACCTCGGCACCGTGATAGGGCTCAACCTGCTCTTCGGGGTCCCCCTGCTGTACGCGTCGATCTTCGGCGCCCTCGACGTCATCGTCCTGCTCGCGATGATGGGGAGGAGGTTCAGGATAATCGAGCAATACTTCGCGCTCCTCATCAGCGTCCTCGTCCTGGGCATACTCTACAACCTGGTCGTGGTCGGCCCAGACCTTTCCCAGGTGGCCTTCCACTCCATAGTTCCGCTCATCCCGAGCAACGACGCGCTGCTGATCGCGGTCGGGATGGTGGGAGCCACGGTCATGCCGCACGCGCTGTTCGTCCACTCCTGGCTTGCGAAGAACAAGATGGACCTCCTGGGGAAGAAGATCGTCAGGACGAGCGACTCGCCTGAGACGCTGTCAACGGCGATCACGGACTCGATGAACCCCATGGCGGACCGCCACCCGTTCACCAGCCAGGAGATAGAGAAGACGCGGAGGGTCCACCTGGTCGAGACGGTCGTCTGCCTCATCGTAGCAGCCGTCGTGAACGCCGGGATCCTTCTGGTAGCGATCCCGCTCTACCCGAACGTCGGCATCACGATAGACGGGTTCGTCGCGGGGATAGGCAAGCTCTTTGGTCCCATCGTCGGGATCGTCTTCGTCTTCACCTTGCTGGCGTCGGGGCTGTCGGCGTCTGCCCTCGGGACCATAGCAGGGCAGGTGATAATGGAGGGTCTGATCGGGAAGCGCTGGAACGTCTGGGTGAGGAGGATCGTGACGAGGGGCATCAACGTCTTCCCGGTCACGGCGGCCATCCTGCTCGGGTTCGACCCCCTGAGCCTCCTCATCTACAGCCAGGTCGTCCTGAGCCTCCTGATCCCCCTCCCGATGATCCCACTCGTCTACTACACGTCCAAGAGGAAGTTCATGGGGGCGTTCGTGAACCGGAGGAGCACGACAGTGCTGGCGCTGACCACGATCCTGGTGATCCTCGCGTTCAACGGCCTCTTGATCTACTCCACCTTCGTCCCCTAGCGTGCAGCCCGCCCTCCTTTGCGGCGCGGGCGGTCGTCGATGTCTCCCGCCAAAGAGAGCTTATATCGAATCTGCCGTCACGAGCCAACGTCCGTAGATGCTACTATCGCCGCTTCAGATAGACATAGGGGCGATCGCGACAGACACCTCGATACTCAGCTCCATCGCGATCATCCTGGGGTCGGTCTTCGTGGTCTATCAGATCAGGCAGGACAAGGAGATGTTGCAGGCGCAGGTCAGGGCGGCGGACGCGAACGCCGAGCAGGCGAGGATCACGCTGAAGCAGCTCACCCAGAACAGCGACCTCGCCACGATGGACCTGGTGATGAGGATCTATGAGTTTGCCGACTCGATGGAGGTCACCCGCTCGTACGTGACGGTGGTCCGCGCCAAGTTGGCCTCGTACGAAGACTTTGAGAAGCTCCCCTTCGACCAGCAGCTCGCCTTCTTCCAGATAAGCGCCCTCTTCGAGTCTCTGGGCTTCCTCGTCGACAAGGGCTTCGTGAAGGCAGAGATAGTCGACGACATGTTCGCCACCAGGGTGGCCTGGGAGATGACCAAGCCGTTCATCTTGGGCATGAGGAAGAAGTTCATGGCCGAGGACTATTACTTCTTCTTCGAGCGCCTGTTCAACAGGCTGAGCGGGGAGACGGGCTCCGTGACGGGCGACTATCTCGCCAAGCTGGCAAAGGGGCCGATAACGCCGCCCACGCCCCCGTCCAGCCCGCGACCAACTGGCCAGGCATAGGTTTTTATAGGTATACTACTAGCTGTAGTATACACGGAGTGACAGAGAAATGACAGACAAAAAGACGAGAAAGTCCCTACCTAACGACGACAAGGGCACTGGTCTAGCGCTCAGCCCGAGCGCGGGCCTCGCGGGAATCTTCGACGACCTATTCAGGCCGTTCGACGAGTTCTTCCCGGCGTCCATGCGCTCCTTCATGCAAGAGGGGGCGGGCACGAAGCAGCCCATCATCGACCTACAAGACCGCGGAGACCACTTCAGCCTCACCGCGGAGCTGCCGGGCTTCGACAAGAAGGAGGTCGAGGTCAGGGTCGGCCCCGACGGGGTGGAGCTGAAGGCGGAGAAGACCGAGAAGAGCGGCCATAGCTCAAGCTCCCGCTCTTACTACCAGTACGTCAGCCTTCCAGACCACGCCCAGTCCGAGAAGATCGACGGGACCATGAAGAACGGAGTCCTCGAGCTGAGGATCCCCAAGAGGGCCCAGCTAAAGGACAACTCGCGCAGGGTCGACCTGAGGTAGGTCGCCCTCCCGCGTTTTTTTTGGAGATGACCAGATACGAAGGAAAGAGAGCTCGACGCGGTCCTCCAGATAATCGAGAACCCGGTCAGGCGGAGGATAATCAAGCGGCTGGCGCAGGAGCCGTCTTATCCGCTGCAGCTCTCGAAGGAACTCGGCCTCGGGCAACCGCTGGTCGCGAAGCACCTGGCTCTGATGGAAAAGGCAGGGATAGTCGCCTCGGCCCTTGAGAGCAGCCCCAACGGCCCCGAGCGGAGGCGGTATTCCCTCGCGAAGAGCATCTCGATCACGATGGACGTCGCACCACACCTCTTCAAGGAGAAGGCGATCGCGTTCAACCTGGAGAAGAGGCCGCCAAAGGGGAGGCCGTTCGCGGAGAGGGCGGACAGAGCGCTGAGGTCTCACGACGACAAGGAGAAGCTTGCGAGCATCGCCGACCTCCTCGCAGAAATCGACGCGAGGATCGGGACCGTGGAAGAGGAGAGGGTCGGGCTCCTCACGGTCAGGAACGACCTGATGGACGAGGCCGCGAGGATAGTCGCCGGCCTGCAGGACCTCGACATGAGGCGGGTGATGTTCCACATCCTCGAGGAGCACGACCGCGAGGTCGCGAGCATCTCCCAATCCCTTGACATGAGAGAGGTCCTCGTCAAGTCGATCCTGGACGCGCTCCAGAGAGACATCTTCGGCTAGGGCGCGCGACGGAGGCCGCCTTTGGCCATCTGGTCCCACCTCGCGGCTATGAAGGTCCCAGCCACCGAAATCCCGAAGATGGCGAGCGCGTTTAGGAAGTGAAGGAACTCCACGGCCGAGAGGATAGTGGGCCTCTACACGAGGAAGCTCTGAGCCCTAGGGCTCTTTCTTCACAAGGTAGACTATCGCGGCGCTGACGATTATCGCGACGATGGTCCCGACCAGAGCGTCGTTGATCCCTTGAGGCAGGTACGCGTACACCTCTGCCAGCGCCTCGGCGAAGGCGCTGTACGCGATGGTCACGATGTTGATCGCGACTAGGTAGGGTCTCGACCACGCCGTTCTCTTGTAGATGGCGTAGCCCCCGACGAGTCCAAGGATGCCTATGACCAAGTGGATCGAACCCAACGCGGTCCCGACGGGATAGGCCCCGTCCTCGGCGAACGCGGCCCCACCGAAGGTGACCAGCCCGCCCACGAAGAACTGAAGCGCGGTGATGAGCCCCTGCCTCGACCCGGCCTGGCTGGCCGCTCTAGTCC
>Ga0335078_10014367_pt1 | contig 11745 bp, 11 predicted proteins | sample Lox_Sample_32_FD_206711 | JGI IMG/M metagenome (GOLD analysis project Ga0335078, IMG submission 206711) | Soil microbial communities from Loxahatchee National Wildlife Refuge, Florida, United States - Lox_Sample_3.2 | ecosystem: Environmental > Terrestrial > Soil > Wetlands | place: USA...
GAAACTGATGCCGTCGAGCAAAAATTCCACGCCCAGCGGCTCGTCGTCCGATTCAATACCCGAACCGCGAATGGAAACCTTGGACATTTCCATTCCGTTTTCACTTTGCATGAACAGGCCTGGAACACCCTGGAGCAAATCCAGAAAATTTGAGGCACGGCCTTTGTTCATTTCATCCGTTGTTTTGATCGTGAAACCGCCGGGAATTTCCTTGTTTTGTTCAGCAGCTTGGGCAGCGGAAGGCGAGGTCAGGGACGGCGACAGGGCGCCGGTGACAGTAATACTAGGAAGGATCACCGGCGCATTTGTGAGTGGAACATTTGCGGATTTCGCAAAATTTGTCGCCAACAACAGGACGGCGACGGCAAAAATAAAATTGCGCTCAAACATGATAATTTATGTTACACATGATAATCAAAATGGTGCCGTCAATGCAAAACGCACCTGAAACGGTTCGACGGGGTCAAAATCTTATTTTGGATTATTATCAGAAGGCTGGATTTTTTCGATCACGAAAAGTTCTTTTTCCGGCAACTTGGCGCATTCGTTTGCCAGTGGTGTATTTTGTGAGTCGGGCGCATCACAAATCTTTTCCATATATTTCAGGTTCGGCTTGAGCAGCAACACCGGGCCGCTGCCGTCCTTGCGCCGGACGCTGACGTAAATTTCGTTCATCGTTGCGACTTCGCTCAAATGAATGTCCAACCGTCCCATGCTGTTGCCAGTGCCGATGATCAATCCATCGGCGATGCAGGAATAGGGTGTCTGAAGCGGAATGTGGCAGATGATGTCCAATTGGTGCTGTCCCCAGGTTGCATCGAGTTCGCGCAAGGCCGCCTTACCCATGCGCCATCCCAAAACGTTCCACGGCCCGACGTGGCCATGCACTTGCTTGATGGCGTTCCACCAATTGGTAGGTTCCTGCGCTTGATTCCAGATGTTCGAGCCGGCGGCGGCAATTTCATCGTCGTGGGCGAAAAGGTTACCGACAGTTGAAATGACGATGACGCTTGACAAGAGGAGGATGATTTTTTTCATAGAATACTTTTGTGTTATGGACTGCTGAATTGGGTTCCGTAGCGGTCAGCAAAGCGCGCGATGACACCGCTATCCCCGGTTCGGCGATACCAATCGTCGCTGCTCAAGGGCGCGTAGGTGCCGAGACTTTTGGGGCTGTTGGGCTGCGGTCCCAAACTCCAAACCACCCAACGCACCGGGCTGATTTTGGGATCGGCAAAGTATTTCCCGCCGCTGGACATGTCGAGCGGCGCATTCGTTGGCACCCAAAGCTGATACGGTGCCGTTGGACTGCCATTGAGCAATTGCGGGCCGGCGGCGGCATATTTGTAAGTGTGGCCGGGATTAAAGATGTCTTCTATGTTTGCGTCGCGTCCAGCCGGACCGTGGGGCAGATAGCCTTGCTGTGCCAGTTCCAACGGCAATTCGCACCAGTCTTCACGAAGGTCGGTGTTGCAGTTCACGCGCACCGGCGGATTGCTCCGATTGTCCATCGAATACATTTCCAATGCCAGACCGATGCCATAAAGCTCGGCGTGGACCCGGACGACTTTGGCCCTTTCCTTGGCGCGCGCCAGCGCTGGCAGAAGCAACGCCGCCAGGATGGCGATGATGGCGATGACGGCCAGCAATTCCAACAGAGTGAAAGCGGCAAGGGGCGCGTGATGGTTTTCCGATTTCAACGTCATACTGTCCAGCTATTGCACCCGTTGAAGCCGGAAGAATTCCTGTGTTCCGGCTGCATTCAAGACAATGGTATTTTGTCCATTCACAACTGCCGTTGTATTGGTTATCGCCGCCCAATTTGGATTGGACAGTGAATCGCAGCTTTGCAACTGGTAGTTCGACAACGAACCGGGCCACGAAACCACCGCCGAACTGCTTTGAAAAGCAATGTTCAAAATAGCCGCGTCCGATGGCGCAACCTGCTGCACAAACAATTCATAGCCGAATGTGCCGTCAGTGCCGGAACCGGATTCCTGGAGGAAAACACCCGTGGCATCAAATTGATTCGTCGGAGGCGGACCAATGTCATACAGCGGATGAATCAACGGAAATTGACGGCCTTCGCCATCCGTCGCCGTGCAATAACGCGAATCCCAATCCGAATTGGTGTTCCAGCCGTTGGTCGTGACCAGAGTCAGGCCGTTGATCCGCACGCGCATTCCTTGATAAAACTCGCCACCTGTTTGGCGCGTCGGATCGAAAATGTCGTAATGCCCCGTCGCGCTCAAATTCGTGCTGATCACCGACGACAGTGAAATGACTTGCGGCGACGGCAATCCGTAGTTGGTTGCCACGAGTGAAATCGTAAAATCATAGGCCGGATCGGTGCTGTGTTCCTCGTTGATGTTTTGCATCCCGCCATAAAAAAGCGAGCCGTTGGCGTTAATCGTCACCAAATCGCCCTTGCGAAAAGCGTAACCCGTAGTCGGATCGTGGCTGACGCGATAAACCTCGTTTGACCATTCTTCGTCGGAATAACTGTCGCTGCCGTCGTGCGGTTCAAACGGCAGATTGCCGTAATCCTGTCCCATCCAGCATTCGACGCCGCCCCGGTCGTTGTTGGTGATGACCTGCACAAACACCTGCCATTGGCCGCCGAGATTATAGGCGTTTGCGCCATCGTCCCAACCGAGATAATCCGGCGTGCTGTCCAGCATTTCGCTGGGGTCGGTCAAAAGCACGCCGGTCAGCACAATGGGGAAGCTGCCGTTCCAAGTGCTGACGCCCATGTCGTCCACGGCTTCGAGATTGGTGACGGTTTCGGCGTGCAAAACGCCCGCCGCCAGTAAAAGGCCGCAGAAACCGGCGGCCACAACGTGAAAGATGGTTGTCCAAGCCCGGCGCAAAACCGGCGCTTGACCTGAATTTGACGAAAGTGTTACGTTCACAAGAAATGGTGTTACCATTGAGCGTGGTGTTACGCAATATAAAAATAGTATTACTAAAAGTATAAGCCCGAATTTATGCGGATTTCAGACGAATTGATTGGGGAGCGGACGATTTTTTCCGATTCGATGCCCGCCCCGGGTTCGGTCGCTCGCAGTGGACTGAAAGGCCGAATCATCTCTCTGTATGCGCTGCTCATCGGCTTTAACATCGGGGCATGGGCATGGGCGTTAATGGCGTTTCACAGCTTTCCGGTGTTGCTGGGGACGGCATTTCTGGCCTACACGTTTGGCCTGCGCCATGCGGTGGACGCCGACCATATTGCGGCGATTGATAATGTGACTCGCAAGCTGATGCAGCAGGGCAAACGTCCGGTCGCCGTCGGTTTGTTCTTTTCCCTCGGTCACTCGACGATTGTCTTTGGCCTGTCGGTTGTTATCGCTCTGACTTCCGTGGCCATCAAGAATCGGTTTGATTCTTTTGAATCCATCGGCGGGATCATCGGAACGTCCGTTTCCGCTTTTTTCCTTCTGGCCATCGCCGTTGCCAACATCATCATTCTTCTTTCGGTTTACCGCACGTTCCAGCACGTCAAACGCGGCGGTCAATTTGTGGATGAAGACCTTAACCTCATTCTTGGCAAACGTGGGTTCTTTGGACGCATTTTTCGGAATTTGTTTCGCCTGGTTCAGCACAGTTGGCAAATGTATCCGGTCGGTTTTCTGTTCGGCCTCGGTTTTGACACGGCAACGGAAGTTGGATTGCTGGGCATCTCGGCGACCGAAGCTACCAAGGGACTTTCCATCTGGTCCATTCTGGTTTTCCCAACGCTGTTCACGGCGGGCATGGCGCTGATTGATTCGACCGACAGCATTTTGATGCTTGCCGCTTATGGCTGGGCCTTTGTGAAGCCGATTCGCAAACTTTATTACAACATGACCATCACGTTTGTCTCGGTCGTGGTTGCACTCCTGATTGGGGGAATTGAAGCATTGGGATTGTTAAGCGATCAACTCAATCTGCATGGCGTCGTTTGGGATGCGATTGGTTCATTGAACGACAACTTTGGCGTCATCGGCTTTTTCATCATCGGTGTCTTTGTTGCCAGTTGGATAGTTTCGATCCTCATTTACCGGATGAAGCGTTACGATGAGATTGAAGTGAAAACTGAACCCGCCGACTGATTCGTTCCTGGCCACCGCGATTTGCCATCAAAAATTAACAGTCCAGGGGAGGCGGAACAAAAATCTCCTTGTTATCATCGCCTGTTATGAAAATTAATTTGCGGCACGGATTTACGCTGATCGAATTGCTTGTGGTCATTGCCATCATCGCCATTCTGGCGGCAATGCTGTTGCCGGCGCTGTCCAAGGCCAAAGAGAAGGCCAATCAAATCACGTGCCTCAACAATTTGAAACAATGGGGATTGGCCATGACGATGTATGCCGATGAGAACAACCAGTTTTATCCGGCCTCGCGTGACCTTTTGTATGTCGTCACGCCGGATAACAATCCGGTTTGGTCTGAAATGTATGCGGACGCCACCAAGTCGCCGCCGATTGGATTATCCGATTGGTTCAATGCCCTGCCGCCGTATATCAGCGGTATTCCACTGTGGGAATACGGGGCGAACAACATCAGCAACAATGTCTTCACCTATTCTCATTCCATCTACATCTGTCCTACCGCTGCGGGCATTCCCTATGGCCCGGATGATCCCAATTCACTCACGGGTGTCGAACCGGGCTATCCGCCCGGGCCTACGTTTAATTACGGGATGAACCAGCGCATCAACTACAATCTTCCCGCTCCTGCAAATGTGCCGGAGGCTCCGTTCAAAATCACCCAAGCCGCGCATCCTTCAGCCTTCGTCGTATTCTCGGAGCAGCGGGTTCATGCCGCTGAAACTCCTTACTACGGCACCAGCCCGACGGATTTGAGCAGCACCTACAACTGGTGCAACCGTTTTTCCGGGCGGCACAGTGCTGGCGGAAACATCGTTTTCAGCGACGACCATGCGGCGTGGTTCAAATACAGTTATGTCGTCGCACAGGTCAGCGGCAAGATCGCCGACCCAAAAGCCCCTGACATTAACTGGGAGTTTGATGGCAAGTAGATTCCGGCTAAAGGGTTTCGAGACTGAAATGGGACGGACTCCGGTGATGCGAGTGAAACGCCCTATACAGAAACATCCGACCTCAGCAGCGCTTCACCTGTCACAATCGCTTTTCCGGGCGGCACAATGATCAGTTCAATGATTGGCCGGCGGCAGGATTCCAAGAACGGCGACGACAATGACAATGGCCATTCCAAGAAACAACTCGATATGAACATTGCACTGTAGTTGTGCAGCCGCTTGTGTGCTCCCCGATTGGAGGTTTTTGAGTGATAAACGCGGCTTTAATCGCAAAAGGTTCACCGCACCGATGGTGACGGCGAGACAGAACAGGGTAATTTTCGCCACGAGCCAGCGTCCGTATGTCTGGCTGAACAGGTTTGAAAACGAGCCAACCAAAAACCAACTGTTGACCAAACCGGTTGCCGCCAGCAACGAGACGCTGACTAGACTCATGGTGGAAAATCGGCGAACCAGAGGCGCAATGGCTGGTTCCGAAGTCCGGCGCAATTTGCGCAGGAGCAAGGCAAATGGCAGCAATCCCGTCGGCCAAAGCCCGGCGACCAGCAAATGCAGAAGGTCAGCGAACAAATGCCAGTGCGAGTCTTCCTGGCCGTGTCCTGCCCAAGCCAAGCTGGCGAGCAAAGCGCCTCCAAAAAGTAATTCGAGCCATATCAATTTTTTGCGGAGTGAAGGCTGAAGTTTGGGAAGGCAAAAAATCATGGCTGCGACCGTGGCGGCAAGCCAGATGATTAAACGAATCTTCCAGACCATTCCGAATTGTGTTTGCTGCCAGACTGTTCGCAAAATTTCAAAATGCGGCGGTTGGCCACTCATGGTCATCGCTACAAGCACAAACCATCCGATTCCAGAAATGAGAATCAACGGAAGCAGAATCAAACTGAAATTGCGGATGCGTGATTTCCAAAAGTCGGCGGCTTCAATTTTGTGGCTGGCAAGAATTGGAGCCGCGATCAATTGGTCAAAGGCGCAGATGCCGAAGAAAAGCAGGCACGCGGCGAAATGAATGGCCCGTGTCAAAACCAGAAATTCCGTTGTCATGCCTGCTTTTGGCCTGGCCTATTTGATGGTGAACTCGAAATGGCCCTGCGTCCGGTGCGTGTCCACCGAAACGACGTGCCACGCCACTGTGAATTTGCCAGCCGGTAGCGGTGGCAGCGAAACAATGAGCAGTGATTTATCCTTGGCATCCACATGGACATCCTTTTTGTCCACTTCCTTGCCCTGCGCATTTTTCACCTCAATCGAACTGAACGCCGGCTCCAATTCCTGCGTAAACCAGATTTTTACCTCAGTTGGCGAGTTTGTTACCGTGCTGCCAACCTGCGGTTGGGCATGATCCAAAAAAGCGTGCGCCCATGCCGGGGATTGAACTGCCAGGAACAAAGCGACCATGAGGCCGCAACGTTGAAACGGAATAATTTTCATAATGTTGACAATGGTTTTCATGTTTTGTTTCAAAGGGGTTATTTTCCGAAAATCGGATGGCCGAATAGTTTGGGCAAGAGGTCGTCAATGTAGATTTGCACTTGCACAATCGCGCCAACCTGACTGCCGGTTGCGCTGTTGACGGGAATGATGGCCTCGGCACCGATTTGAAAATAATTATTTTCGTAAAGGATGCCGGGATTGATTGTGCCGGTGGTCGGTCCGCCGCCCCGGTTCTCCGGTGTGGTCATGGCGAACTCCACCAGCGGAATCATGTGCTTGAAGGGCGCTGGCAGGCCGATATTTTTCACCTCGCTTTGCAGATAGGGCAGGCTGTATTCCAGCGCGATGCCCCAATCCAAGCTGTTCGGGTCCGCATAACTGGTCGGCAATTCCTCGCCGAGCGTGCCGGTCAGCGCAAACGGCCGCGCGTATTTCAGCGTGTCGGGCAGATCACCGAAACCCTTGCCGAAATAAATTGTCGGCGTGAAGACGTTGGCCGAATCCGCACCGACCTCTGTGCTGCCACTGCCGCCAATATCCCATTCCGCGCCGACGGAGAAGATCGCCTCGTGCGGCACGTTTTCCCAGAGTTGATATTTTGCGCTCAAGGAAAAATCATCCCAGCCGCTGACCGACGACTGTCCGTCAGGCTTTTGGTAAAGATAATCCCCCGAAACACCGACAGCGAACTTTGGGAAAATTTCCTTGTCGAATTCAAAACCGAAATCCGTCGTGGCGACACCGTCGCTCTTGAGATACGACACGGACGGCAACAGCAATTCATCCGTCGCAAACGGGTCGTCCGTCGCAATGGTGGGTGGGAAAAAGCGGTCGCCGATGAATCCGTGCGCCTGGACCGTCGTCGTCCCAAAACCGGCGGCGACAATTGCCGCGCCGGAAACAGCCAAAAGACGGCGCTGTTTTTTCAAAACTGCAAAAGCTGAATCTATTTTCTTCATTTCAAAATTAAAAGGTTGTGAGAACGCCCAAACGGCGCTCTCGATTGGTTAAAGGAACATTTCGCCCGCGTGAACAATCACACCGGCAACAACTGCGATTGGTTAGATGAAGAGTCCGCGCGGCGGAGGTGTCGGCGGTTTTTGGGGAAGGGATTCGGCAAAAGAATCTTCTTGGGGCAGCAATTGGGAACTCGACGGTGCGATTAACACAGGATTTTCTTTGGCGGGGAGAAATTCCAGCTTTTGATTCTGTGCGGTAAACGCATTTTTCTTTTCAGATTTTCTGCCGGCAGCGATTGCTTTGCAAAGACAGCACGGATGTTTGCCATCAAATGTTTTTACCACCGCATCGTGGAATGAGCATGATTGAAGGTTGTCCGCAAGCATGGCAGTCCAGGCAACTGTTTGCAGGAATGCCCAATGCCCGCCGAGCATTACCACAAGGGCCAAGGCGATAAGAATTTTACCGAAGCGAACAAACACAATAGAATCCTCCGTTGCCGCGCACCCAAAGTCAATGTGGATTACACAATTCTTGGCAATCTGCCGACAAAAAATGGCAAGTGACCGGCAGCAGGGGTTTGGAAATTCATTTAGTCTCCCAGCACATGAGGAACACGAAGTTTGTCAAGTGTGGCAGGGGAGACATCTGTTTTGCCAGTGTGTTGAGCGGGGCGGCCCTTGCCTTGTTACTGGTGATTCCCGCTTTTGGAACGCCGCCGACCATTGCTTCGACTACGGTAGAGACAACCAACCAGACGGCAACCACGGCAGGCTTTTTCACCGGCATAACGCGCAGGGATACCCTGCTGGGCGATATGTGGGGGCTGCGCCCGTGGTTGAGCAAATACGGCCTGTCGCTTTCCATTCTGGAAACCAGCGAAGTGCTTGGCAACGTGTCGGGCGGTGTTAATCAGGGCTTCGAATATGACGGCCTAACGCAGATGATTTTGCAATTGGACACGCAGAAAGCCTTCAACTGGTATGGCGGCACTTTCAATGTCAGCGCCCTCCAAATCCACGGTCGTAATTTAAGCCAGGACAACCTTTACACTTTGCAAACTGCCAGCGGCATTGAGGCCGACCGGGCAACCCGCCTGTGGGAACTTTGGTATGACCAGGCATTCGACCGCGAGGGACGGTTTGATTTGAGGGTTGGCCAACAGAGCCTCGATCAGGAATTTATGGTCAGCCAGAACGCCCTGCTGTTCGTCAATACCATGTTCGGCTGGCCGATGGTGCCTTCGGCGGACCTGCCCGGCGGCGGGCCGGCATATCCGCTCTCGGCTCCGGGCGTTCGCTTGCAGGTTCGTCCGATCAATTCACTGACGTTTCTGGCTGGTGTTTTTAATGGCAGTCCCTTGTCCAATAGCGGTGAAAATTCTTCAGGAACCACGTTCCCGCTGGACGGCGGAACACTGATCATTGCGGAACTACAATACCGTTATCCATCCGTCGGCACGATGGTTTATGCCGATCAATCGCAATCGTTGTCTGGCACCTATAAAATCGGTTTCTGGTATGACACCGAAGATTTTGCCGACCAGGAATACGACAACACCGGCTTGTCGCTGGCTAATCCGGCCAGCACGGGCGTTCCGCGAACACATCATGGCGATTACAGTCTTTATGCTGTTATGGACCAAATGGTCTGGCGTTCCGCCGATCCCAACGACGCCGACCGGGCCTTAAATTTCTTTGCGCGGGCGATGGGCACACCGCAGGCAGACCGCAACTTGATTGATTTTAGCCTCAACGCGGGGTTCACTTTGAGCGAACCGCTGCCGCACCGGGACGACGACACGTTCGGCATCGGCATGGGCTTTACCAAAGTGAGCGACCGCGCCGCCGATTTGGACAAGGACTATAATTTCTACAACGGTGTCGCTTATCCGGTTCGCAGCGATGAAGCCTTTGTGGAAGTCACCTATCAATATCAACTGACGCCCTGGTGCCAGTTGCAACCGGATTTTCAATACGTCTTCAATCCCGGCGGCGGCATCCCCAATCCGAACTCGTCTTCGGGCGAGCGGGTGAAGGACGAAGCCGTAATTGGTTTGCGAATGAACATTGCTTTTTGAAAAGGTCTGACTATGCGCAACACAAACAAATTATTTCTGATTCTTGGTTTGGCGATGGCAACGGCAGTCAACACGTTGCAAGCGAGGGAGCCGAAGGGATTTCTGGAAACAATCCGTCATCACATCACGCTGGCTTCAACGGTGGCGGACAATGGCGACTTGAATCCGTATGCTCTCATTGTTGCTCCCGTGTCTGCCGGGAAAATTCAGGAGGGCGACGTGCTGGTGGATAATTTCAACAAGGTGTCGAATTTGCAAGGCACCGGCACCACCATCATGGATTACAATCCGACCACCAAGAACATCACCTTGTTTGCCGAATTACCGCAAAACCTGCCGGGTTGTCCGGGCGGCGTGGGCTTGGGCACGGCGATGACGATGCTCAAGAGCGGTTGGGTAATTGTCGGCAGCGCGCCCAGCACCGATGGCACCACGCGCACAATGGGCGCAGGCGGACTGTTGGTGCTGGACGCCAACGGCGAGTTGGTTGAGACGTGGGCCAATACCAATATCTGCGACCCGTGGGGCAACATGGCGACCATTGACAATGGAACCAATGCCATCCTGTTTGTCAGCATGGCGGGCTTTGACGTGCCCGGCCCCGATGTCCGCGATCCCAAAACGGGCTATCCGGTGGTCGTCAACAAAGCCACTGTGCTGCGAATTGACCTGTCCATTCCCGAAGGCAAACGGCCGGTGATTACCAGTCAGACAGTGATTGCCAATGGCTTTGGCCAGCGTGCCGACCGGGATGCGTTTTTGGTTGGCCCGACGGGCTTGACTCTCGGCACCAACAATATGCTCTATGCTTCGGATGCGTTGGGCAATCAAATCGTAGCCATCCCCGATGCAGCGACCCGCACGACCAGCGCCGGCACCGGCCAGACCGTCACCAAAGATGGTCTGCTGCGGCGGCCATTGGCATTGACCACGGCTCCCAACGGTCATTTGTTGGCCATCAACGCATTGAACGGTCAGGTGGTGGAAATTGATCCAGCGACCGGCAAACAACTTTATGCCCAATGGCTGGATGCCGACCAGGCGCAATCTCCGCCCGGCAACGGCGATCTGTTCGGCATCGCCATCAGGCCGGACGGCAAGGGGTTTTATTACGTGGAGGACGACGTGAATACGATTATGGAGGCCAAACCATGAATCCATCCGACGAAAAGAAAACGTCTTTGTCGCGACGCCGTTTTTTGGGCTGTGGGTTCATGGCTGCGGCCTCGGCGGGATTGAGCGCCCAAGGCGCGCCCGCAATCGTCGCGGCGATTAAGAATGATGAAGCGGAACAGAAACAAGCGATTGAGCCTTTCTATGGCGAACATCAAGGCGGCATTGCGACTCTGTTGCAGCGCAACACCTATTTCGCGGCTTTCGATCTCGTGACCACGGAGCGCGATGACGTGGTTAAAATGTTGCAGGATTGGACCGCCGCCGCCGCCAGAATGACCAGTGGCAAGACCGCCATGCCGCTCGGTAAGGATGATTCCGTTCCGGCATCTGACAGCGGTGAAGCCTTGGGATTGTCGCCAGCACGGTTGACCATCACCTTTGGCTTTGGCGCGGGCTTGTTCATCAAAGATGGAAAAGACCGCTACGGTTTGGCGAACCTGCGGCCGGCGGCTTTGGTTGACCTGCCCAAGTTTGCTGGCGACCAGTTGGTTGAATCGCGCACGGGCGGCGATTTGTCCGTGCAAGCGTGCGCCGATGATCCGCAGGTCGCCTTTCATGCCGTGCGCGAACTGGCGCGGTTGGCTTACAACGTGGCGCAAATCCGCTGGGTGCAGACCGGCTTTGTGGCCAATTTCAACGCCAAGGAGACCCCGCGCAATCTGATGGGGTTCAAGGACGGAACCGTGAATCCTTCAGTCAGCGATTCCAAGACGATGGATCAGGTCGTCTGGGTGGGTAACGAAGGGCCAGATTGGATGCGCGGCGGCAGTTATGTAGTCGTCCGGCGGATTCGGATTGCGCTGGAACATTGGGACCGGATGAAGTTGATGTTTCAGGAGCAAACCATTGGCCGGCATAAATACTCCGGCGCGCCGTTGGGCAAGACCAATGAATTTGACAAGGCCGATTACGATGCGGAAGACGCGGATGGCAATCCGGTCATTCCAGAAAACGCGCACATCCGTCTGGCCGCCGCCGTCAACAACGACGGGGCGCAAATCTTGCGCCGGCCTTACTCCTACAACGATGGCGCCAATGTCACCGCCGAACG
>Ga0335078_10014368_pt1 | contig 11745 bp, 11 predicted proteins | sample Lox_Sample_32_FD_206711 | JGI IMG/M metagenome (GOLD analysis project Ga0335078, IMG submission 206711) | Soil microbial communities from Loxahatchee National Wildlife Refuge, Florida, United States - Lox_Sample_3.2 | ecosystem: Environmental > Terrestrial > Soil > Wetlands | place: USA...
AGGCTTACTGATCGGATTCAATTGACTTCGGATGGCCTGAGCGTCTACCTGCAAGCAGTCGAACGTGCGTTTCGCGGCCATGTTGATTACGCGATGCTTCAGAAGGTTTACGGCGCGGCACCGGAGGCTGAAACTCGCTATAGTCCCGCCATCTGCGTCGGCTGTGAACGAAAAATAGTCGATGGCAATCCCGATCCGAACCACATCAGTACCAGTTATGTCGAACGTGCCAACCTGACCATGCGTATGGGCATGCGGCGCTTCACTCGGCTTACAAATGGGTTTTCAAAAAAGATTGAGAACCACGCCGCTGCCGTTGGGCTCCACATGATGTACTACAATTTCGTGCGTATTCATCAGACGCTTAAGATCACACCCGCGATGGCTGCACGTGTTACTGACAAGCTCTGGGAGATTGAGGATATAGTCACTCTGCTGGATCAAAATTTCAATTGATCCACTACCGGGGCATTAGCCCGCTGTTAAACTGGGTTTTGTCACAAGAATCGAAACTTCGAGTATCGGTAGTCAGTTACCTCAATACAGTCCCGCTGATCTGGGGCATGCAGCACGGAGAGCAGCGGGGTGTGTTCGATCTGTCTTTTGCGATTCCGGCCGAATGCGCCGACCGACTGGCTGACGGCCGCGCGGATATCGGCATCGTGCCCGCGGTTGAGCTGAACCGGCAGAAGCTCGATATCATCCGCGGGTCGGGAGTCGCCTGCCACGGAGCGGTTCGCAGCATTCTGTTGATCTCGAAAGTGCCTTTCGCCGAGATTCGTACGCTCGCAACGGATTCCACTTCCCGCACTTCGGCGGCGCTCAGCCGGATCGTCCTGTCGCGAAAATACGGCGTCGAGCCCCAGCACTGGTCGCAGGCTCCGCACATCGGGAAGATGCTCGAAAACGCGGACGCCGCGCTGATTATCGGCGATACGGCGCTTCTGCTCGATCCCGCCACGCTTCCGTTCCATGTGCTGGATCTAGGCAAGGAATGGACCGAGATGACCGGGCTTCCGATGGTCTTTGCGGTCTGGGCGGCGCGCACCGGCGTCCCACGACAGGATCCGAAGCTCTTCACGGAATCGCTGCGCTTCGGGCTCGAGCATATGGACGACATCGTCCGTGAATGGCATCCGAAATTCAGGCTTTCCGAGGCACTGGTGCGCGAATACCTTACTCAAAACATTGTTTTCGAACTGGGAGAGCGCGAGTACGCAGGACTGAACACTTTTCTACAATATGCTTCGGAGCTCAAAAGTCCAACGGAGGCGCAAAAGGTATCGGTATGATAACGCGTCAAGAAGCGATCGATCTCTTTCGCAGCGACGACCTGATCGGGATCGGCATGGCTGCCGATGCGGTGCGGCGCAAGCTGCATCCTGACGGCATCGTAAGCTACATTATCGACCGCAATATCAACTACACCAACTTCTGCACCGAGTACTGCAGCTTCTGCGCGTTTTACCGGCCGATGGGGCACGCCGAAGGCTACGTGCATCCCAAGGAAGTGATCTTCGACAAGATTCAGGAAACGATCGATCTGGGCGGCACCGGCATTTTGATGCAAGGCGGACTGCATCCGGAACTGAAAATCGAATGGTATGAGGATTTGCTGCGGTCGATCAAGACGCGATTTGGCGACAAGATCTGGAATCATTGCTTCTCCGCGCCCGAGATCGTAAATATCGCGGAAGTGAGCGGCTTGAGCCTTCGCGACACGATTGCGCGGTTGCGGGACGCGGGGCTGGAGTCGATTCCGGGAGGCGGCGCCGAGATCCTAGATAACGACGTGCGACGCAGGATCAGCCGGCTGAAGTCCTCGGCGCAGGACTGGATTGACGTGCATCGGACCGCGCACGCGTTGGGAATGCGAACGACAGCGACGATGATGTTCGGCTGCGGCGAGACGATCGAGCAGCGCATGAATCATTTCGATATCGTGCGCCAGATCCAGGAGGAGACCGGCGGCTTCACGGCGTTTATTCCCTGGTCATTCCAGCGGGAGAATACTTCGCTTGGCAAGTTTGTGAAGGAAGAAGCGACCGGCGTCGAGTACCTTAAGGTTCTGGCGATCTCACGCATTTACCTGAACAACATTTTGAACATCCAATCGTCGTGGGTGACCCCGGGACTGAAGACTTGCCAGGTGGGGCTCCGGTTCGGTGGCAACGATGTCGGCAGCATCATGATCGAGGAGAATGTCGTGTCGGCTGCGGGAGCACACCACCGCGCGAGCGAAGAGCAACTGCGCCGGCTGATTCGCGATGCCGGGTTTATTCCAAAGCAGCGCGATACGCTGTACCGTACGTATTTTTTGAACTAATCCTCACTCGCGTCACACGCAGTTGGTTACAGTGATCTGAAGAGAAGCAATGCGGACGATTTCCAAACGAACGCAGTACGGATTAAAGGCTGTATTGGCGCTCGGGAAACGATACGCGCAGGGGCCCGTTCTCATCAGCACTCTCGCCCAGGAAGAATCCATTCCGCTGAAGTTCCTGGAAACAATTCTGCTGGATCTGAAAAGCCAGGGTCTGCTGGAGAGCAAGATTGGCCGCAAGGGAGGCTATCGGCTAAGCCGGCCGCCATCGGCCGTGACGATTGGAACGATCGTGCGCACTCTCGAAGGCCCCTTGGCGCCTCTTCCCTGCGCCAGCGAGACCGCATTCAAGCCTTGCGACGATTGCAGTGACATTGACAATTGTGGCATCCGAATCATCATGCGCCAAGTGCGCGATGCTATATCGAAAGTGTTGGACGCCACCACGCTCGAGGACCTGCTGCGCCTGGTTGAGCATCGCCGCAACGAAAGAGGAGAAAGCCAGGGTCTGATGTATTACATCTAGCCGGGCGCAGCATTTACCACAACAATTTCAAGCCAAACTGGACCTGACGCGAGCTGGTTGAGGTGGCCGTAATCACGCCTGCAGTGCTGGCCGGCGTGGCTGTCACCGACGAAAAAACCACAGCATTCGGTGTCGCGAAGTTCGCCCTGTTAAACACGTTAAAGAACTCAGCGCGGAACTGTAATTTCAGCCTTTCGGTAAGAATCATATTCTTCGCCACCGATAAATCGGTGGTGGCGAGCCCTGGGCCGGTGAGAACATCGCGCCCAACGTTTCCGTATGTCCCGGAGGGCGGAAGAATGAAGGCGTTCGGATTGAAATACTGATTCGGCCCGCCGGCAATCACAGGGCCTGTGAAGGCGGGGTTCCACGACGGCCGCACGGGGTTTCGACTATCTCCATTGTTGGACGGATTGAATCCAAGTTGCGGCGTGAATGGAAAACCACTCTGTAATGTTTCGATTCCGCTCACGGTCCAGCCGCTAGCGAGCTTTTGTGCGAATCCTTGTCCGTTGACGAGAAACTTCTTGCGCGGGCCGAACGGAAGCTCATAGCTGGCATTGATGGCCACAATATGTCTGGCGTCGGAAGTGGACGGTCCCCAGTCCAGTTTGGGATTCAAGGGGAACATCACAAAACCTGGAGCATTCGCCCCGACGCTGCTGTTGAGCGCTGTTCCGTCATCGAGGCTTTTCGAAAACGTATATGCGCCTCGAATCTGAATGCCGTGACTGAAGCGCCGGTTCAGGTCGATTTGTAGCGCATTATATGAGCTCAGCCCCTCAGAAAACCAGGTCGTCGTGTTCGCAAGATTGGGATTTGCGAGCGGAGCGCCGGCTGGATAATATACTGTACCTGCAGCAAGGCTCGACGGGCATGGCGCTGCAGGGCAGACTGTGAGGAAGGGCTCATTCGCGTCTACAGAAAGCAGTTCGTGGTAGCCATGTGAGCCGACATAGCCGAGTGTCAGCGAAGTGTCCGGCGCGATCTGCTGCTCGATTTTGAAAGTCCACGTGATTACCGTCGGCGTGTACAAGTCGGTTTGAGAACCGCTGGGCGACACCTTGGCGCCCGCGGGAAGAGGCGCGCCCGGAATAATCTGGAGGCCGGCCACGGGAACGTTCTTCAGTGATTCCGTGGTATTGAATGGAGCTGTCTGATCCAACCGGTAATCCAGGTTGTCCAGCAAGGCGCGATAAATCCCGAAGCCGGCGTGAATCACCGTTTTGTTCTTGCCCAGCGGATCCCAGGCTAGACCGACGCGCGGCTCGGGAAGAAACCGGGCTCGGTTTTTCGTAAACACCGAATTCCCGATCAGAGGATTCGTTTGAATTACCCCATCGGTATCGAACGCATAGTTCGAAGCACGCCCGTGCACTTCATTCCATCCATTTGTGGATTCAAAGCGCAAACCAACCGTAAGGTTCAGGTTTCTGCGCAGCTTCATTTCGTCTTCGACAAATCCTGCGACCTCGAACGATCGCCATCCGAGCGGCGTTGGCGACGGCACAACCGTGAAGGTGGAAATGGCGCCCTGGAGGAACGAGGTCAGGCTTCCGAATGACGCTTGCCCGTACTGGTTTTGCGCAAGTAAGTCGTTGGCTTGGATTCTTTGCACCCAGACCCCGGCCTGGATCTGATGCATGCCATGAAAAATTCCTACATGATCGTCGTAAGTGAACAGGTTTCGGACGGCGTGAAGATTGCTGCCCGCGTTGGCGCCCGCCGCTGTAAGCTGCGATGCCGCGTTCAGAGCCGTTCCGCCGCCGATTACAACGGCTCCAATGGGCGCTCCAGCAACCCATCCCGGAAGATCGACGGGAGTTTCGCCGGTGAAGAAATAGCTGGCGCGTGAGAAGCCGACCCGAGCGGTGTTGAGCAGGTTCGGCGAGAATACGTGCTGCTCTTGCAAGCTGACCACCTGCTCCCGCAATCCTTCGACGACCAAGCTCAGCGGATTCGCAGTAGGAGTATTCGAGAAGCTATCGTCAATGGTGTAGACGCCGAACAGAGTGTCGCTTGGAGAAGGATTGTAATCGACACGCGTGGTTCCGAAGTCTTCGCGAATAGTCTGCAACGGATGACTGAAGGCCTCGCCGATTCCGCTGCCGAGGTCAGGACCGTTTTGAACAGGCCACAAGGCGAGTAACGGCTGGACTGCTGGAGCGACACCGACATTCGTTCCACCCACCAAGCCATTGCGAGCATTATTATCCGGCACCAGAGTAACTGCGCTGACCCCAAGGTGCTGCCGAAAACCTTCGTAATTCCCGAAGACAAACAGCTTGTTCTTCATGATGGGTCCGCCGAGTGTCCCGCCGAAACTGTTGCGCTGAAACTGAGGGATGGATCCCTGGTCGAAGAAATTACGAGCATCCAAGTCGCTATTGCGCAAGAATTCATACAGCGTGCCGTGGAGGTCGTTGGTTCCCGAGGCGGTGACGATACTTACCTGACCGCCGGGCCGCTTGCCGTACTGGGCGCCGTAAGTATCCATGACGACGTTGAACTCTCGCACGGCATCGACGCCAAGCAGTTGACCGCTCGCCCCACCGGGCGTGTTGTTGATCACCGACGCGCCTGTGTACTCAACGCCATTCAAGAGAAACAGGTTTTCCTGGGGGCGCCGCCCGGAAATCGCGAACATATTGCCGACCGACGAGTTCGAGCTTCCAACGCCGCCGGAGCGCTCGGACGTGTAGTTTACGATTCCTGGATTCAGCGTGACCAGCTGATCGTAGCTGCGGCCGTTCAAAGGCAAGTCTTTCACCTGTTTCCCTGAGACAAGGCCAGCCATCGCCTGCGTTGAAAGGGAAACCGGCGAGGGTGCCTCCTCAACGGTCACGACTTGTTTCAGTTCACCCACCGGAAGCGTCAGCTCTACTGTTGTTGCTTGGCCCACCGCAAGGTCGATTCCGGTCTTCACCTCGGTCGTAAATCCTTCTTTGCTCGCAGAGACTTGATATCTCCCGACTGCGATCGAAGGGACCGAATAACGGCCACTCACATCGGTCACAACCCGGCGTTCCGCATCAGTTTCGGTGCTTTTCACTATAACGGTTGCACCCGGAATGCCTCCTCCTCCAGCGTCCTTTACGACGCCGGAAATTGAGGCGCCCACAATTTGAGCCCGTAGGAGCGGACCGGGCGCTGCCCACAGCGAGAGCAATAGAGCTGCCATGCCGAACCCGAGAGGTCGAGACACAATCGTTATAACGTCCATAGACTTAATAGATAATATCTCAAGACCGAAAGATCGACAAGGGATCAGAATACTATTATATTGAGTAAAATAATAATAAGTACCTGTTATTCAACAACATACAATGTCTATGATTTTAGTAGATTTAATTAGCTGTAAAGTTCGAGTACAGGAGCTAGGCCTTCAGCAAATACATCCAGGCCCGCACCCGTTTCCCGGAGTCAAGCTGTACCGGAACGCTGGTGCGCTTGTAAGCGGGCCCTTCGTACTCATCGAGAATCGGCAGCAGCATGCTTGGGTCGTTGAGCTGAAAGACCTCGCCTTCAACCCAGTCGCCCGGCTTGTTCGATCGGACAATGCCCCGGTGGGGATGCGAGCGAACGAGCCGCCCCTGCATTCGCGCCGTCCCAAGGAATTCGGAATTAGCATGGAACATGCGGGCGATCTCAATTTTTGAGCGGCACCGAAGCGTGCCGTAAACGAAAAGACAGTCGACGCTCTGGCCGATATTACCTCTTCACTGCGAGCGAGTCCTGCAACTGGCGAGCGTAGCGGTCGATTTCCTCATGCAGCGGCGTGACCAGCGTCTTCTCAAAATCCTCGCCCGATTCGATCATGTGCTTGAGGTGCAGCGCGGCGATTTTCAAGCACCACGCATCCGTAAGCGCATGACCGACGTTCTTGCTCACCGCTAAGAGAACGGGGTGGGGCAGCGCAATCACGCGTTCCTCAAAAGGCTCTCCCTCGGGCGCCGCTGCAAACTTTACATCCACCGTATCCGCATGGCGGATGGAGATTCCGGTCTGGAGCCAATTGAAATGCACCCGCCAGAGGCGACCGAAGGGATCGGGTCCGGCTTGGAACTTGCGGAAGTCTTCGAGCATCTAGGTTGATTCTAATAAAACGGGTGGTTCTTGTGCGAAACCAGCGAAAGGAATTCGTCGCGCGTCTCTTTGCCCTCGCGGAAGGCGCCCAACATGGCGCTGGTAACCGTGCCGGAGTGCTGCTTTTCGACGCCCCGCATCATCATGCAAAAGTGACGTGCCTCGCAGATCACGCCGACGCCGCGTGGTTCCAGCACTTCCTGCAGCGTACTCGCGACCTCCTGAGTAAGCCGCTCCTGAAGCTGCAGGCGCCGCGCGAACATGTCCACAATGCGCGGAATCTTGCTCAAGCCAATCACCGTTTCTTTCGGCAGATAGGCGACATGCATGGTGCCGAAAAACGGAAGCAGGTGATGCTCGCACATGCTGTAAAATTCGATATCTTTGACCACGACCATTTCGTCGACCTTCTGGTGGAATATGGCCCCGTTCACGATGCTGTTCACGTCCGTCTGGTAACCGCTGGTCAGGAAGCGAAGCGCCTTTTCGGCGCGGTCCGGCGTGCGAACCAGCCCCTCGCGCGAGGGATCTTCCCCGATCTTAGTCAAGATCTTCCGCATCATGCTGGAGATCGATTCTTCCTCCAGCTTCGGTTGCCTCATGGTCACGACGGCTTCGTTAGGTTTCATCTTTTCAATTCGTCCTCAATTCGAATCGATTTCTCTTAGTCTCCTGGAGCCGGATACTTTCCAGGCGCGGCCAATCGCGCGGGAAAGCCTCTCGCCATTTCGCCCGCAGCCGGTCCTCGATCACGCGCAGAATATTTTCCGAGGTCGGCACGCGGCTGCCCGAAAACTCCGGTACGTCCGCATTGAAGTAACGGTGATCGAAATCCTGCAGGACGTTCTCGGTTACTAAACGGTCCAAGGTCAGAACATTTACCACCTGGCCCGAAACGGCGTCCAGCGGCCCCGCTACGCTTACCTCCAGCAAGTAATCGTGCCCGTGGCCATAGGGATTGTTGCACTTGCCATACAGTTCTCGATTCTTCTGCTCTGACAGGCTGCATGAATTGAGCCGATGCGAAGCTGCAAATCTATACCGACGGGTCACGCGCGTCACTGGCTTGCTCCGGCTTGCTCTCCCGTGTAATCCACGTAGAGATCCTCGGTCTCAAACAATCGGACATTCTTCAATCTGGCGTGCCCGCCCATTAAATGCGGCTCCAGGCGCTTCCAGATTTCAGCAGCGACATTCTCAGCGGTGGGTACGAGCTTGTCGAAGGGCTGCACCTCGTAATTTAGAAAGCGGTGATCCATCGGCTCGACCACATTCTTCTGAATGATTTCCTTGAGCGTCTTTAGATCGAAGATCATTCCCGTGACTGGATCGGGATCGCCTTCCAGGGTCACTTCCAGAACATAATTGTGTCCATGGCCATTGGGATTGGCGGCCGCACCATACAATTCGTGATTTTGCGGCGGTGTAAGAGACGACTGGCCACAAACGTGCGAGGCAGAGAATTCGGCCCGGCGAGTAATTAGCATCCTGTTGTTATTTGATGACAGACGTCGGGTTTAGGATACTCTAATATTATAAGAGAAATGACCGTGCGAGCAGGCAGCAAAATGACTCATTCCAAAGTAGATCAATTCATTAAGATCGGCATCGGCGTACTCACAGTGGCACTCGCCTTCGTGATCATTTATACGATGCAGGAGCATATCGTGCAGGAGGGGGATCGTGCCCCCAATTTCACGATTACCACCGACAGCGGGAAGCGGATCACGCCGCATGATTTCGGCGGAAAGGTTCTGGTGTTGAATTTCTGGGCCAGTTGGTGCGGCCCGTGCGTTCAAGAGGCGCCATCGCTGAACGAGTTTCAAAAGATGCTGGCCAGTTCGGGCGTTGTGGTGCTCGGCATAAGCGTCGACCGCAACGAGAAGCTTTATGAACAGTTTGTCAAGCGCTTTCAGTTCTCATTTCCGACCGCCCGCGACCCGGAGGAGGACATCAGCGCGTTGTATGGCACGGCCAAGTTTCCGGAAAGCTACATCATCGATCGCAATGGCAAGGTGGTACGGAAATACGCCGGCCTGCCCGATCGCGACGGCCAGGCGATCCCATGGACCGATCCGCAGCTGGTTAGCTACGTAAAGTCGCTGTTGTAAACAATGCCGCGCCCCGACGGTTGGTATTCCGATACGGACTATCGCTGGCAAGTTCAGCATAGGGCACGTATCGATCCACGAATGAGGTCGATATCGTCGCTAACATCAATGAGCGAGACGTTCGGCAGTTAGCTTCGGGATTGGCCGATGACTTTTATGCTCACCGAGGAGCTTTAAAATGATTCCTGCTGGGGCGCTCAAAAGTATCGACAAACTGCTCGGCCCGCGCGGCTACCTCTCACGCCCCGAAGACTTGACGCTATACGAGTACGACGGCAGTATCGATAAGGCGCGCCCGGACCTGGTGGTTTTTCCCCGGTCGGTCGAAGATGTAGCGGCTATCGTCCGTTTGTCAAAAGAGCACAATATTCCGATTGTCGGCCGGGGCGCGGGCACTGGATTGAGCGGCGGAGCGATCCCGCGAGCGGGGGGCATCGTCATTTCGTTCGCGCGGATGAACCGTATACTTGAAATCGATCTGGACAATGAACGAGCCGTGCTCGAGCCCGGGGTGGTGAATCTGGAGATCACACAAGCGGTGGAAAGGCAAGGCTACTTCTACGCGCCTGACCCGTCCAGCCAGAAGGCCTGCACTGTTGGGGGGAACGTGGCGGAAAATTCGGGCGGTCCGCACACACTCTGTTATGGCGTGACGACCAATCACGTGTTGGGACTGGAGACCGTTTTTCCGGATGGAACGATCGTCAACACCGGCGGCAGATCGCCGGACTTGCCAGGCTACGATCTCACCGGCCTGCTCACCGGCTCGGAAGGTACCATGGCGCTGGTGACCAAGATTACGGTGCGGTTGATGCGTCAGCCCGAACTGGTGAAGACGATCCTCGCGATCTATGACCACGTGGACGACTGCGCCGATTCAGTGGCCGAGATTACGGCGCGCGCGATTACGCCGGCGGCGATCGAGATGCTGGACGGAGTGATGCTGCGCATGGTGGAGGAAGCCACGCACGCGGGCTATCCGATGGACGCCGCGGCCGTGCTTCTAATCGAACTCGAGGGTTTGAAGGAAGCGGTCGAAGAACAGGCTCAGCAAATCGAATCCGCCTGCAAGCAATGCCGGGCCCGCGAGATTCGCGTCGCGCGATCGGCCGAGGAGCGGGAACTACTGTGGAAAGGCCGTAAGAACGCCTTCGGGGCCGTCGGGCGAGTAAGTCCGTCTTATTACGTACAGGATGGCGTCGTACCACGGACCAAAGTCGCACCGACACTCCGTCACATCCAGAAGGTTTCCGAGAAATACGGCCTGACCATCAGCAACATTTTTCACGCCGGCGACGGAAACATGCACCCCATCATCCTCTTCAACGGGCATAAGGAGGACGAACTGGAGCGCGCCAAAGCGGCAGGGGATGAAATTCTGCGCTTCTGTGTGGCAGAAGGCGGCTCCATCACCGGAGAGCACGGGGTCGGGATGGAGAAGATGGAACTGATCGCTGAGCAGTTCTCCGACGACAGCCTGGAGATGATCCGCCGCTTGAAGAATCTTTTCGATCCCGCCTGCCGATTAAATCCCGGAAAGATGCTGCCCACCGGCAAAGGGTGCATGGAGATCCGCCAGTCGGCCGCGATGATGGTCTAAAGAAGACTTTGCGGTCTTAACTCCAAAACGATCGGCGGCCTCTCTCGACCATTTTGTATGACGAGTCTCGAATGAACCTTATACCCTGCGCTGGAGCTTCCGGGTGATCGAATCGCATCCGCCTTACGGATTTTCGCTGGTAGTTTGGGCAGATCTCGAAGGGGCCGGCGTGTGGAGCCTTACCCCGCGACGGCGATCACACGATGATCCAATATCTTTGGACCGTTTGTGCTAGGAAGCCCCGCGCTGGCTGCCGCCCCTGTTAAAACCCATTTTTACTGCCAATCACCACTGCGCAATGGCGCGGGTGAAGAATCGCTCATCCGCGAAATCGCACGTCGTCACGGCTCGTTGTCGTTATATCGGCGGCGTACACGGCAACGCTGATCCGACTGGTTCGGTTGGGCTGCACTTCGCCAGCGTGCTATGATCGATTGTGCCGACGAGAATTCTGGGCGTAATTCCAGCCCGGTTTGCCTCCTCTCGTTTCCCTGGAAAAGCGCTCGCTCCCCTTGCCGGGAAATCCATTTTGCAGCATGTCTACGAGCGCGCCAGCCAGGCACGCTATCTCTCGAAACTGATCATCGCTACCGACGACAAGCGCATTTTCAACGTGGCTCGCTCGTTCGGAGCGCAGGTTTTGATGACTCGGCCCGACCATTTATCGGGTACCGACCGCGTCGCTGAAGTACTATCTTCCGACCCTGCGCAGGTGATCGTCAACATCCAGGGCGATGAGCCGCTGATCGATCCCGCTGCTATTGACGCCGCTGCGCTGGCACTGCTCGACGATCCGGAATTGCCGATGGCGACGCTCAAGAAGCGCATCGAAATTCTGAGCGAGGTAAGCAATCCGAATGTCGTCAAGGTCGTCACAAATCTAGCGGGCGACGCCATCTATTTTTCCCGATGCCCGATACCCTTTTCGCGCGACAACGACCCAGTTTTCGCTTATTACAAGCACATCGGTCTTTATATTTACCGGCGCGGATTCCTGCTCGACTATTCCAGTCTCCCAATCGGTCCTCTTGAGCAGGCCGAGCGCCTGGAACAATTGCGGGCGATCGAAAACGGTTATCGCATCTGCGTGGTGGAAACC
>Ga0335078_10014369_pt1 | contig 11744 bp, 9 predicted proteins | sample Lox_Sample_32_FD_206711 | JGI IMG/M metagenome (GOLD analysis project Ga0335078, IMG submission 206711) | Soil microbial communities from Loxahatchee National Wildlife Refuge, Florida, United States - Lox_Sample_3.2 | ecosystem: Environmental > Terrestrial > Soil > Wetlands | place: USA: Florida...
CGTGCATGTGAGGAAACAAAGCTCAGCCTAACCCGACATGCAGTGCCGGATCAGTGAGCGTGATCACATTCAGGAACGACTCGATTAAATTTCACTGCACTTTGGCGTATTCGGCTTTAGCGTCGTGGAGCAGAGGTATGTCGGGGTCGGCGTCTTTCCACGCGGCAAGAAAATTCTGATACTCGACGCGGCTCTGCGCCTTGTCGCCTTGCAAGGCGTAGGCGCGGGCGAGGCCGAGATGGGCGAGCGGCATGGTCGCGTCCACTCCCGCGAATGCCTTGAGGTCAATCAGGCGCTGAAAAGCCTGCACGGCGTCTGCGCCACGTCCGGCTTTCAGATAGGCATTGCCACGAAGATACAAAACGCCGGTGTTGGCGCGGGCGTAGACGAGAGCGCTATCCAGCAGGTCGATCGCCTTGGCGGCATTGCCATGATTGAGTTCGATTTGCGCCTGCGCCACCGGCACTGCGACCGATTGAACGTTGGTGTCGTAAGGGCGCTTCTGGGCGAGATCGGAGACCAGTTTCTCCGCGTCCTTATCATCACCAATCAGCGCGCGAGTGATGGCCGCCGTGATGATGACACTGGGAGACTGAATCTCTTTGGAAGCCTTGGCCAGATCGTCGGCGGCGCGGGATTTGTCCCGCACGGCCGCCTCGAAGATTGCCAGCTGCGTGTACTGATTGGCGGCGAATTCCTTCAAACCCATGCGTTCGGCGGCTTCTATGGATTTGGTCCCGAAATCGTGCGCGGCGCGCAACTGGCCCTTGGAGGAAGCGATTCCCGATCTGACGGTCAACGTGACGAATTCGCCGCCGGGCAGGCTTTGGATCGTCTCCAGTTCCTTTTCCATCGCCGCAGGATCATTTTCGACCCAACAGAGATTGGCCAGCTGCACGTGGTTGCCCAGCGGGTTCAGCTTGCGTTGCAGCGCTTCGATCAAGGTGGCTTTGGCTTCTTCCACCCGGTTGAGTCCGGCATAGGCTACCGCCAGATTGGTATAGCCGCTGGCGCTGTCGGGATCGGCTGCAACCGACAGGCGGGCATTTTCCAGCGCGTTTTCGAATTGGCCCAGGCCGTTGTAAATGCCGGCCAGATTGTTAAACGGGATGGAGTCGCGGGGATAGGTCTGCTTGTAGAGTTCGAGCGCTGTGATGCCCTTCTCGAGTTGCCCGGAATCGGCGTAGTAATGCGACATGATGTAGAGCTTTTCATGCTCGCTGGCGCGATCGCGCAGTTCGAAGGCTTTTTGTCGGTTCTCTTCGGCCAGCTGGCTTTGCCCGAGGTTGGAATAGATGGTCCCGATGCGGGCATAAGCCATAGCGAAATTCGGGTCGAGCTCGGCCGCCCGCTGATAGAGCGGGAGGGCGCCGAGTTCGTCGCCGGTCTCGTGTTTCATATCGCCAAGGCTGAAAGCTTTCAGCGCCTCGAGAGATGAGGTCGTGGCTTCGGAGAGCGGTTTGTCGTACTTCTGCACTGAGGCCAGCGACTCGCCCAATTTCTTGCGCAGGCTGGAGCCGGCTTTGTCGAGCGCATTCAGCACATCTTCTTTTCGGCTGGCTTGCACTTCTTCCCGCGCCAGAGATTCTCCGGTCGATGCGTTCACGGCGTCGAGGGAAATGACATATTCAGTGCCGAGGCTCGCGATCTGGCTGTTGAGCATGGCTTTGACGCCGTTGCGCTGGCAGATTTCGCGGCCCACGTCGCTGGTGATGCGTTCGTCGGGAGAGCGGCCCATGAACTGCAAGGTCTGGCGGACTTTTTGTTCGGGGAACACGTTCAAGTAGGGCGACTGTTCCAGCTCTACAGCGAGAGCTTTTTTGAGGGTTCCGTCGAAGACCGGATCGGCGGTGGTGTTGACAAAGTCGGTGAGCAGAATCGTGTCTTTGGCGGACATCACGGCGTGGCTGCGACGCGCGAAAAAGACCATTGCCAGGCCGATGACTGCGACCGCGACCAAGGCCATGACGAGGTAATTCCAGACGCGGCGGGAAACATGTGTCCCGGAACCCGGGGCAGCAATGCTGGCGGCGGAGGTCGTGCCGGATTCGGTGTCCCGTCTGAGACGCTTGAGGTCGGTTCGAACTTCTGCCGCGCTCTGATAACGAAGCTCGCGGTTTTTCTCCAGAAGTTTCAGGACGATTTGCTCCAAATGAGGAGGAACATCGGGATTGAGCCGCACTGGAGGGACGGGAGGTCGATTCAGAATCGCTTCGAAGATGGTTGCCGACGTGTCACCTCGAAATGGCAGGGTGGCAGTGGCCATTTCATAAAGCACGGCGCCGAATGAGAACAAATCGGTGCGGGGATCGAGGTCTTTGCCACGGGCCTGTTCCGGTGACATGTAAGCCACGGTGCCAACGGTCGAGCCTGGGCTGGTCAACTGGTTGCTGTCGATGGTCGGAGCCGAGCCGACGGTAGCCGCGCCAAGGACTGATTCCGGTCTCATCGTCTTAGCCAAGCCGAAGTCGAGAATTTTGGCCTGGTTGCGCTGGGTCACGAAGATGTTGGCGGGTTTGATGTCGCGATGGACGATGCCCTTGGCATGAGCGGCTTCGAGCGCGTCGGCGATCTGGATCGCAAGATCCAGAAGTTGTTCCAGTTCGAGCGGCTGGCGTCCGACGAGCTGTTTGAGAGTCTGGCCCTCGAGTAGTTCCAGAGCAATGAAATAGCGGCCGTTCGACTGGGCGATCTCATAGATGGTACAGATATTGGGATGATTGAGAGCTGAAGCGGCGCGTGCCTCGCGCTGGAAACGCTCGAGAGCCGCCGGGTCTTTTTCGAGCTCATCGGGCAGGAACTTGAGCGCGACATGGCGACCGAGATTGAGGTCTTCGGCTTCATACACCACTCCCATACCGCCGCCACCGAGCGGGCGCAAGATGCGGTAATGAGAAATGGTTTCGCCAATCATGCCAGCCTCGGCTTCAAAAGACACTCGATGGTAGGGCCCCGCCTGTAGCCAAGTCAATTGAACGCCGATGCCCTTGGCGACCGACACACGCCTGCGAGACAATAAGAAATACGAGTGAGGTGGTCTATGAGTTCCCGCCTTTTGCGATTTCTTTTGGTGGTTATTCTCGCGGGTGCGGTTTCGGCATTTGCACAACAGATTCGCGGCGATTATGTCGAGACTCGCAGCGCCGATGTTTACACGGGACAATGCTTTGCCAATGGGGAAGTGAACCTGGTTGGCAATGAGGCTTTGTTGGCCTGGCATGTCCAGAGTGGAAGCTGGGCAGGAGTGCCGCTGCAAGGGCTCACAGTGGCCGCGGCGGTGCATGCCCGCGCGACGCTGGGTGATCCGTATGCGAATCCCTACCCGGCGCAAGCCGTGTTAATGGTGGATGACCGCGCCAGTGCCGAGCAGCGCATGGCCTTGACCACATTTGCGCAGCAGATGGGCGGTGAGCTGTTGCGGAACGTGGAGCAGGTGATCGCGGCGCCGGTGGAAATGGTCGTCGATCCCGGGCAGCATGGGGTGGCCTGGCTGCGCGCGGGAAATTTGGCCATGGTGCAAACCCGGCCAATCCATGCGACGGACCATCTGTGTGGCAATGAAGTGACTTTTTATCCGCCACTCACGCGGCTGGCTCACGCCATGCCGGCAGTAGCATTGACCGATTCCTATAGCGGGCCGGGGCTGGGTGTGGATTGGGAGTCTCACGGCAAGCGCAGCGCCTTTGTGGGCAGTTTTACGCGGTGAGTCGTTCGCTGTGATCTGAACCGAAAATCCTTCTGCGGAAACATGCGCGCATATTTCTCAAAGGCGCTGGTGCTCCTGTACGTGACCGTAGCCTCCGTGGCTGCAGCGGCGCAAAGCGGCAAGGTCGAGACGATCGGGCCGGCAACCGACTCAAGCCTGTCTGATTCCGTGAAGAGGGCGCTCGAAGGTAAAGGTTACCGCATCATTCTGGACGATGGCAGCGTGGCGGGAGAAATCTGGTTGCGCAAGAGTGTAGCCGCGGGGGCTACGAAGAAAGATGAATCGAACGCCTTGTATTCACAGTTGGCCGAGTCGGTATTTTTTGGTGTGATTTGGTTTCCGCAGGCGACCACGGATTATCGTGGCGAGCCGATCAAAGCCGGCGCCTACACGCTGCGCTACGAATTGTTGCCCAACGATGCAAATCACATGGGCGTGGCGCCGAATCGCGATTTTCTTCTGTTGGTACCGGCGGCGGCGGATTCCGATCCGGACGCGGTTTTCAATTTTCATGATTTGGTGGCGCTGAGCGCGACGGCGACAGGGACTGCGCATCCCGCGCCGATCAGCCTGGTGCAAGCGCAAGGCGGCGCAACTCCATCGCTTTCCAAGGATAGTGAAGATCACTGGATATTTTCCGGGACAACCAAACTGAGCTCGGGCGGCGATTTAGTATTTGGACTGGTGGTGAAGGGCACCGCGCCGCAGTAGACGCGCTTTAGCGGTACCAGACCAGAAGAGCGACCGTGGCGGCCGCGACCAGGACGGCCCCAATCAAATACAGATGCGAACGTAGCCAGCCTTGATGGGAGGAAGCCAGGTGAGAGAGAAACTGAGGAGCACCCGCCTGGGTTTCACAATCGAGGCAGAGCTTGCGGCCTTCTGAAACCGGGAAGCCGCAGCTCTCGCAGCTACGAATGTTGCCGCGCTCGCCGAGCGGCGAGGCTTCCGAGCGTTCGACAGGAGCGGGTTGAATGTCAGCCGGCGCTGGCTTTGCTTCCGCTATAAATTCCTTTTCGGTATGTTCCGGCTGCAATCCGCTGCCAGCCAGAGCCATCTCCAAAAGAATAGGCTCATCGTCGACGCGGAAACTCGGTTCCAATAACGGCTGCGAATGAGCCGCGGTCAATGAAGCGACAGCCAGTTGTGGTCCGCTGGCCAGCTCCCGCTCGGCGCGCCGGGCGGCCTCCGCGTGTTCGACTGCGGTTTGAATCATTTCTCCCAGCCGCTCCAAGGCGGCGAGGTCGCGTTCCTGGAAAGCGCAGGGCCGTCCGGAGAGAAGCTCGAAAACCCCATTGACCTCGCCCTCGCGCACGAGGGGCATCACGACGACCGAAGCGATGCCGAGCACGCGGCAGCTTTCGCGGTTGACGCGCTCGTCGGTTGCGGCGTCGTCGCAGCGCAAGGTGCGCCGCGTGCGCACACTCTCCCCGGAAAGTCCGGAGTTTACCTGCAGAGTTGCGCCCAAGGCCGGAGCGGATGGGCCGGCGCTGGCGCGGCAGATCATCTCGCCGTGTTCACGCAGTGCGATGGCGGCTCCTGAAGCTCCCGTAATGTATTGGGCGCGCTCGGCCAGAAGTTGCAAGGCTGCTTCCAGATCGCGCTCCGCCATGGCGCTGAGTGAATTGCCGTCATCATCCCTGGGAGAATGCACGGGCACGGGCGCCAATTTCGGAGCGGCGGCGGCCGCGTGCGACTGGCTATTGGTAGACGCAGTCGCGGGTGTGGCCAACCCGCGATCCAGGATGGAATAACGATCCATCAAATTGTAAAGAGTTCTGTTCGGAGTTTCGCTCCCTGTCGGATTGCGTGTCAAGGGGAAAGGGCAGCAGAGGTTCTAACCCAAAGGTGACCCACGAGCTTGATGCATAATACGTTGCCGGACTTGCGGCGGTCATCGGATCGCTGGTTGGGAAGCAAAACGCAATGGCCAATATTTCTGCTCACGCTCTGTCCGAGGCCCAGATTGTCGCCGGGTACGTTATTTTTCTGGCCAGCTATTTAGTCTTTGCGCTGGGAAAATTTCCTGGGTTGAAAATCGACCGCCCGGGAGCAGCCGTGATTGGCGCGGTCGCCATGTTCGCCGTGCGCATCGTGCGCCCGGACGAGGGATTGAAGTTCATCGACTTTTCAACCGTAGTTTTGCTTTTTTCCATGATGTTGATCGTCGGAAGCCTGCACTTGGTGGGTTTTTTTGAATGGAATGCTGAGGTGGTGCTGCGGCGGTTGAGGCCAGCCCAGCTTTTGCCCGCGGTTATCTTCACTTCGGGTTTTCTCTCGGCGTTTTTCGTGAACGACATTGTCTGCCTAGTTATGGTGCCATTTGTATTGAGCATCACGCGGCGCATGAAGTTGAACGCTTTGCCCTATCTGCTGGCGGTGGCGACGGCCTCCAATATCGGCAGCGTAGCGACCATCACGGGGAATCCACAGAACATGCTGATCGGATCGTTCTCGGGAATTCCCTACCGGGATTTCTTAGCGCATCTGGCGCCGGTCGCGGTGATCGGATTGCTGCTGGATTGGGCCGTGTTGCACTGGCTGCATTTGCGGCGCGCGACGACAGCGAGCGGGACCGAACAGGCGATTCCGCTTCCGCCGCTCGAACTTTCACAGCTTACCAAGCCGGCGATTGTGGTCACCCTGGTGGTCATCGGTTTTTTTCTAGGAGTTCCTCCGGCGATGATGGCGGCGCTGGGAGCGGCGATGATGCTGGTGACCCGGACGATCGATCCGGGCAAACTCTACCGGGAAGTGGATTGGGGGCTGCTGGTGTTTTTTGTCGGCCTTTTTCTGATCGTCGGAGGAGCCGAGAAAGTCGGAATTGTAGACCGCCTTTTACAACTGGTGGAGCACTGGAACCTACAACACCTGGTGGTATTTACGGCAGCGGTTTCATTGCTCTGCAATCTGGTCAGCAATGTGCCGGCAGTCATGCTCCTGAAGTCTCTCGTGCCGAGTTTCGCGGACAAACACACGGCGTGGCTGACTCTGGCGATGGCATCGACTCTGGCGGGGAATTTAACGATTACGGGGAGTGTGGCCAACATCATCGTGGTCGAAAGCGCGCGGCCGGAAATAAAAGTCAGTTTTCGTGATTATCTGCGGGCGGGTGTGCCGATAACCCTGCTTACATTGATTGTGGGCGTGGCCTGGCTTGCCTGGATCCGGTGACGGCTGCGAATCTGGCAGCTGGGGAACAAGAAAAATGCGCCAGGAGCAGATGGTTGCCCCTGGCGCAGCCCCGGAAAACGTCACGGGAAAATTACAACCACGAACTAGTCGCCCCAACCGCAGGTGCAAATGCCGTGTCCGCTGCCGAGAATGTGGACGAACGTGCATTCTGCCTGCAGGTTAGCCAACTCGGTGGCGCCGAGCGTCGAGTCCGAAGATTCGGTCTCGGTGATCGGATACGCCGAAGGATTGGCCACGGTCAGAGCCTTCTTTGCCGCCGCGGCAGTGGCATACACCGGGTTGTCAACGTGGGTAACCCAGACGCGCAGGTTCGGGGTCGGGGTAACGTTAGCGGTGGGATCGCAGTAAGAGCTGTTCACGGTCGAGGAAACGACTTTGAGCACGCCGTTCTGGACCACATAGCCGGTCAGCGGATTGCTGGTCAGATCGTAGCCGATGGACAGCGTTCTCAGACCGTTCGGGGTCTCCAGGCAACCGCAGCACTCTGAAAGCTGCTGGTCGTAGTCGAACACGTAGATCATGGCACAAAGATTCCCGCCCGTGACGCCGGGATTGTCGATGCGCGCTGTCCCGTCCGGTGCTCCCCAAACGTTGTTCGAGAAGTAATTCACTTTGTAAACATCCTGTGCTAGAGCAGCGCTGGAAAAGGCGACCAATGCCAGAGCGGCCAGCACAAGAAGTATTCTTGACTTAGTCATAGATCATCCTCCTGAGGTTTGGCGCAACCGGGAGCTGGGGAGGGATTAGCGGCTCGGGCGGCGCACTAGCAATCTACACTTTGACAAAGTCTTTACAATCCACCACGTGAACTAGTCAGAAGAACTGAACCGATCAGCTACGCCTTTCGGACTACAACCTGGCGATGAGAGGGTTTCGGCGGCTGGGCAAATCTTATAAAAGTCTGCAGCAAGTTGCGGTTTCTGCAATCGGTTGCGCCTTACTCGCATTTTCTTGCGCGTTCAGGTTGCGCATCAAAGGCAAGGAGTGACTTTGTCGCCGGCGTGGATCGTCCCTTGGCTCAGAATTTGGGCGCGCAGGCCGCCACGGTGGAGAAGGCCCTTGATCAGAGAACGGCCAGTCAGGGCCTCAAGATGGCTGCAGGGCTCGCACAGGCGGATGCCGTGGATTTTTACGCTGCCAATCATGAATTCGCGTCCCACGAGATGATTGAGCGGCACATCGCGGGTGACGAGATTGCGCCGAGCGTCTCCGGGCCCAATCTCGATAGCGTAATCGCGGCGAAGAGCTTCGATGGCCTCCGCCTCGATTAGCGTAAGTTCGTAGTCCGGCTCGGGTTTGAAGAAAGTTCCCAGCTGCAAGGCATAGCGATCGCCCGCGAGCCCGACGCCTGGAAGCGCCGAAACTTGTGCGATCGCTTGCATCGGGGCTTTGGCCGTGGTCGCAACGTGGATGGATTCAATGGTTCCTTGCCACATGGTTTACTAGGCGCTCCTCTCGACATTCGCGATGCACTCTTCGAGGACATCGATCGCCAGGTCAGCCTCATCCTGGGTGGTAACGAGGGGCGGCGAGATACGAATGGTGCTGGGACCGCATCCCAGAAACAAAATGCCCCGCTCAAACGCCTGCTCGACGATGCGATCGCGCTCGGCGGCGGCGTATTCCTTGGTGCGCTTGTCCTTGACGATTTCCACGCCGATCATCAGGCCACGGCCGCGGACATCGCCGACCAGCTGATATTTCCTGGGCCAGTCAACCATGCGCTTCAAGATGTGATCGCCTACTGCGCTCGAGTTATGCAGCAGGTTTTCCTTTTCGATCACATCGAGCGTAGCCAGCGCCGCGGCAATGCACACGGGATTGCCACCGAATGTGGAAGCATGCGAGCCTGGAACCCAATCCATGATGCTGGCGCGAGTGAGGGTGACGCCGAGAGGCATGCCAGAGGCGATGCCCTTAGCGATGCAGACAATGTCGGGTTGGACTCCAGTGTGCTCGATCGCCCACCATTTACCGGTGCGAGCGACGCCGCTCTGGACTTCATCCGCTACCAGCAGGATGCCGTGTTTGTCGCAAATGCGGCGGAGTTCCTGCATAAAGACGGTAGGCGCGACCACGTAGCCGCCCTCGCCCTGGATTGGCTCAACAAATATCGCCGCAACTTCTTCCGGAGGAAGAATGGTCTTGAAGAGACGGTCTTCGAGATAGCGGGCGCAGGAGAGCGCAAATTTCTCGCCGCCCTCGGCGGTTCCGTCAGAATAACGATAAACGTCTGGATAGGGAATGTGGGTGACGCCGGGAACGAACGGCGCGAAACGGCGCTTCTGCTGCGGCTTGGAAGCGGTGAGCGAGAGCGCGCCCATGGTGCGTCCGTGGAACGCGCCCAGGAATGCGATCACATTTTGCCGCTTGGTGTGATAGCGCGCCAGTTTGAAAGCGGCTTCAATCGCCTCCGCGCCGGAGTTGCCGTAGTAAATCCGGTGCGGTCCGGGCATGGGGGCGATTTTCGAAAGGCGATCGGCGAGCGTGATCATGTTTTCATAATAGAAGTCAGTGCCCGACATATGAATCAGTCTGGCGGCCTGATTTTGGATCGCTTCGACCACTTTCGGGTGACAATGGCCCGTCGAAACGACAGCGATCCCAGCGGAAAAATCAAAGAATTCGTTGCCGTCTACATCTTTGACAACAATGCCTCGGCCGCTCTTCGCCACCAGTGGATAGGAGCGCGTATACGATGGCGATATGATTCGTCCGTCGGCCTGCAAAACCTGCGTGGCAACGGGGCCGGGCAGGGTAGTCGTGATCTTTGGGCCTGCAAGAGTTTTGGTGGTCATTGGATCCTCCGGAAAACGGTGGCCGGTGGTTCGTCCTTGGTCTTTGGCCCAAACCGCTGCGCCTACAGGCGGAACGGTCCACGCCAGAACCTAAAAGGGAGGATCAGAGATTAGTCGCTGCCGAAAAGATTTGGGCGCAAACGAGAGGGCAGCACTGCCCGATAGCGGCGCGGGCAGACAAGAAAATGCAGCCAGCACGCCGGCAAATGCGAATTGCGGGTCTCACACCGCATGAACCCCATTATAGCCGAAGCGGTAGCCGCGAGAACCCCAAAAGCAGCGCTGGGCAAAACACGTTAGATCAGTGCCTCAAAGCGCATCAAATCGAATCTGCCGCCGTACCCCGGGCGTCTGATATGTTCTAGCCGAAACCCTGGCCATGACGGAAACACAACGCCAACATCGCCTGACCGTTATTGTCTGCTTCGCGCTGGTCTATCTGTTTTGGGGGTCGACCTACCTCGCCATTGACATAGCGGTGGAGAAAATTCCGCCGGCATTGATGTGCGGAATCCGTTTTTCGATCGCCGGAACGTTGATGCTGCTGTTGTGCGCCCTGCGAGGGAGAAGGGTTCTCTACAACTGGGAAAAATTGGGGCAGATGTCGGTAGTTGGAGTGCTGCTTCTGATGGGAGGCAATCTTACGCTTTCCTACGCCGAGGAGCACATTGCCTCGGGCCTGTCCGCATTGTTGGTTGCTTCCACGCCATTGTGGTTTCTGGTGCTCGATTCCAGGCTGCTCGGCCATCACGAGATTGCATCACGGGGAAAAATCGGGCTGGCTTTGGGAGTGCTGGGCCTGGTGGTGCTGATCTGGCCGGAGCTGATGACAACTTCAGCGTTTGGGCGCACGCAGTTGCTGGCTTCAATAAGCCTGATCTTCTGCTCGTTTAGTTGGGCCCTGGGCTCGGTGCTGGCCAAGAAATGGAAGTCGCCGGAGGTGGATCCGTTCTCGGCAACGGCGTGGGAAATGATCGCGGCGGGCGTGGCGAATTTTGCGTTCGCGATCGCCAATGGAGATCCCTCTCGCGTGGTCTGGACGGCGCACGGGCTGGGCGCGGTGGCTTATCTGATCGTTGGCGGATCGTGGATCGGCTACACCGCATACATCTGGCTGCTGGGGCACGTGCCTACTTCGAAGGTCTCGACTTACGCGTATGTGAATCCGGTGGTTGCGGTCTTTCTCGGTTGGCTGGTGCTGCGTGAGCCGGTCACGGGATACATTCTTGCCGGCAGCGCGATTGTGGTGGCTTCGGTGGTGCTGGTGACGAGCGCGGAAGTGAAAACAAAAAATGCTGAAGCTGACCTCGCGCCGGTGGAGACGGCCGGAGATTGAAAAAGCTGCATTCTCCCCGAGGGCCGAGATCGTTGGCATAGTGGGGTACGTCGGAGATTGAATGGCTAATTGTGTGGGATGCGGCCGGGAGATGCCGGCATTTTCGACAGGGAGCGCGAGTCCATGGTGTCCAGAGTGCCGGGCGGCAGGCCACGCTCCCGCTACGCCGGCGCGAAGACAATCGGTTTGGAGCGGGCCCTTGACAGTGACCCATGTCCTGGCCGGGATCAACCTCGCGGTTTTCCTATTGATGGCCGTAAGCGGAGTTTCGCCGCTCGCGCCCACTACGGCGGGGCTCTTGCGCTGGGGCGCGAATTATGGGCCACTTTCATTGGGCGCGCAGCCCTGGCGGATATTGGCTTCCAACTACGTGCACATCGGAATTCTTCATATTTTTTTCAACATGTGGTGCCTGCTCAGCCTGGGCAAACTCGCCGAGCGCGTGTTCGACACCTGGACGTATGTGCTGGTTTACACCTTCAGTGGAATCGCTGGAAGCCTGGCAAGCCTTTGGCGACATCCGCTCGTGGTGGGCGCCGGGGCCTCGGGAGCAATTTTCGGATTGGCTGGCGGATTGATCGCAGCGCTGTACCTAGGGAAGCTTCCATTTCCCAAAGCTGCGATTCGGCCAACATTGAGAAGCTTGCTCACGTTTGCCGCCTACAATCTCTTTTTTGGTCTGGCCCCGGGAATCGACAATTCGGCGCAT
>Ga0335078_10014370_pt1 | contig 11743 bp, 8 predicted proteins | sample Lox_Sample_32_FD_206711 | JGI IMG/M metagenome (GOLD analysis project Ga0335078, IMG submission 206711) | Soil microbial communities from Loxahatchee National Wildlife Refuge, Florida, United States - Lox_Sample_3.2 | ecosystem: Environmental > Terrestrial > Soil > Wetlands | place: USA: Florida...
CGACCGCCATGTCGATGATGTCGAGGCGGTCTTCCACCTGGGCGCCAATTCCTCGACCACCGAGACCGATGCCGACCTCGTCATCGACACCAACCTCAACGCCTCGATCGCGCTGTGGCGGTGGTGCGCGCGGCACCGCAAGCCGCTGATCTACGCCTCGTCGGCGGCGACCTACGGCGACGGCACGCAGGGCTTCGACGATGCCGGCGGACTTGCCGCGCTGAAGCGGCTGCGGCCGATGAACCTTTACGGCTGGTCGAAGCACGCCTTCGATCTGTGGGCGCTGCGCGAGGCGGCGAAGGGGCACGCCCCGCCGCATTGGGTCGGGCTCAAGTTCTTCAACGTGTTCGGCCCCAACGAATACCACAAGGCCGACATGATGAGCTTGGTCGCCAAGAACTATGCGAGCATCGTCGCGGGCGAGACGATCCGGCTGTTCCGCTCGCATCGCCCTGACTATGCCGACGGCGCGCAGAGCCGCGATTTCATCTACGTCAAGGATTGCGCCGCCGCGCTGCTGTGGGTTTGGCGGCAGCGGCCGGAGAACGGCATCTACAACCTCGGCACCGGCAAGGCGCGCAGCTTCCGCGACCTGATGGAGGCGACCGGTGCGGTGTGCGGCGGGCCGCCCCGGATCGAATACGTCGACACGCCGCCGGCGATCCGCGCCAGCTATCAGTATACGACCGAGGCGCGCATGGAGCGGTTGCGCGCCGCCGGCTACAACGCGGCTTTCACGCCGCTCGAGGAGGCGGTCGAGGATTTCGTCACCAACTATCTCGCGACCCCCGATCCGTATCTCTAGGGAGACGACAATGAGCGACGATCAGCACTGGGTCGGAACGTGGACCGCAGCGCCGGCGCCGGCCGAGGGCGCGGCCTTCGCCAACCACACGCTGCGCATGACGCCGCGGGTCAGCATCGGCGGCAGCCGGGTGCGGGTGCGCATCTCCAACGCCTACGGCGTGCGGCCGCTGCAGATCGCTCAGGCGCGCATCGCGCTGCGCGCCGGCGGCCCGGCGATCGTCCCCGGTTCCGACCGTAAGCTGAGCTTCGGCGGCGAGGTCAGCGCGGCGATCGCCGCCGGCGCGGTGCTGCTGAGCGATCCCGTTGCGCTCGACGTGCCGGCGCTCGCCGACCTGGCGGTGAGCTTCCATCTGCCGCAGGAGCTGCCGGCGAGCTTCGGCATCACCGGCCGCTACGCCCGGCAGACCAATTACATCTCGCCGCCCGGCGACTTTACGGCCGAGGAGGCGATGCCGGTCGGCCGGATCACCGACGACTGGTACTTCCTGTGCGGCGTCGACGTCGTTGCGCCCGGCGACACGCTCGGCATCGTCGCGGTCGGCGATTCGCTGACCGACGCCAACATCTCGACCCATGACGGCCACCACAGCTGGCCATCGCAGCTCGCGCGGCGGCTGGTCGCACGGGGCGGCCGGCCGGCGGCGGTGATGAACCAGGGGCTCGGCGGCAACCGCATCCTGCACGATGTGCGCGGCGACAGCGGCCTCAAGCGCTTCGACCGCGACGTCCTCGCCCAGCCGGGGGTGACGCACGCGATCATCATGCTCGGCACCAACGATCTGCGAAACCGCAGCGCCAAACCCGAGGAGGAGGTTAACGCCGCACAGATGATCGCCGGGCTCAAGCAGTTGGCCCTGCGCGGCCAAGTCAAGGGCGTCAGAGTGATCGGCTGCACCCTGACGCCGTTCGGTCACGAGACCTTCCTGCCCGGCGCCTGGAACCCGCGCCGCGAGGCGGTGCGCGAGGCGGTCAACGCCTGGATGCGCGAGAGCGGGGCGTTCGACGCCGTGGTCGATTTCGACAAGGCGCTGCGCGATCCGGAGAACCGGCTCAACATGCTCCCGCGCTACGACTGCGGCGACCGCCTGCACCCGAGCGATCTCGGCTACCGCGCGATGGGCGACGCAATCGACCTCGCGCTGTTCGGTTAGCCGGCGCGCAGCCGCCGGTCCGCGTCCCCGAGCAACCGTGCCATGCGGCCGGCCCAGGCGGCCTGGCCGGCCGGATCGGCGATCAGATCCTGGCGGATCTCGATCTCCACGTGATCGAGGCCGCGGCCTTCGCCATGTATCGGCACGGTGTAGTCGCTGTCGTCGGTGATCGCGTAAGGCTCATTGGCGCCGACCGCGACGTCGCCCTCGGCGCGCAGCAGGTCGAGCATGATCCTCGACAGCGGCGTCTCGTGGTGGAACAGCACCCCGACCTCGACGCGGCGAATCTGGCCCTTGAACACCGGCGTGAAGCTGTGCATCGCGACCAGGATCGTGCGCCGCCCGGCCGCGCTTCGGGCGTCGAGCAGCGCGGCGATGGCCGCGTGGTAAGGCGCGAAGATCGCGCGCTGCCGGGCCTCCCGCTGGGCCGCGGACAACCCGGCATTGCCGGGGATCGCGGTCAGCTCGCTGACCGCCGGGATCGATGTCGGGTGATGCGTCGCCCGGTTGCAGTCGATGACGAGCCGCGAATAGACCTGCAGCACCGCGGCCGCGTCGAGCCGCTCCGACATGGCCTCGGTCACCCCGGCGATGCCGATGTCCCAAGCGATGTGGCGGGCGCGCTCCGTTTCCGGGAGGCCCAGCGTGCCGAGCGCATGCGGGATCAGCCGACCGGCGTGGTCGGCGGCGAGCACGAAATCGGACGCGCCGTGCGGCCGCAGCACGCGCGCCGGGGCCGGTTCGTCGGCGGCGATGAGAGGGTAAAGTGTCGTCGGCACGCGGCCATTCTAGCCGGGCGAACCGGCCGGCACGTGCTCTTTCCTCGGTTCGGGCAAGTTCAGTAGATCTCGGCGTACCTGGCGCAGATCTCCTGTGGGCTCAGCCCCTCGACGGCGCGCAGCTCGGCGCGCTTGAAGCGGACGTAGGCGTCGAAGAATTCGCCGCCGAACCAGTCGCACGCGGTGGCGCTTTCCTCCAGGAGGGCGAGCGACTCCTCGAGCGAGCGCGGCAGCGGCCGGGCGCCGGTGTCGCGCCGCTCGGCATCGCTCATTTCCCAGAAATTCTGCTCGCTCTCCGCCGGCAGCTTGAGCTTGCGCCGCAGGCCGTCGAGCCCGGCCCAGACCAGCGCCCCCAGCGCCAGATAGGGGCTCGCGGTGGCGTCGGCAACGCGGTATTCGACGTTGAAATTGTGCGCCGCGGGCGGGCCGAAGATTGGACAGACGCGCAGGCTCGCGCCGCGATCCTGCACGCCGATATTGGCCCAGGTCGGCGCCCAGCGGTCGGGGCGCAGGCGAAAGTAGGAGGCGGGCGACGGCGCGGTGATCGCCGACAGCAGCGGCAAATGCTCGAGCACGCCGGCGATAAAACCCTCGCCCGCCTGCGCAATCCGCCAGGGTCGCACCTGGTCGTGCAGTATCGGCTTTTCCGCCCTGTCGCGCAGGCTGAAATGGATGTGGGTGCCGTTGCCGATCCCGTCGGGATCGAGCATCGGCGTGAAGATCGCGCGGTGGCCCTTGCGGTTCGCGACCGCGCGCGCCAATTCGCGTGCGATGACCGCCTCGTCGGCGGCGCGCATGCCGCGCGCCGGGGCAATCGTCATCTCGTATTGGCGGTTGCCGTATTCCGGCAGAAAGCTATCGGGAACCAGGCCGGCGGCGCGCAGCGCGCCTGCGAGATGCTCGCCGAACAGCCCTTGCCGGCGCCAGGCATCGAGCGAATAGGTCGCGCCCGGCCGGTCCTCGACGCCGGTGTAGACAAACTCCTGCTCGAACGCGGCGACGATCCCAAGGCCGGTCTCGCGCTCCAGCGCCTCGAGCGCGCGGCGCAGGAAATGGCGCGGGCAGCACTGCCAGTACTGGCCGAAGATCGTTTGGATGTCACCGAGATAAAAGCGCTCGGCCGCGGCGTCGTCGAACTCGACCTCGACATAGGTCGTGGTGTCGGGCACCAGCATCAGATCGCCCGCCGTGCCGTACGGCGTATCGAGTATCGGGCCGAACGGCGACAGCATGATGTTGCTGGGCGCAAGGCCGACGCCCTCGCGCAGGCGCTGCGACAGGGCTGTCTGCGGAAATCCTTTGCCGCGCACCAGACCGGCGAGGTCGCAGGTGCCGACAAATATCAGCGCTTCGCTTTCCACGGGACCGCAACCTCGGCGCAAAGGGTAGAAGCCGCCGCGATTTTGCCACCCGATAGTTAATTTTTCTTACCCTTGAAATTTTCTTGCTAAGCGCGGATCGTTTCGCGCTCGCGCCCGGGAAAATCGCCGGGGAGATCGACCCGAAACCCGCCCGATTGGCGGCGCCACAGCGCGGCATAGGCGCCGCCCTCGGCCAGCAGCTGGTCGTGCGATCCTTCCTCGACGATCCTGCCGCGGTCGAGCACGACGAGCCGGTCCATGCGGCAGATCGTCGACAGCCGGTGGGCAATCGCGATCACGGTGCGGCCTTCCATCAGCGCGTCGAGCTGCTCCTGGATCGCCGCCTCGACCTCGGAGTCGAGCGCCGAAGTCGCTTCGTCGAGCACCAGGATCGGTGCGTCCTTCAAGATGACGCGGGCGAGCGCGATGCGCTGGCGCTGACCGCCCGACAGTTTGACGCCGCGCTCGCCGACATGCGCGTCGAACGCCTTGCGGCCGTGCCAATCCTCGAGTTCCTCGACGAATTCGGTCGCGTGGGCGCGCTGCGCGGCGTCGAGAATCTCGGCTTCGCTCGCCTCCGGCCGGCCATAGCGGATGTTGTCGCGGATCGAGCGATGCAAGAGCGAGGTGTCCTGGGTCACCATGCCGATCTGCGCCCGCAGGCTTTCCTGCGTCAGCCCGGCGATGTCGCGGCCGTCGACCAGGACGCGCCCCTGCTCCGGCCGATAGAAGCCCAGCAGCAGGTGCACGAGGGTCGATTTTCCGGCGCCGGAGCGGCCGACGAGACCGACCCGCTCGCCCGGCGCGACCTCGAGGTCGAGCCCGCGCAGCACCCCGCCGCGTCGCGGGCTGCGCCCGTAGTCGAAATGCACGTTCTCGAAGCGCACCGCTCCGACCGCGCGCGGCAGTTCGGCGGCGCCGGGCTCGTCCGGCATCTGGCGCGGCACCGCGATCGAGCGCATGCCGTCCTGCACCTGGCCGATGCTGTCGAAGACGTTGGCGATCTGCTGCGCCACCCAACCGGCGATGTTGCCGATCTGCCAGGCCATCGGGATCGCCATCGCGACCGTGCCGATCGGGACCCGGCCCGCCGCCCACAGCGCGATCGCCAGTCCGCCGGTGCCGGTCAGCAGCGACGCGTTCATCAGAATCAGCGAGATGCTCCACCCCGAGGTCATGCGCAGCTGGCGGCGATAGGCCGCGGTGTGCTCGTCGACCGCTTCGCGGACAAAGGCGTCCTCGTCGCGCGCGCGGGCGAACAGCTTGACCGTCAGGATGTTCGTGTAGCTGTCGACGACGCGGCCGGTGACTTCGGAGCGCATCTCCGACATGCGGCGCGAGCGTTCGCGCATGTGCGGCAGAAAGATGCGCAGCACGAGGGCGTAGGCCGCGAACCACAAAATCGTCGGCAAGGCAAGCCACCAGTCGGCGCGCGCGAGCAGCAGCGCGGCGCTCGTCCCGTAGACGAGGATGTACCAGATCGCATTGATGCTCATCGTGACGCTTTCGCGCAGCGCCGGGCCGGTCTGCATGACCCGGTTGGCGATCCGGCCGGCGAAGTCGTTTTGGAAGAACACCCAGCCCTGGCGCACGACATGCCAGTGGTTCTGCCAGCGGACGAGATTGGTCAGGCCGGGGATCAGCGCCTGGTTGGTGACCAGCGCCTGGGCGAAATGGGCGATCGGGCGCAGCACCAGCAGCAGGAGCGCCATGCCGGCGAGCTGCCACCCCGCCTCCTGCCAGATCGTCTCCGGCCGCTGCGACGACACGAGCGTGACGATGCGGCCCATGAACACCGGGATCGCCGCATCCATCAGCGCGACGATGAAGCCGGTCACGAACAGCGCCGCGAGCAGCCCCGGCACCTGGCGCACGAAGTGCCAGTAGAACCGCACCAGCGCGTAGCGACTGCCCAGCTCGGGCGGCGGCAACTCCGGCGGCTTTGCGGTGGGATCGAGAAGTCGTTCGAAGAAACGGAACATCTGGTTCCTAGATGACGGTCGCGCCGCGGCGGGTCAACCGGGGCTGCATCATTTTGCGGCAGCTTGCGCCGCGCCAGACAGCATAAATTGCAGCGCTGGCGGCGCGCCCGCCGCGCAGCGCCCGGCGCGCGCCGCGGTGCGGGACCCGGCGGACCGCGTGGGCTAGAGGAACCCGATCGAGAGCCAGGGTATCGCCGCGATGACCAGCAGCGAGACGACGAGCGCGCCGATATAGGGCCAGATGCGCCACAGCGAATCGTCCGGGTTGGTGCGGCCGATCGCACAGGCGCCGTAAAACCCGACCCCGAACGGCGGCGCGAAGAGGCCGATCCCCATCGCCAGGATCACCACCATCGCATAGTGCACCTCGTGCACCCCGACCGACTTGGCGACCGGGAACAGCAGCGGCCCGAACAGCACGATCGCCGGCAGCCCTTCGAGCACGCTGCCGAGGATGATGAACGCGACGATCGTGATCGCGAGGAACCCCCAGCTGCCGCCGGGCACCGCCGCCATCACCGACACCAGCCACAAGGAGAACCCCGACTGGGTCAGCGCCCAGGCCATCGCGGTCGCGGTGCCGATGATCATCATCACCGCGCCGGTCAGCGACACGGTGTCGACCAGGATCGGGTAGATCCGCCGCCAGTCGAACTGGCGATAGACGAGGAGACCGAGCGCCGCCGTGTAGACGACGCCGACCGTCGAAACCTCGGTCGCGGTGGCGACCCCGGCGATGACCGTGTAGCGGATCACGAAGGGCAGGGTCAGTCCGGGCAGGGCGATCACCAGGGTACGCAGGATCACCGACAACGGTGCGCGCTCGCCGGCGCCGGTGTCCTCGCCGCGCGCGCGCCACCAGGCGACGATGACGAGCGCCAGCGCCGCGACGAACGCCGGCAGCAGTCCGCCGGTGAACAGCGCGGCGATCGAGAGGCCCGGCACCACCGAGCCGATCGTTATCAGCACCAGGCTCGGCGGGATCGTCTCCGACATCGCGCTCGACGTCGCCAGCAGCGACGACAGCTCGCCCGGGTGCATGCCGCGACGCTGCATCTCGGGGAACAGGATCGGCGCGACCGCCGCCATGTCGGCGGCCTTCGATCCGGAAATCCCGGAAACGAGGTACATCGCGCCGAGCAGCACGTAACTGAGCCCGCCCTTCACGTGACCGACCAGCGCCGCGAGGAAATTGACCATCACCCGCGCGATCCCGGTCAGCTCCATCAAGAGGCCGAGAAAGACGAACATCGGCACCGCGAGCAGCAGCAGGTTCGAGATGCCGTCGTCCATGCGGTTGACGACGATCGCGAGCGGCATGCCGGTGGTCAGCGCCAGGTAGGAAAAGGTCGCGATGCCGAAGGTGAACGCGATCGGCACGCCGATGAAGACGCAGACCGCGACGATGACCACAAAAAACAGGACAAGGCTGGCGGCGCCCATCGCCACCAGCGCCGGCTGGGCCAGCCAGAGCCCGCCCGCCACCGCGCCGACCAGGAGAAGGGCCGAGAGAAAGCCGCGTAAATTCGTCGTCTCGAGCAGCCGCAGCAGCGCGATGAGCGAGATCAGCCCGGTCCCGACCAGGATCGCGAGAACCCGGTACCCGTCCGAGATGTGCAGCGTGATCAGCTCGGTCGACGCCTGCACCTTCAGGTAGGCCGACGCCGGCACGATGATCTCGAGCACGAAAACGATGACGATCAGCTCGGCTATGGTGCCCAGCCAGCCGCCCCATTTCGGCCCGATCCAGCTGACGAAGGTCGTCAGCCGCATGTGCCCGTCGTTGCGCAGTGCCACCACCGCGCCGAACATCGCCAGCCACAGGAAGAGGAAGGTGGCCAGCTCGTCCGTCCAGATGATCGGGCTGTTGAAGACGTAACGCGAGACCACGCCGGCAAAGAGGATGCAGGTTTCGGCGAGGACAAGAAAGGCACCGATCGCCTCGGCGACGCGCCCGATCAGCATGTCCAGCGTCAGGGCGGCGCGGCGGATGCCGCCGACCGCGATGCCGCCGGCCAGGGTCTCGGCGACCGGCTGGCTCATGTCAGCGGCCCCGTGTACTTCTCGAGCAGCGCCCACGCCTTTTCGCCCGATTTCTGCTTCATCTCGCTGTAGAAGCCGGTCTCTTTCAGGATCTGCTGAAACGGCTTTACGTCCGGCGTGTTGAACACCATGCCCTTGCCGGTCAGCTTCTGGGTCTCCTCTTTGGTCATGGTCTGCCAGTCGTCGCGCTCGAGCAGGGCCGCGGCGTTGAAATGCTTTTCCGCCAGCTGCTGCAGGTCGGGCGGCAGTTTCTGCCAGTACGGGTTGGCGAAGGAATAGTGGATGCCGGCCCAGGTGTGGTTGGTGATGCTGCAGTATTTCTGCACCTCGTAGAGCTTGGCGGTGTCGATCAGGATCAGCGGGTTTTCCTGGCCGTCGACGAGCCCGGTCTGCAGTGCGCTGTAGACCTCGCCGAAATTGATCGGCGTCGGCGAGGCGCCGAGCGCCTTGAACAGCGCGATCAGGTAAGGCGCGACCGGCAGGCGGATTTTGACGCCCTTGAGGTCGTCGGGCGTGTTGATCGGCTTGGTTTTCATCGTGATCTCGCGAAAACCGTGGTCCGGGCATTTCTCCATGCAGTGGAAGCCGATCTCGCCGGCGATGCCGCGCAGGTAGCTGCCGAGATCGCCGTCCATCGCCTCCCAGACATGGGCGTAGCCGTCGAACGCGAAGCCGACCCCGAAAATGCCGCACGCCTCGTTCTTCGGCGCCAGCAGGTCGATCGGCAGAAAGTACATCTCGAGCGCGCCGGCGATCGCCTGCGAGATCATCGCGGTGTCCTGGCCGAGCACGCTGTTGGTGTAGAGCGTGATGTCGAGCCGGCCGCCGCTCTCCTCCTTGATCCTCGCCATCGCCTCGCGGCCGCGAATGCACATCGGATGGCCGTCGGGCAGCGCGGTGCCGCATTTGTAGGCGAACTCGGCGGCATGGGCCGGCCAGTGCAGGATCGCCGGCGATGCGACGGCAGCAGCGGCGGCCGTCGCGGCGCGCGACAGGACGGTGCGGCGGGTGAGGGGCAACGCATTCCTCCCAGGATTTGGCGCGCCGATGGCGCAGCGAGTTTGCCGCCGCTGGCGCTGAGCCAACGGCCCCGACGCGATCCTTCCCTCTCGGATGCCGGTCTGGGCTGCCCGACGCCCGTTTCCCGCCGGCTTGACGTCGCATTTAGCCGCAAATCCTCGCCCCACCGCAATCGGCTTTGCGGACCCTGTCGAATCGGGCTCGCGCGCCGGGCGGCCGCCGGCGCAAACTGACCGCCGCACCGCGGGGAGGGATACATGCAGTTCGGCTTCAACCTGCCGATCAGCGGCGCGCTCGCCGCGCCCGATATCGTCGCCCGGATCGCCGGCGAAGGCGAAGCGCTCGGCTACGACTACCTGACCGTGACCGACCATGTCGTGCTGCCCGACGCGGCCGAGCCGGGATACCCCTATTCCGAGACCGGCGCGTTTTTCTCGGCTGACGCGTTCTATCGCCACGAGCAGCTGACGATCGCCGCCTGGCTCGCCGCGGTGACCTCGCGGCTGCGGCTGGTGCTGGCGGTCATGGTGGTGCCGCATCGCCCGGCGGTATTGGCGGCCAAGATGCTGGCGACGATCGACGTGCTGTCGGGCGGTCGGCTCACCGTCGGCATCGGCGCAGGCTGGCTCAAGGCGGAATTCGACGCGGTGGTGACGACGCCGTTCGCCGAGCGCGGCGCGGTCACCGACGACTACATCGCCGCGTTCCGCGCGCTGTGGGGCACGGACAAGCCGGCGATCGACACCCGCTACGTCAGGTACGACCGGCTGGTGCTCGAGCCGAAACCGGTGCAGAACCCGCTGCCGATCTGGGTCGGCGGCGAAAGCGGCCCGTCGCTGCGGCGGGCGGCGCGGTTCGGCGACGCCTGGTATCCGATCGGCAGCAACAACCAGCACCTGCTCGACACGCTGCCGCGCTACAAGGCCGGGCTCGCGCGGCTGCGGCAGCTGACGGCGGCCGCCGGTCGCACTCCCGACGCGGTCGCCCCGACTTATCGGGTCAAGCGCTACGGCGCGGCGCTCTCCCCGCAAGCGAGCGATGGCGAGCGCCGGCTGTTCTCGGGCAACGACACCGATATCGTCGGCGACATCCACGCGCTCGAAGACCTCGGCGTCACCGCGATCGACTTCGATTTCGAGCGGTCGACGGAAGCTGCGGTCATCGCCGAGATGCGCTCGTTCCGCGAGCGGGTGCTGGCGAAGGTCTGATCTGCAACTCAAAACCGTGGCGTTCGCCGCGCCGCCGTCGCAGACTTGGATCAACCTTCGACCCCGGGAGGATCGCCTCATGCAGTCGACCAGCGCCGCGCCCCAGGCGCGTCACCTGCCGATCCGCAAGGATTGGCTCGCCGCGACCCAGGAGAAGGCGCTCGAGCCCGACCGGCCGATCATCGACCCGCATCACCATTTGTGGGACCGGCCGGGCAACCGCTACCTGCTGCACGACCTTGTCGAGGACACGTCGAGCGGCCACAACATCCGCGCCACGGTGTTCCTCGAATGCCGCGAGATGTATCGCGCCGACGGCCCGCCGGAGACCCGCTCGCTCGGCGAAACCACCTTTGTCGCCGGTGTTGCGGCGATGAGCGAAAGCGGCAAATACGGCGCCACAAAGCATTGCGCCGGGATCATCGGCAATGTCGATCTGCGCGCCGTGGGCGCCCGCGCCAGGGGCATCCTCGAACAGCACGTCGTCGCCTCGGGCGGCCGTTTTCGCGGCATCCGCAACGGCGCCACCTGGCACGCCGACCCGGGCCTTCGAGTCTTCACCTCGGGTTCCGGCGAAGGGCTCTATGTCGACCGCAGCTTTCGTGAAGGGTTTGCCGCGCTGGCGCCGCTCAACCTCACCTTCGAGGCCTGGATGTTTCACACCCAGCTCGACGACGTGATCAGCCTCGCCGCCGCGTTTCCCGAGACCAAGATCGTCCTCAACCATGTCGGCGGCTCGCTCGCGGTCGGCCCCTATGCCGGCAAGCAGGCGGAGGTCTTCCCCGAATGGCGGAAGCAGATCCAAAAGCTCGGCCAATATCCCAATGTCTACATCAAGCTCGGCGGCCTCGGCATGCCGTCGCTGATGGGGTTCGAGATGGGCCAGCAGGATTCCGCGCCCTCGTCCGAGCAGCTCGCCAAGGCCTGGGGCCCCTACCTCAACGCCTGCATCGAGGCGTTTGGCCCCGACCGCGCGATGTTCGAAAGCAACTTCCCGGTCGACAAGGGAATGTGCAGCTATTCGAACCTGTGGAACGCGTTCAAGCGCGTAAGCGAGCCGTACTCGAACGACGAAAAGAACGCGATGTTCCACAACACCGCGCTGAAGTTCTACCGGCTGTATTAATTGTCGCTGTTGGAGGGAGAAGCGCATGCCATTGCCACGCCAAGAGGTCGACGGCACCACGCCGAAATACCTGCGCGACAAATACGCGATCGTCGGGGTCGGCGAGACCACCTATACCCGCGGCTCGGGGATCAGCACTCGCGCGCTCGGCACCTGGGCGGTGCGCAACGCGATCCTCGATGCCGGGCTCAAACCCTCGGATGTCGACGGCATGCTCGATTATTCGGGCGGCGACTCGACGAGCGCCACCTTCATCGCCGGCGACC
>Ga0335078_10014371_pt1 | contig 11743 bp, 5 predicted proteins | sample Lox_Sample_32_FD_206711 | JGI IMG/M metagenome (GOLD analysis project Ga0335078, IMG submission 206711) | Soil microbial communities from Loxahatchee National Wildlife Refuge, Florida, United States - Lox_Sample_3.2 | ecosystem: Environmental > Terrestrial > Soil > Wetlands | place: USA: Florida...
GGGCTCGCAGCCTATGGCGGCTGGCGCTTGAGCCCGGGGTCGGCGCCCGAACTTGGCGCCACGACCCGTGCCAGTGCCGAGCAGAGCGCTGCACCGAGTGCACCTCCGCGCGAACCCGACAGTATCGATCTTTCCGATTCGCAGCTCGCATCGGTCAAAGTCGAGCCGGTCGCCGAACATGAATTCCCGGTCGAGAAGGAAGCAGTCGGCAACATCGATTTCGATGAGGACATGGCGGTGCAGGTGTTCACGCCCTATCAGGGCCGGATCATTGCGCTCTACGCTTCGGTTGGCGATGACGTGAAAAAGGGCCAGACGCTTTTCACCATCGACAGTCCCGATTTGCTGCAAGCGGAATCCACCCTGATTGCCGCCGCCGGCGTGCTAGAATTGACCACGCGGAATCTCATGCGCTTGCGCGAGCTCTATAAGACGCTCGCCGTCTCGCAGCATGATCTTGAACAGGCAACCTCTGATCAGCAAACCGCGGAAGGAAATTTGCGCGCGGCGCGCGACTCAGTGCGCATATTTGGCAAGTCTGACAGTGAAATCGACTCCATAGTCGCAGCTCGGTCCGCCGATCCGACGCTCGTTGTGCCCAGCCCGATCGATGGGCGCATTACCCAGCGCAACGCGGCGCCCGGGCTATTCGTACAGCCCGCGAACCCGCCTCCGCCTTACGTCGTCGCCAACATCAATACGATGTGGATGCTGGCAGAAGTTCCGGAAGCCGATAGCCCCGCGTTCCGGGTCGGGCAGCACGTGCAAGTCAAAATCGCGGCCTTCCCGGGCAGAAAATTCGATGCCACGGTCACCACCATTGGCGCAATGGTCGACCCGGCCACGCGGCGTGTTTTGGTCCGCTCCGAGATCGCCGATCCCCAGCACGAATTGCGTTCGAACATGTTTGCAAATTTCACCATCACCGTCGCCGCTCCGGTGCGCTCGCCGGCTATTCCACTCGATGGTGTGGTCCGCGAAGGCGACGGCACCATGAGTGTATGGGTGACGGCCGATCGCCGGCGGTTCACCAAGCGCACGGTTGAGATCGGCCAGCAGCGCGATGGTTTGCGGCAAATTCTGAATGGCGTTCAGGTCGGTGAACTGGTCGCGACCGACGGCGCGATCTTTCTCAGCAATATGCTGGCGCTTGCCGGAAACCAATGAAGCTCGGCGCGGGGCGGCGCTTAGAGACAAAGGTTCATCGTGCTGAAAGGTATCGTGGCGTTCGGCCTCACGCGGCGGGCCATCACATTGCTCAGCCTCTTGGTCTTTATCGCGGCCGGGCTCGTCGCTTTCGCCAAGCTTAATATCGAAGCCTACCCGAATCCCGCGCCGGTCATTTTGGAAATTACCGCGCAGGCTTCCGGCCTCTCGGCCGAAGAGATGGAGCGCTACTACACCATACCGATGGAGGTGGGGCTCTACATTACTCCGGGAGTCGACAATATCCGGTCAACGTCCTTTTACGGCCTGTCCTTTGTGCGGGTAACCTTCAAATACGGCATCGATTACTACTTCGCCTACACGCAGGCGCAAATGAACCTGCAGCAAAACGTGAGTCTGCCGGGCGGACAGTCGCCGGTCATTCAGCAGTCAAGCTTGGTGGGGGAGGTATTCCGTTATCAGATCAAGGGTCCGCCGCATTTCGGTCTGACCAACTTGCGCACCGTTCAGGACTGGATCGTCACCCGGCGGCTTTATACCGTGCCAGGCGTCGTCGCCGTGAATTCCTGGGGAGGCACGACCAAGCAGTACGACGTCGACGTCGATCTGCACAAACTCGACGCTTATAACGTTACCATCCCTCAAGTGATCAGCGCGCTGGGCAACGCCAACGTCAACGTTGGCGGCCGCGAGATCACCGTCGGCCAGCAGTCAGTGAATATTCGCGGTATCGGCCTAATGGACTCGGGCGGGGACGCCGACCTGACGCAGGGCTGGCGTGTCAATGACATCGAGAACGTCGTGCTAGGGCAGGCAAACGGCGTTCCGATCCAGGTAAAGGATATAGCCAAGGTCTCAGTTGGTTATGTGCCGCGGCTCGGCATCGCCGGCAAGGACCATGACAGCGACGTGGCGTTGGCGATCGTAGTGATGGGCCGCACCTATCACACCAACGACGTTATTCCGCGCATTCGGGCAAAGATCGATCAATTGAACTCTGATGGCAGTCTGCCGCCAGGCGTCAAGCTTGTACCTTACTACGACCGCTCAACGCTGGTGTCGGTCACGACGCATACGGTGTTGCACAACCTGATCTTCGGTTGCCTGCTAGTTTTTGTCATCCAGTGGGTGTTCCTCGGCAATTTGCGTAGCGCGATTATCGTTGGCGTCAATATACCGTTCGCGCTGTTTTTCGCGGTCATCATCATGGTCCTCATGGGCCAGGACGCGAATCTTTTGTCCGTCGGCGCGGTCGACTTTGGCATCATTGTCGATTCAGCGGTCATTCTCATCGAAAACATTTTCAGGAATTTTCAACATCCCGCGGAACGGCAGGGCCTGTTGCAGCATCTCGCCGAAGGGCGCTTCGGCAGTGACCCGACGCGGAGCGCGGGTGCGACCCATAGTGCGCACTGGACTGATCGGTTGCGCGTCATCCTTGCCAGCGCGCTGCAGGTCGATAAAGCAATCTTTTTCTCCGCGACCATTACGGTTGCGGCTTTCGTGCCGCTGTTCACAATGCAGGGCGTGGAAGGGCAGATTTTCAGCCCGATGGCGCGAACCTATGGTCTCGCACTCGTCGGCGCTTTGCTGTCGACCTTCACGATCACGCCGGTTCTGGCTTCATTCCTCTTGCCCGAGCACGTTGAGGAGACCGAAACCATCGTCGTCCGCGCGCTGCGCCGGATTTATGTGCCGATCCTTCATTGGTCGCTCGATCACCGCAAAACCATGCTTGCCGCGGCGATCGGCTTCCTCGCAGTCGTCGGCGTTTTGCTGACGCAGCTCGGCAGCGAATTCTTGCCGGCGCTGGAGGAAGGCAATCTATGGATTCGCGCGGCCATGCCGCCGACCATCGGACTTGAGGCCGGCGAACCGGCAACGACGAAAATGCGGGAGATTTTGCTGCGCCATCCCGAAGTCATTACCGCCGTGTCTCAGCACGGCCGTCCCGACGACGGCAGCGACGCGTCGCCTTTCTCGAATGTCGAACTCTTTGTGCCGCTAAAACCGTACGATGAATGGCCAACTGGGTTTACCAAGGACATGCTCATTGCAAAGCTGCAGAAGGAGTTTAATGACGAATTGCCGGGCATAGACTTCAACTTCTCGCAATACATTCAGGACAACATCGAGGAGGCGCTTTCCGGTGTGAAAGGCGCCAACTCGGTGAAAATCATCGGTCGTGATTTGCCGACGATCGAACGGCTGGCTGACCAAGTGATGCGGCAGATGCAGCAGGTGAAGGGCATAACGGACCTCGGAATTTTTCACGTCCTCGGCCAGCCTAATCTGAACATCAAGGTGAACCGCGAAAAAGCCGCTCGTTATGGGCTCAACACCGGCGACGTAACCACCGTGGTGCAGGCTGCGCTGGGTGGCGCAAGCGCAACCACTTTGCTTGAAGGGGATCGCCAGTTCGGCGTCGTTGTTCGGTTGCCGCCGGAATATCGGGCAAGTCTCGAAGCCGCTAAAAGCCTCAAAATTGCGTATCAAACTTCGAGCGGAACCAACGCTTACATTCCGTTGACCGAGCTCGCCGATATCACGCTCGATACCGGCGCCTCCTACATCTACCACGAATCCGGAGAGCGCTACATTCCGGTAAAATTTAGCGTGCGCGACCGCGATCTCGCCGGAGCCGTTGCCGAAGCGCAGCGGCGCATCACGGAAAACGTGAAACTGCCCGGGGGATATCGCATCGCCTGGGCCGGCGAGTTTGAAGATCTGCAGAATGCGCAGGCGCGACTCGCGATCATCGTACCGATCAGCCTGCTTCTGATTGTTGTTCTGCTTTACGGCTTGTTCAACTCGTTGCGCGACAGTCTATTGGTCCTCGCCGGTATTCCGTTCGCGGCCGGTGGTGGTGTGCTTGCGCTCTACCTGACCGGCCTGCACTTTAGCATTTCAGCCGCCGTCGGGTTCATTTCGCTGTTCGGCGTTTCAGTGATGAATGGAATTCTGATCATGACGTATTTCAATGAAACAAGGGCCAGCGGCCTTGGGACAGTCGACGCCATGTTTCACGCCGCTTCGCAACGGATGCGGCCCATGCTGATGACCGCGCTGTCAGCGTGTATCGGCCTTTTGCCTGCCGCCATTTCGACCGGCATTGGCAGCCAAGTGCAGCAACCGCTCGCTACGGTCGTCGTCGGCGGAATGCTGGTCGGTCCGATCATCCTGCTCGTCGTCGTGCCGGCGATTCAAGTCATGTTCCTTGGCCGGGACGATAGCGCGGGCCAGGCCGAGCGACCGCAGCCGGCCGAGTGAGTGCGGCACGACCCTTAACAATCGGCTAGACTGAGATTCGTCTCCCGGGTGTTGCATTGACCGAGGTGCGGTGATTGATGGCCGGTCTGGCTGTGTCGCAGGCTTAGCGGAAAGATTTAAGAGCCGTGCTCAAGGGGTTGCTAACATTCGGGTTGACCCGTCGCCCGCTCGTTTTGCTTGGGCTCTTGGTATTTATTGGGGCCGGGCTGTTCGCATTTTCGAGGCTCAACATCGAGGCTTATCCAAATCCGGCCCCTGTCATCCTTGAAATCACCGCCCAAGCTCCCGGCCTCTCGGCCGAAGAGATGGAGCGCTACTACACGATCCCCATCGAAGTCGGTATTGCGGCAACGCCCGGCGTGGACGTGATCCGCTCGACGTCGTTCTACGGCCTGTCGTTTGTGCGGGTGACGTTCAACTACGGCGTAGATTATTACTTCGCGCTCACCCAAACGGCGATCAACCTGCAGCAAAACGTCAGCCTGCCGAACAATGTCACGCCGCAAATCCAGGCCACCAGCCTGGTAGGCGAAATTTATCGCTATCAGGTAACTGGCCCGCCGCATTTCGGGCTGACGAACCTGCGCACGGTTCAGGATTGGATATTGCAACGCCGGCTTTTGACGGTACCCGGGGTCGTGCAGCTCAACACTTGGGGCGGAACGACTAAGGAATACGATGTCGACGTCGATTTGCATAAGCTCGACGCCTACAACGTTACGCTGCCGCAGGTGATCGCTGCGCTCGGCAACGCCAATATCAATGTCGGCGGCCGCACCATCAATATTGGCCAGCAGTCCGTGAACATTCGCGGCGTCGGGCTGATGGATTCGGGAGGCGCCGCGGATTTGACGCAAGGCTATAGGGTTGCGGATATCGAGAACGTCCCTTTAAGCCAGTCAAACGGTATCCCGGTGCTCGTCAAGGACGTCGCCAAGGTTTCCGTTGGCTACGTGCCGCGACTAGGCAAAGCGGGTCGCGATCATCAAGACGATGTTGTCGCGGCGATCGTCATCATGAATCGAACGCTGCACACCAACGACGTGGTGGCGCGCGTGCGTGCGGAGATTCAGAAGATCAACACGGACGGAAGTCTGCCCCCGGGCGTGAAATTGGTTCCGTTCTATGACCGCACCGATCTGGTCAGCATCACCACCAGAACGGTCATGCACAACCTGATCTTCGGTTGCCTGCTGATTTTTTTCATTCAATGGGTGTTTCTCGGCGACTTGCGCAGCGCGATCATTGTCGGCGCCAATATTCCGTTCGCGCTGTTCTTCAGCATCATCATCCTGGTGATGCGCGGGGAAGACGCCAATCTTCTGTCCGTTGGCGCTGTCGACTTCGGCATCATTGTCGACGCCGCCGTCATCTTGGTCGAGAATATCTATCGGAATTTCCAATCGAAACCGGGAGAAAGGCAAGCGCTCATCGGACACCTCGCGGAAGGACGTTGGGGCTCGGATCCGACCGCCGCGGGGTCGTCAGGCGGCAATCAAGCGTGGACCGACCGGTTGCGAATTATTCTTATCAGCGCGTTGCAGGTTGATAGGGCGATCTTTTTCTCGACCGCAATCATCGTCGCCGCCTTCGTCCCGCTGTTCACCATGCAGGGAGTCGAGGGCCAAATTTTCAGTCCAATGGCGCGGACTTACGCTTACGCGCTGGTGGGCGCGTTGCTCGCGACTTTCACGGTGACGCCTTGCCTTGCGTCGTTGTTGCTGCCGGAGCAGGTGAGGGAGGTCGAAACGATTGTCGTGCGCGCATTGCGCTCGATCTATACGCCGGTATTGCGCTGGTCTCTCGCTAACAGGAAGATCACCATACTGATCGGGGTCCTTTTTCTCGGCTTCAGTCTGTTTCTCGGCTCACGGCTCGGAAGCGAGTTTTTGCCGACGCTTGAAGAAGGCAATTTGTGGATTCGCGCCACCATGCCGCCGACCATTTCGCTCGAAGCCGGCATGCCGATCGTAAACAGAGTTCGGGAAGTTCTCCTCCGCCACCCCGAGGTCGTGACTGTGGTTTCTCAGCATGGCCGTCCCGACGACGGCAGCGACGCTGCCGGCTTTTTCAACGCAGAGTTCTTCGTGCCGCTCAAGCCCTTTGACGAATGGCCAAAGGGTCTGACCAAGGACAAATTGGTGGATGAGCTGCAGCGCGAATTTGCCAAGGAATTCGTCGGCATCGATTTTAATTTTTCCCAGTATATCCAGGACAACGTCGAGGAAGGATTGTCAGGCGTCAAAGGCGCCAACTCGGTTAAGATTATCGGTCCGGATTTGGCGACGCTCGAACGGATCGCGCGCGCGGCCATGCACGAAATGGCCCAAGTCCAGGGAATTGCGGATCTCGGCGCATTTTGGGTTTTGGGCCAGCCCAATCTGAACATCAAAGTGGATAGGGCCAAGGCGGTTCGTTACGGCTTGAGCGTCAGCGACGTCAACACTGTCGTGCAGGCGGCGCTGGGCGGTACCGCGGCCACGACGCTGCTGGAAGCGGACCGTCAGTTCGCTGTCGTGGCGCGGCTCGCGCCCGAGTACCGCAACGATCTTGACGACGTGCGCAAGCTCAAGGTCGGGATACAGACTGCGAACGGCAGCGCCTATATCCCGCTGAGCGAACTTGCTTCGATTACCCTAGATACCGGAGCGTCCTACATATTCCGTGAGCGCAACCAGCGTTTCGTTCCGATTAAGTTCAGCGTGCGCGGCCGCGATCTTGCGGGCGCAGTCGCGGAAGCGCAGGAGCGGATCAACCGCAATGTGAAGCTGCCGACCGGCTATCGGATTGATTGGGCCGGCGAATTCGAGTGGTTGCAACAAGCCAAGAAGCGTCTTGTGATCATTATGCCGGTTACGTTCTTGCTGATCATTGTGCTGCTTTACGGACTGTTTAATTCTTGGCGCGACTGCATGTTGGCGCTGCTCGGGCTTCCTTTTGCGATCTCCGGCGGTCTCGTAGGGCTCTATGTGTCCGGGCTGGAGTTCAGCATCTCTGCGGCAATCGGGTTTATCTCGCTGTTTGGCGTGTCGGCGATGAGCGGCATCCTCATCCTCAATGGCTATTATCGGGTCGTTGCCGGCGGCGTGAGCCATAGCCCTGTCGAGGCGATGTATCACGCGGTCCAGGAGCAGATGCGGCCAATCCTGATGATGACTTTGTCGGCCTGCATCGGATTGCTGCCGGCGGCAATCTCGACCGGTATTGGCAGCCAAGTGCAGCAGCCGCTGGCTACGGTTGTGGTCGGCGGAATGCTCGTGGGGCCGATCATCCTGCTCGTTGTCGTGCCGGCGATTCAGGTCATTTTCCTCGGCCGCGACGACAGCGCCAACCGGGTCCAGCAACCGCAACCGGCCGAGTGAGGCCGGCAATGACAATGGGCGATCGGATGAGACTCAAATCTGTTTCCTGGGTTTTGATGCTTGCGGTGGCGGCAAGCTTGGCCGCGAGAGCTTCAGCCGAGGAAGCTGGTTCGCAGCCGTCTAGCGATGCGAAGGCAACCAATTCCGAACCGCACCCACACGACTCGTCCGCGACTGACAAAAATGCAGCGCCGGCGTCCAGCGGCGCGAATACTGACGACATAGATACGCGCATTACCGTGCAGCCGCATCCGCCTCCCGGTAAACTCGGCAAGGGGGGAAATGCGGCAAATCCGATCCAGCCGCTGAAACTGGTCAATGCGCATCGGCGAACGTTTTCGCCGTCACGCGCAGGCAATCGTATCGCGCCCAATGCTTTGGGCGTTCTCAACGGTGAGCGCCAAATCCCGCAGGGTCTGGGAGAGCATTTTGAATTCAACGGCGCGCGGCCGACGCCTGGCATTGCAACTGCGGCTCGGGCAGGGGCCGCAAACGTCGGGCTTGCACGACCCGGGAGTAATCTCGGTCGCGAGCCGGCCTTCCCGTCAACCGGCATTCCGCCGTTGGGTGCCAAAGCGAAAACCGTTAGCCGCGGTAGCATCGGTGGACCTGGTTCGACTCATTACTCTGTCGGAGCGAGCGCATCCGGGATTGGCGGTCCTGCGCGGCCGGTGACTGGGATCAATGGAACGTCGATCCGCGCGACTCGCTAGGGCTCCTGTCATTTCTGTTGAATCCGTCGCCACTTGCTCAGGGTCGGCTTCTTTTTGGTCGACTCGGGCCCGTTCTGTGCCAGCGGTTTGGGCAATTAAACTGTGCAAATGGCTGAAACAATGCCATTTTTTCCCGGCGAGTAGCGAAACCATCTAAGTTTTATATGCGGCGCACCAATTATTTATATGCAATCTATATTTTCTCCCCGGGATGACCTATATTGGGATTGTTCCAGCCTAACGGATGGTGGAACAGCGGAGAGAAAATCGTGTCCTCGATCCATTTGGATAGGGCGCGGCCAGCGAGCCCCTCGGAACGAGAGAGGCGAGCATCAGCGGATGTCTCGTCCGCATTTCGAATGCTCGGAGCTACGCTGCGGGTAGCCTTCATCGTCTGCTTGTTGGTGGTGACGGTGCGAGTGAGCATGCCGCAGAATGAAACCATTTGGACGGCGTATGATACGCCGGCGGATTTGGTACGTTTGGCGCTCGGCTTTGCCGTCTGTCTGTGGCTTGCGTTCCAGCTTTTCAGAGCGCCCAAGGACGCAAACGGCTACCGTATCTGGACCTATTTCGGCCTCGTCGGCGTGCCGTTCGCCGTTATTTGCCTGATCGCCACCTGGTAGATTTCGATCGCTGCCCGCGTTGTGCGTCGATCGTCGCGCGCGAAAGTTTGCTTGTTGCGCGGCAGACGGTGCGCGTCGGACCGCTAGGTTGCCACTGGGGGAGATGCGAGCGCTTCGGCGAAGTCGCGCCTGACAGTCAGCGACGAATATAAATAAAGATCCATCAGCAGGACGCTTTGTCCCGCCGCCCGCTCGCCGAGAAGTTTCTCGGCTGCGGATCTGGCGCTGGGAAATCGCTTACCCCAGCCAGCGAAATCGCGCGCCAGCATCTCCAACGAAACGACGCTGACCGCTATACCGATGAAAGAATCGTTGGCGCGCCTGGCGTCACGCGATTTGCACGCCCGCTTGAACGCCAACGTCAAATCGCGGTCGCCGTCTATGATATCGCGGGCCTGGGAGGTCCACAGCATGTCAGGCAGACCGGCAAACCCGTGCATCGCATGATAGCTCTCAATGAGCGTGCGGCACTTGCCGGTCAGATCAGGCGGTAAAAAATCGAAATTCGATCTCGGTTTGCCGGCGACGACGTCCACGCTGGAAGCGGCTTTGTAATCGCGCGTGACGGGTTCGGCCGAAGACATGGAAGCAGAAGCCATGGAATCAGTCTAGCTACGCCGCTCGTAACTATTCGAGATCGCGTTGCAGGATTTAAAATATACAAAAAATATAAAGTGAGGAGCCGTCGACTGGCTTGTGACCTAGGCGCGCTTCGAACTTCCGCGACTTCCGCGCCGGCGATTGCTGTTCAAAGAAATTTCCGGTGTATTTTCGCTACTGTGTCCGAATTGTTACAGCCGTAGCGAATATGGTGGCCTGCTCGCGACGTTTTCCTTTATGATAATGGTCTGATTCGGTTGTAGTTCTGCGCGCGCGTCGACCGCGGAAAAAGCGTCGCAATTCAACGACGACACGCCGCTGCCTAATTAAGCTTCGGCGAAAGAAAAAGATCAATCCTGCGGCAAATCGTGGTGCTGTAACAGCGGACGCAACTTTTTAGTTATAAAAAATCGGTTCCGCTCATATCGACTTCCTTCGCCCCGCACTGCGAAAAATCGCAGTTGTCGGGGCTTGGTGCTGACGCGTCGCGCCGAGGAAGTTGTATCGCTGGTCGGTTGATTGGGAAAATCGGGGGTCGGGATCATGAAGCGACTATTTCTCGTCGTCGCCTTATTACTTGCGGTGACGGCGTCAAGCCGCTCGATGGCGGCAGACGCGTTCGGCGCCTGGACCAACGGATTGCCGACGGCGTGGGTCGAGAGCCCATCTTGCGATCCCTGGCTCGATTACGATTGTACGCCAAGCAAGGCGGCAATGGCTATGGCGCTCAAGGCCGCAGCCGCGAGCGGATACTGCGACCCTTATCTCAACTATGCCTGCCTCGACAAATACCTCGGCGACAATTTCTTTACCCGTTTCTACCGCTACTATGAACTCGAATGGGGCAAGGCGGTGGCGCCCGCCGACCCACATGCACCGGCCGCCAGCCGCTCCGACGCCGCCTGGCCGCCGACGCCGGCAAGCTCGCCGCCGATGCCGTTCTCCGAATGGCCCTACGGTGGCACTGAGAACATCGCCAAGACATATCCAAATACGATCGATTCCCCGCTGATGGTCGCGCTCGGCAATACGCAACTCGGCAAGACGATGAGCGACGCCCATGTCCAAGTCTATGGTTGGATCAATGGCGGCGGCAATATAAGCACGAATAATGTCAAACCGGGCGGCAATGCGCCAGCGGCGTACGATTACACGCCCAACACGGTTCAGCTCGATCAAGCTGTTGTTTACATCGAACGATTGCCCGATGAAGTGCAGAACGATCACTTCGATTGGGGCTTTCGTATCGCCAACCTCTATGGCGAGAATTACCGCTATACGATTGCCTACGGCTTGTTCAGCAACCAGCTGCTTAACAGGAACCAAGTCTACGGCTTCGACATGCCGATGGTGTACGCGGACTTCTATTTCCCGGTGATGCAGGGTTTCAATTTGCGCGTCGGCCGCTTCATCTCGATCCCGGACATCGAAGCCCAACTCGCGCCGAACAATTACACCTACGTTCACTCATTGACCTACTCGTGGGACAACTACACCAATACCGGCGTCCAGGGTACGCTAGCCGTCACCAAGAACTGGATCGCCCAGATGGGCTTGACCGTCGGCAGCGACACCATGCCGTGGAACGCGGGTGCGCACATTCCGAACTACTATGTTCTGGCGGGAAATGCCGATCCGCTTTATCCCGGCACGTCAATGCTCAAGGATCCGGGTGCCGTACCGTCGGTTACGCTTGGAGTACGCTGGACCAGTGATGACGGGAGGGATGATCTCAATGTTGTCGCCGATGCCATCAACGGCGGACAGTGGGGCTATAATAACCTGCAATGGTACGGCTTCACCTACTATCATAAAATGAGCGACTACTGGCACTTGGCCGTTGAGATGTACAATCTTCACGAGAACAATGTGCCGAACAACACCAACCCAACGGCTCAGGCCATCATTGCCGGTGGCGGCACGCCGTTCAGCCCTCAGTTTATCCCGTTCAACGCTCCAGGCACGGCGATCTGTTCGACTACGACAGTGCTGAGCTGCAACACCG
>Ga0335078_10014372_pt1 | contig 11743 bp, 9 predicted proteins | sample Lox_Sample_32_FD_206711 | JGI IMG/M metagenome (GOLD analysis project Ga0335078, IMG submission 206711) | Soil microbial communities from Loxahatchee National Wildlife Refuge, Florida, United States - Lox_Sample_3.2 | ecosystem: Environmental > Terrestrial > Soil > Wetlands | place: USA: Florida...
GTGACCCACCCCTCGCCGAGGAAGCGTGTCGCCCGTACGACGCCCAGGCCCCCGCGCCAGCGCCCCGGCGCGGGCCCCTCGCCACGAAGCTCGTAGCGCTCGACGCGCACCGGGAACGACAGCTCCTCCTCCTCGATCGGGTTGTTGCGGATGTTTTCCATCAAGCACCCGATCGAGTCCATCCCGTCTCGCCCCAGGCGGCCGCCCCAGCTCGATTCGTTGACCTGCACGTAGACCCAGTACTGCCGGGAGCGCTCGTCGATCCCGCTGAACGCGATCACGTGAACCTCCGCCCCGGTCCCGGCGCAGACCTTGTCGGGAAGCGCTTCGGCCAGCGCGAGCAGCACGCTGTCGGCCGCGATCTGGCACGCACAGAATCTGGCGTAGGTCGCGCGCGGGAAACGCGGGTTGAACAGGCTTCCCTCGGGCGCGACGACGTGCACCGGGCGGAACATCCCCTCGTTGTTGGGGATGAACGCGTCATGGGTCGCCTGGTCGAGGAAGATCGTTCGGACGATGAAGTACGCGGCGATCTTCGTCGAGCCCTCGAGCGGAGCGTTGACCGCGGTCTCGACCTCCGGATGGCTGCCGGTCAGGTCGACGGTGATGTCGGTTCCGCGCTTGCGGACCGTGACGTTGACGTTGAGCGGGTGGCCGCGGTGGCTCGCGTCGTCGTCCATCCATTGCACCGGCGCGGGATAGTCGCCGTCGGGCATCTTGGCGATCTCCGCGCGAAGCAACTGCTCGCAGTGATCCATCCAGATGTGCGCCGCGGCCATCACGACGTCAGCCCCGTAACGATCCAGCAGCGCCGTAAACCGGCGCGCCCCGAGCTGCGCCGCCGTGTACAGCGCCTCGATGTCCCCGCGATTGATGTCCGGCGTGCGGACGTTCTCGAGGATGTGACGGAAGAGCTCGTCGTTGCGCTGCCCGCCGCGTTCGAGCTTCAGCGCGCGATAGTTGTTGCCCTCGGCGTAGTAGTCGAACGCGTCGGTACACAGGCCCGCCGACGCCGCACCAAGGTCGGCCAGATGCGCGGTGTCGGCCGCCCACGCGATGAGCTCCCCGTCGGCAAAGATCGGGATCGCGATACAGACGTCGGCGAGGTGCGATGCCCCATGCTGCGGATCGTTGTGCAGGAACACATCGCCGGGCGAGATGTCCTCGCCCCAGATCTCGCGCACGCCGCGCAGGTAGCTGCCGATCGAGCCGCAGTGCATCGCGGTCGTCTCAGATTCGGAGATCTCCTGTCCGTCGTGTGTGTACAGCCCTGCGCCGAGGTCCTCCGCCTCACGGATGATCTGGAAGAACGCGGTGCGGAAGATCACCTGCGCCATCTCCTTCGCGATCGCTCCAAATGCACCGCCGAGCACCCGGATGGTCATCGCATCGAGCGTCAGCGTGCCCGCGCCAGTCATCCGATCTCCAGCAGCAGGCTGCCGTGCGCGTCGACCCGACCCTCGACCCCGGGGCTGACAACCGTCGTCGAATCGAACTGCTCGATGACCGCCGGGCCCTCCACAACGTCTCCGGCCCGGAGCGCTCCCCGGTCGTAGAACCTGGTCCGGTGCCGTTCGCGGCGTCCTTCGACAAGGAACACCACGTTCTGTTCGTGACGCAGCGCCCGCGTCGGACTGCCGTCGCCGGGCGGCAACGTCGGCCAGCGCAACTCGGGCCGGCGCCCAACGGCAAGCACGCGCAGGTTGACGAGCTCCACCGCGCCCGCCAGCCGCCGCGAGTACTGGCGCTCGTGCTCGGCACCGAACTCCTCGGCGACGGCCACCGCCCAGTCCTCGGCGCCGCAGTCGAGGTGCGGCACCTCGATCATCAGCTCATATCCCTGATTGGCGTAGCGGCAGTCGGCGTAGTGGCGCAGCTCCACGGCTTCCTCCGGGACGCCGTCGCGCGCGAGCTGGTCGCGCCCGCGCTCGTCGAGCCGTGCGTACTGTGCCGTCACCCGATCCCAGTCGAGCTCGAGCAACGGGCACATCTCGGTGCTCGACTGCTCATACACGGTGTCGGTCGCCAGTAGCCCGAGCGCCGAGGTGATCCCCGGGTGCGGCGGCACCAGCACCTGCGGTATCGCCATCTCCGCGGCGATGTCGCAGACGAACAGGCCGCCTGCCCCGCCGAGCGCCACAAGGGCGAACTCGCGGGGGTCGTATCCCTTCTGCACCGAGTTGAGCTCGATCGCCTGCACCATCGAGTGGGTGATGACGCCGACCGTGCTCGCGGCGGCCTCCTCGAGGCCGACGCCCAACGGCTCGCACACGTGCTCTCGCAGGGCACGGCGCGCCAGCTCCGCGTCGACCTCCATCGCGCCACCGAGAAACGACTCCGGGCGCAGCTTCCCCAGCACGAGCATCGCGTCTGTCACCGTCGGCCGGGTGCCTCCGCGCGCGTAGCAGGCCGGGCCGGGGACCGCTCCGGCCGAGCGTGGCCCGACGTGGAACATCCCGGTCTCGTCGACGTACGCGATCGAACCCCCGCCCGCCCCGATCGTGTCGAGCTCGGCCATCGGGATCATCGCGTGGTAGCCGGCGACGCTCGAGTCGAGCAGGTGCTTGAGCCGGAGCTGGCCACCTGGCGCGACGCCGATGTCAGCCGACGTCCCGCCGACATCGAGCGTGATCACGTCGCGTAGCCCGGCGAGGCGGCCGGCCCACAGGCCGCCCATCAGTCCTGCGACGGGGCCCGACATGAGCAGGTTCGCGGGGCGGCGCGTCGCGCCGTCCACGGTGGCGACGCCGCCGGCCGAGGTCATCACGCGCAGCTCCGCGCCGCAGCCGATCTCCGCCAGTCCGCCGGCGAGACGATCGAGGTAGCGGTTCGTCCGCGGGCCGACATAGGCGCACAGCGCGGTCGTCGAGAACGCCTCGTATTCGCGGTAGCGCGGGGCGACGTCGCTCCGCAGGAAGACGTACGCATCCGGCATCGCGGAGCGGAGGATCTCGAGTGCGCGTCGCTCGTGCGACGCATTCAGAAATGAGAACAGGAAACACACCGCGACGGCCTCTACGCCGGCCTGCGCGAGGCGGCGGCCCGCGTCCCGCACGGCATCCTCGTCGAGCTCCACCTCGACATCGCCTTGCGGCGGGACGACACGCTCGCGCACCGTGAGGCGCCGCTCACGCGGTACGAGCGGGTGCTCCTGCCAGGGGATCTCCTGCTGAATCGAGAAGGTCAGCGGTCGCCGGTGGCGGGCCGTGTGGAGGATGTCGCGAAAGCCCTCGGTGGTGATCATGCCCGTGCGCGCACCGTCGCGCTCGAGCAGCACGTTGGTCGCGATCGTCGTGCCGTGCAGCACGTCGTCGAGTTCCGACGGTGCGCCGGCGAGCACGCCTTGCGCGGGATCCTCGACCGTCGTGGCGACCTTCTCGACCGAGACCTCGCCCCGCTCCTCGTCGACCACGAGCAGATCCGTGAATGTGCCGCCGACGTCGACGCCGAGCCTTCTCATCGCCGCGGCTCCGTGGCCCAAGCGGACCTCACCTCGCGGGGGCCTCCGTGCTCACCCACCCCAGATCCCGCTTGTCAATCCGCCGTCGACCACAAGCGAGGTTCCCGTGACCCACCGCGCCTCGTCCGATGCCAGGTACACATAGCCATCGGCGATGTCCAGCGGCTGTCCGAGCCGTCCCAGCGGATGAATCGAGACCGCGAAGTCGCGGGCCTGGCCCGGGTCGGGCTGGTCTTCGAAGTACCCCTTGATCATCGGCGTGTCGATGAAGCCCGGACACACGCAGTTGGCGCGGATGTTGCTGCGCGCGCCGTCGAGGGCCATGCACTTCGTCAGCATGATCACGCCCGCCTTCGACGCGCAGTAGGCGGCATCGTCCGGGATCGCCCAGAGCCCCGCGATCGACGCGGTGTTCAGGATCGATCCGCCGCCGCGGTCGACCAGATGTGGCCAGACCGCGCGCGAGACCAGATAGACCGACTTCAGATTGATCGCGAGCTCGCGATCCCACTCGTTCTCCTCGAGATCGTGGGCGGCGCCGACGATCGTGATGCCGGCGTTGTTGACCGCCACGTCGATCCCGCCATGGGCGCCGATGAGCTCCGTCAGGCCCGACTCGATGCTGTCGGCCCTGGTGACGTCCATCTCGATTGCGCGCGCCACACCGCCCGCATCGCCGATCAGCGCGGCGGTTTCGCGCGCCCCGTCCATCCTCAGGTCGGCGACCCCGACGATCGCGCCCTCGGCCGCGAACCGCTCAGCCGTCGCGCGTCCGATGCCGGAGCCTCCACCTGTCACGATCGCTACCTTGCGGTCCAGACGACCCATGGCCGACGCGCTCCCTCCAGTCATCTCCGGGTGTCGAGTACCCCTGCGTACCATCGTATACAATCGCCCCGACCGAGGGCGGCCAGGACATGGACGAGGCGACACGGAAGCTGTATGAGGAGGCGGGGATCGGCCGCCGTCAGGGGGCGGGCAGCCGCCCGGCACTGGTTGTCGTCGATCTCAACTACGGCTTCACCGACCCGGAGTCGACGCTGTACTGCGACACACAGGAGGCGGTCCCCGCCAACGTGAGGCTTCTCGCCGCGGCGCGCGAGGCCTCCTGCCCGATCGCGTTCACGACGCTCGAGTACGACGAGGGCGCACAGCAGGTCGCCCGCGCGTTCATCGACAAGGTTCCGACGCTCCTGACGCTCGCGCCCGGGACGAGGTGGACGAAGATCGACGAGCGGCTGGCGCCGCGCCCCGGCGAGCCGATCCTGTTCAAGCTGTTCGCCTCGGCCTTCTTCGGCACACCCCTGGCGGCGATGCTCGCGGCTCACCACTGCGACACCGTCGTCGTGACCGGCGCGTCGACATCCGGGTGTGTCAGAGCGACCGTCGTCGACGCGCTGCAGCATGGCTACCGCGTCGTGGTGCCGCGCGAGGCGGTGGCCGACCGCGCGGCAGGCCCGCATGAGGCGGCCCTGTTCGACATCAACGCCAAGTACGGGGATGTGCTCTCCACCGAGGAGACCGAGTCCCTGCTGCGCGCGGCGAAGTTCGACTGAGGCCCTGCTCCACGCCGCGAAGTTCGACTAGGGCGCGGTCATCCCGCCGTCGACGCTCAACACCGCGCCGGTGAGGTACGCCGGCGCATCGGCGAGCACCCACGCGGCGAACAACCCAAGCTCGTCGGGCTCCCCGTAGCGACCGGCGGGGATTCGCTGCACGAACCCGCTCGGGTCACCGCCCTGATCGCGCACGGTCTGTTCGATGTCGCGCATCATCCTCGTGGCGGTCGGGCCGGGGCACAGGCAGTTCACGCGGATCTGGGGCGCCAGTTCGAGCGCGGCCGATTGGGAAAGACCGACGACACCGTGCTTGGAGGCGACATACGCGGCGAGGCCGGGCACCCCACGCACGCCAGCCTGGGAGGCGGTGTTGAGGATCGACCCGCCGCCGCCCTCTCGCATGGCCGGGATCACGCTCCGCAGTCCGAGGAACACGCCTCGCAGATTGACCGCGATCGTCCGATCGAACACGTCGATCGGATAGGACTCCATGTCGGACACGGCGCCCTCGAACGCGGCGTTGTTGAAGAACGCGTGCGGCGCGCCGAAGCGCTCCTGGCACGCGCGCACGTATCCCTCCACCGCGCGCTCGTCGCTGACGTCGGCCACGTGGGCGGCGGCGGCCCCACCCGCGGACTCGATCGCCGCCACCGTCGCGGCGGCGCGTTCTTCGTCGAGATCGACGACTAGCACGCGGAGACCGCGGGCGGCGAGGTGACGCGCGGCCGAGCCGCCGATCTCGCCGCCGCCGCCGGTGACGATCGCGTTTCGCACGTGATCGCCACCGCCGCCGTTGATCGTGTCAGCGGAGCCTTCCACGGCGCCGTGTGTCACTCCGCCGGGGACCTCACGCCACCGCGGCGCTCCGCAGCGAGGCGCTCGTGAGGCTCGGGTCCATCGGGTTCGCCATCAGCTCCGGAAGCAGCTTGCGCTCGATGAAGCGACCGTCGGTCTTCGAGCCGACGTAGTTGCCGCCCTCGACGAGGACCTGCCCGCGGAGGATCGTGTCGCGGACCTTCCCGGTCATCTCCCAGCCATCCCAGCACGAGTAGGGCTCGCTCATGTGCAGGTCCTCCCAGTGCACCGTCCAGGTCCGGTTGGGGTCGAAGATGACCACGTCGGCATCGGCGCCGGCGGCAAGCTCTCCCTTGGCCGGCCACAGCCCCATCAGCCGCGCCGGGTTGTAGGAGATCAGCTCGACCCAGCGCGACGCGCTGAAGCGCCCGGTCGCCACGCCCTTGGAGTAGACGAGCGGAACGCGCAGCTCGACCGCCGCCTGGCCCGCCTGCATCGAATCGACCGTCGTGCCCATCTTCTCGTAACGATCGGTCAGCTTGACCAGGGCGTGGTCGGTGGCGACGGCCTGGAGGCGATCGTCGGTGATTGCCTCCCAGCACGTGTCGCGGTCCGGTCCGAACTTGGGCACCGGGTAGTTGTTGTAGAGCAGGCCGCGGGCGCACTGCTTGCCGTTGACCTCGATCGGCGTCTCGTCCCACAGGTCGTCCTGGGTGAAGCTGAGGTATGCCGCGAGCGTCTCGCCGTACATCGGCAACCCGCGCGCGCGGTACTCGGCGAGCGCCTCGACGGCCGAGCCGGCGGCCATGTGCAGGATGTACAGCGGCGATCCGGCGCGCTCGGCAAGAAACAGCGCCCGGCGCGTGGCCGCCTCCTCGACGAGGGGACCACGGACCTCGCAGATATACGCCCCGTGCGTCTTGCCCTCGCGGACGTACTTGGCCGTCAGCCAGTTGGCGATCGCATCGTCCTCGGCGTGCACGACGCTCATCCCGCCGTGGCGGGCGGTCTCGCACATCGTCCCGTACCGGCGGCCATCGTCGGACATCCAGCCGTAGGTCATCATCGTCTTGATCGTGGGAATGCCACCCGCGATCGTGTCGCCGATCTCCTCGATGTTCTCGAACGAGAACTCGCCGGTGAGGATCGCGTGCAGACCCCAGTCGACGGCCATGTTCCCGCTGTGCCGCTCCTTCTTGGCCGCGATCGTCTCGCCGAGCCCGCGCGGTGGCTCCATGATCGCGAAGTCCAGGACGGTCGTGTTGCCGCCGTGCACCGCGGCCGGGGTGTTCTCCGGGCCCTCGGTCTCGAGGATCCCCTGAAAGTCCATCGCGTAGTGAACGTGGGGATCGATCCCGCCCGGGATGACGAGCATCCCCGCCGCGTCGATCGTGCGCGCCGCCTGCGCGTCGCCGCCGGGTTCATACAGCGCGGCGATCTTCTCGCCGTCGATCGCCACGTCCAGCGGGCGCTGGCCCTCGTGGCTGACCACCGTTCCGCCGCGGATCAGCAAATCATGGGCGCGCGAACCGCCATTGCCCTCGCTCATGTCATCGCCCTTTCAAAGCGCGCCGGACGAAACAGATCCAGCGCATCGGATTGCATTTCATCGAGTACCTCCGCCGCGACGATCTCGCCGAGTGCCGGGGCGAGTGTCATCCCACTGTGCGTGACGACGACATACAGGCCGTCGCGCACGGGTCCGACCACGGGCACTCGATCGACCGGGAGCGCGCGGATCCCGATCGTGGCGCTCTCCACGGCCGCGTGTTCCGCTCCGCGCAGACGCCGGCTCGCGAGCTCGACCAGTTCGTGTGCCTCGCCCGGTGGCGGGAGCACATCGGTGTCGGCGCGCACGTGCGTATCTTGCTCATCGCCGTGCAGGAGCAGGCGACCGGCGCCGTCCGGTCGCATCATCAGTCCGTTCGCGAACACCACCGTACGCAGCCGAGCCGGCACGGGCGTGGTCAGCACGAGCAGTCCAACCGCCAGCGAGGGCGCCGGCTCCGCTCCGGTGAGCGGCACCGCGACGTCGACCGTGGCGAGCAGCTCCTCCGTCCAGCGGCCCACGCAGGTGATGACTCGATCCGCGCTCACGGTTTCGCCCGACGACAGCACCACACCCGTCACGCGCTCGCCATCAGCGCCGGCGAAACCGGCAACCGCTTCTCCGGTACGGACACGCAGCCCCGCTGCCCTGGCGCGAGCCAGTAGCTCGGCGATGGCGGGCCGCGCCCACAGGAACCCCTCGCTCGGGTACATGAGGATCGCCTCGACGCCGTCGTCGACGACGAGGTCGGGTTCGAGCTCGGAGAGCTGGTCCCGGGTCAGCTCAACCGATGGATACCCGAGCTCACGCAACGCGGCGGCCTGGTCGGTGAGCGCGTCTGCGGCCTCGCGGTCGGTCTCCCAGGTGATCGTCCCGGTCAGGCGCAACCACTCGGGATCGCCAAGCGCCTGGCCGAGTCGCCGCCACGCGTCGAGGCCGGCGACGTTAAGTCCGACATACGGTTCGAGAGATGGGTGACTCGCGTCGAGCCAGGCGAAGCTCGTGCCGCTCGTGCCCTCGCCCGGTCCCCTCGCGTCGATCAATGTCACGTCCGCCCCGCGCTCCGCAAGTCGCAGGCTGACGCAGGTTCCGACGATGCCGGCGCCGATCACGACGATGCGCGTGCCCATGCGCCCGACCCTAACCCGCGAGTCCGGCGAGAGCAAGCAGGGTCACCATTGTCCGACAACCACCCACGATCAGAACACAGCCTCCGGAAGGCGGAGGCCATCAAGTCTTGCGAGATCGAAGTCCTCCGCCGGCGCGGCGTTCCGTCGCATGAGGAACGTCCGCAGTTGCCGGTAGTGGAACGAGGCATGAAACCGCTGCGCGTCCAGCAGCGACGAGAACTGCACGGTCTCCTCGCCGGCCCGGATCGTCGGGTCGCTGGTTGTGATCCCGTCGCCCAGATCGCTCAGGAACGTGATCCAGCCGGCGAGTCGCGACTGCGCGTACACACGCAGCTCATCCGGGTCGGAAAACGCGCTCGCGCGCTCCTCGTCCAGGTCGGTATCCCACGTGAACACTCCGGTCTCCCATGCCACCGTCAGCTCGTGGATCGGCTCGTGCACGTTGACCGTCAGGTTGCGGACCGTACGTCCACGCGATGGCGTGGGTGCGGTCATCGCGTCCCAGTCCATGGCTTGGAGTTGGTCCGACCATGCCTCGAGCACCGCGGCGATGTCCCAGGCCAGGCGCGCCGCCTCGCCGCCCTGCACGGGCGTCATCCCGAGCAGTGCGGCCACCTGACTCACGTGGTACACGGCGGTCGTCGCGCCATCGATCACGATGGCCGGGATCCGCGGATGCCCGAGCTCACCCCACCGCTCGGCACCCGCCGGCTCGACGGGATTGACCGACTCGAACTCGATGTCGTTGTCCTGGAGGAACTCCTTGGCCGCGGCGCACGAGGCACATCCGGGACGCCAGACCAGCGTGACCTCGGTCATGTCACCCCGACGCGAGTGCGGCCGACGTTGGGCAGCACCTTCGCGGCCGCCAGCTCGATCAGCTCCGACGCCCGCTCCGGCGGCGCCGGGAACAGCTCGACGGTGTCCGAGCCGGCCGCGATCAGGCGCTCGATCTTGCGTACGCATTCACCTGGGTCGCCGGCGACCGCCAGGTCCTCGACCCAATCGTCGGGCATCGTCATCGCGAGCTGGTCCGGGCCGTCCGCCGAGAGCTCGCGCAACTCCTCGCCGATCCCGAGCGCTTCGACCAGCGTGCTGTGCTTGACCGTGTCGAGGAAGAACGCGAGAACCGGACGCACCATCTCTCGCGCGCGCCCCGCGTCCTCGTCGACGGCGAACAGGGTGAACGTCGAGACCGCGTGATGATCGGAGCGGCCCGCGCGGCGGGCGCCTTCGGCGATCCGCTCGCGTGCCCAGGTCACGTATGCCGGACTGGCGAGCACCGACAGGACGGTCCCGTCGGCGATCTCACCCGAGACTGCGAGCATTCGCGGTCCCATGACCCCCATGCGCAGCGGCACCTCGATCGGATAGCTGAGCTGCACGCGGTCGAAGTGGAAGTGACCATGCGCGCTGAGCTCCTCGCCCGCGAGCAGCGCTCGCACCGAACGGACGCACTCCGACACGGCACCGACCGGCGATGGCGGATACACCCCGAGCTGGCGAAGCCAGTCCGGGAGGCCAAGCCCGATCGCGGGGACGAGCCGATCGGGATACATCCGGGCGAGCGTCGCCACCTCCATCGCCAGCAACGCCGGGTGCCGGATCATCGCGTTGACGATCCCAAGGCCCACGGGAATCGATGACGTGGAGCTGAGGACGGCAGCCGCCCCCGAGATCCCTCCGACCGTGAAGCAGTCCTCGGCCATCCACAGCTGGCCGAAGCCAAGTCGTTCGCCGGCGGTTGCCGCCTCGCGCAACTGCTCGGGCGCGAGGATGCTCCCAAGCACAAGCCCAACGGGTGACGCGCCACTTGACGTCGCGGTGACCTCTCCGTCGTGCATCCGCCTCAATCCTACGGTATACGATGGCACACAGTCCTAAGCGAGGAGAGCGATGCAGATCGAACACGTGGCGCTGGCGGTACCGGATCCCGCCGCGGGCGCCAGTTGGTACGTCGAGCACGTCGGCTGTGAGCTGTTGCGCGCCTCGACCGTCGGCACGCGCGCTCATTTCCTGCTCGTTCCCGGCGGGGGCGTCACGCTCGAGTTGTTTCGCGCCCCCGACGTGCCCGTTCCCGACTATCGCAAGGTCGACCCGTTCCACGGCCACCTCGCGTTTCGCACCGACGACATCGACGGCACGCGTTCGAGATTGCTGGCGGCCGGCGCGAGCGCCGAGGGTGAAACCACGACGACACCCGAAGGCGATCGCTACGCGATGCTCCGCGACCCGTGGGGCGTGCCGCTACAGCTCGTCGTCCGGGCGCAGCCGCTGTTCTGATCGCGGGGATGTCGACCCGGATCCGCCACCGGCCGCGATCACATGCCCGCGGGGTCCGCGCGGCGCAGGCGTCCGTCGCGGACCTGTTGCTCATAGAGCACCGAGCAGTCCTCCTCGCCGGCCCCCGCGCGGTCGGCGCTCGCGTACAGCTCGAGCGTCGTGCGCAGTGCGGGGAGCGAGAGGGACTCGGCATCGGCCAGCTTGGCGGCCAGCCGCAGGTCCTTGAGCACGGTTCGGACGCGCCCGCCGGGCTCATAGCGCCGCGCGCCCATGCGCGTGCCCTGCACGTGGAGCTGAGGGTTGTCGGCGGAGCCGCCGCTGAGGGCGCGCTGGACGAGTTCGGCTCCGAACCCGAGCGCCTCGGCGAGCGCGAGCGCCTCGGCCACGGTTTCAATCGAGAGCCCGACGATCAGCTGGTTGACCGCCTTCATCGCATCGCCCGCGCCGGGGCCACCGACGCGCACGACGTTGGCGCCGAGGGTCTCGAGCACCGGCCAGACGCGCGCGCAGTCGGCTTCGGAGCCGCCCGCCATGATCGCCAGCGATCCGGTTTGCGCCGCCGGTGGTCCGCCCGAGACCGGAGCGTCGACCCAACCGACGCCGATCCGCTCCAGTGCCGCCGCGCGCTCGCGCGAGTCGCCGGGGTCCGAGCTGCCCATGTCGAACACCACCGATCCGGCGCGCAGGGAGGGCAGCAACCCCTCGAGGACGACGCCCGTGGCCACCGTGTCCGACACCACGATCAGGATCACATCCGCTCGCGCCGCCTCGTCGAGGCCGTCGACGAGCTCGATCGACCCGATGTCCTCCGGCGACAGGGCCGATCGGTTCCAGCCCTTGACCTCGATCCCGGCAGCCGACAGGGTGCGCGCAATCGGCCTGCCCATCAGGCCGAGTCCGACCACGCATACCGAGAGCCCCATCGCCGGCGGCAGTCTACGTATGTGTGGGATGGTGAGATGAGGAG
>Ga0335078_10014373_pt1 | contig 11742 bp, 10 predicted proteins | sample Lox_Sample_32_FD_206711 | JGI IMG/M metagenome (GOLD analysis project Ga0335078, IMG submission 206711) | Soil microbial communities from Loxahatchee National Wildlife Refuge, Florida, United States - Lox_Sample_3.2 | ecosystem: Environmental > Terrestrial > Soil > Wetlands | place: USA...
CGAGCGGCACTTGTCGAGGGTCTCCAGAAAACGCTCGGGATCGAGGCTGGCGGCGGAATCCATCACGCTATAGTCCAGACGGGCCAGCCGATCCGAGATCGCGGAGTCCACCGGGAACGGCAAGTAGCCAAAGGCGCGGCCATAGTGGGTTAGATCGGAGCTCACCAGGAAGACGGTTTCCGGTTCGCACAGGCCGGCCAAGAGTTCGGCGGCGTCGTCACGCTCGGCGGGCGTGAGGCGGCCCACAAAAAGGGGTACGACCTGCGCGCGGGGCGCCGCCCACTGCAACAAGGGCAACTGAATTTCGACCGAGTGATCGCAGATCCAGTCTTCAGGCGCGAGATCGAACGGCTTGTGCGCCGAAAGGCGCTCCATAGTTTCGCGGGCGGCCGTCACCTCGCCCAGGGGCGTGCCGTAGCCGCCCACATCCGGAATGGCTACACCCGCCGGTCCGCCTTTATGTGCGAACCCCAGGATCACGACGCGGGCGGGCTGCCGGTCGCGGACGTGGCGGTAGGCAGCGGCCGCCACCGCGCCGGAGTATTGCAAACCGGCGTGCGGCACAACGAACCCCAGAGCGCCCGGCAGCAGATGGGCGCCGATTCTGGATTCGGAACGATCAAATAAATCGTCGAGCAGGCGCTCGAGATCCGTGCGGCTGTCCGGATACCACGTGCCGCCGTACGGCGAAGCGTGCACTGCAAACATAGGATCAAGCTCCGGACAGGCCGGGAAGGCGGCCTGTCCTAGCCACAACGGCCGTTCAGAAGAACGTGCGCTTCCCGCGATTCGCGCGGCAGCCCGCGCCAGAAGCCCGCAATGGGTGCGGTGCAATCGGGGCAATGCCCGTCCTCCGTCAGGCGGTTCCGCAAGACCCGAAATCCGCGGCGCTCAATCACAGTCGAGCCGCACTGCGGACAATGGGTGTCCTCCAGCTTGGACAGTTGCCCCGGCAGGTTGCCGGCATAGACGTAACGCAGCCCGGCACGGCGGCCGGCCTCCACCGCGCGCCGCAGGGTGGCGGCGCCCGTATCGCCCCGCCCAAACATTTTGTAGTCTTCGTGAAATGCGGTTACGTGCCACGGGATATCGAGCGAGATATCCGCCAGGAAGCCGGCGATGGCGGTCAGTTCCGCATGCGAATCATTGAAGCCCGGCACCACCAGGGTGACGATCTCCAGCCAGAAGCCCATCTCGTGAATGCGGCGAATGGAGTCCAGAATCGGCCCCAGGCGGCCGCCCAGTTCGTGATAGTGGCGGTCGTCGAAGCTCTTCAGATCCACCTTGTACAGATCCACCCAGGGACGCAGGTATGCGAGCACCTGGGGGGTGGCGTTGCCATTGGACACGAATCCGGTGGCCAGGCCGGCCGCGCGCGCTTCACGGAAGACGGCCACGGCCCATTCGCTGGTGATGAGCGGTTCGTTGTAGGTGCTGACGACGCTCGCGGCGCCGGCGTCGCGGGCGGCCTCGACGATCTCGCGCGGCGAAACGCGCGTGAAGTCGAGTGAAGAACGATAATCGCGCAGCGCCTGGGAGGTCACCCAGTTCTGGCAATAGCCGCAATGCAGATCGCAGCCCAGCATACCGAAGCTGAGGGCGCGGCTTCCGGGCAGCGCGTGGAAGAACGGCTTTTTTTCGATGGGATCGACGTGCAGCGCGCTTACGTATCCATACGGCGCGTAGAGCTTGCCGCCGCGGTTGTAGCGCACCTTGCAGACGCCTGCGAAGCCGGCCGGGATAGGGCAGCAATGCCCGCAGGCATAGCAGCGAACCCGGTTGGAGTCCAGCGTTTCGTAGAGTTCCGACTCGCGGACCTGCGCGGAAAGTTGTTCAGCCAGGGTCTTCATAGCAGACCTTCGACTGCGCAACTTCATTATATCGCTGAGTGCGGCCCAATTCCGGATTTACGGCGGCAGGGAGGCGCACAGCCGCTCATAGACCACGCACGCGGCCATTTGGGCGGCGCTCTTCTTGGTGTGACCTTCGGCCTGCGCCACCCAGTCGCGCCCCACGCGAGCTTCGACGGTGAAGGTCTTGGAGTGCTCGGGTCCGCGCTCCCGGACGATCACGTAGCGCGGCTGCGGCAAATGGCGCGCCTGGGCGAACTCCTGCAAGGCGCTCTTGTAGTCGGTGAGGTTGTTGGGGAAGCGGCTATCCGCGGGTCCCTCGGCCGACATGCCATCGGCGATTACGATGCGCTGGACGAATTCACGCGCCGCCTCGATGCCGCCATCCAGATAGACAGCAGCAATCAGGGCCTCGAGGGCGTCCACGAGCAGCGTCTTCTTGGTGCGCCCCCCGCTGAGTTCCTCGCCACGGCCGAGTTGCAGATATTCGCCGAGCGCCAGGCGCTGCGCGGCCTGGACAAGCCAGGCGGCGCTTACCAGGTGCGCTTTCAGCTTGGACAGTTGCCCTTCGGCCGCGTCGGGAAAGCGCTGCAGCAGCTCTTCACTGATGAGGAAGCCCAGCACCGAATCGCCCAGGAACTCGAGCGCCTCGTTGTCCCGCGGGGTGGAAACGCCCGAGGCCAGCGCATGCTCCGCATGTTCATTGACGTGGGAACTGTGCGTCAGCGCGCGGAGCAGAACCTGGCGGTCCGCGAACCGGTAGCCGGCCGCCACCTCCAGGGCATCCAGTTCTGGACGCATAGGCGGAGCTATTGCTTGGGTGGTTCGGGTTTAGGCGGTTCAGGCTTGGCAGGCGCCGCTGGAGCCGCCGGCTTCAGCGCGCCTTTCGCCTGGAGCGCACGCACGCGCTCGGCCTGCGCGATCTGCTTAATGCGCGTATCGACGTTCGGCAGGGCCATCACCTTGTTGAACTGGGCGACGGCATCGTCGTATTTGCCGTCATCCTCGTAGGTCCGGCCCAGCCGCACCATGGTGGCCGGGTCAGGGTCGGCGGCGCCGTCGATGGCGGCCTTGAATTCCGTTTCGGCGACATCGTACTTCTTGGTGGCGAGGGCGGCCATCCCCAGGGCAGCGTGCGCCTCGGAGGCCATGTCTTTCTTCGCGGCTTCCCACCTGTCGTCGGTGAGATTGGGATTTGGCTTGGGAGCGGTTTTCAGCAGTTCCAGGGCGCCGTTGGCGTACTTGGCTACCTTCGCCAGCTTCTCCGCGCGGTCCAGGTCGTATTCCCGGGTGTGCTGGGCAATCGTCCCGGCCAGCAGCAGCATGGCTTCATAATGGTTGGGATCGGCTTCCAGGGTGCGCTCGCCAAACACTACGGTGTTGGGATAATCTCCCTTCTGCTCATACGAGACGGCCTCGAAGTAAAGGGCCGTGGGTTTGAGCGGCGAGTCAGGGAACTTGGTGACAAAGTTCTCGGCCGCCGCGATGCGCGCGTCGGCCGTTTGCGCCTGGATCATGGCGTTATAGGCATCCACCTCGTCCTTGGGCAGGTGTCTCGCCTGCGCCAGCAATCCGGGCACGCTGATGAACGCCGCCAGGACGCCGGCCAAAAAGATTTGTTTCATAAAGATTCCCCTAACGATTTGGTTTCCTTTCAAAACTCCGCTGGACACCCTGCTGGGCCGCCTCATGGGCAGCGTTGGAGGCGCCTTGTACGGCGAGAGCCTCCTTGTAGCGCTCGACGGCCTGCTGGCGATCGCCAGCCGCATCGGCGAGGCGGGCCAGGTAGACCAGGGTCCAGGCCTTGATACGCGGCTCGGGCGAGGATGCCAGCGTCTTTTCGAACAATCGCTCGGACATCTCCGGGTTGTTTTCGAGCGCCGCGATGCGCGCCAGGCCGTAGTAGGCTTTGGCATGCATGGCCTTATCGCTGGTCTGGTCCAGGACCTTCAGATACAGCTCGCGGGCCGCCTCCAGGTTGCGATCGATGTAGAGGCCCTCGGCCTGCTCCATGGTCAGTTGGGCGCCCGTGGGAGGCGCCGGCGGAGGCGGCATGATGGCGTGCCGGACTGGCGCCTGTGACACGAACTCAATTCCCGAGAGACGGGCGTCCTCGCGCCGCAGATTGATCGCCTGGATCATGTCCGGGTAGTAGAATCGCATGGCCTGTTCCTGGTGGAGGTAGGCCGGCAACTGCTCGGCAAAGTGCGCTGTCAGGATATAACCCTCGCGCATGTCCTCATCCACGAGGCCCGGCTTTTTGTCCAGGCGCGCTTCGATGGCTTTGATTAGTGACTCGGTGACCAGCAGCAGATAATCCGACTTGAATACCGGGTCGAGCGCCGGGGCGCGTTCCGTATGATCCGCCAGCCCGCGCGTGCGCATGATGATGTCCTGGTGGCGCGTCGCCAGGGGATCGAGCAAATAGTGCAGATAGGCGTGCCGGATATCGTGGATGCGCAGCTCGGCCGACGGGGTGACCACAACGAAGTAGCTCCTGCCATAGTTGCGGGTCTGGATCTGGTTGGGAGCCGCGAGCAGACTGATGAAGATCTGGAACCAGTACGACGTGGTGCCGGACGTTTCGTTGCGCAGGAAGCTGTTCACTTGCAGCACGGCCTCCGACACGGGCCCGTGATACCGGCCGATGGCGTCGTCAAAGGCGGGCTGCGAACGCTTCCAAAGATCTTCGATGCCGGCCTGCTCATAGAACTTGGCCATCAGGGAGCTGAAGCCCGAGAGCGCCGCCACGTCGGGGGGGGCATCCACCGTGCGGCCCTTCAGCGCAAAGTTCGGCGGGCCGTCTACGGAGAGAGCGAAGGAGATGTATTGGCTGAGATCGGCGGTCGGGTCGGACTTGCTGTGCTCGCGATAGAAGAGCTTCAGGTCCGGCAGGCAGGGGATGTCTTTGGACGCCAATTCCTTGCGGACGGCTGCGCGCAGAGGACTGTTATTGGGTGAGTCGATGTCCGCGTCGTAGCCCGCTGCGTTGATGGCCGCCATTACGGCGAAAAGCGTCGGGTTGCCGTCAAGCTGGTTCCGTACCGGTGTGGCTGCCCGCGCAGTCACGGCCACCAGAAGCATGCCCGGTAAGAATAATCGGTTCAGAATAAGACCAGTTTAGCTTAACGGCGGCGCGGGCGGAGCGGGATCACAGCGTGAGCGTCACTTTGCTGATGGTGCGCGGGCGGTCGGGATCGAGTCCCTTCTGCTCCGCCAGGCACGCGGCGAAAAGCTGCGCGGGGACGATGTAGGGGATGGGCGTATAGAGCTCCGGGAGCTTGCGCGGCAGGCGGATGAGGCGCGTCGCCAGCGCCGCGGCGGCGGTGTTGCCCGCGTCTGTGATGATGATCGTCTCGGCCTTGAGCTGCTGGAGTTTCGCCAGCGTCTCCTCGATGGAATGCCAGGTGGCGCCCGCGGGCGCAAAAACGAATACCGGAAAATCGCGCTCCACCATGGCGATGGGGCCGTGCAGGAAGTCGGCCGAAGAAAAGCGCTCCGCCACCACGTAGCAGGTCTCCATCATTTTGAGCGCGAATTCGAAGGCATTGGAGTAATTCAAGCCGCGGCCGACCACCACGGTATGATCCATGAAGCGATAGCGGCCGGAGAGTTCCGCGATAGCGGGTTCGAGTGCCAGCGCCATTTGCGCGCGTTCCGGGAGGCGCTCCAGATCGGCGACGCGGATGCGTCCGCCGAGTGCGTAGGCCAGCAGATAGAGCAGCAGCACCTGGCCCGTGTAGGTCTTGGTGGCGGCCACGCTTTTCTCCTTGCCGGCGTGTACCAGGAACACATGTTCGGCCAGATGCGCCAGGCTGCTGGAGGGCTCATTGGTGATGCCCACGGTGAGCGCGCCCTGCTCCCGCGCGCGTTCGAGCACCAGGTTGGTGTCGGTCGATTCGCCGGACTGCGAGACGGCGACTACCAGCGCGTCGCGATAATCCACGCGCGCATCGTAGAGCGTGTAGATGGCCGGGGCGGCGAGCGAAACGGGAATGCCGGTGGTCACTTCCAGCAGGTAGCGCCCGAACAAAGCGGCATTGTCGGAAGTGCCGCGCGCGGCCAGCACGATCAGGCGCGGCGGATGCTTGGCGACCCTCCGCTTGAAGCGCTCGATGCGCCGCAGTTCGGTGGACAGGGTGTGCGCCAGGGCGTCGGGCTGCTGGCGGATTTCTTCAAGCATGCGCGACATGGTCAGTGCCTTGTCAATGATTTCCGCACGCGCTCGCCGTACTCGCGCGCTTTGGCCAGAATCTGCGCTTCGTTGAGCGTCAGCGGCCGGGCGTCGCGGACCAGCAGGCGGCCGTTGACCATCACGTCTTCGACATCGCAGCCCTTCAATGCGTACACCAGTTGCGAGTAGACGTGATAGAGGGGCACGGCGTTGGGCCGGTCGAGGCGGATGGAGATCAGGTCGGCGAGCTTGCCGGTTTCGAGCGAGCCGATTTCCTTTTCCATGCCCAGTACGCGGGCGCCGCGAATGGTGGCCATTTCGAAAGCGGTCTCGGCGGGAAGGCTGCGCGGATCGCCGGTGGTGACCTTTTGCAGCTTGGCCGCCAGATCCATCTCCTCGAACATGTTGAAGTCGTTGTTGCTGCCCGCGGGACCATCGGGGCCCAGGCCCACATTCAGCCCCAGCGCCAGCATGCGGGTGACCGGGGCGACTCCGCTGGCCAGCATCATGTTGCTCGACGGGCAGTGCGCGATCCCCACGCCGCGAGCCTTCAGGATCGCCATGTCGGCATCGTTTACCCATACCGCGTGGGCCGCCACGGTGCGGCCGTTGAAGACGCCCAGCGCGTCCAGCGCTTGCGTGGGCGTCATGTGGCGCTTTGCCATGCACTCGTCATTTTCGTGCTTGGTTTCCGAAAGATGGATCAGCAGCGGCGCGCCGTAGCGATTGGCCAGCGCGCGGCAGGCCTTGAGCGTCTCATCCGAATTCGTGTAGATGGCGTGCGGCGCGACGGCGGGCACCACCAGCGGGTCCGTGTGAAAACGCCTCAGTAACTTGTCCGTGAACGCCAGCGCGTCTTTGGGAGTCTTGGCGTCGGGCGAGGGAAATCCGATAATCGTTTCGCCCAGCACCCCGCGCATTCCCGCTTCCTTGGTGGCTTCGGCCACCACGTCCTCGAAGTAATACATGTCGGTGAACGTGGTGGTGCCGGAGAGCATCATTTCGAGACAGGCCAGCCGGGTGCCCCAGCGCACGAAATCGGGCGTCACGTTGCGGGCTTCGGCGGGGAAGATGTAGTGCTCGAGCCAGTCCTGCAAGCGCACATCGTCGGCGATGCCGCGAAATAGCGACATGGCGGCATGCGTGTGGGTGCTGATCAGGCCGGGCGTCAGCATCGCATCGGGGCGGTCCAGCTGCTGGCGGGCCTGGTAGCGCCGCTCGATCTCGGCCTTCGGACCAACGGCCAGAATGCGCGCGCCGCGGATAGCCACGGCGCCGTTCTCGATGAGACGCCGTTGCGCGTCCATGGTGACCACATAGCGGCCCGTCCAGATCCAATCCGCGGATTCCGCGGTCAGCGCGGAGATGAAAAGTAAAAAGCTACAAAAAAGACGCATCGAAAGGCCTCGGCAAAAGATCTTTGAGGCGGAATGTTTCTATTTTCCCATGCAGGTTGGCGAGCACGAGTTCGGCGTCGCCGCAGAACTCCCATAGGATCTGGCGGCAGGCGCCGCAGGGCGGCGTCAGCGTGTCCGTATCGGCGACCACGGCGATTCGCCTGAACTGGCGCGCGCCTTCGGATACTCCTTTGAAAACGGCTACGCGCTCGGCGCAGAGCGTCAGCCCGTAACTGGCGTTCTCGACATTGCATCCGGTGTGGATGCGTCCGGAGGCGTCCTCCAGGGCCGCGCCGACTTTGAAATGCGAAAAGGGCGCGTGCGCATTTTCCCGTGTGCGAAGCGCCGCTTCAACCAGTGGATCCATCAGGCTCCTCCAAGCGGGGCAGCAGCGCTTTCAACAACCGCACCAGCGTGCCGCGCACCATTTCGCCGGTCTCCAGTACCTCGGCGTGGCTGAGCTTCTGCGGCAGGATTCCGGCGGCCATGTTGGTCACGCATGAGATGCCGAGCACCTCGATCCCCATGTGATTGGCTGCGATCACTTCGGGCACCGTGGACATGCCCACCAGGTCGGCGCCGATGGTGCGCAGATAGCGTATTTCCGCGGGAGTCTCGTAGCTTGGCCCCAGCAAGGCCGCGTAGACGCCTTCCGCCAGCCGAATACCCAGCGCGCTGCCCACCTCATGCGCCAGGGCGCGCAGGCGCCGCGAATAGGCTTCCGTCATGTCCGGGAATCGCGTTCCGAGCGCGTCGTCGTTAGGACCCACCAGCGGATTCGATCCCTGCAAATTGATGTGATCGGAAATCAGCACCAGGCCGCCGCGCTCCAGCGCCAGGTTGATGCCGCCCGCGGCGTTGGTGAGCACCATTGACCGCACGCCCAGAGATCCCAGCACCCGCACGCCGAAAGCCACCTGCGGGGGGGGGTAGCCTTCATATAAATGCACGCGGCCCGCCATCACCGCGACATCCAACCCTTCGAGCTTGCCGAACACCAGCTTGCCCGCATGGCCGATCGCGGTGGAGCAGGGCCAGCCGGGAATCTGCGTATAGGGGATCTCGGTGCGGCCGGACAGCTCATCGGCAAAAGCTCCCAGGCCACTGCCCAGCACCACCGCCATGCGAGGCCGCGGCGCACCACGCGATTCAAGGTACGCGACGGCTTCGCGGATCACAACAGCATCCCCGCGATGCATGCCGACATAAAATTGGCCATGCTCCCCGCGGCCACCGCCTTCAGCCCCAGACGCGCCAGATCGGATTTCCGGTTGGGCGCCAGGCCGCCGATGCCGCCGATTTGAATGGCGATGGAACTGAAATTGGCGAAGCCGCACAGCGCGTACGTAGCGATGGTAAACGAGCGCGGCGCCAGGTGCGCCCTGAGCGGCCCGAGTTGCAGGAACGCCACGAATTCGTTGAGCACCAGGCGCGTGCCAAGCAGATTGCCGATGGTGGGCGCGTCTTTCCACGGCACACCCATCAGCCAGGCGAGCGGCGCAAAAACAGCCGCGAAGATCTGCTGCATGGACGCAGGAAGCCAGCCGAAGCCCGGCAGGCCGTGCAGCCCGCCCAGGATACCGTTGATCATGGCGATCAGCGCCAGGAAGGCGATCAGCATGGCGCCGATATTCAAAGCCAGGTTCAGCCCGTCGCCGGCGCCCTGCGCGGCGGCGTCGATGACGTTCACGGCGGTCTTCTCGATCTTCACTTCCACCTTGCCCGCGGTGGCCGGTTTATCCACTTCCGGGTAGAACATCTTGGCCAGCATGATGGTGGCGGGCGCGGTCATGATCACGGCCGTCAGCAGGTGCTCGATCTTGACTCCGGCGATTTTCACGTAGGCCGCCATCACGGCGCCGGACACATGCGCCATGCCGCTGGTCATGATGGTGAACAATTCGGATTCCGTCATGCCCGCGATGTACGGCTTGATGGTCAGGGGCGCTTCGGTCTGGCCCATGAAGATGCTGGCGGCTACGTTCAGCGATTCGGCGCCGCTCACACCCATGACCTTCTGCATCCCGATGGCCATGCCCCTGACGACCCATTGCATGATGCCCAGGTAATAAAGAATGGAGAAGAACGACGCGATGAAGATGACGATCGGCAGCACCTGGAAGGCGAACACCACGCCGAACGGTCCCGACTTGACGCCCAACGGTCCGAAGACGAAGTTGCTGCCCGCCTCGGCATAGTTGAGCATAGCGTTAACGCCTACGCCGATGGCTTGGAACACCTTGCCAAAGCTGGTTCTGAGCACCAGCACGGCGAAGGCGAATTGCAGGCCCACCCCCCAGAGCAGGATGCGGAGCTTGATGGCACGCTTGTGCGCGGAGATCAGCCAAGCTGCGCCCAGAATAACGGCGATGCCGAGCAGCCCGGTGAAGCGCTGCATCAGCAGCCCTCGGGCACTCCCGCCCCGCAACGTGCCTGCGCCATCAGCCCACGACTTCCAGAATTAATTCCCGCTCATCGGGCCGATGAGACGAAATGCGGAAGGCGTCTTCCACCATTTCCGCCGCTTCTTCGACGCGATCCTCTTTCGTGTAGTACAGGCGGCAGAGAACGGAGCCGGCCTCCACCTTCTCGCCGGTTTTCACTTCCAGGATCACGCCCACCGCCGGGTCGATAGTATCTTCCTTGTGGTCGCGCCCCGCGCCGATCATATTGGAAGCCAACCCGATGTCGCGGGCGTTGATGAGGCTTACGTAACCAGCGCGCGGCGAGGTGACTTCGCGCATGCCAGTGGCGTTAGGCAGCAACTCGAACTTGTCCAGCGCCACGGGATTGCCGCCCTGCGCCGCGACCGCCTGCTTGAATTTCTGGTAAGCGGAACCATCCACCAGTTTCTTTTCAGCCAGCAGACGCGCCTCCTCGAGACTTTGTGTCTTCTTGGCCAGGTAGATCATGCGCGCGGCGAGTTCGATACACAGCCGCGTGAGGTCGGCCGGGCCGGCGTTCTGCAGGGTTTGCGACGCCTCCATCACTTCCAGTGCGTTACCCACCGCGTAGCCCAGCGGCTGGTTCATGTCGGTGATCAACGCCTGCACACGCTTATCCATGCGGCGACCGATCCCCACCATCATCTGCGCCAGCCGGCGGGCATCCACCTGCTTCTTCATGAACGCGCCGTTGCCCACCTTCACATCCAGCACCAGTGCGTCCACGCCTTCCGCCAGTTTCTTGGACATGATGGAAGAAGAAATCAGCGGGATGGATTCGACTGTCGCGGTGACGTCGCGCAGGGCGTAGAAACGGCCATCGGCAGGCGCCAGTTCGCCGGTCTGGCTCATAAAACAGAGCCCCACCGTGGCAAGCTGATTCTTAAACTCGTCGATGGTCAGGCCGGTGCGCATGCCGGGAATGGCCTCCAGCTTGTCGACTGTGCCGCCGGTGTGGCCGAGTCCGCGGCCGCTCATGGATGGCACGACTACATCGGCGGCGGCAGCCAATGGCGCTACGATCAGCGTAGTCTTGTCGCCCACGCCGCCGGTGGAATGCTTATCCACCTTGATGCCGGGAATCGCGGAGAGATCGAGCACTTCACCCGAACTCATCATGGTTTCCGTCAAGCGGCTGACCTCGCGATCCGTCATGTTGGAGTAGTAGACAGCCATGAGAAAGGCCGACATCTGGTAGTCGGGGATTTCTCCGCGCGTGTACCCCTCCACCAGGTAGGAAATCTCCTCGGGGGTCAATTCTCCGCCGTCGCGCTTCCGCTGGATCAAGTCAACTGTACGCATTATGAAGCACTTAGCGTACCATCTTCAGCAATATAAAGTAAAGAAGCGCAAAAGGGGCGCGGTTTCCCGCGCGCCCTGGAGGAAGGAGGTTGCTAGTTTTGAGGCGGCGCGGGTTGCTCCGTTTTGCGCGAGTTCCTCGAAAAGAGATTTCCGGAGGGCGTGCGGACGATATCAGGTGCAGGAATACGATATCGCGCTGAAGTTGCTGTTGCAAGGCTCCGCCGATTGGACGCTGCGGGAGTTGACGGGCATGGCGCTCCGCCGGTGGCTCAACACCGAGCTGCCCGAAGTGCGCAGCACAACGCGTGGATCTGCTCGGTGAAAGCGAGCGTGGCGAATTGGTGCACATCGAACTGCAAAGCGCCAACGATCCAAAGATGCTGCTCCGCATGGCCGAGTACTATCTGCGTGTATTCCGGCTTTTCGCCAGATTTCCGCTGCAAATATTGCTCTACGTTGGCGAAGAACCGCTGCGGATGGAAACAGTGCTGGAGTCCCCGCGTTATGGCGTTCCGGTATCGCGCGGTGGATATCCTGGAGCTGGATGGCGAGCGGCTCCTCGCGAGCGAGCGGCA
>Ga0335078_10014374_pt1 | contig 11742 bp, 9 predicted proteins | sample Lox_Sample_32_FD_206711 | JGI IMG/M metagenome (GOLD analysis project Ga0335078, IMG submission 206711) | Soil microbial communities from Loxahatchee National Wildlife Refuge, Florida, United States - Lox_Sample_3.2 | ecosystem: Environmental > Terrestrial > Soil > Wetlands | place: USA: Florida...
AACCGCGCTGGCCCCGGCGGCCAGCGCCTTGGTGATGTCGCCGGAATACTTGATGCCGCCGTCGGCGATAATGGGCACGCCCGCGTCCTTGGTGGCACGATAGGCCTCGGCGATAGCGGTGATCTGCGGCACGCCGGCTCCGGTAACCACCCGCGTGGTGCAAATCGATCCCGGGCCGATTCCGACCTTGATGCCGTCGGCCCCGGCGCGCGCCAGCTCGCATGCTCCGTCGAAAGTAGCCACGTTTCCCGCAAGCAATTGCAGTTCCGGCAGCTTCGACTTCACCGCTTTCACCGCTTCAAGAACCTTCCCCGAGTGCCCGTGCGCGCTATCGATGGCGAGCACGTCCACTTTGGCCCTGGCCAGTTCCTGGGCGCGCTCGACAAAGTCGCCCGTCGCCCCGATCGCCGCGCCCACTCGCAGCCGGCCCTGCGAATCCTTGGCTGCGCTGGGATATTTCAGTTTCTTTTGAATGTCTTTCACCGTGATCAAACCCTTGAGGTTGTACTTGTCATCGACGACCAGCAGTTTCTCCACGCGGTGCTCGTGGAGAATCTTTTCGGCTTCTTCAAGAGTCGTACCGACCGGCACGGTAATCAGATTTGTCTTGGTCATCACCCGTTCGATGGGAATGTCGAAACGGGTCTCGAAACGCAGGTCACGATTGGTAAGGATGCCAACCAGCCGGCCGTTTTCTGTGATAGGGACACCGGAGATTTTGTAGCGGCGCATGACTTCCAGGGCGTCGCTGACTTTCTTGGTGGGCGGCATGGTCACGGGATCCACAATCATGCCGCTCTCCGAGCGCTTCACGTTGTCGACTTCATTGGCCTGCTGCTCGATGCTCAAATTGCGATGAATGATGCCCATTCCGCCCTGTTGTGCCAGGGCGATCGCCATGTGCGACTCGGTTACTGTGTCCATGGCGGCGCTGACGATGGGGATGTTCAGTGTGATTTCGCGGGTGAGCCGAGTCTGCGTGTTGGCCTGCGCAGGAATAACGTCAGAGCGAGCGGGCAGCAGCAGAACGTCGTCAAAGGTAAGAGCTTCGGGAACGGGAAAATGAATCATAGATTTATTGAAAGATACTCCCAGCCGTGGGAACAAGAACTCATTCTAGAGAGGGTTGGTCGCTGAGGCAAATTCACGGAAGACCCACGTTTGTCTTTTGGCCTTGCGCGGCGTATATTAGGGATCTGAGAACTGTTGTGTAGTCCGCAATTGGCGAAGCACACCAGTGGGCGCAAGCCCACTTTTTCGTTTCAGCCGGTTACGTTTTCATGACTGATTCGTAAGTTATTGGATTCATGGCGCTTGAAGTCGATCGCGTGCGCGAGATCGCGGGGCGCATAGCTTCCTCCAGCGGGCTCGAGGTAGTCGAGGTCGAGTTTCGCGGTGCGGGAAACGCGCGCATGCTGCGCGTGTTCTTGGACAAGGTTTCGGCGGCGGGTGATCCGCTGGCCGGAGTCACGCATGAGGATTGCGCGAACTTTAGCCGGGAGTTCGGCACGATTCTCGACGTGGAAGATGCAGTACCCGGCGGGTCTTATACGCTGGAAGTCTCATCGCCAGGGCTGGATCGGAAGTTGGCCAGGGCGGCTGATTTTGAGCGGTTTACTGGCAGCCGGGTGAAGCTGACGACGAAACAACCGGTAAACAACAACCGGCACTTCGAGGGAAGGCTGGAGAGCTTTCACGACGGTCAGCTAACGCTGGGTCTGATCGCCGCTGGCAAGAAGTCGCGCGGGAAGACCGGTGCGACCGCAACGCAAAAAGTCGAAATCGATTTCGCCAATGTGGAGAGGGCGAACCTGGTACCGGAAATCTGAGGGAGATTGAGTAATCGAGAAATTGGGTAATTGAGCAATGTGAAACCCGGAAACGCGACATGTAGGTTTTGGTTTTAATTACTCAGTTGGTTTTCTTATGGCAAGCGAGCTCTATAACACGATCGACGCGTTGAGCCGGGAAAAAGGCATCGATCCGCAGATTGTCGTTTCCGCGGTGGAAGATGCCATTGTCATGGCCACACGCAAGTATTACAAGACGCAGGAAAACCTGCGCGCCGAGCTCGATAAGGAGACCGGTAAGATCAATGCTTTTGCGGTGAAGACGGTGGTCGAGAGCCCGGAGCAGGTCGAAGACCCCATGCTGCAGATCACGGTGGAAGATGCGCGCAAGGTGGATCCGAGCCTCGAAGTCGGAGGCGAACTGCGGATCCCAAAGGCGACCGAGGGCATCCTGGGGCGGATCGCAGCACAGCTGGCGAAGCAGGTGATCTTCCAGAAGGTGCGTGAGGCAGAACGCGACACGGTTTACAACGAATACATCGGTCGAGTCGGCGAAATCGTCAACGCCACGGTGAAGCGCATAGAGGGGCCGGACGTAATTTTCGACATCGGAAAAGCCGAGGCCCGCATGCCGCGAAAGGAGCAGTCGCGCCTGGAGTCGTTTGCCATCGGCGAGCGGGTGCGAGTCGTGATCGCGCGGGTCGAGAAGGCGGCAAAGGGGCCGGGGGTGGTGGTTTCCCGGGCCGCGCCGGATCTGGTGCAGCATCTGTTTCAGACCGAGGTGCCCGAAATTTACGACGGGACCGTGGTGATCCGTGCCATCGCACGCGAAGCGGGTGAACGCACCAAGATTGCCGTAATGTCGAAGGACAAGGATGTGGATGCGGTTGGCGCCTGCGTCGGCATGAAGGGCATGCGCGTGCAGTCGATCATTCGCGAGCTGCGCGGCGAGAAGATCGATATCATCGAGTATCACGAGGATCCTGTCACCTTTGCCGAAAAAGCGCTGCAGCCCGCGAAGGTAAGCAAAGTGACAGTGGTCGAACCTGCCGAAAAACATCTGGAGGTTGTTGTCGACGACAGCCAGCTCTCGCTCGCCATCGGAAAAAAGGGGCAGAACGTCCGCCTGGCCGCCAAGCTGCTGGGTTGGAAGATCGATATCAAGAGCGAAGAGGAAAAACGGCAGGAAGTGGAGCAGCAGATGTCCGCCCTGGTCACCCAAACCGCCACCTCGCTGGAGAACGTTCCGGGGCTCGGTGAAGGCGTGGTCGAGAAGTTGACCGGCGCAGGAATTACTACGGTCGAGGCGCTTGCCGATATGACACCCGAACAACTCGAAGCCATTGAAGGCATCGGCCCCAAGACGGTGGAAAAGATTAGCCTTGCGGTGAATAATTATTTCGCCGGGTTGGATCAGGCCGCGACCGTCGAAGGCGAAACGCAAGCGGCCGAGGCTGAGACACTGCCGGCACACTCGGAGGCTGCGCCAGAGGCGCTGCCGGAAGGGGCTGTGACCGAGGGTACGACCGAAGCGGACGCCCTCGAACAGAATGTAGCGGGCGAAGAAGCTTCACCAGAGGCGCACGCTTCGCCGGTGGAGGCTGAGGTGGCTACAGCGGAGGCCTCCGGGCAGCACAAGCCCGAAACAGACACCGCTCAAGAGCGCCAAGAGTAGTTATGTCACGCTGGCAAAATTCAACGGCGTGTCAACGGATGCAAAACCTACTCCGTGAGGTCGCAATGAAGACCTAACTACAACGCGGAGAGACGAAAGGCCGGATGAGTAAGGTTCGAATCAACGATCTTGCCCGAGAGCTGGAAGTTAAGAGCAAAGCCATTCTCGACGTGCTCACGCAGGTGGGAGTGACTGAGAAGAAAACGCACTCCAGCTCTTTGGAAGAACACGAAGCGGAAAAGGTGCGAGCCCATTTCCGCAGCGCTGCGGAAGCACAGTCTCCGGCCGGGAGGGCTGCGGCGCGCGCGCTTCGCGGTGAAGAGGAAATCAAGACCAAGATTGACCTGTCTCACATCTCCCGTCCGGGAGACGTACTCAAGGCAATCACCCAGAGAAAAGAAGCTGCGACAGCGCCTCCTGCGCGTCCGATTGTAGCGGCTCCTCCGGTTGAGAAAGCGCCGGTGGTTGCGCCGCCAAAGCCTGCGGCTCCTCCTCCCCCGAAAACCGTGTCACCGCTGCCACCTGCCGTGGCGGCGCCGCCTGCGCCAGTTATACCGTCCCGCCCGCCTGCGGCCCCAACGGTGGTTGCCCCGCCATCTCCGGTGCGTCCGGCGCCACCTCCGCCAGCCGTCGTAGCTCCGGCTCCCGCTGCTCCTGTCATGTCTGCCGCCGCGCCCCAGGCTCCGGTGACCGCTCGTCCGCCGGCGCCGCCTCCACCACCCGCCCCGCGCATGATCGTTCCGCAGACAGGGCCACGTCCCGTGTACAAGGCGCCGGTTCGTCCCGCGACTTCAGCTGCGCCATCAGGAGCGCCGGCGGCGGGCACAGCCCGCCCCGCGCCCGGGCGGCCCGTGCCCGGCCAGCCGATTTTTCAGCGCCCGCGTCCCACTGGGACTCCAGGCATGCGTCCAGCGTTGCGGCCAGGTGAACGCCGGCCTATGCATCCCACGCGGCAAGCGCCCAGCGGGTCACGTCCCATCGGCGTCGGACCGGGGTTACCCCCGCCCGGCCCGGCTCGCCCCGGTAGCCGCCCTGGTGCGCCGACCCGCCGTCCGGGCCAGCGTTACGTTCCCCGCGGTGTAAAAGAAGGACCGATGAAGGGCTACGTTCCACCGCCGCGCATGGTGGTGTCGAACGAGCCGATGCCGATCACGCGGAACATCACCATCACGGAAGGCATCAGCGTAAAGGATCTGGCTGAGAAGCTGGATATTCGGGCGAAAGATCTCATCTCGCGCCTGCTGGCTCGCGGCGTTTTTGCCACCATCAACCAAACCCTCGACGCGGAGCTGGCTTCGGAGATGGCCCGCTTCTTTGGCGCCGAAACCGATGTCATCACTTTTGAGCAGCAAGCCTCGAAAGACATGGATGCCGCCGCCGCTGCGGCTGGCGAGGAAGCGACGACCGGCGCCATGCCGCGCCCGCCCGTGGTCACCATCATGGGCCACGTCGATCACGGCAAAACCACGCTGCTCGACGCGATCCGCCTGACAAATGTTGCTGAAGGCGAGGCTGGCGGCATCACGCAGCACATCGGTGCTTACAAAGTTCGAATTACCGACAACGAATCGCCGGCTTACGGGCGCGAGATTGTCTTCCTCGATACGCCCGGGCACGAAGCCTTTACCCGCATGCGTTCACGGGGTGCCAAGGCGACTGACATCGTCGTGCTTGTGGTTGCCGCCGACGACGGAGTCATGCCGCAAACCCTCGAAGCCATCGATCACGCCCACGCCGCCGAGGTCCCCATCATTGTTGCTGTCAACAAGATCGACAAGCCGGAGGCCCTGCCCGATCGCGTGAAAAAGCAGCTGGCCGATCGCGGCCTGGTGCCGGAAGACTGGGGCGGCAAGACAGTTTTCGTGGATGTCTCGGCCAAGAAAAAAACCAACCTCAACCTGCTGCTGGAAATGATCTGCCTGGTCGCGGACCTGGCTGAGCTAAAGGCCGCGCCCGACCGCGCCGCCGCCGGCGTTGTCCTCGAAGCGAAACTCGACCGTGGCCGCGGACCGGTCGCTACGGTTCTGGTGCAGAACGGCACGCTCAACGCTGGCGACAACTTTGTCGTAGGCAACGTCTACGGCAAGGTGCGCGCCATGTTCGACGACCGCGGCGGCGCGCTACAATCCGCTCCGCCTTCCACGCCGGTAGAAATTCTCGGCATGGAAGGTTTGCCGCAGGCCGGCGATCAATTTGTGGTCGTGGCGGATCGCGACAAGGCACGCGGCATCTCCGAATATCGCGAACAGAAGGCGCGCGAAGCGGCTTTGGCCAAGAGTTCCCGCGTGTCGCTCGAAGGCCTCGCCGAGCAGATCAAGACCGCCGGCACGAAGGAACTCAACATCATTCTCAAGGGTGACGTGCAGGGGTCGGTGGAGGTGCTCAGCGACCTGCTGGCGAAACTCTCAAACGAGAAAGTTCGCCTGAAAGTGCTGCGATCCGGAGTGGGCGCGATCACCGAAACCGACGTGCTGCTGGCTTCGGCTTCGAATGCCATCATCATCGGTTTCAATGTCCGTCCCGAGCGCAAGGCGCAGGAATTGGCCGAACAGGAAGAGGTCGATATCCGCCTGCACTCGATTATTTACGAACTGCAGGACGAGATCAAGCGCGCCATGAGCGGCCTGCTCGAGCCAACGATCAAAGAGACCTACCAGGGCCGGGCGGAAGTGCTGGAAACTTTCCGCATCCCGAAGGTCGGCACCGTTGCCGGCTGCCGCGTGAGCGATGGACTGATCAAACGCGATTCCGAGGTCCGGCTGTTGCGCGACAACGTGGTCATCTTCAAAGGCAAGATTGGCTCGCTGCGCCGCTTCAAGGACGATGCCAAAGAAGTCCACAACGGCATGGAGTGCGGCATCTCGATCGCGAACTACGGCGACATCAAGATTGGCGACGTGATCGAAGCGTTCGTGACCGAAAGAATCGCTGCGGAAGTAATTGCATAGGAGCATCGTCGGTCTTTGGTCGGTTGGCCCAACCCCCGGAGCGCTGAGCTTTCGCGAACGACCAACGACGAACGACCAGCGACGTGATTGCCTTTCTCACCGTCGAACTCCGCATCGAAGCCGCGCACTCGCTCAAAGACAAACGCCAGGTCGTGCGCAGCCTTAAAGACCGCCTGCGCGCCGGCTTCAATGTTTCCGTCGCTGAAATCGATCCCAGCAACCTGTGGAATCAGGCGACCATCGGCGTGGTCAGCATCTCCGATTCGCGCGACTATCTCGACGGATTGATGAAAAAAGTGGAGAGTGCTGCCACGCGCATTGCCAATAACCACGGGGCAGAGGTGGCCGATGCGTTTGTGGAGTATTTGTAAGCTCTTGCCCTCTCCATCCCTCTTGTCATCCTGAGCGAAACGAAGGACCTATGCATGGCTGCTCCAAGATTAACTGCGAGTCTTTGATTAGACACCATCGTTACCCTCACTGGCGCCGCCTGCAACTGCAGAGATCCTTCGGCGGCCAAAAAGTGCCCGCCCCAGATGACAATTTGCTTGCCAACCGCAAGCACCGCAAATCCCTCCACCCTCGCATCCGAGACCATAGCTATTCCAGGCCTGCACCTGACGCCCTTTTTCTGATATTCTCAAGCGTTTTACTCCGAGGCGAGGCGTGGAGAAGCGTGGCGTCAAGTATCATCGCGGCCGGCTGAGCGAGGAGCTGCGCAAGGAGATCGAGACGCTGGTGGAGGGCGAGCTGGCTGATCCGCGAATCGGCCTGGTTGCCGTTAGCGGCGTCGAGCTCGCCGCGGATGGCCGCTCAGCGCACGTCCTGGTCGAGGTTGACGGCACCGACGAAGAAGCTGAGCGGTCTCTGGAAGGTCTCGACGCCGCCAAGCCCTACATCCGCCACGAACTGGTCGAGCGCCTGCAACTGAGGCGCGCGCCGGAGCTATTTTTTCGCTTGTCGAATCCGCGGCATCAGCGACGAGTGGAGGAGTTGCTGTCCCGCACCAGGAAGCGCGGCTCCTCGGCCCGCTCCGAATCAGGCGTAGCGAAGGATACGAAGGCAGAGTAGCCATGTTGCGCGAAGTACTCCAGCAAATCGAGCGGCGCGGGCGGTTCCTGTTGACCTCGCACGCCCGCCCCGACGGCGATGCGATTGGTTCGGCGCTGGCTTGTTGCCAATTGCTGCGGGCCATGGGCAAGCATGCCGACGTAATTCTGCACGATGGCGTTCCGCGGATCTATCGCTCGTTGCCGTTCGCCGATCAGGTTGTCCAGACAAATACCGTTGAAGGGAATTACGATGCTGCAATTATTCTCGAGTGCGACAGCATTCATCGCACGCGGCTGGCCGGGCTCGAAGATCGTTTTCTCATCAGCATCGATCATCACGTGAGCGGGCGGCCCTTCGCGCATGTGAACTGGATCGACCCGCATGCGGTGGCCACGGCGGAAATGGTTTTCCGTCTGGCTCGAGAGGCAGGAGCGAAGTTCTCTCCTGAAATCGCCACGTGTCTCTACACCGCGCTGATGACCGACACTGGCTCATTCATGTTCCAGGGAACCAACGAAAACACGTTCGCCCTGGCCCGCGAACTTGTTCTCGGGGGGGCTGATCCGGCCCACTGTGCGCGCGCCATCTATTTTGCTCATTCCGTCGCCAAGATGCGGCTGCTCGGCGAGGCTTTGCGCAACCTCAACACCGAAGATCATATCGGCTGGACCTGGGTGATGCAAAAGCAGATGGAGCGCTTCGGCGCGCGAGAAGAAGATTGCGAAGGCCTCGTGAACTATGTGCTTTCGATCGGTGAAGTCGAGGTCGCAGCTTTTTTCCGCGAGCTTCCCGAGGGACGCTTCCGTGTCAGCCTGCGTAGCAAGGGCAAGATCGATGTTGCGCGAGTCGCCGAACGCTTTGGCGGCGGCGGACACGAATGCGCCAGCGGCTGTTCGATCGAAGGGCCACTGGGAGACGCGGTGCGGGAGATTCTGGAACAGCTTCGCCGGGGACCATCGGTACAATGAAGCGGATCTTTAAGGATGGGCGGGTTCGCATAAACTCAAGTACGCGATGTGGCAGATCGTTCGCCTGAAAAGGCAGCTCCGCTCCGAATGACGCCCTTCACAAAATGGCAAATCGGAAATCGTCAATCGTAAACTCCATCCCCGCTTCCCCACAATCCGCGCGACGCCGCACAGATGCAGTTTTGCTCGCGGGCTTTTGCGCCTTTCTCTTCCTTTACGGAATCGCACAGTTTGGTCTTATCGGAGCCGATGAACCGCGGTATGCACAGGTGGCGCGGGAAATGCTTGAGCGCCATTCTCTGGTCACGCCGACTCTCGGCGGACGGCCCTGGCTGGAGAAGCCGCCGCTCTACTACTGGCAAGCCATCGGGTTTTACTCCATTTTCGGCGTTCACGACTGGACGGCCCGGCTGCCCTCGGTGCTCGATGCCACGCTGCTTGTGCTGGCGGTGTATTTTTTTCTGCGCCGCTTCCGAAGAGGATTTGAGATCGATGGAGCGCTCATCGCCGCCTCCTGCGCCGGCATCATCGCCTATGCCCGCGCTGCCTCCACTGATATGCCGCTCACAGCGGCCTTCACCATTGGGATGCTGGGTTGGTGGGCATGGCGCGAAAGCGCGGAGCGAATCTATCTGGCGGTGTTTTATGGCTGCCTGGCACTGGGGGCTCTGGCGAAGGGACCGGTAGCTCCCTTTCTCGCGGTTCTGATTATTGCTCTCTACGCACTGATGGCGCGCCAGCGACAGCTCATTGTGCGGAGTCTCTGGGTCCCGGGAATCCTGTTTTTCTGTGTCCTCGCCTTGCCTTGGTATGTGACAGTGCAAGTGCGGAACCCATCGTTCTTTCGGCAATTTATCCTGCAACAGAATCTGGATCGTTTTTCGACAAACCTCTATCACCACAGCGAACCGTTCTGGTATTACCTGCCGGTCGTTGCTCTGGCGCTACTGCCCTGGACGGTTTTCGTCGTTGCGGCTTTCGTGGAGTCTGTTCGCTTGTGGTGGGAGGAGCGAAAGTCATCGGAACAGAATTCCTTCGACCTCGATCCTGATTCGGGATTTGGCCTGGGTTTTTTTGGAGTCTGCTGGCTGATTGTGCCGCTCCTGTTCTTTTCTGTCTCACAGTCAAAGCTGCCCGGATACATCCTTCCTGCTGTTCCGGCGGGGGCAATTCTCCTGCTGGAGTATTTGCGCCGGCACATCGTAAGCGAAAGTGAACCGGCCTCGAAGTGGCTGATCGCGTCGCACGCGCTCGCAGCTGCGGCAGCGGTGGTGCCTGCGTTGCTGATCGCTTACGTCATTCGTGAGCATCGCCTGCCCGGCGGCAGGCCCATGTATATCGCCCTCGCCATTGCTTTCGCGCTGTGCGCTGGAATCGCAGTTACGCTCAGCAGCCGGTCGGGCTTGCGCATGCTGCGTTTCGTCACCCTGATTCCAGCGGTGCTGACGGTCGCAGCGGTAGTGAAATTCGGCTCCAATGCATTAAACGAAGATCTTTCCGCCCGCCCATTAGCTCACGAGATCGATGCCCTGCAAGCTCATTCGCTGCCGCTTGCCGTCTATCATGTTCCCCGGGAACTGGAGTACGGACTGACTTTCTATCGCGACCAATTAACTTTGAACTATGCGTGGGGACCGCCACCGCGAAAGGAGCATCTGCTGGTGGCGCCCGAGAACTCGCAGGCGAATTTGACGGAACTCTTGCCCGGGCGGCGCGTATCTTTCCTTGGCCACTATGAGCCGCAGCACGTTGATTATTTCTGGATCGCGGCCGCGCCGCCTAAGCACTAGCCCAGGCGAAACGTTCAGCAGTCTTGGTTTCTGAAAGGTACTCGCTTCTTCTATTGCTGCCCCGTGTTCCCTGGGTTTGCCTGACATTCCCCAACCCACTAAACTCAAAGTTTTGCCGTCCCGGTTTGGCGTCGGCCTGTCAGGAGCCTCGTGGAGATTCTCGACCTCAGGCACTTCACTTCCGTAGACCTGCGTTCACTGCTCGACAATGAAACGCAGGTGTGGTCGCGGCTGCTTTCCTGGGACTACAGCGGTTCAGCCGAGATGATTCTGCGTTACGTCGACGCCAAGATTCTTCCCGGCTATGCTGCCATCGACCGTGGTCGGATCTTTGGTTATTCGTTCTTTGTGTATGAAGGCAGCAAGGGGGTGATCGGGGATCTGTTCGTGGTCAATGGCAGCCGGCTGCCGGACACGCACGAGGTGGAACTCAAACTGCTCAGGCACGTGATCGAGACTCTGCAGCAGTCTCCTGGAATTCATCGCGTGGAGGCGCAACTGCTGGCCCATGAAGCGGGGAGCGTGGCCCGGCCATTCCTGGATCAGGGGTTTCAGAGGCATACCCGGCTGTTCATGGTTTTGTCCCTAACCTCGCCGCAGGTCAAAATGGCGATCGCGAATCCTGCAATCGAAATTCGCCGCTGGACGGAAAACGACTACCAGACAGCGGCTGCGATCATCACCGCTGCCTATCGTGGCCATGTCGACGCCCAGATCAACGATCAGTACCACACCCTAAGCGGATCACTCCGGTTCCTCAACAATATCGTTCGCTTCCCCGGCTGCGGCCTGTTCGATATTGAGTCATCGTTTGTTGCTGTCGATCGCAAAGTGAAAAACGTCATCGGGCTGATCCTCTGCTCGCGGGTTCGTGGCGACGTCGGGCATGTCACTCAGGTATGCGTGCTGCCCGAATATCGTTCACAGGGAATCGGCGAGCAGTTGCTGGCCGCCACCGTGATCAACCTGCGTAAGCGCGGCTTCTCCCTGCTCTCGCTGACGGTTACCGAGGCCAATGAGCGAGCGGTTGCTCTGTATCGGCGGCTGGCTTTCGATGCCAAGCGGGTGTTCGATGCGTTTGTGTGGGAAGGATAGCTGCTAGCTATAGAGTCGGCCTGCGGGGCAATGCTCAAGGAAGATGAATGTAGACGAACGAGCCAGACGCTCCTCAGGGCCGCGCCTATCGTCTCAGCAACCACATGGCCCAACCAGCCACAATCAACCCGCCAAGAAACAAGACGAAACAGTAGAGGCCGTATCGAATCATATCGCGCGTAGTGTCGCGGTGCGTGATGCCGAATACGATCGACGCGAAAGTGGCAAACACAAGTGCCGCGCTGAAGTGCGTGAGTTGAACGGTCACAGTCTTTCCATTCTGTGGAGGGGCTTCCCATCTGCATGACGCTTGCGTATCGACCCCGGCGTCATTGTTTTTTCCCGATGGCGATGTGATAGGCGTCGGCCACAGCAATGAAGTTGAGCAGCCCCGCGACGATCATGAACTTCGTCCCGTAATCG
>Ga0335078_10014375_pt1 | contig 11741 bp, 9 predicted proteins | sample Lox_Sample_32_FD_206711 | JGI IMG/M metagenome (GOLD analysis project Ga0335078, IMG submission 206711) | Soil microbial communities from Loxahatchee National Wildlife Refuge, Florida, United States - Lox_Sample_3.2 | ecosystem: Environmental > Terrestrial > Soil > Wetlands | place: USA: Florida...
GTCTGCGCCATGGCCGGGACCAGCGTCACCGCGGTCGCCCCGCTGCCGATCACCACGACCTGCTTGCCCGCGTAGTCCAGGTCCTCCGGCCAGTGCTGCGGGTGCACGAGGTGGCCGCGGTAGTCCGCGATGCCGGGAAATGACGGCAGGTAGCCCTGGTCGTAGCGGTAGTAGCCGCTGCACATCAGCAGGAAGCCGCAGGTCAGCGCCGTCGTCTCGCCGCCGGGCCGTTCGGTCTCCACGGTCCAGCGCGCCTGCTCGCTCGACCAGGAGGCCCGGGTCACCCGGTACCCGAAGCGGATGTGCCGCTCGATCCCGGCCTCGGCCGCGGTGGCGCGGACGTAGCCGAGGATCGCCGGGCCGTCCGCGATCGCCTTGGCCTCGGTCCACGGCCGGAACCGGTAGCCGAGCGTGTACATGTCCGAGTCCGACCGCACGCCCGGGTAGCGGAACAGGTCCCAGGTGCCGCCGATGGCGTCGCGGGCCTCGAGGATGTCGTAGGTCTTGCCCGGGAACGCGGCCTGCAGGTGATGGGCGGCGCCGATCCCGGACAGCCCCGCCCCCACGATGAGAACGTCGACATGCTCGGTCATCGGGCACCAGCCTGCCGGGCCCGGAGCCGGTTCTCCAGTACTGCCATTACGTCGTAGTAGTGGGTGGGGGCGACGCGGGCCAGGGCGTCGAAGACGTAGGCGTCGGGGCCGACCAGGATGCGGGCCTTGCCCCGGTCGACGCCGCGGCAGATGATCTCGGCCGCCTTGTCCGGCGTGGTCATGGTGATCGCCTCGAACTCGGCCGCCATCTGCTCGCGGGTGCGGCCGCGGCCTTCGGGGTCCTTCCGGATGCGCGCGTTGCGGGCGATGTTGGTCTTGATGCCGCCCGGGTGGACGGTCACCGCGCGGGCGCCGGTGCCGCGCAGTTCCTGCCGCAGCGCGTCGGTGAAGCCGCGCACGGCGAACTTCGACGCGCAGTAGGCGCTCTGATAGGGCATGCCCACCAGGCCGAACACGCTCGAGGTGTTCACGATGACCCCGTCGTCCTGCTCGACCAGGATGGGCAGGAAGGCACGCGTGCCGTTGACCACCCCGTCGAAGTTGATCTGCCGCAGCCACTCGTCATCGCCGGGGTCGGCGTCGAGCACCGGCGAGGCGACCGCCACCCCGGCGTTATTGAACACCGCGGCCAGCGGAGCGGTGAGCCACTCGCGCACCTCCGCCGCGAAACGGTGCTGGTCCGCGGCGTCCCGCACGTCGAGCACCCGGACCAGGACCGGCCCCGGCAGGGACCTCGCGGTGTCCTTCAGGCCGGCCTCGTCGATGTCGGCGATGGCCACCGGCGAGCCCGAACGCGACAGCCGCCGGGCGAGGCTCCGCCCGATGCCCGAGGCCGCGCCGGTGATCATCGCCGGCCGGCCCGCGATGGACCTAAGCTTCCTGGCCATGGACACTCCTTACCGAGGCGGGGCGGATGAGGTCGGCGGGGGCGGGCCGGGCCCGGCGGCGCACCATGGCCCGGCCGCCCTTGGCGGGACACCAGGCGATGCCCCGCGAGTGCCAGCGCTCGCCGTGCTCACTCGTCGGCTCCAGCGTGAAGTCGCGGAGCAGCGTGCGCAATACCACGTTCATCTCCATGTGGGCGAAGGCGGCGCCGATGCATCGCCGGACGCCGCCGCCGAACGGGATCCACTGGTGCGTGTCCGGCCTGCTGCCCGCGAAGCGGTCCGGGTGGAACCGGCCCGGGTCAGGGAACAGCGCCGCGTCGGTATGGATCAGGTAGATGCTCACCAGCACGACCTGCCCCTTCGGCAGCGTCCACCGGCCCAGCTGCATGCTAGGCGCGCGTACCTGACGGGCCGTCATGTCGATGACCGGGCGCACCCGCTGGACCTCGAGGATCGTCGCCTCGCGCAGCTGCGACCCGCCGGCATCGGCCTCATCGGCGAGTCGGCGCAGCACGACCGGGTGTCGGCGCAACCGCTCGATGGCCCACGCCAGCGTGGTCGCCGTGGTCTCGTGCCCGGCGGTCAGCAGGGTGAGCAGCTGATCCGCGATCTCGTCGCGGCTCATCCCTGCACCATCGTCGTACCTGCTCTGCAGCATCAGCGCGAGAACGTCGCCGCGCTCGCCGAGCTCGGGCCGGGCCGCCGCGATCAGCCGGTCGACGATCGCGTCGTACTCGCGCCGGTAGGCGTACGCGCGGCCCCACGGGCTCCATCGGCCGAAGTCGGCTCGCGGGATCGGCAGGCTGGCGAGCCGCGAGCCAAGCTTCACATACGCCGGGAGCAGGTCCCGCAGTTCGGCCAGTTCGGCGCCGTCCGCGCCGAACACCGCCCGCAGGATCGCGTTGAGCGTGATGCGCATCATCGAGTCCAGCGTCGCGAACTCGCGACCCTCAGGCCAGGTGGCCATCTCGCGGGCCGCCTCTTCCTCCACGATGGCCTCGTACCCGCGGAGTCGGCGGCCGTGGAACGGCGGCACCAGGAGCTTGCGCTGCCTGAGGTGCGCGTCACCTCTCAGCGCGAAGAAGGAGTTGGGGCCGAGCACCCGCCCCAGGTTGAAATCGAGGTTGTCGGCGATCTCCTGGCTGGTCGTGAACAGCTGCTTGACCTCGGCCGGGTCGCTGATGACGACGGCTTTCCCGATGACCGGGACGTTGACGGTGAACGCGGAGCCGTAGCGCTCGCGCAGCCGGCGCATCGTCCGCAGCGGGGCGGCGAGGGCCAGGACGCCCTGCACCAGGCGCGGGGCAGACGGGCCGCCCGGCCGTGTCACCGCGCTCATGGCCCCAGGGCTCATGACGCCAGGGCTGGTGGTACCGGGGTTAGCGGCACCGGGGTTAGCGGCACCAGGGCTCATAGCGCCAGGGCTCATAGCGCCAGGGCTCATAGCGCCAGAGCTGGTGGCCCCGGCGCTCGATGCCGCCGTGCTCATTCGCGCCCTCCGGTCAATGGCCCTTCCGATTTACGGTACGCGCGCGTACCGGATTGACGGTACGCCAGGGTACCGTAATGTGCAAGCCAGGAGGGACAGCGTGACGACGACCAGTACCGCGCACCACGGGGTGGTGAGCCCGGAGAACGCGGCCGCGACCGCCGAGTTCCGCCAGCGGCTGCTAGCGGGCATGGCCGCGGCCGTCCGGGAGTGCGGTTTCCGCGACTCGACGGTCGCCGACGTGGTGCGCCACGCCCGCACCTCGCGCCGCACGTTCTACGAGCACTTCCCCAGCAAGCAGGCCTGTTACATCGCCCTGCTGCGGGAGGCCAACGCGGCCATGGTGCGCCAGATCGCGGCCGCGGTCGACCCGCTCGCGCCCTGGGATGCTCAGGTGCGCCAGGCCATCGAGGCGTGGATCGCGGTGGCGCAGTCCGACCTGGCCCTCACGCTGAGCTGGATCCGGGACCTCCCCTCCCTCGGCTCCGACGCCCGCCACTTGCAGCGCGAGTGGCTGGAAGCCTTCATCGTGCTGATCCAGGACCTCACCGACACCCCGGAACTGCGGGCCGCCGGGGTCGCCCCACCGCCTCGCCAGCTCATGATCATGCTGCTCGGCGGCCTGCGCGAGCTGATCGCCACGACCGTCGAGGACGGCGGCGACATCGGCGGCATCACCGAGGTGGCCGTCCGGGCCACGCAGGCGATGCTCGGCCCGCGCGCGTGACGGAACCCGCCACGTGTCCAGCTCCGCGCCCGCGTGACACCATCCGCCACGTGTCGAGCCCGCCCGCGTGATACCACCTCTTCACGTGTCCAGCCCCGCACCCGCGTGACACCACCCCGCCACATCTCGGGCCCGCCCGCGTGACACCTGAAGTTACTTACTGGTAACGTATTGGCCAATCATGTCGCGGGGCGGAGCTGGCGTCCGGGCGGTGAATGAGAGTGCGAGAGCTTGCGGAGGTCTCCCGCGAGGAGACCGCACCGGTCGGCAGGCCGGCGTTTTCCGCCGAGACCGCGGCTGTGGTCCGGGCCAGGCTCGGCGGCGCCATCCCGGAGATGATCGAGGTCATCGGGCGCGGAGTCCCGGAATACGCGAGCCGGGACCGCCCGGACTATCAGCAGCGGCTCGCCGACGCGGTGACCGGCGCCGTGGCCCAGTTCATCGCGCACATCGCCCAGCCGGTCCCGGGGGCCCGCTCCACGCGGGCCATCACGGCGGAGTTCCGCGCCATCGGCGGCACGGCAGCCCGCGAGGGCCGTACCCTCGACGCGCTGCAGGACGCGCTGCGCCTGGGCGCGCGGGTGGCCTGGCGCTGGCTGTGCGAGGCCGACGCCGGGCTGGACCGGCAGGAGCTCAGCCGGGTCGGCGAGGCGATTTTCGCGTACCTGGACGAGCTGGCCGCGGCCTGCGCCCAGGGCTACGCGGAGGCCCGCGTGCAGGCGGCGGGGGAGCGGCAGCGCCGGTCACGGCGGCTGCTCGGCGTGATCTTGTCCGAGCCGCCGCCCGCCGCCGAGCTCGTGACCGGCTTGGCCCGCGCGGCCGGGTGGGTGCTGCCCGCCCAGGTGGCCGTGGCGGCCCTGGGCGAGTGGCGGCAGCAGGACGCGCTGCCGCTGCCGCCCGATGTACTCGCCGACTGGACGCGCCCGGATCCGTGCCTGCTGGTGCCGGATCCGGACGGGCCGGGGCGGCAGGCAGCCATCGGCCGGGTGCTGCGGGGCCGGCCCGCCGCCATCGGCCCCACGGTCCCGCTCGCCCGCGCCGCCCTGTCGCTGCGCTGGGCGCGGCATGCGCTGGCCCTGGCCCGGGCCGGGGTCATCGCGGTCGGCGGCGGCCCGGTGCGCTGCGACGAGCACCTGTCCACGCTGCTCATCCTGGCCGACGAGGACCTGGCCAGCGCGCTGCGCAGCAGCCGCCTCGCGCCGCTGGCCCGGCTTCGCCCCGGCCAGCGGGACCGGATCGCCGAGACACTGCTGGCCTGGCTGCAGCTCGGCGAGAATGCCGCCGAGGTGGCGCAGCGGATCCACGTCCACCCGCAGACGGTCAGGTACCGGCTGCGGCAGATCCAGGAGCTGTTCGGCGAGCAGCTACGCGATCCGGACCGGCGCTTCGAGCTGCAGCTGGCCCTGCGCGTCCGCCAGCTGACCGGAGACAGGGGGGCCGGGGCGGGAAACCCGCTTCGTTCGGCCCGGTAGGACGCCCGCGCTCTACTCACGCGTAACGGCTCCACACCACGCACACACGCCTTTCACCGGCGCTGCACCGGTGTGTCCTGTCCTGAGAGCCTGGCAGCCGGGCTGGGTCGGCCCGGCGGAAGGAGCCGGCCATGCCCCGTATCCGCAGGATCATCGCCGGCGTCAGTGGCAGCCCGGGTAACCTGCCCGCGCTACGCTACGCCGCTGAGATGGCGCGCGCCTGCGATGCCGCCTTCGTCCCCGTGCACGCCTGGCTCCCCTCCGGTCCCGAACTGGCGGTCTGCCCGTTCCCGGTCGACCATCTGGTCGAGGAATGGAAGGACGCCGCCTGGCAGCGGCTCTGGCACTCCCTGGAAATGGCGTTCGGCGGGTTCCCGCCGGACATCGTGACCGAGTCGCTGGCCCTCCGGGGAAACCCGGGCCCGGTCCTGGTCGGAATGGCCAGCCGGGCCGGTGACGCGCTGGTCATCGGGACGGGGCGCCGCGGTGCGGTCAGCCGCCTGCGCCGCGGCGCGGTCAGCAGATACTGCCTGGCCCATGCCAGCTGCCCGGTGACCGCTGTGCCGCCGTCGGAACTCGATCGTGCCGTCGCACGCGGGGTCCGCGGCTGGGCGCGGCGGCGCCAGGCTCCCGGCCCGGACGCCATCGTCTCCGGCACGCCTCGCCGCTAGCCGGGCCGCCAGGCTCCGCGACCTGATGATCTTTACCTGAGCCTGCCGCGCGGGCCCGGGCTCTTTCATGATCTCAGTGGCCAGTTTTGGCCGCATAGGACTCGCCGGAGAACAAAGCACCGGTTTGAACTTCTAGAATCCCTCGCCATCGCCTGGATTCGAAAGTATGACCACTACTTTGTTTGTCGACAGCTCCATACGGGCCATTTCTGGCCATGGTTCCCGGCGCCGGATGGCCAGGTGCTGACCCGGAGATGGCCAGGTGGCTGACGGAGCCTGCCACCTGGCCGCCGGGGCCGGCCACCCTCGGATCAGCCTGGCGGAGGCCGGCCGAGGGTGACCGGGGCCGTAGCGGACCGGTCCGCGTTCCTTCTGCGGCGCCGCCACGGCAACCCCATGAGACCGGACTCCGGTGCAGGCGGCTTGGCGCCCGTGTGGTGACCGTATGAAGAAGCGCAGCACCGGTTCCGCGAGGACGCCGCCCGGACGAGGTGCCGGGACCGGCAGGATGGTGGCGGATAGCGTCGCGAGAAAGGAGGCGGCCATGGCGCCGCGGGTGAACAGTGAGCTGCTGCTGGTCGGGAGCCTGCCGGCCGACTCGGCCGAAATGGCGCTGCGCCTGGCGGCCGGGTTCTTCGGTGACCTGGTGTTCGCGCTGCCGGACGGCGAGACGGGGCCCCGGAGGGCGTGGGTCGGCTACGAGCGGGAGCGGCTGGTCCGGCCCAACCCGGACGTCGTGGTCGTGCAGGAGACGGAGTCTCCGACCGGGATCCCGCGCCACGCGTACGAGACCCCGGTGTTCGGCGTCCGGCCCGGTGTCACCGAACTGCACTGGGATTCCTGGCCGCGCATCGACGACGCGATCGCCGGCTACCGGGCGTTCAGCGCGCTGTGCGCCGACGGGGTGATTCCCGCTGGCCTGCGGTTCCAGGTCGGGCTCCCGTTCCCGTCCAGCGCGCTGAACGGGTTCAAGGCCGACTTCGCCGCCGACTACCCGGTCGCGGAGCGGGCGTTCGAGGACCTGGTGGCCCGTGAGCTGGCGCGGCTGACCGCGGCCATCCCGCCCGCGGACCTGGCCATCCAGTGGGACCTGGCCTACGAGACGCAGGACCTGGAGGGCGTGCTCGCGTGGACCTCGGAAGGCGCGTGGCAGCGGTTCGCCGGGCCGGTCACCCGGCTGACCCGGCTGATCCCGGAGGACGTCCTGGTCGGCTACCACCTGTGCTACGGGACGTTCCCGGAGTGGCCTATGTACGAGGCGCGCGACATGGGGCTGCTGGTGCGGATGGCGAACTTCGCGGTCGCGAACTCCGGCCGCACGGTGGACTGGCTGCACCTGGCCGGGCCGCGGTACCTGCGCAGCGAGGACCGGAGCTTCTTCCGCCCGCTGGTCGACCTGGAACCCGGCGAGGCCCGCGTCTTCCTCGGCATCGTGCTGCCGATCGACGGGGTCCCGGGGCTGCGCCGCAGGCACGCCACGGCCTCCCGCTACCTTGCCGGCTTCGGCGTGGCGATGTACTGCGGGTTCGGCCGCCAGCCCGGCGCCGACGGCACCGAGACCATGCGCGAGCACGCCCGCGTGGTCCGCGCCGTCCGCGGAGCGTAGCCCGGGTCATCGTGACCGTCTGACGCATGATCGTGGGTTAAAAACCCTGCTATAGGGGTATTTTTGACCCACAATCCTGAGAAACGCGAAACAGTTACACAGAAATTCGAAAAACTAACTGTTCTTCTTTCGCTGCCGTGGGGCTAGCGCTGCTCGTGATGCTGAGGAGACTGCTGCTACTTGGTCGGCGCTCCAGCGCTGAAACCGGTGCCGCGGCAGGTGCCGGCTCCGTTCGGCCTCATTGATCTTCCTGGTCTCCGGCGGCAGTGGCCCGCGGTGATCAGCCTGGCACCCTCCTGCGCCAGGTGGCCGTCCGCGTCTGGATCCCAATCCCGCGCCCCCGACTCGCCCTGGGCTGGGCTGGGCTGGGCTTCGCCAGCTCTAGTATTGACACCGCTTACATAGCTATTTAGGGTTACCAGCGAAACTCATATGTAAGCGGTTTCAAAACAGGCTGGATGGCCTTCCATGACGACGGTTTACGATGTCGCGCGGGTGGCGGGAGTTTCTACGGCCACGGTCTCCCGTGTCATGCGCGAGTCCAGCCTGGTCCAGCCGGAAACCCGGCAGCGCGTGCAGGCGGTGATCGAGGCCCTCGGCTTCGTGCCGGACGCCACGGCCCAGGGCCTCAGCCGGCGCCGCAAGGACATCATCGGCTTCGTGGGCCTGGAGCGCGGCGCCGCCGAGATCGACATCGAGCGCGAGAGCCTGCTGTTCGTGGACCAGATCGTGCACGCGGCCGAGGCGGTGCTACGGGACACCGAATACTCACTGCTGCTGACGTTCGGTTCCAGCGGCCAGCCGTTCGAGCGGCGGGTCCGGGCCCTGTCCGGCAAGGTCGACGGGCTCCTCGTCGCGGAAGAGGTCATGGCCGCCGCGGACCTGCGCCGCCTGGCCGGGCGGATCCCGGTCACGGTCATCGCCGGACGGCGCGATGAGACCGAACTCGACGTGGTGCTCGCGGACAACGTGGCCGGCATCACCGAGCTGGTCGCGCACCTGGCCGGGCGGCACCGGTACCGGCGGCTGTGCTTCGTCACCGGGCCGCCGGACGCGCCGGACGCCCGGGAACGGCAGGCCGCCTTCGAGAGCGCGGTGCTGGCCAGCCGGGGCTGCGTCATCGACCAGGTCCTGCACGGCGACTTCTCCGAGGCCAGCGGGACCGAGGCGGCCCGCGCCCTGCTCGCCCGCGGGCCGCTGCCGCAGGCCGTGGTGTGCGCCAACGACCAGATGGCCATCGGCGTGCTGCGGGAATTCCAGCGCGAGGGGGTCGCGGTCCCGGCGGACGTGGCGCTGACCGGGTTCGACGACGTGTACCCCAGCCGGCTGGTGGACCCGCCGCTGACGACGGTGAGCCAGCCGCTTCGCGAACTCGGCGTCCGCGCGACGCAGCGGCTGCTGGCCAGGATCGAGGACCGGTCGCTGGCCCCCCAGACCAGCGTGCTGCCGACCCGGGTCGTGATCCGGGCCAGCTGCGGATGCCCGGCTAACAGGCAGAGCTAGCTAGAGGGAGGGATATCACCACAAGCGGGAGCGGGGACACACCGGTAAACCCGAAAGGAGAAAAGCCGTGCGCAGACAATCAGGCTGGCTGAAGGGGCCGGGGACAGGGGGCGCGGCTCATAAGGGGAGGGTTACGCGGCGGGCCGCGGTGGTGCTGATCGCCGCGCTCGCCCCAGTGGCCGCGCTGCTGGCGACGGCGGGGAGCGCGTCCGCTACCACTGTCCCGCCGCCGCCTTCGGGCTGGACGACGGCGTACAGCGACGCCTTCTCCTCTTCGGCGGGATCCGGCGTGGACTCCAGCTGGACCTACGACCAGGGCACCCAGTACAACGGCACCGGCTGTGCCGCCAACTGGGGCACCGGGGAGGTCGAGCGCAACACGAACTCGACGTCGAACGTCTCCGAGGACGGGAGCGGCCACCTCAACATCACCCCGGTGAGCTCCGGCGGGTCCTGGACCTCGGGCCGGATCGAGACCGTGGCCAGCAACTTCGCCGCCCCCGCCGGGGGCGAGATGGAGGTCAGCGCCTCGATCAAGCAGCCCAACCCGGGCAGCGGGCTCGGTTACTGGCCCGCCTTCTGGATGCTCGGCGCGGGCTTCCGGTCCAGCGGCGCGGGCACCTCGGGCACCATGACCTGCTCCAACTGGCCGTCGGTCGGCGAGATCGACATCATGGAGGACGTCAACGCGCTGTCCGAGGTGGCGGGCACGCTGCACTGCGGCACCGATCCCGGCGGCCCGTGCAACGAGACGACCGGGCAGAGCAGCGGGCTGGTGGCGTGTTCGGGCTGCCAGACGGGTTACAACACTTATTCGGTCATCGTGAACCGGACCAACACCAGCAACGAGTCGATCACCTGGTACCTCAACGGCAACGCCTACCACACCGTCACCGAGAGCCAGATCGGCACATCGGCCTGGCAGGCCGCCGTGGACCACGGGTTCTTCCTCATCCTCGACGCGGCCATCGGCGGCGGCTTCCCGAACGGCGTCTGCAACTGCACCACGCCGGCCAGCTCGACCAGTTCGGGCGCGGCCATGAGCGTCGGTTACGTGGCCGTCTACACGACCTCGGGCAGCGGCGGCGGTGGCGGCGGCGGAGGAGGAGGCGGCGGCAAGTCGTGCACCACCACCGCGACGTCCGACATCTCCGCCGACTGCTACTCCGCCAGCCAGGGCACGATCGACGTCACGTCCACCACGGACGCCGACCCCAGCGGCGTGGACTCCAACCAGGCCGCCCAGCTGGCCAACGGCGACCACCTGGAGTACAGCGGTATCAATTTCGGATCAGGCTCGAGCCAGTTCGACGCCCGGGTGGCCTCCGGGGCCGCCGGGGGAGTGAGCGGCCTGGTGAAGGTGGTGCTCGACAACCCGGCCAACGCCCCGGTGGGCAGCTTCGCGGTGGCCAATACCGGCGGCTGGTCGACCTGGAAGACGATCCCGGCGAACATCTCGACCGTGACCGGCACCCATAACGTCTACCTGGAGTTCTCCTCCGGCGCAGGCGGGAATCCGCCCTTCGTCAGCCTGCATTACTTCAATTTCCCTGCCCACTAGGCCCCTTGAGCCCGGCGGCGGGCATCCGGTTACCGGGTGCCCGCCGCCGGGCGCGTGTTCCCGGCGTCTCGCGGGCGCGTGTTCCGGACTTCTCGTTCGCCGGCCCGGCCGCTCGCGAGCCCGGTTGCCATACGGTGGTTGACCACACGAGAGGATGACCTATGGCAGAACTGCGATTCGGCGTGGTCAGCGAGTCGGTACCGGAAGGGCGGGCATGGCTCGACCATGCGCGCCAGATCGAGGACGCCGGGATCGACGTGCTGCTGATCCGGGATCACTTCTCGGCGGGCGCGTTCGGTCAGCAGCTGGCACCGTTCACCGCCCTGGCCTCCGCGGCCGCGGTGACCACCCGCCTCCGGGTGGGCACGATCGTGCTGTCCAATGACTTCCGGCATCCGGCAATCGTGGCCCACGAGGCCGCCAGCCTGCACCTGGTGTCCGGTGGACGGTTCGAGCTCGGCCTGGGAGCAGGCTGGTACCAGCCCGAGTACGACGCCGCCGGGATCGGCTTCGACCCGGCGGGCCAGCGCATCGCCCGGCTGGAGGAGTCGCTGAGCATCATCAAGGACCTGCTGTCCGGCACCCCGGTGCACCACTCAGGCACCTGGTACCGGGTGGCGGGGCTGGATCTCGACGTGCTCCCCGGACGGCGGAGTTCCCCGCGGCTGCTGATCGGTGCCGGCGGGCCGCGCATGCTGCGTCTCGCTGCCCGTTACGCGGACGTGGTGGGGCTGCTTCCCGCGCCGATCAGGAACCCCGACGATGGCGACAACCCCGCCGACCGGCTGCCGGCGGCGTTCGATGCCAAGCTCGCCGTGCTCCGCGAGGCGGCCGGCGACCGGTTCCCGAGCCTGGAACTCAGCGCCTTCGCCACGTTCGTCGTCACGGACAAGCGACGCGCCAGCACGGAAGAACTGCTCAGGCAGCGCGGCTGGACGGGCATCGGCGCCGAGACGGTATGGGAGATGCCGACGATCTTCATCGGCAGTCCGGCTCAGATCCGGGACGACCTGAGCGCGCGCCGTGAGCGATTCGGCCTGTCCTACCTGGTTGCCGGTGAGAGCGCGCTGCCTGCCCTGACTGAGATCGTCAGCGCGCTGTAGCCCGGTGCGGGCCGCGGTAACCCTTGGCTCACTGGGCGCGGACGGCCGGCGTCAGCACATCGCCGACCGCCTCCACCAGCAGCGTCATCTCGTAGGAAATCACGGCCGTGTCGCACTCTGGAGCGGCCAGGACGGCCAGGCTCGACCCGTCGCTGATCGCCATGACGA
>Ga0335078_10014378_pt1 | contig 11740 bp, 8 predicted proteins | sample Lox_Sample_32_FD_206711 | JGI IMG/M metagenome (GOLD analysis project Ga0335078, IMG submission 206711) | Soil microbial communities from Loxahatchee National Wildlife Refuge, Florida, United States - Lox_Sample_3.2 | ecosystem: Environmental > Terrestrial > Soil > Wetlands | place: USA: Florida...
GCCTTCTTCTCCAATGTGCAACCACGCATTAATTTCTTTAGGAAGTTCGGGAAATCGCATCCGCGGTCCCGGCGCAGTTTCCTGCATCGCGAATACGTTTTTCGTGACCGCAAACACGGCGACGCCTGCGCCCAGGAACTTGAAGAAGTCGCGCCGCGGCAGTGCAAATTCGCGAAGCGATCCTGCGCGGAATTCGTAGCGCTCCGGTTCGATTGCAACATCGTTCATTTTGGTGCTCATGAGCGGCGCTCCCGGCTGACTGAGACAGCTCTCCGCACCGCGGCGACAATTCTTGGGTGCGTCCCGCATCGGCAAATGTTGCCTTGAAGGAATTGAACGATCTCGGCCTCGGCGGGATTCGGTTTCTGCCGCAGCAGAGCCACGCTGCTCATGATCATTCCCGAAGTGCAATAAGCGCACTGAAACGCTTCTTCATCGAGGAATGCCTGCTGCACCGGATGAAGCTCTCCGTTTTTCTCGAGACCTTCGATCGTCGTGATCGCCTTACCCACAGCCGCGCTCACGGGATATTGGCAGGAACGCCGCGGCTGGCCGTCAATTAGGACCGTGCAGGCGCCGCACTGCCCTTCGCCACATCCGTACTTTGCGCCGGTCAATCCAAGGTCATCGCGAAGAACGAACAGAAGCGGCGCTTGAGAATACGTCTCAACGGAAAAAGTTTTTCCGTTGACTTTCAGTTCGATCGGCTTCGCCATAGTGCCTCCCCACGCAACTGCGCCGCAGTTCGGCGCTAGTTTATCAGTCCGTGTGCGGACGGGTCAGACTTTGTGAAAAGAATCCGGGAGCGAAGAAGGAACGGGTGAGACAGGAAAGTCCTGTGTGGGCTTTTTTGTGCTTCCGGATCACGACTGTAAAGATTCACCCTGTGGCACACGGAATCCTGTCTCACGGATTCTTGGCGCCAACACTTCTTTCGAGCTAACATCGGTACATCGCGTGGGGCCCGTAGCTCAGCGGTTAGAGCAGCGGACTCATAATCCGTTGGTCCCAGGTTCAAATCCTGGCGGGCCCACCAGCATTCTGTTTCACCCGTTTTCCACAGACCAGATGTGGCTTCCCGGTTTGCTTCTGCCAACATTCCATAACCTGCACGCACTGGCTTTGGCGCTCGGTGACCGCCCCCACGAGAATGTGTGACGCCGGTCACATCCCGCCACGGGTTTTCAGGCAATCTAACAGGGTAAAGAAATCAGGTTCACTCCGATGGCCGCACAGATCGGTTTGGATGTCGGGAGCACTAGCGTTAAGCTCGCCGCCATCCTCGACAATGACCTTGCCGGATGCTTCCCCGTGCCATCGCATGCCTCGCTCACGTTCCGGGTTACGGGCACGTTGAAGGGGCCCTTTGGATCGGGGGATGCAACGGTGATGGTGTCCGACTATCGCCGGGCCCACGGCACTCCCTTCCAGACTGCGCTCGACCTGCTCCACGAATTCAGGGCTGTTCTTCCCGAATCGTGCCCCTCTGTAATCTGCGTCACCGGTTCTGGGGCTTCACGCGTGGCGGAAGCCCTGGGGGTAGCTTCGGAGAACGAATTTAAAGCAATCGCACGTGGAATCGCGCTTCTGTGCCCGGAGATCTCCACTGTCTTCGAAATGGGCGGTGAAAACTCGAAGTACCTTTTCCTCGACAATGCCGGTTGCCGCCAGGGCAACGAAGCCCCGGTTTCCACTGGAATTGTGGATTACTCCATGAGCAGCCAATGTGCTGCCGGCACGGGATCATTTCTTGACCAGCAGGCGTCTCGTCTGCAGTACCGGGTGGAGGATATCGGCCCCGTTGTCGCGCAAACTAGTTCCTCTGCGCGCATTGCCGGCCGCTGTTCCGTTTTTGCTAAATCCGACATGATTCACGCGCAACAGAAGGGCTACAACACGGCTGAAGTGCTCAAAGGGCTGTGTGAAGCTGTCGCTCGCAATTTCAAAAGCAATATTGTGAAGGGCCGCAAGGTCATGCCGAAGGTCGCCTTCATCGGCGGCGTTTCCCAGAATGCGGGAGTCCGGCAAGCGTTGCAGGAAGCGTTCCATCTCGCTCCTGAGGATGTGGTTGTCCCTGAATTGTATGCGTGGATTGGGGCAGTCGGAGCTGCATCTCTCGCTGGCTTGGATCATTCGCTATCCCCGCATCCTGACATCCACTCACTTACCAACCGTCGTTCCTCCTCCTCCCTCTCATCCCCCCTATCGAGTTGTGAACCGCTTTCGCTCGACAACGTACTCCTCCTCCGCGATCATCCCAACGCCTCGAGGACCGAACCCCTCCCTGCAATTGGCTCGGAGGCGATTCCAGCCTATCTGGGAATTGACGTCGGTTCGGTAAGCACCAATCTGGCGCTCCTCGATGATTCCGGCCGACTCCTCCATGGGATTTATCTCCGTACTGTGGGACGCCCGGTTGAGGTCGTCCACGAAGGCCTTCAGGAAATCGAAAAACTCTTTGGCGCCCGAGTCCGCGTCTGCGGTGTGGGCACGACCGGATCCGGTCGCGAACTCATTGGAGAACTTGTCGGAGCGGACACCGTCAACGACGAAATCACGGCGCACAAGACAGGAGCGCTGTACGTCCACGATCGCATCGTTCGTACTCTCGGTTCCGGGAACGAGATTGCCCCCTGTGTGGACACCATTTTCGAAATCGGCGGCCAGGACGCCAAGTACATTTCGATCGATCACGGCGTAGTCGTGGATTTTGCGATGAATGAGGCGTGTGCCGCCGGCACCGGATCTTTCCTCGAGGAACAGGCGGAACGCCTGGGAATCCAAATCAAGGATGAATTTGCGCGGCTCGCCTTATCCTCGGCTGCGCCCGCACGCCTCGGAGAACGCTGCACAGTTTTCATGGAGCGCGATGTAAACAGTGCGCTCCAGCGCGGCGCAACGATTGCCGACCTGACTGCCGGACTGGCCTACTCCGTTGCGCTGAATTATTTGAATCGCGTGGTGCGCGGCCGCAGGATCGGCAACGTCATTTATTTTCAGGGCGGCACAGCGTACAACGACGCGGTTGCGGCTGCATTTGCCGGGATCCTCGGCAAGCGCATTATTGTTCCTCCGCACAACGGCATCATCGGAGCCATTGGCATGGCATTGATCGCGCAGGAGGTTGCCGAATCGCGCTCTCACATGCACTTGAGTCGCAGCCGGGCTTCATCCACCGAAAGGCTGCCTGAACCTTTGCCTGTCAGCACATTTCGCGGTTTCGATCTCACCAAGACACGCTTCCAGACCCGCGAGTTCGTGTGCAAAGCCTGCTCCAACTATTGCGACATGAAGGAAATCACCATTGATGGGCAGAAGACCTATTGGGGGGACAAATGTTCGGACAAGTTCCGCAAGCGGGTGCGCACGGGTCGCAAGCCTGTCATTCCAGACTTACTGGCCCTTCACGATCAGATGCTCCTCGATGGATATCGGGCTCCAGACCCGGTGGCTCAATTAAATTCCGGCACTCCTCGCGTCGGCATTCCACAGGCCACCTTCTATTACGACAGATTTCCGTTTTGGCAAACTTATTGCCGTGAGATTGGCTTCTCCGTCGCTCTCTCTTCGGCAACGGACCGCTACATCGCCACACAGGGCGCGGAACTCAGCGTCGCAGAGCCTTGTCTTCCTGTACAAATCGCGCATGGGCACGTGGAAGCTTTGCTGAACGGAAGTCCGGATCGTCCCCCTGTGGACTACGTCCTCCTGCCGAACGTAATGGACATGGAAGCTCCGCCATCTTCGACGGCTTCGCAACTCTGCCCTTGGAATCAGACACTTCCTTTTGTGGTGCGCTCTGCTCCCGCATTTGTCGAACAGCAGGACAAAATCCTGGCTCCGAATGTCTATTTTCGGCTCGGCCGCGATCATGTCAAACGTCAGCTCCACGGCTATTTCTCTCGTTTCGGCGTGAACCGCACGAAGAGTGATCTTGCGGTTGATCGTGCGTACGCCGCACAGGAATCTTTTACCTGGAGACTTATTGCTGCTGGCAAGGAAGCCTTTGATCTGATCGAAAGGAGCGGAGAGCCCGCTATTCTTCTCGTGGGTCGGCCTTATAACATTTACGATCGCGCGGGCAACTGCGATGTCCCGCGAAAGCTTCGCGAACTCTACGGTGTGAATGTTATACCGCTCGATTTTCTGCCTCTGGATCAAACCGAGGTCGGCGATCTTCACCCCAACATGTTTTGGAATTCGGGCCGCCGGATTCTTGCTGCCGGCCGTTTTGCGCAGAGGCATTCCAACCTTCACATCATTTACATCACTAATTTCAAGTGCGGTCCCGACTCGTTCATCAAGCATTTTCTCCGCGATGTCGCTCGTTCACCTTTCTTGATCCTTCAGTTCGACGGCCATGGGAACGACGCTGGATATTTGACCAGGTGCGAAGCCTATCTCGATAGCAAAGGGATGTTCCGATGCCCCTCCTACAACAAAGTCCACATCGCCTAGAGCCACCAACCGCCTTGGTCGGCAAAAAACTTTGGCTTCCCCGGTTACAAATGGGCAGCAGTCGCCTTTTTGCGGCAGCACTTCGTTCGGTCGGAGTGGACGCGGACATCTTCCCCGAATCAGACGAGCGAACACTCGAGCTGGGCGCTCGTCATTGTTGTGGCGACGAATGCTACCCGCTGAAGATTACCCTCGGCGATTGTCTTAAGATTCTCGAGCAACCAAACACGGATCCAGCCAAGATCGCTTTCCTGATGGCCACGGGACACGGTCCCTGCCGCTTCGGACAATATGCGCCACACTTCAAGTCCGTGTTTCGTTCACTCGGCTATGCCGATATCCCCATCATCTCGCCCTCATTCGAGAACGGCTATACCGACTGTGCCGATTCCTCCTCGCAATTTGTGCGCACTGCCTGGCGCGCGATCGTTTCGGCGGACATCCTTCTGAAACTTCTGCACCGCACGCGTCCCTACGAACTCGTTCCCGGTGCCGCTGATGCCCTCTATAACGAATCTCTTGAAGATCTCTCCCGGATCCTCGAAGTCCATTACCGGACTTTTGCGCAGCAAGGCAAAGCTCTTCATGAAGGATTGACGCGCGCAAGATCCAGGTTTCGTTCCTTGGCACTCGAGACGCACGCTCGGCGTCCGTTGATCGGAGTTGTCGGCGAAATTTTCTGCCGCTTGAACACTTTCAGCAACGAAGAGTTGGTTCGCCGACTGGAAGCGGCGGGAGCTGAAGTGTGGTTGAACGATGTCTCCGAATGGGTCTGGTATTCCAACCACCAGCAACTCAGGCAAATTGCCCGCGAGGGACGGCGTTTTTCGGTCCCGGCCATTTCCGCGCGGATTCGAAACCTCTTTCAAAGGCGTGATGAGCATGCCCTGCTCTCACTGTTTCGCGAGGATTTTCAGGGCCGCGAAGAACCTCAGGAGATTCGCGAAGTTCTTTCCAACGCCGAACCCTACTTGCCACAGGAGGGCTCCTCTGGCGAGATGGTGGTCAATGTCGGCAAGGCGATCTATTTCGCTCGAAAAGGTCTGGACGGAGTCGTGGACATCAGCCCCTTCACCTGCATGAACGGCATCATCTGCGAGGCCATCTATCCCCGGGTCAGTCGGGACCATGGCGGCATACCCATCCGCAATTTTTACTTTGATGGCACTCAGTCGGAGCTGGAGCGCGACGTCGGCATTTTCTTGGAACTCGTGCGGAACTACAGCCGATTTAAGGCCTGGCCGAGTCCTCCCCACTCGCCTTCCTATACACGATCTTAAACCTGTGGAATGCCGGCTGAGCACGACTTTCCATCTCTCCTGATTCGGACTTTCCGCGCGTTCAGAAGTAGGTCTGGACGACGTCAATGACCTGGTATCTTGCGTCCAGCACGTGGAAGTAACGCCATTTATCGAACGTCAGGCAAGGATGCGAGATGTCAAATCCGATCATATCCCCCACGCGCATGTCGTCGCCTTCCTCGATGCGAAGATAAGAGTGCTGGTCCATCATCTTGGTGAGCTGCCATGTGGTTGGAGCAGGCTTTGGCGCTTCGGTGCCCGGCCGGTAGTGCAACGCTGGCGTAGGCAACCCGGAGTCGAAGGCTGCGTCGCGTTTTCCCATCGCCACGATCGCCTTCTGCTTTTCCGGAACCGATTGCACGTAAGCCCAGACTTGCAGTGCCGGCTGCAAGCCGGCTTGCATGCGTTTCGCAATCGGATTTTCGCTTTGAATCCTTTGCTGCGCCATTCGATAAGCACCTACATCGTGCGTCAAATAGCATCCAGGTCTCAGCACGATTTCCGCCGCACCCCCAAATTTCGCCTTGGAGAATTCCTCAGCAACCACGTCGTACCAGGCGGATCCCGCGCCAGAAAGCAGAAAAGGATCGCGATCGAATCGTTTCATCCGCGCCAATTCGCGCGCAATTTCCACTGCGCGTCCCAGGAAATCTCTGATTGGGGCCTCGTTGTCCAGCACTCCCTCAAACAGCTCAATGCCGCTTAGCTGAATCTGCGCTCGCCATCGCTCCAAGGACTCGAGTACCTGATCAAGCTGGCTCCGGCTACGCACCCCTGTCCTTCCGCCATCCACGCCGATCTCAAGCAGGACCTTCAGACGTCCGCCTGCGGCACGAAAAAACGTGCCAAGCTGTTCCACATTTTCCGCACTGTCAACCAGACAGAAATACTCAAAATCGGCATCCTCCAGCAGCCGCGCAACGGCGGCCATGTTTTGCTTGCCTACAAGCTGATTGGCCATTAGCACTCGCCGAACTCCATGTTCATATGCCACACGCGTCTGGTGTGCGGTCGCCAGCGTGATGCCCCATGCTCCCGCTTGCAGTTGCCGCGCAAACAGCTTCGGCGCCATGGAGGTCTTGCCATGCGGTGCGAGCTTCATCCCGTAGGCACCAATGAATTGCTGCATCCACTTCAAGTTGCGGACCATCTTCTCTTCATACAGGACTGCGGCAGGCAGGCTCAAATCTTCACGCAGCAAATTCCAACCCAGTCGCGCAATTTCACTCGACGCCGCCTCGTGTTCCAAAGTACCTAGCCCTTTGTTCAATGGGCCGACCTTCTCGCTCCTCAGCAGCTCGGCGGCAGCATCCTCACGACGGTCCCGTATCTTCATTGCGCAGTCCTTCCGTACTCCCACGCACCAGCATTGTGCCGTGCGTAGTAGTACGACTATCACATTCCCTGGAAGGATGGTAGAAAGGTTGGCAGTGCAATCTATGGAGCTTTACTGGTCCCGGGGATCCTGAAATGGCGTCTTTCGACACACTCATTCGCAATGCAATGATCGCAGACGGAAGTGGCGCCGCTCCTTTTTCCGCGGACGTCGCGATTACCGGAGACCGCATCGCGGCGGTCGGCAATCTCAAGGAGCACCGGGCAGAATACTCAGTTGACGCGGAAGGCCTTGTCCTCTCCCCTGGCTTCATTGATACCCACACTCATGACGACACGAGCGTCATCCGCGCGCCAGAAATGCTTCCGAAACTCTCTCAGGGAGTAACCACAGTGATCGTCGGCAACTGTGGCGTCTCCGCTGCCCCGGTCCAACTGTCTAACGGCCTCCCCGATCCCATGAATCTTCTGGGCGCTCACGATGCGTTCCGATATCCCACTTTTTCGAGCTATGTGGAAGCGGTGGCCGCCGCCCAGCCGTCGGTGAATGTTGCGGCGCTCGTGGGCCACACCGCGCTACGCAACAATCACATGGATTCCCTCGATCGCACCGCGCGGCCTGACGAAATCGCACGCATGCGCGATCAATTGCAAGAAGCGCTTGCTCACGGCGCATTGGGACTTAGCACCGGACTTGCCTATCTGTCCGCCGCTTCCGCATCCACCGAAGAAGTTTTCGCGCTCTCGAAGCTTCTCGCTGGGGCCGGCGCAATCTATGCCACGCACCTGCGCAATGAAGGCAATGCCGTGCTGCAAGCGATGGAGGAAGCATTCGGCATCGCGCGCCGTTCTCGTGTGCCCGTCGTCATCTCTCATCTCAAGTGCGCCGGCATGGACAACTGGGGCAGAAGCAGTGAAGTTTTGCGGTCGCTGGACTTGGCCTCTCGCACTCAGGAAGTCGCCTGCGATTGCTATCCTTACGAAGCTTCCTCCAGCACTCTGGATCTCCGTCAAGTGGACGACCGCGTCAAGATCACAATCACATGGTCCACGCCACATCCGGAGATGGCAGGCAAATCCCTCTCAGAAACTGCGCGCCGCTGGGAATTACCTCAAATCGAAGCTGGCCGACGCTTGCAGCCCGCCGGCGCAATCTATCACTGCATGTCCGAGGACGATATGCGCGCGATTCTGCGCCATCCGAAAACCATGATCGGCTCCGACGGCCTTCCCAACGATCCGCGCCCTCATCCTCGCCTCTGGGGAACTTTTCCGCGCGTCCTGGGCTACTACAGCCGCGAACAAAAGCTCTTTCCTCTCTCCGAAGCAATCCATAAGATGACGGGGCTCCCTGCGCAGCGCTTCGGCTTCGCAGATCGCGGCTTGGTGCGCGAAGCCTTCTACGCGGACCTGGTGCTCTTCGATCCCGCAACGGTCCGCGACACCGCTACGTTTGACGATCCGGCCCGTCCCGCGCAAGGAATTGATTCCGTCTGGGTCAACGGCAGCTTGTCCTATCGTAACGGCGCTGTTTGCGGCCCTCGTGCCGGGCGTTTCCTGCCCCGGCAAGCACACGCGAGATAGAACGAGTTTTCGTTATTGCGCCCAAAGGAGCACTCCGAATGAGCATAAAACGTTTTGGCGCCGAAGGCGGCAAGGGCGCTGGCGGACAAAATCTCCCTTTTGCCCGCGCCGTGGAAGCGGATGGCTGGCTCTACGTTTCCGGCCAGGTTCCGATGCTCAACGGTGACGTCGTTGACGGCGGCATCGTTCCCCAGGCCCGCCAGGCCATCCGGAATTTAATTTCGGTTCTGAACGAAGCGGGCTATGGCCCGGAACACGTCGTGCGCTGCGGCGTTTGGCTCGATGACCCTCGCGATTTCGCCTCGTTCAACAAAGTCTTCAGGGAATTTTTCGGCGAAAACCCTCCAGCGCGCGCTTGCGTGGTCTCCAGCATGGTCGTGGATTGCAAGATCGAGATTGACTGCGTCGCCTTCAAACCTTCAGCCAGATGAATCTTTATTTTTGCAGCCTGCCCGCACTGACCCCGCGCCTCTGCGCAAGTGGGAGACCCGCGTGCCCACGTTGATCCACAGCCACGGCTTTTTCCTGCTCCTCTCGGGACTCGCCTCGGTCCTCCTGCTGATCCTTCTCATCGCCCGCTACAAGATCAATCCCTTTATCGTCCTCTTCACCATTTCTCTCGCTCTGGCCTTGGTCACGGGTATGCCCACCAAGGAAATTGTCAAGGCCTTCGAAGCTGGCGTTGGCGGCACTCTGGGTCATATCGCCATCGTCGTGGCGCTCGGCACCATGCTCGGCAAAATGATGGCGGAATCCGGCGGTGCGGAACGCATCGCGCTCACTTTGATCAAAGCCTTCGGCAAAAAAAACGTTCATTGGGCCATGATGGTGATCGGCCTGGTCGTCGGCCTTCCCGTTTTCTTCGAGGTCGGCTTCGTCCTCCTCATTCCGATTGCCTTCAACGTCGCCAAGCGCACCAACACTTCTATGGTCCTCGTCGGTCTCCCCATGGTCGCCGGCCTCTCCGTCGTTCACGGGCTCGTTCCGCCGCACCCCGCGGCACTTCTTGCGGTCGCCGCCTTCCATGCCGATATTGGCCGCACCATCTTCTATGCCCTGCTCGTCGGCATTCCGGCGGCGATCGTTGCCGGTCCGCTCTACGCCAAATTCATCGTTCCGCACGTCAGGCTCGAGGCTTTCAATCGCATTGCCGCGCAGTTTGTCGAAGAAGGTCCCGAGCACAACCTCCCCAGCTTCTCCGTGACCGTCGGCACCGTCCTCTTCCCCGTCCTCCTCATGATGCTAGGCAGCTGGTCAGATACTTTTTTCCGTCCCGGCACGGTCCCCAACAGTGTTTTGCATCTTCTTGGAGATGCGGACATTTCTCTTCTTGCCGCGGTGCTCGTCAGCTTTGTCGTCCTCGGCAGAATGCGCGGCTTCGGCCGCGAAGCCATCTTGAAATTTTCGGAGGAATGTCTTGCTCCGACGGCCTCCATCACGCTTCTTATTGGCGCCGGCGGTGGCTTCGGCCGCATTCTTCAGGACACTGGCATCTCGCAAACTATCGTCCAGGCCGCGCTCAACAGCCACATTTCGCTTCTATTCCTGGCTTGGCTCGTCGCCGCGCTTGTGCGTCTTGCAACAGGTTCGGCCACCGTGGCCATGACCACTGCAGCGGGAATCGTTGCCCCAATCGCATTGCAAGCTGGTGGAGCCCGCCCTGAACTTCTGGCTCTCGCCACGGGCGCGGGATCGTTAGTCTTCTCTCACGTGAACGATGGCGGCTTCTGGCTCGTCAAGGAATATTTCAATATGTCCGTCGCGGACACCCTCAAGACCTGGTCCATCTGCGAAACCATCATCTCCATCCTCGCTTTGCTCCTGACCTTTGCTCTCGCGCATGTCATGTGAATAGATTCGATCAGACGAGCCCGTACCATCCGCTTCATAAATAGCGGCCCAATTTCGCAAAGTCGCAAGTTATTTCCGAATTTTATTCAAACTGAATCAGCACAATCTCAGGTTGCGTCCCGACACGCATCGGAGGGCCCCACGTTCCCGCTCCGCTCGACGTGTACACCGTGAGGTCGCCATGCTGCGTCAATCCATAGGTCTGCTCCCCGAAAACGCGCGACGTAAACCACGTGAACGGGAAAATCTGCCCGCCGTGCGTATGCCCGGAGAGCTGCAAAGAGATTCCCTCTTGCTCGGCAATTCTCAGTCTGTGCGGCACATGCGCAAGCAGCACGCTCGCGCTCCCGCGATCCAACTCCGCCGCCTCCAACACGCTCCGCAAGCGTTCCGCGTTGCCCGCATCGCCGTAAGGGACGCCCACGATTTGGAGCCCGTCCACGTTTACTTTTTCATTTTGTAAAACTCGCACGCCGGAGCCCCGGATTGCCTCAAGATACTTCGCGGAATCAGAAAATTCCTCGTGATTCCCGGTCACAAAATACGAACCGAATCGTGGCGAAAGCTGCTTCCAAGGCGCCGCCAGCCGGTTTAGGTCCGCTTTTGTGCCATCGAACAGATCCCCGCTGATGAAAACGATATCTGCTCGCACTTGCCTGAGCATGGCCACGATTCGCGAAATGAACGCGTATCCTCGCACGTGCCCCAGATGCGTGTCCGTCACCAGCGCCGCCACTCGGCCCTTCCAGGATTCCGGCAATCCCGGCAGTTTTACGCTAATCCTCTTCACGCGAAGTGACGCCGCGTTAATCATTCCATACAGGCTGGCCAATAGTGCGGCGCCAAACAGCACGCTCGCGACATCTGGCCGCGGCACCCTCGATCCAAGCAACAGATCCACCGGATAGGCAACCCAGCACAAGCAAGCCGCAATGAAGCAAAAATTCACAATCCCCAGCCACACGCTGGCGACCTGGTAAAATCCGCGCACAAGGGGATTCGCATAGCGGTGGGCGAGCAAAGTTGCCGTTACGAAGCTGACCGAGAGGATTCCAACCGCCGAAGCGAGGATGATATCTCCCGCCGACCCGATTGACCCCCAGAAAAATCTCCAAGTCTCGTAGACGAACAGGTGCGCCAGAAAAAGAATGCTCTGAATCGTGGCGACAAACAGCATAATCCGCGAAGTCATACGTTCGGCTTTAGGCACA
>Ga0335078_10014379_pt1 | contig 11740 bp, 10 predicted proteins | sample Lox_Sample_32_FD_206711 | JGI IMG/M metagenome (GOLD analysis project Ga0335078, IMG submission 206711) | Soil microbial communities from Loxahatchee National Wildlife Refuge, Florida, United States - Lox_Sample_3.2 | ecosystem: Environmental > Terrestrial > Soil > Wetlands | place: USA...
AATTCTGCCGGGATCAGGATGACTTCGATTTTCATTTAATCTCGCGCAAGGCCGCAGAGAGCAATGGAACGGCAGAGCGGCGCATCCTGACATTCGTCTTCAATCGTCGGGATGAAACTCGTAATTGTCATACCGTGATTTGACGAAGGTTTGGAGGTTCTCGGACGACTCGTAAAGCTCTGACCAGACCTCGTAGCCTTCAATCAAAGGACTGCCTTTCTGTTCAAAGGCGATTTGCCACGGGTGCCATTCCATGTCATTGGCAGCGGCATATAGTTTCGCCTCCTCTCCCGCCTTCGCGAAAGCCTCTTCCTCGGTGTTCGCGGAGAAAACCACCACTCGTTCTTCAAAAATGTTGGTGCCGTCCTTCTTTTGTCCGAAGAAGTAAACACTGCGGATACCGAACCATTTCACGGGGGGATTAGCTGGCTTATTCATACAGGCATGAAAGCCAACCTGACGGCTTCCATCAAGCAAAAGCTATGTCATTTTCGTCCGTGGCGCGTATCTGCATTACTCCGCTTGCTTGGGTGGCGCAGGTTTCCAAACCTGCTGTATCGCCGATTTCCAAATCGGCGAAAACTTGGTCTTGCGACGGTCGGCGGGTTGGGAAACCCGCGATACAGCAGACCGGGAAGTCTGCGCTACGGTGCTGGCGCCAAGGGGCGCCTTCGTCCGCATGTAATGAAAAAGATATTGCTGGGCGTAACCGGCGTGCGGACCGAAGTGCGTCGCGGCGAAATGACGCAAGCGCCTGTCGGTCACGCGGCGGCGCGGAAAATAAAGTTTGCGTAACGCGCGCTCGACCCACACATCCACGGGAAACGCGGAATCAAAGCCGTAGGCGAACAACAGCACGCAATCGGCGATTTTACCGCCAACGCCGCGCAGCTTCATCAGTTCTGCCCGCGCCTCGGCCAGCGGCAAGCCACGCGGCTTTTCCAAATCAAAGTTGCCGTCGGCAATTTGTCGCGCGGCGGCGAGCAGGTGCGGCGCGCGAAATCCCATTTTGCAGGCGCGGAGTTCGGCTTCGCTGGCCGCGGCGATTCTTTTGGGCGAGGGAAACGCAAATGTCGTAGGACAGGCATCTTGCCTGTCTCCGTTTGAAAAAGAAAAATCAGAGACAGGCGGGACGCGTGTCCTACAATTCAACGGTTCACCAAATCGTTCGCAAAGCAGCGCGATAATCTGTCGGATTTGGACGATTTGTTTGGTGCAGGACAGAATGAACGAGGCCAGGCATTCCCACGGGTCCTGGCGCAACACGCGCAATCCGCGGCACGCGGTCATCGCGGCGCGCATTGGCGCGTCATCGGGAAAGGTTTTGAGCACGGCCTCCAAATCCACTTGGGTTTGCAGATAATCGCGCAACCATTGCCAATCCGCAACCGGCCCGGTGGTTTCAGCATGGATTTCATAACGGGTTTGAGTCAGTCGTACCCGATGCCGGCCTACAATGCCGGTCCACGGCCTGGAAGACGCGTCCGCGCCGTCTGCGCTCCGTTGCCAGCGGAAAACCTGGCCGGAATCCAGTGTCGCCGCCAGATCATAATCGCGAACGGGAAAAACCGTCACCGATGACGGCGTGGCGCGCTCATTTGAGGTTGCGGCATTCAAAGAGCTGGATGGTGTGGAAAACGCGGCCGCGATACAAGACGTTGAACAGCCCCAAATCCTTGATGGACTGGAATTCGCGGAGTAATTGCGTCGGCGGCGGTTGCGGTTGCGGCTCGTAGCGGAGCAGGTTCGTTTCGCCGGCAAGCCATTTGAAAAACCAGCCATCCACGAGCGGCGGGCCGCCGATTTCTGTGAAGTAAATCGCGTTTTGTCCGGTGTGCGTTCCTTCGTAACCCGGCCAGAAATAAAACTGGTTTATCGGCTTGTCGGTCGTCAGAGAAAAAACCAGCGGATCGGTGGTGACGTTGGTTTTCGCTTCCGGCAGGTAAAAGGAAACCTCGCCCGCCAATTGGTAATGCCCGGCGATGATGAACACCGGCCGGCCTTCGGCTAGCAGGTTCGTGCGGGCGTCACCGACCAATCGGGCGACGCCGTCGTATGCGCGCACGCGAGTGATTGGATCAGGTTTGGGCGGCAGCGGTCTGCCGACGATTTTTTGCGCAAGATTGGTTTCATGCAGAAAGACGACAAGCGGCAGACCGATGACGAGGCCCGCCTTTAATCCGGCTTGGGCAAGATTGAGATGAAATGGCGTTCGCTCCTGCCAATAAATCACCATCACACAGAACAGCGGCAATACGGAAGGCGCGATCCAGTTAGGAAGCACGCGCGAATGAAACGTGAGCAGGAAATAAACGAGAAACAACGGCGCGCCCATGCTGAAAAAATAGACCAGCCGCGCGTCATTCCACCGGGAACGCCAGAAAGCAATGGCCGCCCACAGCGCGGCGATGAAAAAGACCGGATTGAGCAATAACAATTCACTGGCGAGAAAATCATTGAGATAACGAAAGGTGAATTGCCACGGTTGCCCGGTGCCGGCGTCGTTTGCGACGTGGAAAACGGTGATCCAGCCGTGTTGCGCGTTCCAAATGAGAACGGGCACGGCGCAAAGCAGGTTTACCAGCAGTGCCAGATACGGTCCCGGTTTGCGCAGATGGGTTCGCGCGGGTTTCCACAGGACGAAAAAGACCGCCCAGCAAAGCCATTGCAAAAGCTCGGTGTATTTGCTCAGGAAGCCCAGCCCCAGCCACAGCCCGGTCCAGAGCCAGTGCGAAGTTTTTCCCTCCGGCTGAACGGCGCGCCAGCCGGACAGCATGGCCGCCGTCCAGAACAAAACCGAGAGCGGATCAACCGTCAGCAGCGTCGCGCCCGCCGACATCAGCGGCGTGGCGGTCATGATCAGAATGAGAAAAAATCCGGCGCGGGCGCTGATTTCGCGCGCGAAAAAGCGCAACCACAGCCAGCTCAAAATGGCCGCGATGACCGGTGCGAAAAAGCGCACACCCAGTTCGGTGTCGCCAAACAGGTGCGTGCCGAGCCATTGAGTGTAGGCGATGAGCGGCGGCTTGCTGTAATACGACAGCGCCAGATGCTTGGACCACAGCCACTGGTACGCTTCGTCGCCGCTGAGTTCGATCAAACCACTGGCCAGATAAGCGAGGCGCGCCAGAAACAGCGCCGCAATCACGAAATAACCGAGACGGAGCCACTGCGTGTCGAGTGACGAGTGACGAGTGACGAGGGTCTGTTTCGGACTATCAACTGTGGACTGGAGACTGCTCGTCGCGCCGAAGCCTGGCGAAGGCGGAAGGACTGGATTTATCAGCGACGGCAGTTGCGTGTGCCAGAGCGGAAACCAGTTTTTCCCAAGCCATCGCCACAAAGCATCAAACGCGACCAGTAGCGCTGCCGCGTAACCCGCGCCCAGGACGGCGCCGACCAGCACGTCGCTGGGATAATGGACACCGTTGTAAATGCGCGAAAATGAAACGGCCAACGCCAGCGGCAGCACGAACCACGCGCTGCGCCGGTAATAAATGGAAAAAATCATCGTGGCAGCGAACCAGCTTGAAGCGTGCGAAGACGGCATGCTGGAGCCGGTGGGTTTGTAGGCCGCCATTTCCGCCCCGTTGGTGACGGTTGAGGGAGCAATATAACCTTCGCCGACGTGGCCGAACACCCGCGCCTCCGCCAGGACGGTGTACGGACGCGGGCGACCCACCGCGTGCTTGACGGTGTTGATGACAAAGTTGTCGCCCAGCGGCAGGATGAGTGACAGCATCACAATGCACAGCCGCATCCGAACACCGCCTTTCCACAGCAGACCCAGGCCGAGGACAATCAGGACCGGAAAGAAAAAGACGTTATTGCTCAAAAGCGGCATGAGCCAGTCGAAGAACGGATTGACCAGCGACCGGTTGACGAACAAAAACAGGCTCGTGTCGAGCGTTTGCAACCAATGCATCGCCGCCAGTGTAGCGGGAAATGAAAAGTTGAAAACTGAATTGCGCGGCTCAATAAATGACGATGGAGCGCACCGGATAGCCGTTCAATTTTTGGCGGCCGTTCAAAAATTTCAGCTCGATAAGAAAACCGATTTCGAGGATTTGCGCCCCGAGTTTTTTTACTAGGGCGGCGGCGGCGGCGGCGGTGCCGCCGGTGGCCAGCAGGTCGTCAATCAATATCACCCGCGCCCCCGGCTTGAGCGCGTCCACGTGCATGGCCACGGTCGCCGTGCCGTATTCGAGCGCGTACTCCTGTTCGATGGTTTGGTAAGGCAACTTGCCCTTTTTGCGCACGGGCACGAAGCCGGTGTGCAGCTTCGTGGCGGCGGCGGCGGCGAAAATAAAGCCGCGCGCGTCAATCCCCACCACCGCATCCACCGAACCGGGCTGGAATTTTTCCGTCAGCAAATCAATTGCGCCGGCGAACAATCGCGCGTCGGCCAGCACGGGCGTGATGTCCTTGAATTGAATGCCCGGTTTGGGAAAATCCGGAATGTTGCGGATGGCGCGTTCGATGTCGGCGGGGGTGGCTGAAGACATGATATCAATTATGGTTTTGAGCCGTTTGGGTTGAATGGAACTGGAAAATGACGAAGGACGAAACCCGAATGACTAAAGAATGACCAGGCCCGAATGGCAAAAAAGATTCGGCCGCACCCTTGGACATTTTGGACCCGGTCATTTGGAATTCTTTCGTCATTCGGATTTAGGCATTCGACATTCCGCCAAACGGGCGGCAGGGCCTGGCTTCAATTGTTTTTGGTTTTGGTGCTTTCGAGCTTCTCGATCATTTTGCGGAGCTTGCGCAACGCGAGATTCTGGATCTGGCGGACGCGCTCACGCGTGACGCCGAATTTTTTGCCGACTTCCTCCAGCGTTTTTTCCGCCCCGCCATCGAGGCCGAAACGATATTGCAAAATCGTGGCTTCGCGGTCGTCAAGATGCTTGACCATGTCCCGCAGCATGACGAAGACGGTTTTGTCTTCAAGGTCTTCGTAGGGCGTCGCGGCGTTTTCATCCTCGACCACTTCCGAGAAATTGTTCGATTCATCGTCGCCAATCGGCGCGTCGAGCGACGCGGGCCGGATGGCAGCCAGCCGCATCTGTCGCACGCGCGTGGGCGTCATGTCGAGTTCGCCGGCCAGCTCCTCGTCCGTCGGCTCGCGCCCGAGTTCCTCCTGCAATTTCATCCCCACGCGGCGCATCTTGGAAATTTTGTCCACCAGATGCACCGGCAGGCGGATGGTTTTGGACTGGTTGGCGAGCGCGCGTTTGATGGATTGCTTGATCCACCAGGAACCGTAGGTGGAAAGCTTGCCGCCCTTTTTCGGGTCGAACCGCTCGACGGCCTTCATCAAGCCGATGTTGCCTTCGCTGATCAAATCCAGCAGCGGCAGGCCGATGCCTTCGTAGTCGCGGGCGATTTTGACGACGAGGCGGAGGTTGGCCTTGATCATCTGTTCGCGCGCCTTCTTGTCGCCTCTCTTGATGCGGGCGGCCAGCACGATTTCCTCCTGCGGCGTGAGCAGTTTCACCTGGCCGATTTCGCGCAGATAAAGCTTGATGGCCGTGTCGGCGTCGTAACGCGAACTTTCCCGCCGGATGAATGCCGTGGTGTCGCCTTCGCCGGGTTTCGGCCCGGCGGGTCGGAACGCAATCCTGGCCTTCGCCGGAGACGCAGAAGGTTTTCTGCGGCGTCGCGGCCTGGTCACTTTGCGCTTTTTGGTCCTGGCGGCCATAAACGGGGACAAAAGTTAAAACCTCAGCGCCGGACCGCAAGATAATTAACCGTCCAGTTACCTGCGGCCGCCGCGCGCGAGGAGGATGTAATAAAGCAAAGTCATGGCGCTGCTGATGAGCGCGGCCACGTAGGTAAGCGCCGCCGCATCCAAAACCTTGCTCACACCCCTGCGTTCGTCCTCATGTACGAGGCCGAGCCGGAACAATTGTTCCTTCGCGCGGCGGCTGGCGTCGTATTCCACCGGCAACGTGACGAGCTGGAACAACGTGATCACCGCGAAAATCGCAATAATGATGGGCAGCACGATCTTCAACATGCCCAAAAAAATGCCGAGAAAGAAAATGCCCATGTAAGCCGCGCTCGCGAATTGCGTGATGGGCACCAGCGCCATGCGGGCGTTGAACAACCCGTAAGCCGCCTGATGCTGGAGGGCATGACCGGATTCGTGCGCGGCCACGCCCACGGCGGCCACCGTCCGGCCGTGGAAATTGTCGGACGACAAAAACAGGGCGCGCTTGGTGGGGTCGTAATGGTCGCTCAACTGGCCGGGAATCTCCTCCACCGGCAGGTCGTGGAGCCCGGCCTGGTCGAGGATTTCGCGCGCGGCTTCGGCGCCCGTCATGCCGGATTCGACTGGCACCTGGCTGTATTTGCCATAGGCATGATGCAATTTCACCTGCGCCCAGATACCGATGAGCAAGCCGGGCACGGCAAACAGGAGGTATAATGGATCGAACCAAAACATATCGTTAATCAATCAAATTGACAGCTTATAGCTGTTTTCATTCAACCAAGCTGGCGGTGTGCCAATTCGATTTCTGGGGAGTTTAGAGAATTTTGTGCGGGTAGAAAGATTTTTTTGCGCCAGCGTGGCGCAATTGAGACAGCAAGTCTTGACACACTTCAAATTTCCAGCACCTTCTCAAACCGCGTCAGGTTGCGCGCGCCGTTGGTCGTCACCAGCGCAACGTCTTCCAGCCGCACGCCGCCAATTTCTGGATAATAAAGTCCCGGCTCAACGGTCACGACCTGGCCGGGCCGAAGCCGGCCGGTTGAGGTTGCGCCCACGCGCGGCGCTTCGTGAATTTCCAAACCCAGTCCGTGGCCCGTGCCATGAAAAAATCCTTCCATGCGACCCTTGCGGCGGCCGGTTCGGTAGCCTTGCTGCTCAAAGAACTGTTGCACGGCTTGGTGAACACCGGCGGTAGGCACCCCCGCGCACATGTTCCTGAAGGCAATTTTTTGTCCCTGGAAAACCGTGTGATAAAGTTTTCGCGCGGCTTCGCTCGCATGGCCACGAACGACCGTGCGCGTGATGTCGCCGAAGTAACCGGTTTTTTGCGAGCGCGGGAAGATGTCAACGATGATAGGTTCGTTGGCGCGCAGCGGCCCGTAGCCGCGTTCGTGCGGGTCGCAAGCCTGCCTTCCGCCGGCCACGATGGTGTTGGCGGCCAGCCCGTGCGCCTGCAAAATCGCGCAGTCAATCACCGAGCGCAGCTTTTCCGAGGTCAACGGCAGGTTGTGGTAAATGAGCTTCCGGTCACGCCCAATTTTGGCCCGGCGCAAAACTTCCATGCCTTCGGCCATGCCGACTTCGGCCATCATCAGCGCCGCGGAAATTTTTCGGACTTCGGCGGCGGATTTGATTTCGCGTTCCGGGAAAAACGTTCCGGGCCGCGCCTTGGCTTTGACGCCAAGTTTTTCCAGGTCCGTCGCCAGACCGAGCGGAAAATCGCCCGGCACGGTGACGCGGCGTATGCCTTTTTCGCGCAGAATCCGGCGGACGACCTGTGCCAGGCCTGGCCGCTTGATTCCACGGGCACGGAGTTTTTGCTGGTACGCGTTCAGCGAAACGACGCGGCAATGCGGGGCTTGCGCACGGGCGCGGTCAATCTCCAGGTCGCTCATGACGATGAGCGGGCGTCCGCGGGTTTTGAGATAAATGAACGGGTCGGGCACGAACAGGCCCGTGGCGTAAAGCATGTTCGCGTCGCGCTCGCTGTCGGCGACGATGAGCAAAATTTCTGACCGGTTCATTTGCAATCGTAGTTCGTGAAACGTGAAACGTGATGCGTGAATTGTGTTCACGTTTCACGTTTCACGCATCACGTCCCAAAAAGCCGGTCACCCGCGTCGCCCAGTCCGGGTAAAATGTAACCGCGCTCGTTCAATTTTTTGTCAATCGCAGCGGTGAAGATCGGCACGCGGGGATGGCTTTTTTGCACGCGGCGGATGCCTTCGGGTGCGGCGACCAGATTGACCAGCCGGATGTGTCTGGCGCCCTGTTCGGCCAGCAAATCGAGCGCGGCGACGGCGCTGCCGCCGGTCGCCAGCATCGGGTCAATCAGGATGACTTCGAAGCGGCCAAGATTTTTCGGAAAACTTTTGTGATAAAATTGCGCGCGCAACGTCGTTTCCTCACGTTTAAGGCCGATGAACCCGACGCGGGCGTGCGGAATTAATTGCAGAATGGAATCCAACATGCCGAGTCCGGCGCGCAGCACGGGCACCAGCGCCACCTCGCGTTCCAGACGAAAGCCGCGCGCGCCCGCGAGCGGGGTTTGAACCGAGACGGAGCGGACGGCGAAATCACGCGTGGCTTCGTAAAGCATGAGCGAGGCGATTTCGCCGAGCAGCCGGCGGAATTCCTGTGACTGCGTCCGCTTATCGCGCAACCGGGTGAGGTTGTGCTGCACCAGGGGATGCGTGATGACGGTGACGCCTTTCACGTCAGTTCACCAGCGTGGGCGACAGGAAGTAAAGCTGCCCGGCCTGCAACCGGGGCAGGTCCATGCCGAGATCAAGCTTGATGTCGCGCGCGGCGGATTCGCTTTGCCCGAACATGCGCAAAAATTCCGAGATGTCGTAACGCTCGCGATATTCAATCAGGTTCGCGTTGGAGATGCCGGCGATTTTTTTTGCGGTTTTCACGGCGTCATCGAAATTACCGAGCTGGTCCACGAAGCCCAATTTTTGGGCGTCCGCGCCGGAAAGCACGCGGCCATCGGCATAACTTTCCCAATCGGACGCGAGCGGTTTGCCATCCTTTTTGTTAAGGGCATACGCCCGGGCGCGGCCGTCGCGCACCACGTCCTTGAATTTATCGTAAGTATCGGTGATCAATTTTTGCACCATCGCGCGCTCCTCCGGCGGAATTTCATTCGTGCTGCGCAACCCGCTGAGCATGTCCTTGAACTTGCCGCTCTTGTAAACCACGGGTTCCACGCCCACCTTGTTCAGCAGGCTGCGAAAGTTCAAGGTTTCGATGATGACGCCAATGCTGCCGGTGATGGTCAGGTCGTTGGCCACAATCCAGCGGCACGGCACGGAAATATAATAACCGCCCGATGCGGCCAGGCTGCCCATCGAGCAGATGACCGGTTTGCCCCGCCTGGCCGGCTCGCCCGGCTTGCCGGACTCGTCCGATTGGAACTTCGCGATGGCTTTGTTGATTTCGTCCGAAGCCATGACTTCACCGCCGGGTGAATCCACCTTGAGAATGACGGCTTTGACCCGGTCGTCATCCTTCGCGCGGTCCAGTTGCGCCTTGATCACGTCCACCATGTTGTTGCCGGCCTGGTCCGCCGCGTGGTCGGTGATGATGCCGTCCACGGTGACGACGGCGATTTTGTTGCGCGCGTCGTTGTCTTTCAAAAGGTATTCTTCGAGCCGCGGACCCGCTTCACGTGTGATGCCGGTGGCGAAATTGCGGTTGAACCGCAGCGCCTGCGAGATGAACTGGGTGAAGTTGATGAGCAGGCTGAACATCAGCACCACGAGCAGGATGATGGCAAAAATCATCCAGCCCCGGCTCTTGCGCGGTTTGGACGGTGGTGGCGGCGTGATGACCGGCGGTGAAGCCAGCGGTGGCGGCGCGCCCGGCGAATCATAAGGCGGATTATCCATAGCGTTCCCAAACTAATCCAAACCGGGTGGCAGGGCAAGGCGGATTGACAGGCTGAATGTGACGGGTGGCGCGTGACATGTGAAAAGCATCAAAGCCGTGCGCCGGCCAGCCGGAACCACCTTGTTACACGGTACTTGCCACTCGTCACCAATAAGAATGCACCAGCGGCCTGATCTGCTCGTTATAAAGCGCGCGGATTTTCTTCATCGTGCCGGCTGACAGCGTCGCCAAATCCGACGCCCCGATGTTTTCAGTGACTTGCGCCGGGCGTTTCGCGCCGGGAATCGCGCAGGTGACGGCGGGAAATTCCAGAATCCAGCGCAGCGCCAGTTGCGCCAGCGTCGCTTGGGCAGGAATCAGTTTCCTCAACTGCTCCACTGCGTGCAGGCCGGTCTCGAAATCCACGCCCGAAAACGTTTCGCCACGGTCGAAGGCTTCGCCGTGGCGGTTGAAATTCCGATGGTCATCTTTCGCGAACTTGCGGTCGCGCGTGATTTTGCCGGACAACATCCCCGACGCCAGCGGCACACGCGCGAGGATGCCGACCTTGCGCCGTTGCGCCTCCGGGAAAAACAATTCCGCCGGGCGTTGCCGGAAAATGTTGAAAATGATTTGCACCGTTTGCACGCCGGGGAATTCGATGGCCTTGAGCGCCTCCTCGACCTTCTCCACGCTCACGCCGTAATGCCGCAGCTTGCCGGCCTTCACCAGGTCGTCGAGCACGCCGAAGACTTCCGGCCGATAATAAACTTCCGTGGGCGGACAATGCAGTTGCAGCAAATCAATCGTGTCCATTTCCAGGTTTCGCAGGCTGCGCTCAATCCACATCGCGAGATTTTCCCGGCTGTAACCCTCCGGAGTCTGCTTCGGCAGCCGGCGCCCGGCTTTGGTGGCGATGTAAAATTTTTCCTTCCGCTCCTTGCGCAACTTCGCCAGCAGCCGTTCGCTGCGGCCATCACCATAGACGTCCGCCGTGTCGAAGAAATTCACGCCACCGTCGAGTGCCGCGTGAAGCGCAGCGAGCGATTCCTTGTCATTCACGTCGCCCCACGCGCCGCCGATGGCCCACGCGCCAAAGCTGACTTCCGAGACCTTCCAGCCGGTGCGTCCCAGTTCGCGATATTTCATGCGCTAAAATTAAGCAAAAAATCGTTTGACGCAAAGTCACAAAGGCGCGAAACAATTGAATCAGCTTTCCCTGTTGTCAGAGCGGGGCCAAAGCCACCGCAGTCCAGACGCTGGCGCGACGATTGGGCATCTTCGCATTGCGCGAAGCGTTTGGACTGCGGCGCGTTCACCGCCGCTTTCAATCCGGATTCATTGATGGCTGAATTCTCCCATCTTTGCAGTGCTATAACATGACCGCGTCGCGTCGTGCAAAGGTTTTCCAGGAGCGCGGACAGCCTTGTCCGCGAGACGCCTGCATTGGGATAGAAACGTGCTGACAAAGCTGTCCGCGCTCCTTTGGTTGCGGCTTGGCCGCGCCAGGTCCATCTGTGGTTGAAATTTCCCATCTTTGCGCCTTGGCGTCTTTGCGTTAAATTCGCGTCATGCAACCGGAGAAATTGACACTCAAATCGCAGGAAGCCCTGCAGGAGGCGCAACGCCTCGCCCGCGAATACTCGCACCAGGAAATTGACGGCGAACATCTCGCGCTCGCGTTGGTGTCCCAAACGGATAGTCTAATTCCCGATTTGCTCGAACGCATCGGCGTGCCGGTCGCCCGGCTCAAGCCGGATTTGGAGGCCGAACTCGCCCGCCGACACAAAGTCCAGGGCGCAGGCGACGCCTACGCCGGCGCCGACCTGCGCAAGGCGCTCGACGCCGCACAATCGGAAGCCACCAAACTCAAGGACGAATACATCAGCACCGAACTTCTGCTGCTCGGCCTGATTGACGGCGGCGGGTCGGCCTTGAAAAAGATTTTAACCAAACACGGCCTCAAGCGCGACGCCGTGCTCAAGGCACTCGCCGAATTGCGCGGTAACCAGCGCGTCACGGACGAAAATCCCGAAGCCAAATTCCAAGCGCTCGAAAAATACGGGCGCGATCTCACGGCGCTGGCGCGGCAGGGCAAGATTGATCCCGTCATCGGCCGCGACGAGGAAATCCGCCGCGTGATGCAGG
>Ga0335078_10014380_pt1 | contig 11739 bp, 7 predicted proteins | sample Lox_Sample_32_FD_206711 | JGI IMG/M metagenome (GOLD analysis project Ga0335078, IMG submission 206711) | Soil microbial communities from Loxahatchee National Wildlife Refuge, Florida, United States - Lox_Sample_3.2 | ecosystem: Environmental > Terrestrial > Soil > Wetlands | place: USA: Florida...
CGTTGGTGACGATCTCGGTCGTGGCCAGCAGCAGCGCGTCCTGGTCCAGCAGCAGCGGGTCGAGCTGGCTGAGCCACTCACTGAACGCGCGCCGGGCGGCCCGCACGGTCCCCACCTCGCCCGGCAGGTCCAGGTGCAGCTCCGGGCCGGCGGCGTGCCGCTCGGCCGCCAGTGTGGTCACGTCATCGGCGTAGCCGCCGCGGGCGAGCAGTGCCGTGGTCAGCTGGCTGACCCGGTCGGCGTTGGTCAGGGCCAGGTCGGCGGGCAGGATCTGCCCGGCCGCGGCGTCCGCGGCCACCTTGGCCAGCTCGGCCATGCCGTCCAGCGGGGTGCGGTCGGGCCGGGCGACCAGCCCGTCGGTGTACAGCAGCACCAGCTCACCCGGTTGCAGCTGGGCGCTGGCCAGCACCGGGCGGGTGCCCGTGCCGAGCGGGCCGGCCCCGGTGCCCGGCAGGAACCGGGCGGCGGCGGCTGGGCTGACGACGAGCGGCGGCGGGTGGCCGCAGGTGGCGTAATCCAGCCGGCCGTCACCGGGGTGCAGCACGGCCAGGGCCAGGGTGGCCGCGCTGAGCGCCGGGATCCGGGCCGCGAAGGCGTCGGCCCGGGCCAGCACGGTGGCCAGCTCGGGCTCGGCGGCGAGCAGCTCGTTGAGCGCGGCGCGCAGCTGGCCCATGGCGGCCGCCGCGGCCACACCGTAGCCCACCACGTCACCGACCACCAGCGCCACCGAGCCGCCGGGCAGCGGCACCGCGTCGAACCAGTCACCACCGGCCGCTTCGTCCTGGGCTGCCATCAGGTAGCGCGCGGCGACCCGGGCCTGCGGCAGCACCGGCAGCGCCGCGGGCAGCAGCGCGTGCTGCATCTCGGCCAGCACACCCCGGCCGGCCAGCGCCCCGCGCGCGCCCGGCTGCTCCCCCGGCGGCGGGCTGGGCCCGGCCGGGGCGGTGTCCAGGGACTGCTGGACCTCCTGGTAGACCGGGATGACCTGGTCCAGGCCGGCCAGCTGCAGGATGCGCGCGACCGGCGAGTCCCCGACGGCGAGCCGCAGCTCCAGGCCGCTGGCCGTGGCCCGCTCGTGGGCGCGGGCAATGGCGTGCAATCCGGCCGAGTCGCAGAACGTGGTGCCGGACAGGTCGCCGGTGATCACCTCTGGCTGCTGCCCGGGCACGCCGGACAGCAGCTCGGCCACGTCAGCCGAGTTGACCGAGTCGATCTCGGCGGGCAGCGTCACCACCGCGTGCCGCCCGGACCAGGCCATCGTCAGGTCTTCCCGGTTCATGGCGCCCCCGTGGCCGCGGCCGGGCGCAGGCCCGGGACCAGCGGGACCGGCTGGGTGCACAAGATGAGCAGGGCAACGTCATCGCGGTGCTGGATGTAGCCCGCCATCCCGGCCATGGCCAGCGCGCAGGCCATGTCGGGGTCGGTGACGGTGAGAGATCCGGCCAGCCGGGCGATGCCGTCATCGATGGGCCGGTCGCGCCGTTCCACCAGCCCGTCGGTGTACAGGCAGAGCAGCGTGCCGGGCGGCAGGTCCGCCGAGGTCACCCGGCGGCGGCCCGGCGGGGTCATGCCTATCGGCAGGTCGGCCGCCATGTCAGCCGGCCCGGCGGGCCGGCCGGGCCGGGCGATCAGCGGCGGCAGGTGCCCGGCACAGGACATCCGCACCTGGTCCAGGCGGGGGCTGAACATCGCGCACAGCACGGTCGCCATCGCGTCCGGCTCGAAATGCCGGATCTTGCGGTTCAGCCGCTCCAGCACCTCGCCGGGATCATCAGACTCCAGTGCGTAAGCGCGCAGCGCGCTGCGCATCCGGCCCATGATCACCGCCGCGCCGAGCCCGCTGCCGGTCACATCGCCGATCACGGCGCACAGCGTGCCCGAGGGCAGCACGAACACGTCGTACCAGTCGCCGCCGATGTTCCCGCTGCCGGGCACGTAGCGCGCGGCCATGCCCAGGCCGGGCAGGGCGGGCAGGGCGGACGGCAGCAGGCTGCGCTGCAGCGCGGCCGCGGCCGCCCGGTCCAGCTGGGCGCTGATCGCCTGGACGGCGAGCGCGGCCCGGTCGGCCGCCAGCTGGAGCAGGTCCTGGTCCTCCCGGGTGAAGACCCGGTCGGTGACCGTGCCCACGTGCAGTACGCCGATCACCCGGCCGCCGGCCAGCAGCGGTGCGCCCATCAGCGACCGGATGCCCTTGTCCAGCAGGATCGGGTTCACCACCTTGGTGTGGTCCACATCGTCCAGGATCACCGGCTGGGCCAGCGCGGCGATCCGGCCGGCGAAGCCCTTGCCGATCGGTATCCGGACCCCCTGCTGCACCTCTTCTTCCAGGCCGCTCGCGGCCGTCGCGACCAGCTGGCCGGACGGCCGGTCCAGCAGCAGCACCGCGGCCGTGTCCGCGCGCAGCGCCTCCCTGGACCGTTCGACCAGCACGCCCAGCAAGGCCTCCGGGTCCAGCGCCGACAGCGCCGCGTCGGTGATCGACTGGATGTCCCGGAGCTGGTCCGCGCCAGGCCGCCTTTCGTTCGCGCGCAACAGGCCGTCCGCCTTTCCGTGGCAGCGGCGGGCCCGGCGCGGGCCCGGCGCCAGCTGCCACCCGGAGCCAACCCGATCCTAGCTGCCCGCAACCAGCTTGATCATGTACCTGGACCGTGGTGTCATCGTCCCGGCGGCGCCGGCGTGGGCCGGCCGGCCGGAAGGGGGCCGGTGGCAGCGGTCAGGGATGCCGAGGTCACGATCGTCGGCGGCGGGGCGGTCGGCTGCGCGGTCGGCTACGTCCTGGCCCAGGCCGGGTACCGGGACATCCAGGTCGTGGAGCGGGGTGAGCTGGCCAGCGCCACCACCGGGCAGGCGGCCGGGCTGGTCGGCCAGGTGCGGCCCACCGTGGACCGGTGCCGGCTGGCGATGGCCTCGGTCGCCGCGTACTCCCGGATCGAGCAGGACACCGGTGTCACCGCGGACTGGCGGCCGACCGGCAGCCTGCGGATAGCCATGACCGACGAGCGCGTCGCCGAGTTCAGGACGCTGGCCGCGGTAGCCCGGTCGGCAGGCCTGGAGGTCAGCCTGGTCAGCCCGGCCGAGCTCGCCTCCCGGTGCCCAGTGCTGGCCGCCGGGCCGGCCCGGGCCGCGCTGTGGTGCCCGACTGACGGTTACCTGCAGCCCAACAGCCTGGTCATGGCGTACGTCGCGGGCGCCCGCTCGCGCGGGGTCAGCTTCGCCACCCAGACGACCGTCACCGGCATCCGGCTGGCCCGCGGCGCGGTGACCGGGCTGCGCACCGACCGGGGGGACGTCGCGACCAGCATGGTGATCAACGCGGCCGGCCCGTGGGCCGCCGCGGTGGCCGCACTGGCCGGGGTGGACCTGCCGATCGTGCCGGTCCGCCACGAGTACTTCGTGACCGGCTCGGTGCCGGGCTGGCACGCCAGCCTGCCGGTGCTGCGCATCCCGGATGTCCGGCTGTACGCCCGGGCCGAGGGACCGGGGATCTTGTGCGGCGGCTGGGAAGCGGCCAGCCTGAGCCTGGACCCGCGCCAGGTGGCCGTCGGCCAGCCGCTGGCCATCACCCCCGACTGGCCGGTGCTGACCGGGTTCGCCCAGGATTTCGCGGCCTTCGCGCCGGCCGTCACCGACGCCGCGGTGCGCACCGTGTTCCGCGGGTTCCCGGCGTTCTCGCCGGACGGGCGGTTCGTGATCGGCCCGGTGCCGGGCATCCGCGGTTTCGTGATGGCCGCGGCCTGCAACGCGCACGGTGTGTCCGGGTCGGCGGGCCTGGCCCAGCATGTGCTCGACAGCCTGCAGCCCGACCCGCCGCCCTACGTCCGGTCGCTCAGCCCGGCCCGGTTCGGCGCCGGGTCCTGGGACTGGGCGTCCGCACGGGCCCGGGCTGAGCGGGTCTACCAGGACTATTACCGGCTGCCAGCCGGATGACCGCGGCCCGGCTCAGCCGACCCTGGTGGGTGCTGGTGCCGGGACTGCGGCGGCCCGCTGCTGGCGGCCCGGCCGGGCCCGGTAGGCCAGCACCACCAGGACCGCCGCGGCCAGCGCGGTGCCGACGGCGATCAGCGCAATCTGCCAGCCCGGCATGCCGCCCTCGATGACGGTGCGGGTCTGCACCACGACCGGCGGGCTGTCCGCGGTCCCGCCGGGTGGCGGCACGCGGACAGCGAACGCAGCGGGCGCGGCCGCCACGGTGGCCAGCACGGCAGTGGACAGGCCGGCCACGGCGGCGGCCAGCCGGCGGATGCTCTGGATTCGGCTCATGACGATCCCCCTGAGATCAGCGATAGTTGGTCGATCCAGTGGCCAGGATGAGCCGCCCAGCTGGACCGCCGCCATACGACGTTCTACGTATGTCCAGGTCACGACCTGAGCGGTTACCGTGGGTCCATCGCCGGAGGAGGGGATCGCGATGACCAGCCCAGTGACGCCCAGCGAACACGACCTGCGGATCATGCTGGACATCGTCAACGCGGATCCCGCTGATCCCCCGCCGGACGGGCTGCCGCTGCCCGTGCTGGACGCCTTGTGCCGGCTCATCCCGGCCGATCAGCTGTCCTTCTTCGGCCTCGACGCCAGCGGCCAGACTGACCTGTTCATGCAGGAGTTCCCGGCCGAGGAGCCCGGCGATGACGACGGCACGGCGTTCTGGGCGCACTACTGGGACTGCGTGCCCTGCTGCTACCCCGACCGCAGCGGCGACCTGCACAGCATCACGAAGGTATCGGACTTCTACTCGGCCCGGCAGTGGCACGCCACTGGCATGTACCGCGACTACATCCAGCCCGCCGGGTTCGACCATGAGCTGATGCTCTGCCTGCCCGCCGGGCCGGGGCGGACGCTGCGGCTGATCTTCTTCCGTGGCCCCGGGCCGGACTTCGCCGAGCGGGACCGCGCACTGCTTGCCCTGCTCCGCCCGCACCTGCATCAGGTGTTCCTGGCGGCAGAACGCCGCCGTGGCGGCCTGCCCGAGCTCACCCGCAGGCACTGGGAACTGCTCCGGCTGGTCGCCGCCGGGCACACCAACGCCCAGATCAGCCGCAGGCTTGGCGTATCGGAGGGGACGGTGCGCAAGCACCTGGAGAACATCTACAGCAGGCTGCAGGTGTCCAGCCGCACGGCCGCGGTGATCCGCGCGTTTCCTGACCAGCAGAACCGTACTGTGGCGCTGGGCGAGCCGCCAGTAGCGGCCGTCCGTGGCGCCTGACCTAGGATCTGTTTCAGCAAGTAACCCAGCGTGTTTCTTGGCCACCTGGACTGGTGTGATCCGGTAGATTCTGCTGCGTTCTGGTTTGGGAACGCTGTGTGTGCTGTCCTGTACCACCTCGGATCTGGGACGGCGGTCTGTTGTCTTGTGGACGGCGCAACCCTCGCGCAGGAGAGAGCGAGGGCTGTGGGAGAGAGACAGCAGGTGCTGGTGGATACGCAGTGTTCTGGCTCCACAGACCAGGACGGGCAGGGTGGCACTGGTAACAGTCAGCCTGCTCATTCCGAGGGTGGTCGGCTGGGCTGGAGTACTGGTGCGGTACGAGATGTATGGCGTGTTTATCACGGGCATCCCAGCAGCCCTGAACTTCTTGCGCTGGGTTCTGTTCTTCCCCCGTCCGGGATGCTGGCCACCGGGTTGACGAACATGAACGCGACGATGTAGGCGCGCTCCCCCGCCGCGATGACCTTGCTCGGCTGGTACGGCGGCAGGCCGGTGGCTGGTCGGTGACGGCTGTCATGTCCGGGTCTCCTGTCCGTCGGCTGCGGCTTCCTGCCGCCGCAGCTGCTGTCACCGGGACGGAGTGCGTGCGATGAGCCCAGATACGCGGGATGCCGTTTATGTTCCGGGGCACGCTGCTGGCGGCTACGGCAGCGGCCCAGCCCCTAGAACTGCTGGCCGCCGATGTCGGCCTGGCCGTTGGCCACCAGCCAGGCCAGCGCCTCGCGCAGCGCCTGCAGCACGGTGTACCGCGGCTGGTAGCCGAGCACCTCGCGGGCCCGGGCGATGCTCGCGGTGATGCTGCGGAAGGTGTGATCGCGGGTGGCCTCGGCGTGCCCGGGCTCGGTCCGGCGGCGGAACTCGGCCCAGTCGACGAACTCCAGCACCGCCTCCCGGCCGAACCACTGGGCGACCCCGGTGGCCAGCCCGCGCAGCGTCATGGCCTGCTCGGCGACCACGTGGAAACTGCCGCCGATCGCGGCCGGGCGGTTCAGCGCCCGCTCGAACGCCTGGGCCACGTCATCGGCGTGCACGTGATGCAGGACACCCAGGCCATGATCGGGCAGGGCGAGCGGCTTACCGGTGGCCAGGCAGGTCCAGACGGCCGGGTCCAGGTTGCCGGCCGGGGTGATGACCGGCCAGCCCGGGCCGCTGATGTGGCCCGGGTGCAGGACGACCGACGGCACGCCGCCGGCCCGCGTCTCGCGGTGCAGCAGCGCCTCGATCTCGGCCTTGCCCGTGCCGTAGTCGCCGTACGCGGTCCGGGGCTCATCCTCGGTGACGGGCACCCGCAGGGCCGGGCCGTGCACCCAGATCGTCCCGCAGTGCACGAGCAGCGGCCGGGCTGGGCGCAGCGCGTCGACCAGCTGCCGGGCCGAGGCCGCGGTGAAGCAGATGAGGTCGATCACCACGTCCGGGCGCAAGGCCGCGACCTGGTCGCCAAAGGTACCCGCGGCGTCCTGCTCGTCGCGGTCCACGGCGATCCGGGTGACCGACTCCCACTCCACCGCCGGGTGGTAGGGCGCACTGCGCCCCCGGCTCAGCGCGGTCACCTGGTGCCCGGCCCGGATCAGCCGCGGCACCAGGTAGCTGCCGATGTGCCCGGTCGCACCGATAACGGCGACAGCGCTCATTCGCGGGCTCCTCTGGCCATCGGGGGGTCACGCCATCCTGGCACGCGGCTGCGCCGGGCCGGGCCGGGACACGGCACCATCCTTCATCACGAACGCGACCTCCTCCAGCCGCCGGACATCGCGCACCGGGTCGCCGGGCACCGCGATGAGGTCGGCCAGGTAACCCGGTGCGACCCGGCCGACCCGGCCGTCCCAGCGGAGCAGCTCGGCCGCGTGCAGGGTGGCCGACCGGATCGCGTCCAGGGCGGGCTGCCCGCAGCGCACCTGGTAGGCGAACTGGCGGGCATTCTGGCCGTGCGGGTAGATGCCGGCGTCCGTGCCGAACGCGATCCGCACCCCCGCCGCCAGGCACCGGGCGAACCCGTCCCGCTGGGCCTGGGTCGTCTCGTCATTCTTGCGCAGCACGTCGGCCCGCCAGCCCTGGGCCCGGCCGGCCGCCGCGATGTAGTCGCCGTTGTACACGTCGGCGACCAGGAACGTGCCGGCCGTGGCCATCAGCTCGATGGCCTCGTCGTCCATCAGCGACCCGTGCTCGACGGAGCGCACGCCGCTGCGCACCGCGCGCTTGATGCCTTCCGCGCCGTGCGCGTGCGCGGCCACGTCCGCGCCGGCCAGCGCGGCCTCGTCCACCGCCGCCCGGATCTGCGCCTCGGTGAGCTCGGGCGCCCCGGGCACGCCGCCCGGGGCCATCACCGCACCGGTGGCGATCAGCTTGACCAGGTCCGCACCGCCGTGCAGCACGCGGCGCACCGCACGGCGGATCCCGTCGACGCTGTCGGCCACCCCGACCCGCAGCTCGTACGGGACGGCCGCCTCGACGTCGGGGGCCAGGCCGGTGATGTCACCGCCCCCGCCGGAGCAGGTCAGGTAGGCGCCCGCCACCCGCATCCGCGGGCCGGGCAGCCAGCCCGCATCGATCGCATCGCGCAGCGCGACGTCGACGAACGCGCGGAAGGTGCCCACGTCACGCACGGTGGTGAAGCCGGCCAGCAGCGTGTCCCGCGCGTTGCGGGCGCCCGACAGCGCTTCGGCGGCCCCCGTCCGGGCCAGCACCTCCGCGGGCCCGCGGCCGCTGTCCGGCTCGCCGACCAGGTGGGTGTGGCAGTCGATGAGGCCGGGCAGCATGGTGTGCCCGGGCAGGTCCACGAACGCCGGGCCTTCGGCCGGGGCGTCGCCCGCCGCGACGACGCCGGCGATGCGGTCGCCGTCGATGAGCACCGCGCGGCCCGGCAGCAGTTCCCCGGTCACCACGTCGAGCAGCAGGCCGGGGCGGATGACGGTGCGCTGGGCGGAAGCCATCCCGCAGTGTAGGCACGGCTGGGCCGGGCCGGTTTCAGGCGGGGCCGGTGATTTGGGGGCCGGCGAGTCAATGGCACTATTTCATACCAATCGTGGGATGCCCGCGGCCCGGCCGCGGGCGTTGAGTGGAACCTGCGAGCAACAGCCCGCTGGTGTGCTGTGCCTGGCGAGGTGCAGCCCGCTGGCGGGCGGGGGGAACAGCGAGGTTCCGATGTCGACTGAGGGTGCCCGGCAGGAGGTAACCCGGCCCCGGCGGCCGGTGCTGCCTGCCACCGATCCGATCCTGGCCACGAAGGTCACGGTGCCGGACGTACCGGACTGGGCCGTGCCGCGGCCGCGGATCACCCGGCTGGTCAGCCAGGGTGCGCGCTGGTACCCGCTGACCGTGCTCACCGGCCCGGCGGGTACCGGCAAGACGATGGCGCTGGCGTTGTGGGCCGCCGCCGAGTCCCGGCCGGTGGCCTGGGTCGGGCTGGACCGCTACGACAACCGCCCGGGGGTGTTCTGGTCGTACGTGGTGGCGGCGCTGCGGCAGTCCGGGCTGGCCACGCCGGAGTTGCTGCCCGCCGTGCCCCGGGGGCGGGCGGCCGACTACACGTTCTTGCTGCGGCTCGCCTCGGCGCTCGCCGGGCAGGACCAGCCGGTGCTGCTGGTCCTCGATGACCTGCACGTGCTGGCCGAGCCGAGGGTGCTGAAAGGCCTGGACTTCGTGCTGCGGAACGCCGGGGCCGGCCTGCGCCTGCTGGTTTCCTCGCGGATGGACCCGCTGCTGCGGCTGCACCGGTACCGGCTGGACGGCCAGCTGGCCGAGATCCGGGCCAGTGATCTCGCTTTCGACACCGCCGAAGCGGGCCAGCTGCTGGCCCAGCACCGGAGCCGGCTGTCCGCGGCGACCACGGCGTCCCTGACCCAGCGCACCGAAGGCTGGGCGGCGGGCCTGCGGCTGGCCGCGATGTCCCTGGAGACTCATCCCGACCCGGAGCAGTTCGTCACCGAGCTGATCACCGAGAACAGCCCGCTGACCGGCTATCTGGTCGAGGAGGTGCTGGCCACCCAGCCCCCCGAGGTCCGCGAGGTTCTGCTGGCCACCAGCATCCTGGACCAGGTCAGCGGGGAAGCCGCAGCCGAGCTGACCGGCCGGGAGCAGGCCGCTGCCTTCCTGCACGGGCTGGCCCAGGCCAACACGTTCGTGCAGTCCGCCGGGTCCGGGTGTTACCGCTACCACACGCTGCTGCGCGAGGTGCTCCGGCTCAAGCTGCGGCACAAGCACCCCGAGCGGGTACCCGACCTGCACCGGCGCGCGGCGCGCTGGTACCAGCGCAGCGGCGCGCTGGCCGAGGCAGTGCGGCACGCGGTAGCGGCCAGCGACTGGGCGCTGGCCGCCCGGGTGGCCGTGGCCGGGCTGGCGGCCAGCGAGCTGGCCGGGCCCGGCCGCGACCCGGCGCTGGCCGAGGAGTTCCGCCTCCTGCCCGCCGGCCGGACCTGGACGGTGCCGGAGCCGTACCTGGTCGAGGCGGCGCTGGCGCTGTCGGCGGGCCAGCCGGACGCGGCCGCGGCCACGCTGGCCGCGGCCGCGGAGCTGGTCAGCCGCCAGCCGGCTGGCCAGCGGGCCGCCAGCCAGCTGGCCGGGGCCGAGATCGGGCTGGCCGCGGCCCGCCGCAGCGGGGACATCGGCACGGTTGTGGCGGCGGCGGCCGAGGCCGAGGCGCTGGTCAGCCAGGTCCCGGGGGACGCGCTGGCCCGGCGGCCCGCGGTCCGCGCGCGGGTGCTGGCCGGCCGCGGCACAGCCGAGTTGTGGACCGGTCAGCTGGACGAGGCGGCCCGGCTGCTGGAGGCCGGGGCGGCGGCCGCGGTGGCGTGCGGCGCGGACCACTACCGGGCCAGCTGCCTGGGCCAGCTGGCGCTGGCGGTGACGCTGCGCGGCGGGCTGGGCCGCGGGGCTGAGCTGGCGGCCCAGGCGGCCGCGGCTGCGGCCAGCCCGCCCCTGGAGGCGGGCCAGTACCCGAACCCGGCGGCGCTGGCCGCCCGGTCCCTGATCCACCTGGAACGGCACGAGCTGGCCGGGGCGCGCAGCGTGCTCAAGCAGGCCGAAGCCGCGCTGGCCAGTGCCCCGGACCGGCTGATCAGCGCGCTGGCCAGCCTGGTCGCGGCGCGGGCGGCGCTGGCCGAGGGCCACCCCGAGGCGGTGGCCCAGCTGGTCGCCCAGGCCCGGTCCGGGTGGCCGGTGCCCGGCTGGCTCGGCCAGCAGCTGGACCTGGCGCAGGCGCAGGCCTGCGTGGCCGGGGGCGACGTGGCGGCCGCACTCGCGGCGGCAGGGCGGATCGACGGCACCAGCTCGGCGGCGGCGGCGGTCAGCCAGGCACAGATCGCGGCGGCGGCCGATGACCCGGGCCGCGCCCAGCAGGCGCTGGAACCCGTGCTGGCCGCGCCCGCTGGGGTCCCCGACCGGGTCCGGGTGCAGGCATGGCTGGTCGATGCGCGGCTCAGTTACGGCCGCGGCCGCCTGGCGCGGGGGCACCGGTCACTCGCGGCGGCGCTGCGGCTGGCCGGCCGCGAGCAGCTCAGGCTGCCGTTCGTGCTGGAGCGCAGCTGGCTCCGGCCGGTGCTGCGGCGTGACCCCGAGCTGGCCCACCAGTACCAGCGGCTGATCGCCCCGGCCCGGGCCGCCGAGCCAGCGCCCGCCCGGCTGCGCCTCGCCCAGGAGCCCGCCGTGCTGGTGGTCGAGCCGCTCACCGAACGGGAACTCGAGGTGCTCAGGCACGTGTCAGGCATGCTGAACACGGCCGAGGTGGCCAGCGAGATGTACATCTCCATCAACACGGTCAAGACCCACCTGAAGAGCATCTACCGCAAGCTGGCCGCGACTCACCGCGGTGAGGCGGTGCGCCGGGCCCGGCAGCTCAAGCTGATCTGACGGTCAGGCGTCCAGGCCCAGTTCATGCGCGCGCTCGACCGCCGCGCTGCGTGAGGAGACACCGAGCTTGCGGTAGGCGGAGTAGGCCTGGGTCCGGACCGTGTGCGCGGAGACGAACAGCCGCTCGCCGATCTCCCGGAACGACAGGTGGGTGGACAGCAGCGGCAGCAGCCGCATCTCGGCCGCGGTGAGTGAGGACAGGCCGTCGGTGTCGGCCCTGACCGTGGCCAGCGTGGCTTCCAGCTGCCCGGCCTGGGCCGGCAGGGTGCCGAGGTCAGGGCGCTGGCGGAGGATGTCACGGGCCTGGCCGAGCACGGCGGTGGCCCCGCCGTGCTCGGCCAGCGTGAGGTAGGACTGGGCCATCACCAGCAGGGCCTGCACCGAGACGACCGGCAGCACGTAGCTGAGCAGCGGCCGCAGCCGGGAGGCCCGGCTGAGATAATTACGGGCCTGGGCGATGCCGCCCCCGTGCACGGCGGCCCGGGCGGCCCAGGCGTACACGAGCGCGCTGGTCCAGTAGTCGTCGAGCCGTCCCTCGGTCACGATGGTGACCGCACGCCCGGCCAGCGCCGTCACCTCGGCCCAGCGGTCCCGCTCGGCGGCCACGGCGCACTGCTCGGCGAGGACGAGCGCGCCCAGCGGTGACGGCCCGGCATCGCTGGCGATCTGCACGGCCCGGGTGAGCAGCG
>Ga0335078_10014382_pt1 | contig 11738 bp, 7 predicted proteins | sample Lox_Sample_32_FD_206711 | JGI IMG/M metagenome (GOLD analysis project Ga0335078, IMG submission 206711) | Soil microbial communities from Loxahatchee National Wildlife Refuge, Florida, United States - Lox_Sample_3.2 | ecosystem: Environmental > Terrestrial > Soil > Wetlands | place: USA: Florida...
ATCTTGCAGCCGATCAGCGACACCTTGCCGCCGAAACCCATCGCTCCGACGCCCAGCTTGTTGGCCTCCGTCATGATGTCCGCTTCGAGTTTGGCCAGCATCGGGTCCGGGTTGACATCGTCCAGCGTGCGGAAAAGCTGCCCCTTCGCCAGTTCATAGCCGTGGGCGCGGTCGCTGCCGATGCACACGCCGATCGCTCCCGGCGCGCAGCCTTGCCCCTGCGCCTGCCAGACCGCGTGCAGCAGGCATTTGCGGACGCCTTCCAGGTTGCGATCCGCGCGGCCCAGATGATCCAGGTTGCAGGGCACGGAATATTGGATATTTTTGTTCTCGCAGCCGCCGCCCTTGAGGATCAGCTTGACTTCAATCTCGTCCTGCTCCCATTGCTCGAAGTGCACCACCGGCGTTTCCGGCCCTAGATTATTCCCGCTGTTCTTGCCGGTGATCGAGTCCACGGAATTCGGACGCAGTTTGCCCAGCCGGGTGGCTTCCGCCACGGCTTCCAGAATCGCGCCGCGAATCTTGATCTGGTTGACGCCCACCGGCGTGTGAACCAGGAACGTCGGCATGCCCGTGTCCTGGCAGATGGCGCCCTCATCTTCGTGCGCCATATCGACGTTGGACAGAATAATATCGAGCGCCTGCGACGATTGCGTCCCGGGGTTTTCATTCTGGGCGGCGATGGACATCGCCGCGCGGACGTCGGGCGGCAGGTTGGTGGACGTCTGAACGATCAGTTCAAGCAGACTGCTGGCAAGGAATTCCATAAAACACGCTTTCCATCTGACGGTAACACGCTGCTGCCCGGCTCGAAAATCGGAGCCTTACTCGGCGCGAAGAGCTGCCGCCGGATCGACTCGCAAGGCGGCTAGCGCCGGCGCAAGACAGGCGCACATCGATGCGGCACTCAGGAGGCCCACTGCCCACAAGATGGACGTGGCATCCAATGCGTCCACATGGTACAGCACGTGGCGGATTGCGTATCCCGCGCCGATCGAGGCGGCCAGTCCGATGGCCAACCCTCCGCACAGAATGCGAGTCCCCTGGCCCACAACCAGCCCCAGGATCGACCCCGGCGAAGCTCCCAACGCCACTCGCACGCCAATTTCCCGGCGGCGCCTCTGAACCTGCATGCTCAAAGTTCCGTAGAGGCCGAGCAGGCTGATCACGAGCCCCAGGAGAGCAAACCCCCCGATCACGGTCGTCGAGGACAACCGATCGCGTACCGTCGCGCCGGCTACGTCCTCGAGATTGCTGAATCCGCGCGCGAAGGCCCCGCCACTCCAGGCGGACAGACGCTCCTTGAGAGCTGATCGCAGCACGGATGACTCGCCGGTTCGCGCGAGGAAGACCACACTGCCCGGGAACCACGCGTGATATGGGAAATAAACAACCGGACCGGAAGGCCTGTCGAGCGCTTCGTGGCGGATGTCTTTCACGATCCCAACGACTGTGAAATCCAAACTCCCGAGCGCGATGTGAACATTCCGGCCCAGCGGATCAGCGGCGCCAAATAGCGCGCGCGCGGCCGTCTGGTTCAACACCATGCTGCTTCCGCCGCGCTGAACCTCGTCTTCGGTAAGCGCCCGTCCGGAAAGCAGGCGCGCGTGCAGCGCATCGAAATAGCGCGCGCTCACCATGCGGAACCCGATGTCCGGGTCGGAAGGAACAAATGGCCCTCCGTGAACACTCATGGTGCAGCTCATGCTCGACCCGATCGGCAGATCGGCCGCGAAGGCGGCGCTGCGGACTCCAGCCACGGATTCGATCTGCCGCGCGAGACCGGCTGCCGCCACCACGGTCGCACTGCGCGGGGCCATCAGCGACACACGGAATGTGGCAACACCATTGGGGTCCATGCCGGCGTCGGAACGGAGCGCCGCCAGGAGGCTGCGTCCCACCAGCCCGCTGATCGTAAGGAGAGTCAAAACGATCGCAAGTTGCGCGCCCACCAGAACCAGCAGTCCGCGCCCGCCGCCCGCCACCCGTCCGCCGGCTCGCGACAGAGCAGTGCCGGGGCCGGCCTTCAATGAGTGCAACGAGGCAGGCAGGGCGATCGCGAATGCCACCACCGTTGCCAGAACGATTCCGAAGACAACCAGCATCGGTCCGGCCGCCAGGAGTTCCGGTCCCAGCCTGGTGATTTGTGGCGCCAGTTTGAGGACGGTGCGACGCGCCAGTTGATTCAATCCGAAAGCCAGGACCGTGCCGGTCAGGCACAACAGCAGCGATTCGACCATATTGTGCCGCAGCAAATCGACCCATGAGGCGCCCAGGGCGAGGCGGAGTGCCGAGTCTTCGGACCGGCTCATGGCGCGCGCCAGCAACAGGCTGGCCAGGTTGGCGCACATGATGACCAGAAGCAGCCCGGCAGCGCCGCAGAGCAGCAAGGTCGCTGCCGGATTGGCCGGCTGCAGCGCCAGCCGCAGTGTTTTCATCGAATACCGGTCCTGGCTGCGCCGGGGATACGGCGAGCTGCGATCGCATTCATCGAAGGCCGCGCGAACTTCCTGCGACGCCCTTTGAACGGTGGCTGCCGTCCGCAGCCGCACCACGGCGCGATAGAACGCGTTGCCGTAATTGGCCCGCATTTCCTGGCTGCGCCAGGCGATTGGAAGCAGAATTTCCGCTTGCGGAACAAATGGCAGCGTGGCCGGCGTCCGCAAGACACCCACCACCCGGATCAGCGTCCGTTCAGTTCCGAAATTGGCTGGGAGAGTGCTGCCGACTACTGTTGGGTCGCCGCCGAAATAGGTCCGCCAGGCCGATTCCAGCAGGATTCCCTTCAGCTCTTTGGATCCGCCATGATCGTCGTCATCCGACAACAGCCGGCCGGCAACTGGTGATAATCCCAACGCCCGGAAATAGCCGGCATTCACGCTCGCTGCTTCCAGGTCGAAGGTGTCATTCCCTTGAGAAATCGCGATTCTGGGCGATGTTGCAGCCAGTCCGACCTCTTGGATCGCAGGACAGCGGTCAGCCAGAAATCCGGCTTGAGTCGCCGTGATGGTCGTGCCGGACTGCAGACGTCCCGTAGCGGATCGAACGTCAATGGTTGCCAGACGATCTGGTTGAAAAAAGTTCAAAGGGCGCCAAAAGAGAGCATACGCGACGTTAAAGAGGACAATATTCGCGCCGAGGCCAAGAGCAAGAACCGAGACCGTGGCCGCCACGAAACCTGGCGACCCGCCAAGCCGGCGGAGCGCAAATCGTAATTCCTGCATCATAAGGCTCTGTTATCTGAATTATACGGGCGCGCAGGCCCGCACGCACGCAAAAGGCGGAAGGCCGGGCTACCGGTTGTAATTGGGCGTAATGCCACGCAGATTCTGCCAGACCCGGTCGCACACCGCCAGCAGATCGGGCGAAAGCGGGCCGCCGTTTTCGAAGGCGTCCAGATTCTGCTCCAGATGTTCCATCCTGGAGGCGCCCAGAATGACGCAGTCGCTGGCGCTGTGATGCAGCAGCCAGTTCAGCGAGATGTCAGTGAGCGTTCGGCCGCCTGTTTGCGCCGCCTGTTGCAGCTCGTCGACGGCATCGAAATACGCGGGATGCCAGTAGCGGTCGAGATACAGCTTATTGTTGTCGAATCGCGTGCCCGGCAGCGGCCGTTCGCGCTGCTGCTTTCCGGTCAACAGACCCCCGGCCAGCGGGTTGTAGACGATCGTGGAGACGCCGAAAGTCTTGCACATGGCCAGGAATTCCTGCTCGATGCCGCGCGCCAGCAGGTTGTACATAGGCTGCGACACGAACGGAGGTGTGTAGCCCCGGCGTTCACAGATGGAAATCATCTGCACCACCTGCCAGGCGGCATAGTTGGAGCTGGCCGGGTACCGGACCTTGCCGGCGCGCACGAACTCGTCCATGGTTTCGAGCGATTCCTCGACCGGCACGTCCCAATCCGGCGCGTGGAAGTAGTACAAGTCAATGTAGTCTGTCTGGAGGCGCTTAAGCGATGAATCGAGCGCCCTGCGCATGGCATCGCGTCCGAGGCCGCCTTCGCCGGGCGGCACACCGGCTTTCATGCCGAGCTTGGTCGCGAGAACGACGCGGTCGCGGCGGCCCTTGAGGATACTGCCGAAGATCGTCTCCGCCTTGCCCATGTTGTACATGTTGGCGGTATCGAAAAAGTTGATGCCGTGATCGATGCAGCAGTCCACCAGGCGGCGCGAGAGGTTCTCATCGGCCTGCGATCCGAAGGGCATCGAGCCAAAGCAGGCGCGGGAAACGGAAAGATCGGTGTGGGGAAGGACGCGGGTTTGCATGAAAAAATCAGTGTATCAGCCGCCCGGAGGGCGGGCTTCAGCCCGCGCGGGGCTTGAGCCCCGCGGCTGGACCACGGAAACGGACCTTTGATTCGCCGCATCAGGCTTGGCAGACTGATCAGCGGCGTGCAGAACAGATGCGCGTGGTTCGGCATGATCACGTACGTGTGCACTTCGCAAGTATCGATTGGCAAAGCGTGCAAATGGTCTCGGACGATTTTCGCGCTTCGCGAATGCCGCAGGTAAAGCGGTCCCGTCCGGGATGTGTCCAGGAGCCTGTCGTATGCGCCCAAGGCTTTGCCCGATGTCAGGTGCTCGCGATAGAACACGCGTTCGGGGGCATACTTCCGTTCAGGCGCCAGGTCACGAATACGGGTGAGGCTGGAATATCGCGATGAGGGAGACGGCGACGATACTCAGGCATGGCAAGTGAGTGCACCGGATCGAGCTTTTCTCTCAACCGAAAGCGGGCTGGAAGCCCGCCCCCCGTTACACTACCGCGAGGTCGCGTGAATCCAATAGCCGTTCCTTGCGCGCGTAATCTTCCAACTCGCGGCGGAAACGCGGATCGGCAACATTGATCAAAGCTTCCGCCCGTTGGCGGAGGGTCTTGCCGTGAAGGTAGGCGGTACCGTGCTCGGTGATCACGTAGTGGACATCGCCGCGCGACGTGACCACGCCGGCGCCGGTCTTGAGGAACGGAACAATGCGCGAAATCGTGCCGTTCTTCGCCGTGGAGGGCAGCGCGATAATCGGCACGCCGCCTTTCGACCGCGCCGCGCCGCGCAGAAAATCCACCTGGCCGCCGATGCCGCTGTACGGCGAGCAGCCCACGGAATCGGAGCAGACCTGTCCGGTGAGATCGACTTCGAGCGCGGAATTGATGGCCACCATGCGGTCGTTTTGCGCGATCACAAAGGGATCGTTGACATAGCCGGTGGCCAGAAATTCGAACGCCGGATTGAGCTGAATGTAGCGAAACAAACGGTCGGTGCCGAGGACGAATCCGGCCACCGCATGACGCGCATGCAGGCTTTTGCGGGCCCCGTTGATGACCCCGGCTTCCATCAGATCGATAGCGCCGTCCGGGATCATTTCGCTGTGAATCCCCAGGTCCTTGTGCCCGCCGAGGAATCCCAAGGTAGCTTCCGGGATTCCGCCGATGCCGGTCTGAATGGTGGCGCCATCCGGCACCAATTCGGCCACGCGCTTGCCAATGGCGCGATGCACGTCCGTCACCCGCGGCTGCGGATATTGCACCAGCGGATGGGAAGATTCCACAAGTGAATCCGCCCGGTCGACATGCAGAAACGTGTCGCCGAAGGTCCGCGGCATGTTCGGATTGATCTCCACTACCACCCGGCGTGAGCAGGAGAGAACCGCATGCGTAATATCCGTGCTCACGCCGAGTGACATGAATCCGTGTTCGTCCGGAGGAGTGCATTGCAGCAGGCACAGATCCACCGGCATCGAACCGGAGCGGAAGAGACCTTCGATTTCGCTCAGAAAAATCGGGGTGTAGTCTCCCCTGCCCTCCTGCACGGCGCGCCGGACGTTGGCGCCCAGAAACAGCCCGTTGTGGCGGAAGTGGCCCTCATATTCGGGCAGCGTGTAATCGGCGATCCCCATGGTCGCCATGTGGACCACTTCCACGTCCCGCAATCCGGGACCGCGGCGGGTCAACGCCTGCACCAGATCGATCGGCTCGGCGCATCCGTTATGGATGTACACACGCTGTCCCGACTTGAGCGAAGCGACGGCGGCATCGGCGGTGGTCAGACGGGTTTGATAGTCGGCCATCATGTCCTCCGCAATTACTGACCGACGCCTACCGGGGAATACAGTTCCAGAAGCTGTGCGCGAATCGAGTGCAACCGTTCGGAAGTCACGCTGAGAATCGCGCTCATAAACCGAAATCCAAACGCATAGTCGCTGGTGCAGGCATGACGCAGACGGGTTCCATCAAAAGCCAGCGCGTGGACGTCCTCAAGGGCGCGCGCCTGGAACTGCTTACCAGTATCGCCGGTGACCGATGACCAGCCGAGCACCTCGCCGGCGTAGAGCGTCGCGATCCTGACCGGCCTTCCGGGGGATTTCACCTCCAGCGCGACATTGCCGCTGACGATCAGGTAGAACAGGCTCGAAGGGTCGCCTTCCTCGAAAATCACATCTCCCGGGGCGAAGTGAACTTCGCTCGCAAGGGTAGCCAGCCGGGCGACGTGGTCGGGCCAGAAATCTCTTGTAAATGGATGATCGCGCAGGAGGATGGCGACGTCGGAAGTCATAAACACCTCTCTATGGTGGTGCTACTACGTTGCACAATCCTATTTTCAGACCTTTTTGGATGAAAATCAAGCGCCAGGCGTTCTAATCGGGTCCGGGCCGGTTTGGAAACCGGACCGGCCACGGGAACTCGGCCTGCGGCTACCTTCGCCAGTCCCAGAGCCGGCGCCGGTCGACGGGCCCGTAGTAGCCGAACCACGCGTCCGTTTCGGCCGCGAATCCGCCCGGTTCTGACATTGACATTCGATATCGGATACCGATATGATTGGGCGCGTGGGCGAGACTACCGAAATCCTGCAAGGCACGTTGGATCTGCTGGTTTTGAGAACGCTGGAGCTGGAGCCGCTACACGGCGTCGGCATCGCCGACCGCATCCAGCAGGTGACACGCGGTGTGTTTGTCGTCGGACCGGGGTCGCTGTTCCCCGCCCTGCACCGGCTGGCCGACAAGGGCTGGGTGGAAGGACAGTGGGGCGAGCTCGAGAGCGGACGGCGCGCCAAGTTCTACGCGCTGACCAAAGCCGGACGCGCGCAATTGGTCAAGGAGAAACGCAACTGGCGCAAAGTGGCTGAGGCAATGAGCCGGGTGCTGGCCGAGGAATCGTAGGCGATGCCGCGGGATGATTCTGAACTGGACCGTGAAGCCCAATCGTGGATTGGCATTCTGACCGACCGCTACGTCTCCCAGGGAATGTCGCGCGAGGACGCGGCGCGTCGCGCGCGCATGGAATTCAATGGCGTAACGCAAGCCAAGGAGACGGTCCGCGAACAGCGCCGCGGAGCCATTTGGGAGACGGTCTGGCGGGATGTCGCGTACGCGTGCAGAACGCTGCGCAAGAACCCGGGATTTACCCTGGTAGCGGTGGCGACGCTGGCGCTCGGCATCGGCGCCAACAGCGCGATCTTCAGCCTGGTGGACGCGGTGATGCTGCGGCTGCTTCCGGTCGATCACCCCGAGCAGTTGGTGCTCCTCACCGACCCGGCTTCCAGCGCCGTGGATGTCGAAACCAGGGAGACTGGCGTCCGCACGCTGCTGTCTTATCCCGAATTCGACTACCTGCGGCGCAATCAACGCGTCTTTTCCGGCCTGACCGCCGCGCAGAGTCAGGTGAGCAATCTGGAACTGCTGCCTGAGGGCCATAGCGGCACCGCGCCGATCCACGCGCGCACGCAACTGGTCTCGGGCGAGTTCTTCGAGGTACTCGGCGTGCGCCCTCTCGCCGGCCGTGTCTTCACCGCGGCGGACGACCGAACGGCCAGCCCGATCGCGGTGATTTCGTACGATTTCTGGCGGCAACAATTCGACGCCAGCCCGGAAGTTCTGGGACGGAATCTCCGAACCGGCCATGCGGTGTTCCAGATCGTGGGTGTGACGCCGCCGGAGTTCCACGGAATCACGGTTGGCAGCGACGTCAATGTCTGGTTCCCCATCACGACGCAGCCACTGGCGCTGCCGGGCCACGATTTCCTCAAACCGGTCGACACGCTTTGGCTGCACGTGATGGGCCGGCTGGCGCCGGGGGTCTCGCGGAATGCGGCCGAAGCCGGCATTAACGTCACTTTCCGGCAGTCGCTCTCCATCTGGGCGTTGGCGTTGCCTGGCGAAAAAGGTCTGCTGAACCAGAAAATCGAACTGAAGCTTGGCGGCCGCGGCGCTTCGACTTTACGCGACAGCTTTTCCGATCCCCTCATGCTGTTGATGGGAATGGTCGGCGTGGTGCTGCTCATCGCTTGCGCCAACCTGGCCAACCTCATGCTGGCACGCGCCCGTAACCGTCAGCGCGAGGTTGGAGTACGGCTGGCGCTGGGAGCGTCGCGATGGCGCCTGATCCGCCAGTTGCTCACCGAAAGCCTCCTGGTGGCTGCTTTCGGCGGCGTTCTCGGCATCGCCATCGGAATTGCCGGCTCTCGTTTACTGGTCGCGCTGGTTTCGGCCGGCGTCAGCGGCCTCTTCGTCGATCCGCCGCGTGCCACGGACCTTTTATTATTCACGGCTGCAATCTCAGTGGGAACCGGGCTGGCGTTCGGACTGGTCCCGGCCCTTCGCGCCTCGCGGCTCGATCTCGTGCGAGCCATTGGCGGCAGCACCCGGGGCGCGGCAGCCAGTCGCGGAAACGCGCGCTCGGGCCGCATCCTGGTGGTGACTCAAGTGGCGCTTTCCGTGGTGCTTCTGACCGGCGCGGCGCTATTCGTCCGGAGTCTGCGCAATAAGCTCGCGGCGCCCCTGGGATTCGAGCGGGATGGTCTGCTGACCGTTCCCGTCGATACCGCGCAGGTCCCGGCTGCCGCCCGCCCGGCGCTCTACGAACGGCTGCGCGCCCGTCTGCGGCAGGTTCCGGGAGTTGAAGGAGTCACACTCTCGAATCACTCGCTCTTCGGTGGCAGCGATGCCGGCGACGACCTTTCCATCGAGGGCTCCCCCGAAAAAAACCCAGAGGAACTACACACGCGATGGAGCGAAGTGGGTGCGGACTATTTTAAGACTATGGGTGTCCCCGTGCTCCTGGGCCGCGAGATTTCCGCCGACGATGCCGCGCGCGGGGCGCAGGTTTGCGTCATCAATGAGGCGTTCCGGAAGCGCCTGCTGCCGGATGGCAATCCGCTTGGGCGGCACATCACCGATGAGTACCCGACCACACGCGAAACTTACGAAATCATCGGTGTGGTGGCCGACGCCAAGGAACACTCCACTATCGAAAAATCGCGCCCCCGGTTCTACGCCAACATCGCGCATCCCATCGGGACGCTGGACAGCGTGGCGTTTCTGCTGCGCAATACCGGGGATGAAGCAGGAGTTGTGGCCGGTGCCAGACAGGCCATACGCGAAATCGACCGCAACCTGCCGATTCTGGAGATCCGCACGGTAGTCAACCAGATCAACCGGCGATTGATCACCGAGCGGCTGCTGGCCCAGTTGGCTTCGTTTTTTGGAACGGTGGCGCTCTTTATGGCGGCGATCGGTTTGTACGGCGTGATCTCCTACTCCATGAGCCAACGCAGGAGCGAGATCGGAATTCGCATGGCACTGGGCGCATCGGCCAGATCGGTGGTCCGTATGGTGCTCCGGCAGACGATCGGCATGGTCGCGATCGGACTGGCGATCGGCGTTCCCTGCGCGATCGCAGTGGGGCGGCTGTTTGCCAACCGGCTGTACGCCTTGCAGGCCGCCGATCCGCTATCGATGGCGGCAGGAGTCGGCGTGGTGTTGGCGGCGGCTCTATTGGCCGGCTACGTTCCGGCGCGGCGCGCGGCAAGAGGCGATCCCATGATCTCGCTGCGCCATGAATGACCCGTTTCGTGTCGGGAATGCCGGTGTCTCCCGCTCTCGCCTGACCGTCCGGCACCCGGTTGGTGCAGTTTCCCGCAGCCTGCTTGTTTCGTCATCAAGCGTTGATCGATCAGTCACGTAATCCTAGCCAAATATATTTGAAATTTTGGTTCCACCGGCCGTCTGGCTGATGATCTAGTTGTCGAGACAAGATCGGAGGGCAGACGACCGATGGAACTCTTCGCAAAGCTGTTTTCCAGCCTGCTGGTTTTTGTATACCACTGCTTCGACCGCGTCGTCATCCATGGGTACCTCAGTGGCGTGTCCCGCCCTGAACAGGTGGTTTACTTCTTCCGTGAGGTGCTGGGGATTCCGATGGTCACCAAAGAAGCACTCTCCCGGCGCACCAGTGAATACCGCGACTGGGTGGAGTCGTACGCCCGCAACCATCACATCCCCATCGAATGGGCGGAAAAAGGACTGCGCAAAGAGGACTACGTCCTGCCCGCCCTGCACCGGATGGAAAAGAAGGGCGCTTACGGCGTCTACTTCATCTTCAAGAGCATGGAACAGGGCCGCACCTTTCGTATCTCGGTCCCGAAGTTCCCGACGCAAGACCCCAACTACCGGATCCTGGCCCCTCAGCGTAGCCGTTTCACGCATTTCTACTTCTACATCCGCGACGAGGTGTTGGGGCCGATCATTGTGCGCGTGGCCTCCTTCTTCCCCTTCCAAACCACCTATTGGCTGAACGGCCACTCCTTCATCGAGCGCGAACTGAACAAAGCCGGAGTCGGTTTCCATAAAAACGACAACGCCTTCCTGGCGGTAGACGATGTGGCCGCGCTGCAGGCCGCCGCCGATCGCCTCAGCCCGGCCATCATCCGGAAACAACTGGATTACTGGACGCTGATCGTCGGGCCGAAATTCTCCAAGAAAGAACGCGAACGGATCAACTTGTCGCGATTCTACGCCATCGCCCAAATCGAGTACTGTCGCAATTTCATCTTCAAGCGCCACTTTCCGATCCATAAAATCTTCGAGCGAAGTTGCGAAATCGGCCTGTGGCTCATGACGGCCAACCGCATCAGCGAGATCTTCGGCGTGCGGCTGACCAAGAAAATCCGTGGGAAACTTGCCGCAGTGGTCGAACAGATCGAACACGGCCATCACGTCTTCCGCGTGAATTTCAAAAACGCCCTGCTCCGTCAGTACGAGAAGTTTTCTCGTTTCCTACGCAACGAACTGCTGTCAAATAATCTGCAGGATTTCGGTCTGAGGAAAGGCTTGGACCACCTGGAGGCTGTGCGCGAGAAGTTCCAGACCATCACCGACCGCTTTGCCGGCTTTCAGGCCCAGACTCTGAACGTGCATGTCGACTTCCCTCTGGTGCAACGTCTCGCCCTACCCATCACTATCGGTACGGTCCGCTATCCCGGCATCCGCATCCAAGACCTTCGTGTCATCCGCTTGCTGGACATCCTCCTGCACGGCAGTATGACCGTAGGCGGTTGGACCGCCCAGCAGATCCACCAAGCCATTCTCGAAGCCTTTCACCTCTCGCCTGGGGCTTACGGCCTCAACCAGCTACGCTACGACCTGCGCAAACTCAAAGGCCACGGACTGCTCCAGCGTGACGGCCGCCGCTACGCCTATCGGCTGACCACCAAAGGCGTGCAGGTCGCACTCCTGTTCATGTTCTTCCACAAACGTCTCTGCGGGCCGCTCGCCAATACCTGCTTCCATCACCGGCCTGATCCACTCCACAAGCCCAAAGGCAAACTCGAAGCGGCCTACTACGAAGCCGACAAGGCCATTCAGAGGATTGTTGATCTCTTGGCAGCCTGATGTTAACGGGAAATGTTGAAGTATTCTTGTTTACGATTTTCGGCCTAAGAATCTAACATCATCGTGCGGGGACCG
>Ga0335078_10014383_pt1 | contig 11738 bp, 10 predicted proteins | sample Lox_Sample_32_FD_206711 | JGI IMG/M metagenome (GOLD analysis project Ga0335078, IMG submission 206711) | Soil microbial communities from Loxahatchee National Wildlife Refuge, Florida, United States - Lox_Sample_3.2 | ecosystem: Environmental > Terrestrial > Soil > Wetlands | place: USA...
TTACCGGTTGCGGACATTGCCGCGGCCGCACGGCCGGGCCACCCGCGTCGTCATCACCGAATACGATTTGCCGCGCCGGACGATTGCGCCGCACGACGTGCGCACCGACGCCGACGGCAACGTCTGGTATTCGGATTTCGTCGAGAACGTGCTGGGCGAGCTCGACCCGAGGACCGGCGCGGCGCGCGATTACGCCATTCCGATCTTGAAACCGGACTTCCCGGTCGGCGCGCTCGATCTGGAGCCCGACGCCGACGGCAATCTGTGGCTGGCGCTGATGTTCCAGGCCGGGCTTGCCCGCTTCGACATGAAGACCAGGACGTTTCGCCTCTATCCCGTCGACGCCGCGTTGAACGACGATGCCATGCAGCAATCGATGGTGATGCCGCGCGCCGACAATGTCGACGGCAAGGTCTGGACCAACGACGTCGCCCGCCACGCGATCATGCGGCTCGATCTGAAAACCGGCAAATATCAGCGTCTCGATCCGTTCGCGTTCCTCGGCGGGGGACACCCGCACGCGCCCTATGGCATGGCGGCCGATGCCAGGAACGACCTCTATTTCATGGATTTCGGCGACGAGAATGTCGTGCGGGTCGACGCCAAGACCGGCGCCGCCACGATTTTTCCGACGCCGACCAAGAATTCGCGGCCGCGCCGCACCATGCTCGACGCTCGCGGCCGGCTGTGGTTCGCGGAGTTCGCCGCCAACAAGCTCGCCATGTTCGATACGGCCAACGAGACGTTCAAGGAATGGGACGCGCCGACGCCCTACACTTATCCCTACGATGTGTTCTGCGACAAGAACGGCGAGCTGTGGAGCGCCGGCATGGCGAGCGACCGGGTGCTGCGCTTCGATCCGCAAAGCGGGCGCTTCGTCGAATATCTGTTGCCGCGGCCGGCCAATATCCGCCGCGTCTTTGTCGACAACTCCACCACGCCAGTGACGTTCTGGGCCGGCAACAATCACGGCGCAGCGATCATCCGGCTCGAGCCGCTCGACTGAACAAACCAGGCAAATGCGACATGAAAGGCAGGACGTCGATGAACAAAATTTGCACGTTGGTCGCGATCGCCGCCCTTGCCGTTGTCGCTGCCGGCGGGGTGCACGCGCAACAGCCGCCGCCGGCCGCGAACACGGCGGCCGCGCCTTATGTTCTGACCATGGGCGACCTGATGAACACCCTGGTGCAGCCACGCCATGCCAAGCTCGGGCTGGCCGGGCGCGCCGGCAATTGGCCGCTCGCCGCCTATGCGCTGGTCGAACTGCGCCAGGTCTTCGCCGGCATCAAGAAAGCCCAGCCGAAATTCGGCGGCTTGCCGGTGCCGGAACTCATCGACGCGGCGGTAGGTCCGCCGCTCGATGCGGTCGAGGCCGCGATCAAACAGCAGGATGCCAATAAATTTGCCGCCGCCTACGACCGGCTGACGCAGGGCTGCAACGGCTGCCATCAGTCGGTCGATCATCCGTTCGTGGTGATCAAGCCGCCGGAGGCTTCCGCGTTTCCCGATCAGGATTTCAGTCCGGGGCGCTAACGCCGAGAAGCTAGGACTTTTCATCCGACAGCAGCGCCGCCATCACGCGCTCGCGGGTGAGCGGCAAGTCGCGCAAGCGCGCGCCGAGCGCGCGCGCCACCGCGTTGCCGATCGCCGCCGCGGTCGGACCGGCGGTCGCCTCGCCGACCCCGAGCGGCGGGTTGTCCGATTGCGGATCGATCAATTCGACCGTCACTTCCGGCACGTCGGAGAATTTCAGCACCGGATAGGTGTCCCAATCGCGGCCGCGCAGGCCGGAACTGTCGAGCCGCACCTGCTCCTTGAGCACCCAGCTCGCCGCTTGCAGGATGCCGCCTTCGAGCTGATTGATCGCGCCGTCCGGATTGACCACAAGCCCGGCGTCGGTCGCGCACCACACTCGTGCCAGCCGTATTTCCTCTTCCACCGCCACCTGCGCCACCACGGCGGCATAGGCGGCGCGGTTCTTGTAGCGCGCAAAGCCGATGCCGACCGCCGGCTCGGCAGCGATGCGCTTGTCCCAGTCGCACATGCGGGCGACATGTTCGATCACGCCGCGGGCGCGGGCGTCGTCGAGGAGCGACAGCCGGTAGACCACCGGATCGGCGCCGGCGCGCGCGGCGAGCTCGTCGATGAAGGATTCGATGGCGAACACGTTCGGCATGGCGCCGAGCCCGCGCAGCGCCGAGGTGCGCAGCGGCACTTGCGGAACCAGGTGATGAACGATGCGCTTCGCCGCAATGGCATAGAGCGGCTCGCCATTGCGCGTGGCGCCGCCGCCCGAAGCCTCCGGCACGTCGGCCGGCGGCGGCGGCGGCGGCGGATTGGGCAGCGCTTCGGCGGCAAGGAGATTGCCGAGGCCGGGCCGGGCGTTGTGGGTGGCGCTCCAGATTTCGGTGGTCCAATCCACCGGGCGGCCGGCCGCGTCGAGGCTCGCCCGGACATTGACCACCATGGCCGGGCTGACCGGCTCGAAGGCGAATTCCTCCTCGCGCCGCCAGCGCACGCGAATGGGCCGGCCGGGACTCAAGACGGCGATGGCCGCGGCATCGGCCGCGGCGTCGTCGGCGCCGTTGTGACCGTAACAGCCGACGCCCTGCACGTGCTTGACCGTGATCGCCGCCGGATCGAGCTTGAGCATCTCGCAAAGCGACTTGCGCAGCGGAAAAACGCCTTGCGAATGCGTCCACACCGTCAGCTTGCCGTCGCGATAAAGCGCCAGCGCGCAGGACGGCGCGATCGAGGCATGCGCCAGATAGGGCCGGCTGTAACGCGCTTCGTGCTGGCGTCCGCGCGGCGGGTTATCGGGCAGCGGCGTGCCGATCACCCGATCGATCGACGGCTGCTGCAACAGCGCGCGTGCGTTCTCATGGAGGGCGCTGACCGGCTCCACCCCGTCCCAGGTCACATGCGCCGGCGCCTGGGCGGCGGCGGCCTCGACCGCGGTTTCGTCGGCGCCGACGACGGCGAGAAAATTGCCGCTGCGCATCATCTCGACCGGCGTTTTGGCGCCGCGCCGGATCGCGGCCTCGTCGACGGCGACGATCGACGCGGTCCGTCCCGGCTGGCGCACCACGCGCGCATGCAGCATGCCGTCGAGCACCATGTCGTGGATGAATGCCGGCCTGCCGAACACCTTGGCGGCAAGGTCGACGCGCGGCGCGTTGCGCCCGACGATGGCGTGTTCCGCGGCCGGCTTGGGCGCCGCGCGGCCGCTGGCGCGCCGGGTCAGATCGACGGAGTCCGCGAGCGACCAGTAATCGTCGCCGGTCGGCGTGCCGCGACAGATGACGGCGCCGTCTTTCACCGCGAGATCGGCGAGCGGCAGATTTCGTAACGCGGCGACGCGCTCGAGAAACAGCAGCTTGATTTCGGCGCAGGCCAGGCGCAGCGCCACGGCGCCGAACTGGATCGATTGGCTGCCGGCGGTAAAGCCCTCATTGGGGGTGAGCGCGGTGTCGCCCGACTGCAGCACGATGCGTTCCGGCGAGATGTCGAGCTCGTCCGCGGCGATCTGAATCATCGCGGTGAGCACGCCCTGGCCGATCTCGACCCGCCCGGTCGAGACCACGGCCTTGCCGTCGGCGCGGAACGACACCCACTGCTCGAGCCGCGGATTGTCGATGAGGAGTTGCGGCAAGGTCGGCGCGTTCATGCCGGCACCTTGCGCATTGCCGCCGCGGCCCGCTGCACCGCGCGGATAATGCGGTTATGGGTGCCGCAACGGCAGATATTGCCGTCGAGCGCGGTGGCGATCTCGGCGCGCGTCGGCGACGGGTTGCGCTCAAGCAGCGCGCTCGCCGCCAGGATAATGCCGGTGAGGCAATAGCCGCATTGGCCGGCCTGCTCGTCCAAAAACGCCTGCTGCAAAGGATGCGGCCGCTCCGGCGTGCCCAGCCCCTCGATGGTGAGAACGGATTTGCCCGCCACGCTCCAGATCGGCTTGGTGCAGGATTTTTCCGGCGCGCCGTCGATCAGCACGGTGCAGGTGCCGCATTGTTCGAGGCCGCAGCCGAACCGCGTGCCGATGAGCCCGAGCCGGTTGCGCAGAACGTCAAGGAGCGGCGTCTCCTCGTCGGCGGCGACGCGCGCCGGCTTGCCGTTCACGATAAGATCGAAGCTTGGCGCCGCCATGTCGGTGTCTCGCGATGGGCCGGGCAGGATCGGTTTGTCGGGCAGGTCTGCTGCAAGTCAAGCGGCGGCATCTTGCCCGATACGCCGCCCGTCAGGCAACGGCCGCACAATGGAGGCTTTCTGCCGCCGCTGACTGCCGCGTGCCGATTTGGTAGTCTCGATGGCACTCTGGGGGGCGGAGGCATCATGCGAGCCGGCGGATCGACGCGTCGCGGGTTCATGGCATCGATGGGCGGCGTAATGGCCGCACCGTCTTTGGTGCCGTCTTCGGCCATCGCGCAGCAAGGCGCGCTCCCGGTCGTCGGCTTTCTCAGCAGCAGGACGCCGAAGGAAGCCGAATACCTCGTCACGGCAGTTCGCGCCGGCCTTAAGGAAGCCGGCTGCATCGAAGGACAGAATGTTACGATCGAGTATCGCTATGCCGAGAGCCATAACGATCGGCTGCCGGCACTTGCGGCCGAGCTGGTTGCGCGTAACGTCTCGGTGATCGTTGCCGGCGGCACTTCGGGTCCGGCGATCGCGGCAACGAAAACGGTGCCGATTGTCTTCACCACCGGTTTCGATCCGGTCGCCGCCGGACTGGTCGGCAGCCTCAATCGGCCCGGCGGCAATGTCACCGGCGCAACTTTCTTCTCGGGCGCGCTCGGCGCCAAGCAACTGGAGCTCCTGACCGCGATCGCGCCGAATACCACCGTGTTCGGGCTGCTCATCTATATCAGCTCCAAACGCAACGCGACGCAGCTGCGCGATGCGCAATCTGCGGCGCAAGCGATCGGCCGGGAGCTTCATGTGTTTCCGGCCGCCACGGAATCCGCCATCGATGCGGCTTTTGCCGCGCTGGGCAAGGTTCCGAATGCGGCGATGCTGATCAGCGTCGATCCCTTCTTCGACAGTCACGCTCCTCAATTGATCGCGGCTGCCGCGCGGTATAGGCTCCCCACCGCGTATTATCTTCGCGATTTCGTGCGGGCCGGCGGACTGATGAGTTACGGGGCGAGCATCACCGACACTTATCGACAGGCCGGCAACTATGCCGGCAGGATTGTCAAAGGCGAGCAACCGGGCGATCTGCCGATCCAGCTCCCGACCAAATTCGAATTGGCGATCAATCTGAAAACCGCCAAGACCCTCGGGTTGACCATTCCGGCGAGCCTGCTGGTAACTGCCGACGAAATCGTCGAATAGGCCTTGCCGCCCGACGCTTAATTCTGGTGCACCACGATGCCCGTTCGCATCATCGGCATGATCGGCGTGACGCCGCCTTCGAGCGCCGCCACTTTGCATGTCATCGAGGGCGGGCTGTCGCCGGCCCACGTGGTCGAGGCGGCCCGCGCCCACGAGAATGCCGCCTTCGATCTGGTGCTGGTCGGCTATTCGTCGTCGTCCGCCGAGGGCTTCCTGGTCGCGCTGCATGCGGCGGAACACACCGAGCGGCTCGGTTACCTGATCGCGCACCGGCCGGGATTCGTGGCGCCGACGCTGATGGCGCGCAAGATCGCCACCTTCGACCATCTCACCGGCGGCCGGCTCGCGGTGCATATCATCACCGGCAAGACCGACGACGAGCAGGAGGGCGACGGCGATTTCACGCCGAAAGCCGAACGTTACCGCCGTGCCGCCGAATATCTCGAACTGATGAAGCTGGCGTGGTCGAGCGAAAAGCCGTTCGATTTCGCAGGACAGTTCTATCGGGTCAACGGCGCGCAGTCCGACGTGCGACCGCTGCAGCGCCCGCATCCGCCGCTGTTCTTCGGCGGCGCTTCCGACGGCGCGCTGGAGATGGGCGCGCGGCTGTGCGACGTCTACGCCATCTATGCCGAGCCGCTCGCCTCGACGCGCGAGCGCATGCACGAATTTCGCGCCCGCGCGGCGGCGTTCGGCCGCAGGCCCGGGTTCAACGTCTCGGTGCGGCCGATCATCGCCGCGACCGAAGGCGCCGCCTGGGACAAGGCCAACGCCATCCTTGCGGCGATGACCGGCAAGAAAGGCTGGAGCCGGCAGGAGGCCATGACCGGCCCGGTCGACAACGCCGGCAAGCGGCTGATGAGCTTCGCGCTGGAAAGCGACGTGCACGACGAGCGGCTGTGGATGCCGATCGCGCGGGCGACCGGCGCGCTCGGCAACACCTCGTGCCTGGTCGGCACGGCGGAGCAGGTCGCGGATGCCATCCTGCGCTATTACCGGCTCGGCGTCGGCTCGTTTTTGATCCGCGGCTTCGATCCGCTCAACGATACGAAAGACTTCGGCCGCGAGCTCATCCCGCGGATCAAGGCCGGCGCCGCCGCGATCGACCGGCCGCACGATCAATCCCGCGACGTTCAATCGATCTCCGAAGGCTCGCCGGCGAATTCCATCGGGCAATAAAAGCCGCCGTGGAATTGCGCGGCGATCTCGTTTTCCTTGACGCCCTCCGCCAGGATTTCGGCCGCGAAACTTTCCGAATCGTCCTGCGGCCGATAGCCGAGAAACTTGACGTTGCTGTTGTCCCAGCGGCTGCGCAGATTGTTGGACACGCCGTAGACGGTGACGAAGTGATAATGCGGATGATCGATGCAGCGGCGCACGAGCTGCACCATGTCGCGGTGACTGATCCAGGTGAGAAGCTGGCGCGCATCGGCCGGCCGGTCCGGGTTGCGAAACGTGCCGATGCGCAGGCAGGCGACCGAGAGACCGTATTTGTCGGCATAGAGCCGGCCGACCGCCTCGCCGAACACCTTGGAGACGCCGTAGCGCGTATCCGGCCGCGGCACCACGCGGTCGTCGATGAAACGCTCGCGCCGGTGAAAGCCGATGGCATGGTTGGAGCTGGCGAAGATCACCCGCTTGACGGCTTGGCGGCGCGCGGCTTCGAACGCGTTGTAGCAGCCTTCGATATTGAGCGGCAGCACCTTGTCCCATGGCGACTCGACCGAGGCGCCGGCCAGATGCACGACACAATCGATGCCGGCCATGGCCTTCTCCAGGGCCGCGCTGTCGCGAATGTCGGCAGTGACAATCTCTTCGCCGGCCTTGACGTTTCCCATCGGCGCGAAGTCGAGCAGACGGATGAGCGGATAGGCGCCGGATAGCCCCGCCCGCAACGCCACGCCGATTTGCCCGGCGGCGCCGGTGATCAGAACTCGCTTCATGTGTCCCTCGGCTCGCTTCGCGGCCGTCTTGCGGTGCGGCCGCTAACCGCCAATACTCACGCGTGGCGGTGCGTTCGGCAAATCGCCGCTCGGCGGTATGGTGGTGCCGTGGCGTTTGGACGTCGCAGCGAAGCTTCGGGTTCGGGCGCGGCCGTGGTCGTTGCCGCGCTGGCGGGCGCTCTTGCCATGGCGGCTGTGATGGCCCCGGAGCGGGCGGCCGCGCAGGGATTCTTCGATTTTCTGTTCGGCGGCCAGCAACAGCCGCCGCCGCCGCAGAACCCCGAACTGCCGCCGCCGCCTCCGGGAATCGGCCGCGTGGCGCCGGCGCCGCTCGGATCGCCGGAGCGCGTCAATGAAGGCGCCGGCTCGACCGGTCACACGGTCGCTTTCTGTGTCCGGTTGTGCGACGGCCAACACTTTCCGCTGGAGCGGATGGCCAGCTCGACGCCGGTCGACACCTGCCGCGCGATCTGCCCAAGCAGCCAGACAAAGGTCTTCTTCGGCGCCGAGATCGATACCGCCAAGGCAAGCGATGGGACGCATTATTCCGATCTCAAGACCGCGTTTCTGTATCGCAAGCAGCTCGTCGGCAATTGCACCTGCAACGGCAAGGATGCCTTTGGCCTTGTTTCGATCGACGTGAAGACCGATCCGACCTTGCGGCCCGGCGACGTGGTGTCGACCAAAGAGGGGCTCGAGACCTACAACGGCAAGAGCGGAAAGTCCGGCGCCTTCACCCCGGTCAGTCCGGACGCGCTCGGACCGCAATTGAATTCGATGACCTCGCCGCCGCCGCCGCCCGCCGCCAATCCGGCACACCGCTGACAGCAATGCAGAACGCTCCGATCGCCTCCGCTTCCGGCGCCTACGCGGCGTTGCCCGGCGTGCGGCTGTGGGTCGTCGACACCGGCGGCGCCGGCGTGCCGGTCGTGCTCCTTCATCCCAACACCGGCACCGTCGAGATTTGGCAACCGCAAATCGCAGCCCTGTCGGACGCCGGCTATCGCGTCGTCGCGTTCGACCGCCGCGGCTGGGGCAAGAGCGTGCCGGCGCCGGAGACCGGTCCGCAACCGGGCAGCATCGCCGGCGATCTCGACGCGCTGGTGGAGCACCTCAAGCTCGATAACTTCCATCTCGTCGGCGTCGCCGGCGGCGGGTTCATCGCCTTGGATTATGCGGCGTGGCGGCCGCAGCGGCTGCGCAGCCTTATCGTCGGCGCCTCCACCGGCGCCATCGCCGACCGGGAAGTGGCCGATTTCATCGCCCGCATCGCCATTCCGGACATCAGAAAGCAGTCGGCGCATTACCGGGAGATCGGTGCGTCCTATCGCGGCGCCAACCCGGACGGCGTGAAGCGCTGGATCGAGATCGACGAGCATGCGCGCCAGCCCGGCGCCGGCTTTCAGCCGCAACTGCGCACGCCCAACACTTTGGCGAAAATTGCAACGATCCCGACGCCGACGCTCGTCATCGCCGCCGACGCGGATCTCCTGGCGCCGCCGGCCCTGATGCGGCTATGGGCGCGGTATTTACAAAATCACGAATGGGCGGCGATCCCCGATGCCGGCCACGCCATGGCCTGGGAGCGGCCGGGCACGTTCAACGACATTGTGCTCGATTTTCTGCGGCGGCATTGATCCGGCCGCCATCAATGGCATCGCCGAACGCCGCTGACGCATGTCACGCCGCATGCTAAAAGTCGGATACCAAGCAAAGAACCCAGCCCAATACCGACATCAGCCCATAAATCAGGTGGAAGCGCGCCCATGCCCAAGCTCTACGAAGCCCTCGCCGAAGCGTTCGTTGCGGAGGGGGTCGACACGCAGTTCGTCCTGATGGGCGACGGCAACATGCACTGGTCCACCGCCTTCGCCAGACTGCCGGGCGTGCAGAGTGTGCACGTGCGGCACGAACACGTCACCGTGGCGGCGGCGACGGCCTACAACGTGGCGACCGGCAAGCTCGCCGTCGCCTCGGTCACCTGCGGCCCCGGCGTGACGCAACTGATGACCGCGCTGCCGGCCGCGGTGCGCGCCCGCCTGCCGATGGTGGTGTTTGCCGGCGAATCGCCGATCAACGCCAAGTTCTACAACCAGGCGATCGACCAGGCGCCCTTGGTGACGGCGACGGGGGCGCATTACATCGCCGCGCATAGCGTGCCGCGCATGATGGACTATGTGCGCGAGGCCTTCCACGTCGCCAAATACGAGCGGCGCCCGGTGGTGTTGGGCATTCCCTACGACCTGCAGAAGGTCGAATACATGGCCAACCAGCCCTACGAGACCTCGGCGATGTACCAGCCCAAGGTCGGGCGCATGCAGCCCGATCCGGAAGCGGTGGCCGAGGCGGTCGAGCGGCTCGCTTCGGCCAGGCGGCCGATCATCCTCGGCGGCCGCGGCGTGTTGTGGTCCGGCGCGCGCGATGCGGTGATTGCGCTCGCCGATCGCTGCGGCGCGTTACTCTCCAACACGCTGCCGGCGCGCGGCCTGTTCCACGACCATCCGTTCGGGCTCGGCACCACCGGCAGCTATTTCACGTCGCTGGGGCGGGAGATGTACGAGTCCGCCGACCTCGTGCTCGCGGTCGGCACGAGTCTCTCCTATTACGTCGGCGGCGGGCACTATTGGGGCAAGGCCGTCAAGATCCAGCTCGACGACGCGCCGCGCGGCTTGCGCGACGGCCAGAAGGCCGCCGACATCTACGTACGATCGGATGCGCGCGCCGGCGTCGAGGCGATTCTTGCCGGCCTCGACAACAAGCTCGGCGCCGGCAAGCCGACGGCGGCTTCGATCCGCTCGAAGGAGCTGGCGCATCGCATCGCCACCGAGCCGGCGGACGCGATGCCGTTCGATATCGCGCCGGGCGTGCTCGATCCGCGCGAGGCGATCCGGGCCATCGACGCGGTGGTGCCGAAGGATTGGGACTGCGTCGTCGGCGGCGGGCACCAAGCCTATTTCAACACCCAGATGCGCGGCCGGCCGGCGGAGCGCTATACGACGGTGCGGGAGTTCGGCGCGGTCGGCAACGGCCTGTCCTATGCGCTCGGCGTTGCGGCCGCGCGCCGGCAGGGCCGTGACGGCAAGGTCGTGCTGTTCGAAGGCGACGGCGGGCTTCTGTTCCATATCCAGGAGCTGGAGACGCTCAAGCGCTGCGGATTTCGCATCCTGATCTGCGCCATGAACGACGGCGGCTACGGCTCGGAGTTTCACAAGCTGCGCGCCGACGGCATCGACGACCGCCTGGCGGTGTTCGGCCGGCCGCCGCTGCACGACATCGCCCGCGGCTTCGGGCTGCGCGGCCACGAGATCCGCGACGTGTCGGTCATCCCCAAGCTGTTCGCCGACTTCAACGCGCAGGGGGAGAGCGAAATCTGGAACATCCAGATTTCGGATCAAGTCACCGCGCCGGTCATCCGGGCGACCATCAAGCGCGGGCACGGGAATATGTGACTCCAAAGGGGGCTCTGGAAAGACGAAGCAACAGTCTTTCACTACGCCAGGGCCACCCGAGCGAATGCTCAGGTTTAGGGGATGCCATGCAAATCAGTCTGTCGGGACGTGCCGCGATCGTTACTGGCGGCAGCAAAGGGATCGGTCTTGCGGTGGCGACGCGGTTCGCGGCGTCGGGCGCCGACGTCGCGATCGTCGCGCGCACCGAAGAGGCGCTCAAGGAAGCGATCGCCGCTATTCGGCAATCGAGCCAGGCGCGCGTCATCGGGCTTCAGGCTGATGTCAGCAACGCGACCGATATCCAGCGTGCCTATGATGAGGTGATGAAAGCATTCGATAAGGTCGACATCATCGTCAACAATGCCGGAACGTCACAGGCCATGCCGTTCGAGAGACTCACCGACGACATCCTGCGCGACGACCTCGAGCTGAAGCTGTTCGCAGCGGTGCGGTTGATCCGGCTGGTCGCGCCTCAGATGAAGCAGCGACGCTGGGGCCGTATCATCAACGTGCTCAATATCGGAGCCAAAGCGCCGCGGCCTAACAGCATGCCCACTTCGATATCGCGCGCGGCGGGCATGGCGATGACCAAGGCGTTGTCGCAAGAGCTGGCGCCGCACAACGTGCTGGTGAATGCCTTGCTCGTCGGCCTCATTCGCGCCGATCAGCATGTGCAGCGGGCGAAACGGACCAATATGCCGATTGAGGAGTACTACAAGGCGCACGAGAAGGAGATTCCCATCGGGCGCTTCGGCGACGCCGAGGAGTTCGCCAATCTCGCCTGCTTCCTGGTGTCGGAGCAGGGCAGCTATATCACCGGTACCGCGATCAATGTCGACGGCGGGCGTTCGCCTGTAGTGTGACTGTCCGCGAGAAGGGCGACGGCGAAATCTGGAGCCAGATTTCTGACAAGGTCGCGACGCCGGTGATCCGGGCGACCATCAGGCGCGGCCATGGCAATATGCGAGCGTCTCTACGCTAAATAGTCACCAGGCCTCATGGAACATCCGAT
>Ga0335078_10014385_pt1 | contig 11737 bp, 7 predicted proteins | sample Lox_Sample_32_FD_206711 | JGI IMG/M metagenome (GOLD analysis project Ga0335078, IMG submission 206711) | Soil microbial communities from Loxahatchee National Wildlife Refuge, Florida, United States - Lox_Sample_3.2 | ecosystem: Environmental > Terrestrial > Soil > Wetlands | place: USA: Florida...
ATGCCGCGATCTTCGCCGAAACAATCTCCTTCCCTTCCGTCCTTTGGGCCCTCGCCGCCGCGGCCGATTTTTCTCTCTCCTTCGCCGACCTGACCGCCAGGCAGACCCATCTGGCCGACGAATGGATCGGCGCGTTCGTGATCGTCAGCCTCACGCTGGTGGCCCTCTCGGTGGCCGTCCGCACGGTGACGCATTACGGCGAGCGCCAGGGCATGCCCTTCGCCGCCGCCGGGCTTTCGCGCACGCTGATACGCGTGGTGGTGGTCACCATCGGCCTGATGACGCTGATGGCGAACTTCGGCAAGTCGATCGTGCCGCTGCTGACCGCCCTGGGAGTCGGCGGCATCGCCGTTGCGCTGGCGTTGCAGGACACGCTCGCCAATTTCTTCGCCGGCATCCACATTCTGGTGGAGCGTCCCATCTTCGTGGGCGACCTGATCCGCCTCAGCGACGGACAGGAGGGCGTGGTTACCGACATCGGCTGGCGCACCACGCGCGTGCGCAACGGGAATAACGATCTGGTGATCGTTCCCAACGTGAAGATCACCACGGGAACGCTGATCAACTTCACGCTGCCGAGTCTCCGCGAGGTGGCGACGCTCGCCATCCTGGTGGCGCACGATGCCGACCCGGCGCTGGTGACGGGCATCGCCCTTGAAGAAGCCCGCCGCACCGAGGGCGTGCTGGCCGATCCCGCGCCGGTGTGCCTGTGCGATCCCGGCGTGCTGCCCACGCACCTCCAATTCGCGCTGAGCGTCAGCGTGGCCCGGCGCGACGACCAGGGCCCGGTGCTGTCCCGGATTCGCCTGCGGCTGCTCGCGCGCTTCCGCGAGGAAGGCGTCCCGCTGCCGAACCTGGACGTGGTCCATGCGAATCGGAGTTGACGCGGGCGGTACCTTCACCGACTTCGTGGTGCTCCACGACGACGGACGCCTGGAGGTGTTCAAGCTCCGCTCCAACCCGCGCGCGCCGGCCCGCGTGATTCTCGAAGGGCTGCGCCGCGCGGCGGGATTGAAGCCGGCTGCCGTGGTGCACGGCTCGACCGTGGCCACCAACGCGCTGCTCGAGCGCAAAGGCGCGCGGACGGCCTTCGTCACCACCGCGGGCTTCGAGGACCTGATCGCCATCGGCCGGCAGAACCGCGCCGAACTTTACAACCTGACACCCTCGCCCAAGCGGCCGCTCACCGGCCGCGATCTCTGCTTCGGCCTCCGCGAGCGCGCGCATTTCGACGGCGTCATCGCGACCAAGCCGCGCGCCTCCGAACTGCGCCAGTTGCGGGACCGGCTGCGCCGCGCCAAGGCCGAGTCCGTTGCCATCTGCTTTCTGCACGCCTACCGCAACCCGGCCAACGAACAACTGGCCGCCAAGGCGCTCGCGGACTTCCCGGTTTCCTGCTCTCACGACGTCTGCCCGGAGTTTCGCGAGTACGAGCGCGCCTCCACCACCCTGCTCAACGCCTACGTGGGTCCCTTGATGGACACCTACCTGGCCGAGCTCGAAGCCGGATTCCACGAGCCCATCGCCATCCTCCAATCGAACGGCGGTTTCATGACCGCGGCCGAGGCGCGGCGCCATTCCGTGCGCACCATCCTCTCCGGCCCCGCCGGCGGCGTCTGGGGCGCCGTCGAGATGGCGCGCCTCTCCGGATTCGCGCGCGTCCTCGGCTTCGACATGGGCGGCACTTCGACCGACGTGAGCCTGTCGGAAGGCCGGCCGCGCGAAACTACCGAAGCCTCCGTCGACGGATTCCCGATCCGCGTGCCCATGCTCGATATCCACACCGTGGGCGCCGGCGGCGGCTCCATCGCGCGCGTGGACGAAGGAGGGCTGCTGCGCGTGGGTCCCGAGAGCGCGGGCTCCGATCCGGGTCCCGCCTGTTACGGCGCCGGGATCGAGCCTACCGTAACCGACGCTCACGTCGTGCTGGGGCGCATTGCCGCGGACCAGTTTCTGGGCGGCGAGATGCGTATCGACGTGGAGCGCGCGGGCGCCGCCGTCGATCGCGTGGCCGCGCGGCTCGGCCTGGACCGTACGGCCGCCGCCGAGGGCATCCTGCGCGTGGCCAATGCAAACATGGAGCGGGCCATCCGAGTAGTGTCGGTCGAGCGCGGTCACGATCCACGCGATTTCGTCCTGACGGCCTTCGGCGGCTGCGGCGGCCTGCACGCCTGCGCGGTCGCCGAGGACCTCGGCATCCCGACCGTCCTGGTGCCCGCTCATGCCGGCGCGCTCTCCGCCCTGGGAATGCTGCTGGCCGATCGCGTGCGCGACTATGCGGCGGGCGCGCTCGGCTGCACGGCGATCCGCGAGCTCTTCGAGGAACTCGAAACGCGGGCGCTGGCCGAGATGCCCGGAGCGAGCCTCGAACGCAGCGCGGATGCCCGGTACCTGGGCCAGAGCTATGAGCTGAACGTGCCCTGGGACGCCGCGGGCGCCGGCGCCGCGTTCCATCGCGTGCACCAGCGCACCTACGGCTACTCCAACCCGGAGCGCGAAGTCGAGATCGTCACCATTCGCGTGCGCGCGCGCATCGCCACACCGCCCCCCCGCATCGAAGCGCCCCGTCCCGCCGACGCCGTCCGTCCCGGAAGCCGGCGGACCTTCGTCGGCGGACGCTGGCGGCGGATTCCCGTACTCCGCCGCGAGCAAGTGCCCGCGGCCGGCCAGGCGGGCCCCGCGCTGGTACTCGATTACGGCGCCACGGTTCTGGTCCTTCCCGGTTGGCTCGCCAATATGGATAATATGGGGAGTCTTGTTTTGCGACGGAAGGAGTGAATATGGGTGGAGTTATCAGCGGTCTGATGTCTGTTGTGCAGTTCCTTCAGATCATCTTCGTCTACGGCATGCTGGCGGCGATGCTCCTGTTGCTGTACAAGGTCTCGAAGGAAGTCGCGGACATCAAGCGTTCGCTCACCGACATGGAGGAGCGCCTGCTACTGGCCATGCTCCCCAAGGAAGCGAAGGCCGAACGGGCCGAGCGGCTCTAGCGGCGCCGGCGCGCGGAGCCCACCCCCCACCCCGTTGGCGGTGAGGTCCCTATCTGCGATACTCTGATCGATATCGTGGATGGGCCGCAACAATTCCTGTTGTACCTGTTGAAGCCGTCCCACTACGATGACGACGGCTACGTCATCCAGTGGGTGCGCTCCGCGATCCCTTCGAACACGCTGGCGTGTCTCTACGGCCTGGCCCTGGACTCGAACCGGCGGCGCGTGTTGGGCGAAGATGTCGAAATCGTCGTCCAGGCATACGACGAGACCAACTCGGCTCTGCCGCTGAAGGGTATCGTAAAGAAGTTGCGCGGCCGAAAGGGCATGGTGGGATTGGTCGGGGTGCAGTCCAACCAGTTCCCGCGCGCCATGGACATCGCGCGCCCGCTGCGCGCGGCCGGCATCCAGGTTGTGATGGGCGGCTTCCACGTCTCCGGATGTCTCGCCATGTCGCCCGGGACAACGCACGAGCTCAGAGAGGCCGCGGATCTCGGCATCTCGCTGTTTGCCGGCGAAGCCGAGGGACGGCTGGACGAGGTTCTGCGCGACGCCTGGCGGAGCGAGCTGAAACCGCTGTACAACTACCTACCCGATCTGCCCGCCCTGGAAGGCGCGCCGATCCCGTTCCTGCCCGAAGGGCGAATCCGCCGCACCGCCGGCAACATGACCAGCTTCGACGCCGGCCGCGGCTGCCCCTTCCTTTGCTCCTTCTGCACCATCATCAACGTGCAGGGGCGCAAGAGCCGGCACCGCTCCGCGGCGGACGTCGAGCAGATCGTGCGCCGCAACCTGGAGCAGGGCATCAACCGTTTCTTCATCACCGACGACAACTTCGCGCGCAACTCCGAGTGGGAGGCGACTTTCGACCGCCTCATCGCCATGCGCGAAGGCGAACATCGCAACATCAAATTCGTGATTCAGGTGGACGTCATGTGCCACCGCCTGCCGCGCTTCATCGAAAAAGCGCGCCGCGCCGGCGTGGCCCGCGTCTTTATCGGACTCGAGAGCATCCATCCCGAGAGCCTTCTCGGCAGCCGCAAAAAGCAGAACAAGATCGCCGAGTATCGCAAGATGCTGCTCGAGTGGAAGAAGGCCGGCGTCACCGTCTTCGCCGGCTACATCGTCGGCTTCCCCAACGACACGCCGGAATCGGTCCGCCGCGACATCGGCATCATCCAGCGCGAGCTGCCCATCGACCTGCTGGAGCCGCACTGCCTGACGCCGCTCCCGGGCTCGGAGGATCATCTCAAGCTCCGCCAGGCCGGCGCCTGGCTCGATCCCGATCTGAACAAGTACGACCTCGAGCATGTCGTCACCGAACACGCGCGCATGACCACCGCCGAGTGGGAGCGCATGTACCGCGACTCGTGGGTATCCTATTTTTCGCGCGAGCACATGGAAACGGTCATACGCCGCGCGGCCGCCACGCCGGGCATGAGCGCCGGCAACATGATGTTCCTGCTGTTGTGGTTCTACACCTGCATCGTGCTGGAGAAAGTGGATCCGCTGCAGGGCGGGTATTTGCGCCTGAAGTCGCGGACCAACCGCCGCTCGACTTTCCCGCGCGAGAACCCGTTCGTCTTTTATCCGAAGTACGCGGCCGAGCTGCTATGGAAGCACCTGCGGCTGGCCGGCGCCATCGTCCACTTCTACCGTTTCCGCCGCAAGCTCAAGCACGACCCCGCCGCCCGCGGCTACATGGATCAGGCGCTCACGCCGGTGTCCGACTCCGAGCTGGAGTCCCTCGAGATGTTCACGGTCCAGCCGTGATCGGCGTCGGGAATTACTTCAGCCGGATCGGGTCGGCCCACGCACCGCGGAACAAGAACTTCTGCGCGTAAATGGTCTTCGTGAACTTGCCGTAGCGGATATCGGCGCCGGCGTAAAGACCCAGCACAAAGCAATCGTCGGGCATCGCGAATGTGGCCGAAACGGTCTGCTGCTTCAGCTTCGGGTCGATCGCTCTCTGATGCGTTTCTCCGGGCTCCCAGCCCTTGTGCGGAGCAAAGACGTAGCGTAACTCGGGGCCGAGTGAGAAGACCGAGTTGTTCGTGAGCTCGTATTCCACCGGAACTTCCTTGGCCTTGTCCAGGTCCGTGACCGGGGTGCGCAGCGCCAGGGTGGGCCACACCACCGGATCCTTGCCCGTCAGCACCACCACCGACTCCCACTTCACCAGGCGGCCTTGGGCGTTGTAACTCTCGAACACCAATTCGCGATCCTTGAGACCTTCTCCCGCGAACGAGAGCTTGCCGCTCACATAACCATGGTCGTCGGGCGCCGCCTCCCAAAGCACGGCGTCCTGGTAAATGACCTTGAGGCGCTTGACCTCCGGCCCCACGAAGGCTTCGACCGGAACTTCGTTCAAGTAGAACTGCTGATTCCTGGGCGACGATACCAGCGCCTGGTTGTAATCCGCGAGCGCATGCCACACCGGCCGCGGATAGCCGGTCCTGTCGTTCAGATTCTTGAAGCCCCAGAACCCGAACCACTCTTCGGCCGTGTCGTTGTGCACGGCAGGCTCACCGCCCTTCCACCATCCGTCGGCGTAAATGAAGGGGCAGAGGCCGACGGCGCCCGAATCGAGCAGGTCGCGATAGTCGCGGGTGAGCGCCCGTGCCTGGGTCTCGAGAGTGTTGCCTCCGTACTGGCCGGCGCCCGCGCCTTGGCGCGAGACCGAGCGTCCGAACTCGGTGACCACCACCGGCTTCGCGCCGCCGTTCATCTCCGCCACGAAGCGGTTCGTGCCGGCATAGCCGTGCGTGAAGTTCGATCCCTCGCTGGTGTAGTCGTAGGTGTTGTGGGCGTAGACGTCGAAAAGGTTCAGGTCCACCCAGCCGGTGATCGCCGTGTTCTCCGAGATCGCGACGGGTACGCCCGGATGTTCCCGATGGACCAGGTCCCGCAGTTTGGTCCACAGATCCAGGGTCGCCTGCGAGCCGACCCTGCGGATATGCGCGGGCATCGGCTCATTCATGATCAGATAGGTGATCACACAGTCGTACTTTTTGGAGTAACTCAGCACACGCTTCGTCCACTCCAGGTTCCGCTCCACCACCTTGGAATCGCTGAAATCCTCATCGGGCTTGATCCAGATTCCGAAGATGACCTTGAGGCCGGATTCCTGAACCAGCTTGAGCTCGTCTTCGGTCAGATCCGACCAGGTGCGAATGCCGTTGAAGCCCGCGGCCTTGATGTTGCTTAGATCCTGCCGGGTGAGAGGCAGATCCGAGACACGCTTCTCATAAGGATGCTCGCCGGGACGCGCGCCGGGTTCGTAGCCGATGGCATTGACGAAGAACTTGTGGCCGTCGATGAAATACCAGCCGTCTTTGATTTCGATGTTGGCCCCGGCCGCCGTCGCGGCAAGCAGCAGAGCCGCACCCACAACAACGAGCGAGTATCTATGAAAGCGATCCATGTCCGATCCGTGCTCCTTGGCGAGCTTTCATCTCCAAGCCCAACCGACCTCACAGAATACCGCAGAAGCTGATCGCTGATAGCTGCCTGGCGGGCTATCATGGTGGCGTGCTGCGCTGGCTTGCGCTTCTGCTCGTTCCGCTGACCGCGGCGGCCGCCGACCGCTGGATCGAGGTCCGCTCGGGCCCTTTCCACATCGTCACCGATGCCGGCGATCGCCCAGCGCGCGAAACGCTCAACCAGCTCGAGCAGGTGCGCTATCTGCTCGGCCAGGCGCTGGGCATCGACGACCTGAAGACGCTCTGGCCGGTGCGCATCGTGATCGGAAAATCCGTCGCCTCGGCCGTGGCGGCCTGGACCCGGGACACATACACCGGCGCCGTTCCGGCCGGTTCGCCGATGCCGCCCGCGTCCCTCCGCGAAGTGGTCCGGATCCTGATCGAATCGAACACCGGCCGCATGCCTGCGGGCATCGAAAGCGGGATCGAGGAGTTCTTCTCGACCGCGCAGGCGGTGGGCACCAGGGTGACCCTTGGCGCTCCCCCCGACGCCGGCCGCCGCACCACGGATTGGGCGCGCATCGATCTGCTCGAGACGAACCCTGAATATGCCGGGCGATTGCACGTTCTGCTCTACAACCTACAGCACGGCGGCGACCTCATTCCGGCCATGCGGAATGCCTTCGGCAAATCGCCCGCCGAAATCGACAAGCAGGCCGCGGCGATGCTGGCCATGAGCAACTTCCCTACCGTCACGCTCGGCGCGAGGGCGCTCGATCCGAAGCGCGACTTCGCGGTGGAGACGATCCAGGGCCCGCTGGCATCGGTCGCCCTGGCGGACCTCAGTGGTGCCTACCAGCCTCTGCTCCAGGCCGCGCCCGCCGAGGCCCACGAAGGTCTCGGCCTTCAGGCGCTTCGCGAGAAGCGGACCGCGGACGCCCTGCGCGAGCTTCAAGGCGCGGTCGAGACCGGCAGCACCAGCGCGCGCGCCTGGCTCGAACATGCCCGACTGCTGCAGGACCCCGTCAAGGCCAAGGTCGAGCTTGAGAAGGCCACCACGCTGAATCCCAACTGGGCGGAGCCTTACGCGGCGCTCGCCGCCCTCGAAACCGATCCCGCTCACAAGCTGCAATCGCTCAAGAGCGCAGCTTCCCTCGATCCCCGCAACGCGGCCCGCTGGATCGAGGTCGCCGAGCTCTATCAGAAGCACGACATGTACCCCCAAGCCGCCAAGGCCTGGGCCGCCGCCGAAGACAACTCGGTGGACGATGCCGCGCGCGAGAGCATCGGCGAGATACGCCACAACATGGAGCAGCAGCGGCTCGATTACGAAGCCGCCGAGCGCAAGCGGGCCGAGGACGAGAAGCAGCGCGACATCGATCGCGTCAAGGCGGAAGCCATGGCCCGCATCCACGCCGCCGAGCAGAGCGCCGACCGCGCCAACCCGGACGCGATTCCCGGGAAGGTCGAGAACGTCGGCGACGCCGCGCCCGCCAGGGTGGAAGGCAGCCTGGTCCGGATCGATTGCCTGGGGCGCGTGATGCGGCTCGCCGTTCGAAAGGAGGGCCAGAAGGATACGCGCCTGCTGATCCGCGATCCCAAGAGCGTGGTTGTGACCGGCGGCGACCTGGTGCTGAAGTGCGGCCCGCTGAACCCGCCCCGCGCCGTCGCGATCGACTACCAGCCGAAATCCAGCGCCAGTCTTGGCGCCGCGGGCGAAGTGGTTGCGGTCACCTACCAGTGACGGAGACGCCTCATCGCATCATCGACGGACGCCCGTTTCTGCCGGGGCGGCGGCGGGTCGCTCTGCTCGCGGGCCGCTTCCCGAGCCCGCGCGCGTTCCACCTGCTCCGCCAGGCATCTTGCGAATTCGACGTGGTGCTGTTCGCCCTGGCCGGCGACCCCGCCGGCTGCGAGCCATTGCTCGAGTTCTGCTCACGCGTCGTGCTGGCCGAAAGCCCCGACACGATGGGGGAGCTTTGGGAGCGGCTGCCACGCGAGATGAACGTGGAGGCGCGCCAGGTGGACGGCCGGGACATGGCCGCCTATGGGGGCGACCTCCTGACCGCCGCGGCGCTCGGCCAGCCGCTGCGATCATGGCGAAGCTGGGGGCTCGGCGCTATGCCCGCCGCGACGCTGCCCGACGGAATCGATCTGGACGCCCACCCGCCGATCCGCGAGCCGGACGGACACCACGTGTCACTGGCGCCGGGCGACCAAGGCCGGTTCCTGGAGCGGGTGTGGCCGCGGGTCCTCCGCCAGTTCCCGCGGGCGGCGCTGGTGCCTTCGTACGAAGACGCCAACGTCGTCGTGGGACCGGCGCTCGAGGCCATGGCCATCGAGCGGGCCATCGTCGCGCCGCGCTGGGCCTCGGAGAGCCTGGGGCTGCGGCACAAGGTGAACGCCTGGATCGCCAAGGATGCCGCGGCCGGTCTCGCCGAAGGAATCGTGACGCTGTTGGGCGACCCGGATCTGAGGCGGCGCCTGGCCCGCGAGGCACGCCGCCTGGCCGAAGAGCGCTTCGACTGGAAATGCATCGGCGTCCTCGAGCGGGCGCTGCTGCGCGACATCGTCAACCGGCCGCCCACCATCCGGCCCGCGCGCAAGGCCGACATTCCCGAACTGGACCGCATCCAGCGCCTGGCCCCGGAGGCCGTGCTGTGGGAGGCCTCGGGCTACCTCGCCTACGATTGCCGCGTCGCGGAGATGCGAGGACGCATGGCGGGCTTCGTCGTCTGCCGGAAGCTCTCCGAAGATGAAGCCGAGGTCCTCAGCCTAGTTGTAGATCCCGATGTCCGAAGGCGGGGCGTCGCCTCCCTTCTGATGCGTAGCGTGCTCGACCACCGTACCGGGGCTACCTGGTACCTGGAGGTGCGTGAATCCAATCAGCCCGCCCGTAAGCTATACAGAAAGCTAGGGTTTGAGGATGTCTCCCTAAGGCCCGCCTACTACCAGGATACGGACGAAGCCGCGGTTGTAATGCGCTTGAAACCGTGCTAACGTTCATATTGCCGGGCATGTAGGTTCCCGGCAGCTAGTACGGTTTTCATGAAACACGCGTGGAATCCACCCACCGAGCCTACGAATCCATTTCCCAGAGGAATCTGCTTTGGCAACGCCGCCGCATGGAGGATTTCGCCTATGCAATTAACTCCAGAGGAGTTGAAGGCGCACCTGATGGAAGCCGACGACGAGTTTCGGCGTCTGGCGCATCAGCACTGTGAATACAAGAAACAGCTCGAGGCCTTCGCGGCCCGGCCCTACCTGACTGCCGAAGAGCAGGTCGAGGAGACCCGGATCAAGAAGTTGAAGCTGCGATTGAAAGATCAGATGCACGACATGCTCGAGCAATATCGCCATCACCAGGTGGCGTGACCTCAGGTGCGCTGCAGTAAGAAGTAAGGGTCGCCGGCCCCCTCACTGAGGCCGGCGGCCCTGTTCGAAATCGGATCCCCCCTCGGCCGCGTCGCGGCCTCGTGCAATCCTCGATCTTCAATCCCTTGATCCTGTGGAACGCCTGGCCGTTCGTGACCAGCACCAGTCCGGACGCCAAGGCCTGCGCGGCGATCATCATGTCAAGGTTCCCCATCACCCGTCCTTCGCGTTCGAGCGTCGCGCGGAGTCGGCCGTACTCCTGCGCCGCCTCGGAATCCCACGGCAGAATCGTCAGTCGCAGCAGGAACTCATCCACGACCCTGCCGAGAGCCGTCGCGCCGGGCCTCGGCGCCACCCCGTAGCGCAACTCGCCCTCGGTGACTGCGCAGACCGCGACCTGTGGCATAGGGACCCTGACCAACCGGAGACGAACAACTCCAGGCGGTCGGCAATCAGCCGAAGCGCCAATGCCTGCACGGTGCCTCGGCAACCGTCGTCGGTCACGCGTCATCCGATCAGCCCTTTGTAGCTCGCTGTCCCCCTGGGTGCGCCGCCCGGGCGGCAACTCCAGATGTCAGCCAAAAGGCCGCGCCGCCGCCGCGTCCGCGTGGGGCTGACACCTGAGAGCTGACGGCTGACGCGCCTAACCAACCCCTTATAATGGTACTTTCCCCATGCCAGAGAACACCCTCGACCTCAAAAAGACGGTCAACCTGCCGCGCACCGATTTCCCGATGAAGGCCAACCTGCCCCAGACCGAGCCGAAAATCCTGGCGCGTTGGGAGGAATCGAAGCTCTACGAACGCATCCGCGAAGCCCGCGCCGGCCGGCCCCAGTTCATCCTGCACGACGGCCCGCCGTTCGCCAACAACCGCATCCACGCCGGCACGGCATTCAACAAGGTGCTCAAGGACTTCATCGTCAAGTCGAAAAGCATGGCCGGCTTCGACGCCCCCTACGTGCCCGGCTGGGATTGCCACGGCCTCCCCATCGAGAACAAGGTGGATCAGGAACTCGGCGCCAAAAAGGCCAAGATGACCGTCGCCCAGATCCGCGAAGAATGCCGAAAATACGCCATGAAGTGGGTCGGGATTCAGGGCTCCGAATTCCGCCGCCTGGGCGTGCTCGGCCGCTGGGACAAGCCTTACCTCACCTTGACGCCCGACTACGAAGCCGCCATCGCCCGCGCCTTCGTCGAGTTCGTCGATCGCGGCTACGTCTACAAAGGCCTCAAGCCCGTGAACTGGTGCCTCACCCACCGCACCGCGCTGGCGGAAGCCGAAGTCGAGTACGAGAACCACACCAGCCCGTCCATCTGGGTGCGCTTCGCGCTGACCTCGGAACCCCACGCCACCGATCCTGCCCTCGCCGGCCGCCGCGTCTACGGCCTCATCTGGACCACCACGCCCTGGACCATCCCGGCCAACATGGCCATCGCCTTCCATCCCAACTACGACTACGTGGCCGCCGACGTGAACGGCGACGTGTATCTCGTTGCGGCCGATCTGCTCGCCCAGACCGCGCAGAATTGCGGATGGAGCGAGCCCACGGTGGTCGCGCGCGTCAAGGGCGCCAAACTCGAAGGCGCGATCTTCCGCCACCCGTTCCTCGAACGCGACTCCGTCGGCGTGCTGGCCGAATACGTGACCCTCGACCAGGGCACCGGCGCCGTCCACACCGCGCCCGGCCACGGCCAGGAGGACTACCAGACCGGCCAGCGATACGGCATCCCGACCTATTGCCCCGTGGACCCCGCCGGCCGCTTCTTCCACGCCGAGGGCGCCGCCGGCCGCCTGCCCGAAGAGTTGATCGGCAAGACCGTGTGGGAAGCGAACCCGGTGGTGGTCGGCATTCTGAAATCCGCCGGCGCGCTGCTGGGATTGCAGAAGCTTGAACACAGCTATCCGCACTGCTGGCGCTGCCACCACCCCACCATCTTCCGCGCGACCG
>Ga0335078_10014386_pt1 | contig 11736 bp, 10 predicted proteins | sample Lox_Sample_32_FD_206711 | JGI IMG/M metagenome (GOLD analysis project Ga0335078, IMG submission 206711) | Soil microbial communities from Loxahatchee National Wildlife Refuge, Florida, United States - Lox_Sample_3.2 | ecosystem: Environmental > Terrestrial > Soil > Wetlands | place: USA...
GGGGTCCGGGAGGGGATTGGGCACCGCGCCGCCGTACCTGCGATCTCGGCTCGCGTAGATCTCGCAGGCATGCCACAGGTGCCTGCGGTCGAAGTCGGGGAAGAGCGTGTCGAGGAACACCAACTCCGCGTAGGCCGACTGCCAGAGCAGGAAATTCGATATCCGCTGTTCACCGGACGATCTGACGAACAGATCGACATCGGGAATGCCTGGTTCATCCAGATAGCGGGCGAACAGCTTCTCATCGATCTTCCCAGGCCGCAGGCGACCTGCCGCTACGTCCGCGGCGATGGCGGCCGCCGCGTCGGCGATCTCCGCGCGACCGCCATAGTTCACACAGAACTGCAGGGTGAGGACATTGTTTCTGGCCGTCAGCCGTTCGGCATCCTCAAGCTCGGAGATGACGCTGCGCCACAGCCGGGGCCGACGCCCGGCCCAGCGCACGCGAACTCCCATCTCGTGCAACTGGTCGCGCCGGCGCCTGATGACATCCCGGTTGAATCCCAGGAGAAAGCGGACCTCGTCCGCGGACCTTTTCCAGTTCTCGGTGGAGAACGCATAAGCGGAGAGGTTGCGGATGCCAATCTCGATCGCTCCCATGATTACATCGAACAGAGCGAACTCGCCGCGCTTGTGCCCCTCGGTCCGGGGCAGGCCGCGCTGTTTCGCCCACCGGCCGTTGCCGTCCATGACAAGCGCTACGTGGGCTGGCACGAGTTCGGCGGGAATGGCGGGAGGGCGGGCGCCCGAGGCGTGCGGATCAGGAGGCCGGATGTTCGGAACGGGCTTATCTGGGGGCCGGAGGCCAGGCTGGTACGGGAGCGGCAACTGGCGGCCGGATCGGCTGCTGGCCAACTCGCGGGCGTGATCTTTCACGCGCGCTCCACGAGTCGCAATGAACGGATCGAGTGCTCCAAGTGCCACTGCAGATACGCAGCCACCAAGCCACTGCACTCTACCCGGTGCCTTGCCTCGGTCGCGTCGGCGTACACCCAGTCGCCACGGAGCAGCGCGACCATCAGGCCGACCGTCTGCCCGGCGGGCGAGGCCGCGCCGGGCGGACGGCACGAACCGCACACCAGGCCGCCGGCGGCGATGGCGAATGCCCGCGATCCGGCGCTGGCACTGCCAGCGCCGCGAGCACTGCCAGCCCCGCGGGGTCCGCGATCAGCGCCGCCTGGCGCGCCGCCCTGGCTGCCAGGCGCGCCGGCTTCGCGGCCCGCGGTGCCACTTACGCTGCGCGTGCCGCAGCGGGCGCATTCTTCGAGCGCCGGCGCGTATCCCGCGACCGCCAGCGACCGTAGCAGGAACGCGTCGAGCACCATCCGTGGGTCGTGCGCGAACCCGCCGAGCGTGCGCAGTCCTCCGACCAGCAGGAGGAACTGCCGGAGCGCCGGCTCCTTCTCCACCGGTGCGAGCCGTTCGGCCGTCTCGAGCATCGCCGTGCCAGCGGTGTAACGCGGATAGTCGGCAGCAAACGGTTCCCCGTAGGGGCGCACGGTCTCCGCCTGGGTGATCACATCGAGCGAGCGCCCCTCGTAGATCTGCAGGTCCACGTGGGTAAATGGCTCCAGCCTCGCACCGAACCGTGACGTGGTACGCCGTACGCCCTTCGCGACCGCGCGCACCCGACCGCTACGCCTAGTAAGCAGCGTAATGATGCGGTCGGCTTCGCCCAGCTTGTGGGTACGCAAGACGATGCCCTCGTCGCGGTAACTGCTCACCCCGCCATTGTGCCGCCCGCGTGGACCCCTGCGTCAGCCACTACCCGGCCCGCCCCGGCTTGGCGGCAGGCCCGGTTCACCGCGGAAAGCACCGCCTTGAGCGACGCGGTCACGGTGTTGGCGTCGATGGCAGCGCCCCAAAGGACGACCGTGTTCGCGGCAGCACCTGCAGCGCCATCTGTGACGCCGCCATCTCTGTCGCCGCTATCTCTGTCACCGGCGCGCGGCAACGCGACCGCGCATTCGAGGTAGGCCGCGGCCTTGGCATCGCTGCCGGCCGACAGCGCGTGCTCGCTGTAATCCAGCACCCGCACACCGATGCCCGCACTGGCCAGCGCGGCGCAGAAGGCCGAAATCGGGCCGTTGCCCGTGCCCTCGAGCTCACGGGCGTCGCCCGCCACCCGTACCTTAGCCGACAGCACATCCCTGTCGTCCACGGCAGAGGATGTGTGGCACGCAAGCAGGGCGAGCGCACCTTCCTCAAGGTACTCGGCACAGAAGATGTCCCACATCTGCGCCGGCGTGATCTCACCGCCCTCGGTATCGGTATGCGACTGGACTACCCGTGAGAACTCGATCTGCAACCTCCTCGGCAGCTCGAGATGGTGCTCGGCCTTCATCACGAACGCGACCCCGCCCTTGCCGGATTGGCTGTTAACCCGGATCACGGCCTCGTAAGAGCGGCCAACGTCCTTGGGATCGATCGGAAGATACGGGACTGCCCAGTCGAACTCGTCCAACGGCACGCCGACCGCGGCAGCCTCCCGTTCCAGCGCGTCGAAACCCTTCTTGATCGCATCCTGGTGGGAGCCAGAGAACGCGGTGTAAACAAGATCACCAGCATACGGGTGCCGCGGATGAACAGGCAGCTGGTTGCAGTACTCGGCGGTACGCCGGATCTCGTCTATGTCGGAGAAATCGATCATCGGGTCGATGCCCTGGCTAAACAGGTTCATGCCCAGCGTGACCAGGCATACGTTGCCAGTCCGCTCGCCGTTGCCGAACAGGCAGCCCTCCACCCGGTCCGCCCCGGCCAAGACCGCGAGCTCCGCATCGGCCACCGCCGTGCCGCGGTCGTTGTGGGTGTGCACGGACAGGCATACGTGCTGGCGCCGCGACAGGTTACGGCTCATCCACTCGATTTGGTCGGCGTACACGTTCGGGGTGGACCGCTCCACCGTACATGGCAGGTTGAGGATGATCTCCCTGCCCGGGGCTGGCTGCCAGACGTCCATTACCGTCTCACACACCTCGGCCGCGAAATCGAGCTCAGTGTCGACAAAGATCTCCGGCGAATACTCGAAGCCGAAGTCACAGTCACGCAGATAGACTTCGGCGTGCTTGACCACGGAGCGGGCACCGTCTTGGGCAAGCGACTTGCACTCCTCGCGATCGACCCCGAAGACGACCCGACGGAACAGCGGCGCTGTGGCATTGTACAGATGCACGGTCGCCCGCTGCGCTCCAGCCAGGGACTGGATGGTCCGCTCGATCAGCTCGTCCCTCGCCTGGGTCAGCACTGAGATCTGGACGTCGTCAGGAATAAGGTCACCCTCGATCAGCTCCCGGACGAAGTCGAAGTCGGCCTGGCTGGCTGAGGGGAACCCGACTTCGATTTCCTTGTAGCCGATCCGGGTAAGCAGGTCGAACATCTTGCGCTTGCGCGCCGGGCTCATCGGGTCGATCAGCGCCTGGTTGCCGTCGCGCAGGTCCGTGGACAGCCAGCGCGGCGCTCTGGTGATCGTATTGCCTGGCCAGGTCCGGTCAGCGAGCTCGATGGCCTGGAACGGTGCATAACGGCGGCACAGGATGCCACTGGACCGGCGCCGCTGGCGCGGTAGTCGCTGGACATGCCGGTCGGTGCCTTGTCGCTGCGCATCGTGCCGGGCGTGCTGTTGCTGCGAAGTCATCTGTGGACTGCTCCCTCGATTGATCACCGGATGGCCAGCGGTCACGCCAGAACTCCGCGGCGAGGGAACCGGCCCTCTATCGGCCCTCACCGCGGCCGCTAAGGAGAAGCAGCTCACGTCGCACAGTAACGGATACTACCAGCCAACGGCTCAGCCCGGTGTCACGGGCCAGCCGGGCGTGCGGTGCGGGCAGCCGCTCCAAGCATCAGTCAATCGTGCGGGGCTGCCTGCTCGGTCATTGTCACTACGCCGAGCGTCTGGGCCTGGGTCATTCCGAGCTGCTGGCCGATCGCCTGCGCGGCCTGCCGCTCGCCGGCGCAAAGCGGCCCGTCGACCACAGCAATCCGGACGGCTTGCGCAAAGAACCGGTGCGTTGTCAGCCATCCCGGTCGTGGAAGCCCAAGCGCCGGAGCTGCTTTGGGTCCCGCTGCCAGTCCTTTGCGATCTTGACGCGTAGGTCCAGGTAGACTCTGCTTCCCAGCAGCGCCTCGATCCGCCGCCGTGCACAACTGCCAACTTCCTTGAGCCGGGCGCCCTTGGCACCGATGACAATGGCCTTCTGGCTCGGCCGCTCCACATACATCACCGCGTGGATGTCTGTGAGCCCGCTGTCGTCGGGCCGTGGAGTCATCTCCTCGACCAGCACGGCAATCGAATGCGGCAGTTCGTCTCTGACCCCCTCCAGCGCGGCCTCGCGGATCAGCTCCGCGACCAGTTGCTGCTCGGGTTCGTCGGTCAGCTCGTCAGCCGGGTACAGCGGAACGCCTTCCGGCAGATGGGAAACGAGCACATCGGCAAGTACATCAAGCTGGTAACCGGTGAGCGCGGACACCGGCACGATGTCTGCCCAGTCACCGAGGCGGTCGACGGCCGTGAGCTGGCTGGCGACCTGGTCCCTCGATGCCTGGTCGGCCTTTGTGATGATGGCGACCACAGGTGTCTTGCTCAGGGCGCTGAGTTCACCAGCGAGGAAGCGGTCCCCGGGGCCCACAGGCTGGGCCGCCGGCACACAGAAGCCGACCACGTCGACCTCGGTCAGGGTGGAGCGGACCAAGCTGCCGAGCCGTTCACCCAGCAAGGTCCGCGGCTTGTGGAGTCCTGGCGTGTCCACCAGGATGAGCTGGGCATCCGGCCGGTGCACAATGCCTCTGACTACCCGTCTGGTCGTTTGCGGGCGGCTGCTCGTGATCGCCACTTTAATGCCGACGAGCGCATTAAGCAGGGTTGACTTCCCTACGTTAGGGCGGCCCGCGAAACAGGCGAAGCCGGAACGGAATGAGGGCCCTTCGGTCATCGATGGCAAGCTCACGATGCCAATTCTCCTCTATGCCCGTTCTCGGCCATTATGCTCGTTCTCGGCCATGGGCTGCTGACCGAAGTCGGCCCGACGCCGCCAACAAAACTCTTGCCCGGTGCTCCGATGGCCGCAGGCGTCAAATGCGGGCCGTGAAGAGCGATCCACGTGCCCGGAGCTGACTGGGGGTTCCGATCGTCATGGGGTGAGCGCCGACCGGACCTTACCATCGGGCGCGGCGACAAATACCACCGCGGCTGGCCCAAGGTCACGCACGATTGCAAGGTCATCGGGGTCAGGCGCCTCCGCGTCGCTGACCACGGCCGCGGCGGCAAGGTTCGTGACCCCGCTCGACGCCGCCATCGCGACCGCGAGCCGCAGCGCGGAGAGGCGAAGCGACGGCAGGGACACGGCGGCCGCCGCGTAGGTGCGCCCGGTCTCGTCCCGCACTGCCGCGCCCTCTGGCGCGGAAGCTCGCGCCCGGGTCGACCGCGCAAGCGTTATGATCTTCAAATCCTCAGGGTCGGGGTCCACGTCGCCACCTTCGCTCGCTGGTTCGCCGAGTCATCTTCGCCCGCCGGCCTTCGCGCTCTCCCATGCTCCCCTCCCGTGCTGGCCGCCCGGGTTCGGCCTCCCGTGCTGGCCGCCCGGGTTCGCCTCGCGTGCTGGCGCCCGGGTTCGCCGCCCGGCTTCACCTCGCAGCCTCACCCGTCCAGGCAACGGTCGCACCTCAGCGCACGCTCATCTGCCGCCCACACCGCCGCCTTCGCTCGCCAGACAGCTGCCCCCGCGTCCTGGCTCCCCTCCCAGGCTCGCTTCCAGCCAACGGCCGCGCCGCACGGACACTGGTTACCCATCTGACCATGGCAAGGCTACGCCGAAGGACTGTCTCGCCGCGCGGCGGCAGCGGGCACCCGCTCCACTACCACGGTCCCTATCCGGTTACGCCTGCCCGCCAGGCTCTCCGCGGTGAGGCGCAGGCCCGCCACGGTCGCCTCCGAACCCGCAATGGGAACCCGGCCGAGTGCGTGCGCGAGCAGTCCGCCAACCGTCTCAACATCTTCGGCTTCGATTATCACGCCAAACAGCTCTGCCAGTTCGTCGACGCCAAGCCGCGCCGTCACCCTAGCCATTTCCGGAGCAAGCCATTCGACCGCTGGCTGCTCGCGATCGTATTCGTCGGCGATGTCACCGACCAGTTCCTCGAGGATGTCCTCGATCGTCACCAAGCCGGCTGTACCGCCGTACTCGTCGATGACGACGGCGAGATGGATCTGCCGCGCCTGCATTTCCCGCAGCAGTTCGTCTATCGGCTTACTGTCAGGGACATACGTGGCCCGCCGCATGATCGACTCAATCTTCTCCACCGACTCGCCCTCGCGGTACTCATGGCTGCGCGCCACGATGTCCTTCAGATATGCGATGCCGACGACATCATCTTCGTTCTGACCGACAACGGGAATTCTGGAGAAACCACTGCGCAAGGCGAGCCATAGCGCTTGGCGCAGGGTCTTGTCGCGTTCGATGAAGACGATGTCGGTGCGCGGGACCATTACCTCGCGCACCAGGGTGTCACCGAACTCAAAGACGGAATGGATCATTTCCCGCTCGCCCGGCTCAATCACCCTGCGCTGCTCGAGCAGATCGACGAGATCCCGCAGCTCCGCCTCGGACGCAAAAGGGCCCTCACGGAACCCCTTGCCCGGCGTAAGCGCGTTCCCGATGCTGATCAGCAGCTGCGCGAGTGGGCCGAGCACCCAGGCCAGCGGGTGCAGCACCACGGCCGCGCCGAGCGCCACGCGGTCCGCGTGCTGCTGGCCGAGAGTACGCGGGGATACGCCGACAGCGACATAGCTGACCACGATCATGACCGCCACCGTCAACCCGAACGCACGCGCACTAGGCCCGAACAGCCGGACGAACACAGCCGTGACGACGACAACCGCGGACAGCTCGAAGCTCACCCGGAGCAGCAAGACAACATTGAGGGACCGCGGTGCGTCGGCGAGCATCTCCTGCAGACGATGCGAACCGCGACGCCGCTGCGCGACAAACTCCTGTACGCGGACCCTGGACACACGTGCAAGCGCGGCTTCGGCGCTCGCGCACAGGCCAGCCAGGAGTGTCAGCAGCACCGCAGCGGATACGAGCCACCCCACGGGCGACATCACCCAGGCCCTTCCCGCCCCTCAGGAACCTCGCTGGGCGGCGGCTCTTTTGCATGGTCCTCCGCTGGCGAGCGGGCGCAGGGCTCGCCTGCCCGGAGGGGATCCGCGTCTGTCTGATTACTGTTACTGCCCGCAGCGCGCCAGGACACGAGCAGCTTTTCCTGAAGGCTGAACATCGCGGCGTGTTCGCCGGGGTCCGCGTGATCATATCCGAGCAGATGCAAGATGCCGTGGACGCACAGCAGCTCGATCTCGGCCTCGGTGCTGTGCCCCTGCGCCTGCTTGGCCGCGATCTGAGGACACAGCACCACGTCCCCGAGCAGTCCAGGCACCGGTTCCGGGTCATGCGCTCCAGCCATCGCGCGACCGCCGCCCATGTGGGGTGGGCGCAGCTCATCCATGGGGAATGCAAGCACGTCCGTAGGACCTGGCTCGCCCATCCACCGGCGGTGCAGATCCGTCATCGCGTCTTCGTCAACCAGCAGCACGGACAGCTCGGCGAGGGGATGGATACGCAGCTGGTCAAGTACATGCCTCGCGAGGGCCGCGAGCGCTCCCTCGCGGACGGCGACCCCTGATTCGTTCGCGATCTCGATGCTCAACGGCTGCTCGCAGCGCTCACCGGCACATTCACCCGCACCGTCACCGCCCGCGTTTGCGCTGGCCGCGCTGGATCCGCGTGCCCTGCTGGCTCGCGGCTAGCGTGCCGGGGGGCTTGCTCCGGGCGTCGTACCGCTCGTAGGCATCGACGATGTCACCAACCAACCGGTGCCGCACAACGTCATGGCTGGTCAGGCGCGTGAAATGAATGTCGTCCAGACCTTCGAGGATCTCCTGCACGACGCGCAGGCCACTGGGCTGACCGGCCGGCAGGTCCACCTGGGTGACATCGCCTGTGACGACGACCTTCGAGCCGAACCCCAGTCTGGTGAGGAACATCTTCATCTGCTCGGGTGAGGTGTTCTGCGCCTCATCCAGAATGATGAACGAGTCGTTCAGCGTGCGGCCACGCATGTAGGCGAGTGGCGCGATCTCGATCGTACCGGCCGAGGTCAGCCGCGGGATGGAGTCTGGATCGATCATGTCGTGCAGGGCGTCATACAACGGCCGAAGGTAAGGATCGATCTTCTCGTAAAGGGTTCCAGGCAGGAAGCCAAGACGCTCGCCCGCCTCCACCGCCGGCCTGGTCAAAATGATTCGGTTGACCAGCTTGGCCTGGAGCGCCTTGACCGCCTTGGCCATAGCCAGGTACGTCTTCCCAGTGCCCGCAGGACCGATGGCGAACACGATAGTGTGATGATCGATCGCATCGACGTAGCGCTTCTGGTTCACCGTTTTCGGGCGGATCGTCCGGCCGCGGGCGGACAGTATGTCCAGCGTGAGCACGTCGGCCGGGCGCTCGGCACCACCACGCCGCAGCATCGACAAGCTCCGCTCTACGGCGTCGGCGGACAGCTCCGCACCACTGCCCAAAAGCTCGATCAGCTCCTCGAACAGCCTTGTGACGAGGGCATTTTCAGACGGATGCCCGGTGACCGTGATCTCATTTCCGCGCACATGGATGTCGGCGTCGAACGCGCGCTCGATAACATGCAGGAGTTCGTCCCTGGAGCCCAGCAATCTGACCATCGAGTGGTCGCCGGGAACAACGATCTTGACCTGGGACCGCCCGTCCGCGGCCTCGCGCCGTACCTTTGGCGTTACGCCCTCTTCGCGTGCCGCACGTACGACGGTCGTGTCACCGCGGATGCGGGGATCACTCGATGAATCTGCCAATACTCGTTTCTCCGCCCGCTGTGCTGGCCGGGGGGACGGCCCCCGACTCCCCCACAGGCTCACGCTCGCGTGCCACTACATGCTAGCGGCCTTGCCAACCTGGACTGCCTAGCCGGGCGGCCATGTCATCGCACGCCCACCAAGTAGGTGGGCATGCGCGTGGAACACCGTCTGCCCGGCGCGGGACCCGGTATTGAACACCAGACGATAACCATCGTCGTTGACACCCTCCGCGACCGCGACACGATGTGCCTGGCTCACCACCTCGGCGAGCAGCCCATCCTCATCCTCGGCCAGTGCTGCGGCATCCGCATAGTGTTCCTTAGGGACAACCAGCACATGGACGGGCGCCTGCGGGTTGATATCGCGGAACGCCACCGTCCGGGGGCTCTCCAAAACCCGCTCAGCCGGGAGCTCCCCAGCGGCAATCTTGCAAAACAGGCAGTCAGGCACGTGGTGATCATATCCGTGGCGCCTGCACGCCGCGAACCCCTGGAACGCGTGTGAGTTAGAACATGTCGGGAACCAGCGTGGGTGGTGGCTTCAGCACATATTCTTTGCTTTGTCCAAGCTGCCGCAGCATTGGGGAACCTATCGTTTCGCAGACCGTGCACGCCGAGCGGACCGGCGATCAGAGGCGGCAAAGCAGTGCCGGGTGACCCCTGGTGCGCGTGGCATGGCTGTGATTACCATTTGTAGCAACTCTCCGCATTTGCGACGTAGCTACGATAAGGGGACGATGCAGGTAAGAGCGCACCGCCAAGCGGTGGCCGGTCAGGGGGGCCGGACAGGGTAGCCGGACAGGAAGGACCGGACACGGTGGCGGTACATGGTGGCCTGACACAGCGGTGTGACATGGCGGCAATGCGGAGTCAGCAGGGGTGGCGGTGGGGCATGAATGAGCAACGGCGAGGGGCGGACGGGGGGCCGCCGGACGCCAGTGTTCGCTCAGCGCGAGGTCCAGGGGGCCCAGACCTGGAGGAGCGAGATAAGGACCTCACGGGGACCCAGATACCAGTGCCCGCTCAGCGCGCGGGCGGGATCCGCGCGGGCGGGATCCGCGCGGGCGAGGCAGGAGCCGCCCACGGGGTACTAGCGTGCGACACGGCCCGGCACCTGCCAGCCGGCAGGACGGTGGCATGACGGCGGGCGTACGGGACGAGGCGGCAGCCGCGGGGCGGCAATGCCACGAGGTGACGGCGCGCGGGCGACGCGATCACCGCGGCCGCCGGGCGGCGCACCAGACCTTGACCGCGCCGTATTCAGCCACCCGAAGGCGGCCTGGTTCGACCAGCGCGACGACCAACGGCCGTGACGATGCGTGAACCGAGCGGCGAGGTCGCGCGTCAGACTGACGTGACCGAAACCCTTGTGGCGGGAACCGTCATCGGTTCCATCACTGCCGAGCAGCATTCCGAGGAGGCGGTGCGCGCGCTTTACAGCGCAAACTACCAATCGCTCGTACGCTTGGCCGCGATCCTTGTCCGGGACGCCGCCACCGCGGAGGAGGTGGTGCAGGACGCGTTCGTGGCCATGCATGGAGCCTGGCGGCGGCTGCGTGACACCGAGAAGGCGCTTTCTTATCTGCGCCAGTCGGTGGTCAACCGGTCCAGGTCGGTGCTGCGCCACAGGGCGGTCGTCGACAAGTACGCGCCGAAACCGGCGCCGGACGCGCCGAGCGCCGAGCAGGGAGCCATCACGTTGCTGGAGCGGTCGGCGGTCATCGCCGCGCTGCGGGCGCTTCCCGCCCGCCAACGTGAGGCGCTGGTGCTGCGGTACTACGCGGACCTGTCGGAGGCGCAGATCGCCAGCACTATGGGGATCAGCCGGGGCGCGGTGAAAAGTCACACGGCGCGTGGCATGTCCGCACTCCGCACGGTGCTGGAGCAGGAGTCATGACGGATCCGGAAGCTGAGTACGGCGAACGCCTGCGCCGCGCGTTGCACGCGGCGGCGGACAGCGTCGTGCCGTCCGGGGATGGCCTGGAGCGGATCCGCAGCAGGATTGCCCGTCAGCGGGCACGGGACAGCTTCGGCCTCGGCCTGCTCCTTGACTGGCTAAGGTGCGTCGCTGCGGACTTCAGGGTCGGCGTGGCCTATCTGCGGCCCGTCATGGTAGGCCTCATAGCCGTACTGTCAGCTGTCACCTCGATCGTTGTAACGCTGAAGTCCGCCATGGCTGAGCGGCTGAAAGCCAGCGGCGGTTGGCTGCGCCCGCTCCTTGCGACCGCCGCAGCCGTACTCGTCGCAGCCGCAGCGATCATCGGGACCCCGGCGCTGCGCCAAAGTGTCGTCGCGCGCATCACCGGGCTGGTGCAGGAGACACACCTGAAGCCGCCACCAACAGGCCATCGAGGGATCATCCCTGGGCATAGCAACCATGGCCAGGGGCCCGGCAACCAGGGATCGGAGCTCGGCAACCAAGGACCAGGGCTGCACACCCTGACATCAGCGCCGCACACCCACACCCCGACAAAAGGGCCGCACACGCACACCCCGGCAACGGGGCCGCACAGCAAGACACCGCACAGCAAGACACAGGGGCCGCAGACACGGGGGCCGCACACTCAGGCACCAGGGAATAACGCCCATAAATCGGGCCCGGGTACCCCTTCCACGTCTCCGGGGGAGTCCTCCGCCAACGTGTCGCACAGCCCCACGCATCCGACGCCACCGACTACATGTGCTCCGATATTGATCTCTGGGCAGCCCAACCCGGAAGCCTCGCCTGCCGCCCCGGTCCCGACATGCCCGACCTGGACCCCATCACCTTCACCCTCGCCGTCGCCCTCGCCAACGCCATCACAGCGGCGAACACCGTCACAGAGGGAAACACCGTCACAGGGGCGGACACCGTCACACTGG
>Ga0335078_10014387_pt1 | contig 11735 bp, 6 predicted proteins | sample Lox_Sample_32_FD_206711 | JGI IMG/M metagenome (GOLD analysis project Ga0335078, IMG submission 206711) | Soil microbial communities from Loxahatchee National Wildlife Refuge, Florida, United States - Lox_Sample_3.2 | ecosystem: Environmental > Terrestrial > Soil > Wetlands | place: USA: Florida...
CCTTGAGCAGCAGCGTGCGGAAGGCATGCACCGCATAGGTGAAGGGGTCGCACTGCGACATCACGCGCAGCCATTTGGGGAAGCCGGCGATGGGATAGATGGCGCCGGAGGGGAAAAACAGCAGCGTATTCAGCACCCCGAAAATCGCGCGCGGCACCAGCGGATCGCTGATCCGCGCCATGATGAAGAACATCAGGCCGATGAGCGCGATGGACGTAAGAATCACCATGAAGGTCAGCTCCAACACGCGCATCGGCTGGAAGAAATTGGGCACGCGCGCCACCACGGCGCCCAGCACCAACACGGTCTCTCCCGCCAGCGCCGCCTTGATCACGCCCGAAAGGTTGAAGCCCACGATCAGCTCCCACTTGGTGATAGGCGTCACCATGTAGCCTTCGTGCAACCCCCGCGCCTTGTCGTCGATGAATAGCAGCCCGCCGCCGATCATGGCCGTCATGAAAATGGCCAGCGCCACCGAGCCGGGCAGCAGGTATTTGATGTAATCGACGTAGGGATAAACTTCCACCACGTCGAGCGCGGCCTGCGAAGCTTCGCGCGGCGTCACCTGCGGCGCGTTGATGGACGCCACGAGCGTGGACATCTGCTCGCCCACGGCGCCGGCTACCGAGCGGTCGGTGTTGTCGGTGATCAGGGCCAGGTGCGGCTGGTGCTGTTCCAGCAGGTCGCGCGAATAGTGGCGAGGAATGATCAGCACGCCGCTCAGCACGCCCTTGCGCAGGTCGCGGACGGCGGCGCCTTCGTCGTCGTAGTCCGTCGGCAGAAAGGTCCGCGCGTTGGCGCCCACAGCGCGGACGCGCTCCAGCACGTCCACCGATTTCGGTCCGTGATCCAGGTTGACAACCCCCAGCCAGACATTCTTGATGTTGCCGCCGAACGCGTTGCCCAGGATTACCAACTGCACCAGCGGCATCACCAGCGACGCGAACAGCAGCGCCGGACTGCGCCGGAACTTGCGCATGTCGCGTTCCACCAGGGCCAGAGCCCGCTTCATCAGTGACCGCCTTTCCGCCGCCGGTTCGCGGACGCCTCGTTCTCCGGCATTTCCGCCAGCGCGTGGCCGGTGTAGTGCAAGAACACGTCGTCCAGGCTGGTGGATTGCACCGACAGGCTTTTCAACTCCAGATTGCGGCTACGCGCCAATTCCACCAGTTCCTGCGCCGAAGCCGGGCCGCGATCGCTCGAAATGCGGTACGTCGCCGATCCCAGCGCGCGCACCGATTTCGCCGCCGGCAACCGTTCCAGCTCCGCCGCTCCCCCGGGCAGATCGCGATCGAATTGCAGTTCGATGCGGCTGGCGCCGGGCACCGAGGCTTTCAGCGCCACCGGCGTATCCAGCGCCACGATGCGGCCCTTGTCCACGATGGCCACACGGTCGCACAACCGGTCGGCTTCATCCATGTAATGCGTGGTCAGGAACAATGTGCGCCCCTGTTGCGCGCGCAGGTGCGAAATCATCTCCCATACCGAAATGCGCGAAACCGGGTCGAGGCCGGTGGTGGGCTCGTCCAGGAACAGAATCTGCGGATCGTGCACCAGCCCGCGCGCGATCTCCAGGCGCCGCCGCATGCCGCCCGAAAGCGTCGCCGCCAAGGCGTTGGCGCGGTCGCTCAGGTTGACAGCTTCCAGTAATTCTTCGGTGCGCTGCCGGCGCCGCTCTCCCGTCATGCCGTAAAGCCGCGCGTGGATTCCCAGGTTCTCGGCGCACGTCAACTCCGGGTCGCTCGTCATATTCTGCGGAATCACCCCGATGCGGGTACGCACGGAATTGGGATCGTGGACGATATCGTAACCGGCGACAACCGCCGTTCCGCTGGTGGGCGGCACCAGCGTGGTCAGCATGCGGATGAGCGTGCTCTTGCCGGCCCCGTTGGGGCCCAGCAGCCCGAAGATCTCGCCGGCCGGCACGCGGAAGCTGACGTTGTCGACCGCCACCAGGGCGCCGAACCGTTTGCTGATGCCTTCCACCGAAATCGCCTGATCACTGGCGGGTACAGGGTGCGCGCGCATGCTTAATCCTTGGAGGTGGACGTCGGCGGCGGCGGCAGCACCGGCACCGGCAGCATTACCCACGCCGTCATGCCCAGCGCCAGCTTTCCGTTGGGATTGGGCACCTTCACGCGGATCTCCACGGTCTTGATGTCGCGCTTGATGCGGCTCACATCGCGCTGCGTGGCGAAATCGGCCACCACCGCCTTGTAAATCACCGGGCCGGTGAGTTCGGTCCCCGAAGGCAGCCGGACCGTCAGCGATTGCCCCATCGAAATCAGGTCGGCGTAGGTCTCCTCGACATCCGCGTCCACCCACGTCGAGCTCAGATCGAACAGCGTCACGATGGGCGACCCGGGATTGACCACTTCGCCCTGCCGGGCCGCGCGCAAGGTCACGATGCCGCTTGCCGGCGCCAGGATTCGCGTCTGGCCGAAGCGCGCTGCCGCGGCGGCGGCATTGGACTCGGCTTCCGCCGCCGCCGCCCGCAACGCATCGGTCTGCTTCTGCTGCACCGGCACCTGGCGTTCCTGCTGCTGCGCGTCGGCCAGCGCGGCCTGCGCCGCCGTCACCGTCCGTTGGGTGGCTTCCACACCGGCCTGCGCCGCCGCCACCGACCGCTGGGTGGCTTCCACGCCGGCTCGCGCCGCCTGTTCATTGGCTTTGGCCGAATCCAGGTCGGTCTGCGCCGACACCAGATCCTGCGGCGGATTGACGTGCCGCTCCACCAGTGGCCGGATGCGGTTGTAATTGTCCTGCGCCTTAGCGACCGCCGCGCGCGTCTGTTCCATCTGAGCCTGCGCCTGCTGCAGTTGTGCCTGAGTCTGGGCCACCTGCGCCTGCGCCTGCTGCAGTTGGGCCTGCGTCTGCGCCACCTGCGCTTCCGCCTGCCGCACCTTGGTGGGGAGCGTGTTCTGCAGCAGTTCGGTTTGCGCCACCGATTGTTGCGCATTGGCTTGGGCCTGGATGATGGCGTGGCCGGCGGCTCCCTGGTCGGCGCGCAACTCGTCCTGGTCGAGCGTGGCGATCAGATCGCCGGTTCTCACCCATTGGCCATCGTCCACGGCCAGGGTCACAATGCGGCCGGTGATCTTGCTGCCCACCACCACCTCATTGCCGTCCACCGTGCCGGTCAATACCAGCGTCTGCGGCCGCGGACGCTGGGTCCACCAGATGAACGCGGCAATCGCCACAACCGCGATCAGAAGAATGACTCGTTTCATGTTTGGCTGGAGCCTCAAGTAGATTGTAAACCAAATCATTTAGTTTTCAAACGAATATGCCGCGAGCTGTGTATCTGGCGGCACTTGCCGGGGCAGCGGCAACCCGGCGGACACCCCGCCGGACAAGTCCCGCCTGTTCGTGCTGCGGATCGATCGTCCCGGTTCTCCAGTGGGAAGTGCCCGCGCATCCCCGAGCCGGCTTCGGAATCCGACGCCCGGAGGCTGGCGGCGGTCCATTTGTAGGAGTGGCCGGCGCCGGCCCTGGCGGCAAACCGGACGGCCACGGAGAGTCCTACACGGCACCCGAAGCCGCCCGGCTGATAGCCGGCGCCGAAAGATAGGCGCTTTTTTTCGCCAATTTTCTCCCGGACTTCCGCTTTCATAAGTACGCGCTTCACTGCGCCAACCGCTCGATATGGAGGTTATGGATCATGGCTTTGGACAAACTCGCATTTGGCGATCCCATTGCGGGATTTACCGGCCGTGGCTTCAAAGGGGCACGACCCGCCGCGCCGGTAACACCGGTCACCGGACCGCAGAACTTTTCCGCGCTGATCTACCGTTGCCGTCTGAACGTCGACTGGGACGGCGCGCCGAAAGCCTACGGATTGAATCGTGCCGACGAACGCAAAGGCGTCGCCGGGGCCACTCGCGAGCAGCTCTTTCCTTTACAGAAGAACCTGGCGCCCTTTGAAAACCCGGGCGACAACGGAAGCCTGGAAGATGCCCGAGCCGACGGGGACCGTCATTGGGTGGGAGTATTCAGCCGCACCGTGCAGGAAGCGCAGGCGCTGCTTCGCGACCACCATCCGTACTATAGCCGTCTCAAGCCGGACGAACAGACCTATCTGTTCAGCCAGTTCCTGGATACGCGGCTGGTTTCGCCGGCCGGCTCTCTCAAAGACGTCAACGGGAGGTTTCCCGTGGTCCAAATGGCCGAGATGGGCGGCGTCGCCACGGGATATTACGTCTCCCAATGCCAGTCGTTTACCGGCGCCACGAACGATGATTGGGACCAGCACAAATATGTGGATGCTTCGGCGGTGCCGTATGCCGCGCTTCCAGGTCTTCCCCGCGCCGCTCTGGGCGACTTCGGTCTGGTGATCCGGCCCGCCACTGGCAGGGCCATCCCGTTTTTCTTTGGCGATACCGGCGCCGGCAATCACGTCGGCGAATGCTCCGGCGCCGTTAAGCTTGCCCTGGCCCCGGAGCGTAATGGAGAAGACAATGACTTCACGTTCGTGGTGTTTCCGAGATCCGGCAACGGCCAGGCGAACGGGCTGGATCAGCGGGCCGCCGCCGCCGGGGTCACTGCTCAATTGACCAAGATCAGAAACACCGGCGACGTGCTCGCCAACTTCATCGGTCAACAAAATGCGGAGCGCGCCAATGTGAGTTTGGCCCTGCGCAACTTTGGCGGGCCGGGTGGCGGCGCAAATCCCTAGACCGCTCCGTAGATTTCCCACTTGTCACGCGGCTTCCGGGCCCGGCGCCGTCTATGATGGTGTCAAGAACTCGCGCGGGGGCCTGAATTCTCAAAGAGGCGGTGAAACGTGCTCAGACTACAAAAAGAAAAGGCCGTGGTTCACACATTCGGTAATCGCACCTACTACGTGTTTCCGGCGCCAGCCCCGCATGCCAACCGGCTGAACCGGCCCACGAAGTATGCGGACGAAAAGGCATTGAAGGCGTATGCGGGTCGAGGGGCCAATGGCAGCGCCATGCTCCTCCCCGAGGTCCATTCGGCAGTCAACGATTTGATGACGGCTCTCCTCGATTACGGGAAGGAACTCGGCGACAACAGCCTCCAGACCGCCGTCGTGCAAAACGGTTGGCGGCCACCCGATGACCCATCGCAAGGAGTCAATTATCTCGCCAACATCAATATGGTGATCAAGAGCCCCCAATTTGGATTTTCGAAGTTGACGTTTCCCAAATCGCTCGAGGCTGAAGCGCAGAGTTATTTAGGAGACCCGGGCGATTCCCGCTGGAAGGCGTTTGTAAGGCACCTGTCGGACGCGCCCGGTTGGGATGCCGCCACGGCCACGAGGTTCCTGAATACAGTTGCCAATTACTATGTGCCGCGCGGCGGGTTCAATCCGCATTCCACTGGAGTGGTGTTCGATCTCAATTTCTCTATTTATCACCATGTCCGCTCACGGGATCAGAAGGCGCTCGTCGAGGCGGAAGATCCAGTCGACGCCCATCCGGTGCTGAATGAGGCGGCGCTGCGCAGCGCCGCCGGGATGTGGTTGAACACCTATTCCATGCAGTTTAATTTCGATTCCTACAATACAGGCAAGGAAATCTGGCACATGGAGTGGCGCAGGGTCAAGGACTCGAAGCCACCGGACTCGAAGCCAAAGACAAAATAGCGCCGCGGAAGTTCCGCATTCGGCCCGCCTGCTTCTCCAACGCCGGTTCCACCACCTCGTCCATCGATTTCACGTAGTGGAACTCACGCCGGCCACCTGCCCGGCCTTGAGATCTTCCTTCACATCCAGCCGGCCGATTCGTCCAGGTGATTCCGGCATGCGGGGCGTTTGTCGGCGCCTAACCCCTGAAGTCCGTCGGGAGCGCGGGCAGGTCGGCGGAGCGCGCATTTCCCGCCGATTTGACGGGACGACCCCGCAGGAACAATTTCATAGACGCCCTTTTTGCTTAACTTTCGCGAGGGCTCAGGCGATCTCATTTGAGTTTGAGACCGTCTGGCCAGATAGGTTCCTTTTGGGTAAACTGAGCAAGATCTTCCATGCCATTACCGAAAGGCACTCTCCTCGGACCTTATGAAGTCCTCTCGTTAACCGGCGCGGGGGGACGGGTGAAGTGTACAAGGCGCGCGACACCTGGCTTGGGCGCGACGTTGCCATCAAGGTTTCCGCCGAGCAGTTCTCGGAGCGGTTCGAGCGCGAAGCCCGGTCGATTGCCGCGCTGAATCATCCGAACGTTTGTCAAATTTACGACGTCGGTCCGAATTATCTGGTGATGGAGTTGATCGAAGGCGAGATTCCCAAAGGCCCGCTGCTGTTCGATCAGGCGCTGGGCTATGCGCGCCAGATCGCCGATGCTTTGGAAGCCGCTCACGAGCGGGGAATCATTCATCGCGATCTGAAGCCGGCCAATATCCTGATCACTTCGGGTGGGGTGATTAAGGTGCTCGATTTCGGACTGGCGAAAGCCGCCGACGCCGCCGGCCCTTCCGGCGGTCCTTAGAATTCGCCCACCCTCACGATGTCTGCGACTCGTGCCGGAGTGATCCTGGTGACGGCGGCTACCAGGACTTTCCGGCACTTTGGACGGACGCCGACCCCGACATTCCGATTCTCCAGCAAGCCAAGGCGGAGTACGCCAAGCTCCGGTGACCGAGGATAGCGGTCCGGGAGCGCCGGCTCACTTGCGCGAGATGGCGAACGCTCGGAGGTTCGGAAAAGTCAACCCGCATGGAGGTTAATCCTCGTAAGACCCAACTCGCCGGATCTGATTCGGAAAAACAGTCTTGACCAATGCTTGAAATCTCGCATCGGAACGAAAGGCGTTGACCCGAAACGGGCCATCCCGGCGGAAATCGCGGGATCGGCCGGTATTTCATATTCGGTCATGCCCGGGGCGAACATCTCGAGCACATCCCAAACCATCCCTCGAAGGACTGCTTCCGGCCCCAAAAGAAGTCTAAAAGATCGCACGAACCGGCCGATATGTAGAGAGACTGTGCGCACTGGCCATCGCCCCGCCCCGGGGATTCGCCAGACAGTCCCGCCAGGATTCCCATTTCGCTTAGGAGTCTTCCATGTACCCATTTCGTCTGTTGCCGCTCGTGTTGGCGGGCATATTGTGCCATTTTGGCGCTTTTGCGCAACCGTTGAGCCCGGATTCCGCCGGAACCTGGAGCGGCCGCATCGACGCGCTGGTCGTGGATAACTTCCAGTCCGGCGCCAGCCGGGTCCGGTTCTTCCTGCACACGGCTGTAGGCAATCTGGAACTTCAGGGCGCGGAAGCCTTGGGGTTGCACGCCGGTCAGATGGTGGATATCGCAGGCCGCCTCTCCGGCCAAACCCTGGCGGTATCCCGTGTGGGCGCGACCGATGCGGCCCCGGCTGCCAACGTGTGCGCCGCGACCGGTGAGCAGAAGGCTGCCGTCATCCTGGCGTCGTTTCCCAGCAAACCGCTGCTTTCTTCGGTGACACCCGCTTTGCTGAGCGCCAGTTTCTTTGGCGGGGGGAGGACGCTCGACACCTTCCTGCGCGAATCCTCTTTCGGCCAGACCTGGGTCACGGGCGATGTCTTCGGGCCATTTGTGCTCGACGCGGACTATTTCGACCAGCCGCTCGCGGTCCGGGACGCAGCCTTGCGCGCCGCCGCTCCTTTCGCCGATTTGACAGCGTACAATCGCATTTTCGTGGTGGCGCCGCAGGGGCAGACGGGAATGGAATCTGGCGGGATGGCATTGCTCGGCTGCGGCCCGATTTCGTCGCCACAGGGGGACCTATTGGCTTCCTCCATCTGGATGGGCGCGGAGAGCCTGGTCGCGCAGGATGGCATCGTCGATATTGCATCCCACGAGATGGGCCATGGCTTCGGTCTCGAACACGCCCGCTTCGCGGATTACGGCGCCGATACGCTGGGGCCCACCGGGCAGGCGCCGGCGCCCTGGGATTCGCTGCACGAGTATGGCGATTCCAACTCCAGCATGGGGCGGAATTCCGCCGAATGGGCAGCGCCGCATAAAGCGCTCCTCGGCTGGCTCCAACCGGACACCGGCATTCAATCCGTCACTGCCAGTGGGACTTTCACGCTGGCGCCCTTCGAGCAGGCCGGCAGCGTGCGGGCCCTGCGCATCGCACGCGACTCGACCGGCACGTCCTGGATATGGCTGGAATATCGCCAGCCGCAGGGAACCTTCGATGCCACATTACCGGCTGCTTCCTTCACCGGCGCTTTGGCGCACTACGAGGATGCCGGGCTCGGCGCCACTCTGCCGGGTATCGATCCTTTCACCTGGAGCAATCTCGTGAGCTTTCATCCGGCCGCTTCGCCGGCCGACCCGCTGCTGCATGCCGGCGAGAGTTGGAGCGATCCGTACGGCAACCTCACGCTGACGGTAAATGCGGCCACGCCGGCAGGATTGAGCGTCAGCGTATCGTACGCAGCGGCGCCGGTTTGCCCGGGCGCGGTCAGTGGGACGCAGCCGTTCCCCACGGAGGGTGGCAGCGGTCAGATCACCGTCACGGCCGGCGCCGGATGCTCCTGGAATGCGAGCACTTCAGTTCCGTGGATCACGCTGGCGCCGGCCGCAGCGGGATCCGGCAATGGCAACCTGAGCTTTACGGTGGCTTCGAACCCCAGTCTGTCGGCTCGTTGGGGAAAAATCGCAGTCGGGCAGGCGTTCGCACTTGTCACCCAGACCGGCGGGTCGGGATGGATGACGCTTACGCCGCAGTCCTCTTCGTTCTCCAGCGCGGGCGGGACGGGGCAATTCGCGGTGGCAACCAACGCGCCGGACCTGGCATGGTCGTTCGGAAGCGATGCCGCCTGGATCACCGACATCGAGTGTTCCTGCTATCAGAGCGTGGGCCCGGCTACCGTTCGCTATGTCGTGGCGGCGAACTCCGGCGGGACGCGAACGGCGACGATCTATGCGGGCGATGTATCATTCGCCATCGTCCAGGAAGCCGGGCTGAGGCAACGTGCGGGCATCGCCTGGAGCGAGCTGACACTGCTGGATGCGCCGCAGTCGCGTCTGGGAACCGCGCTTGCGCCATTCGGGCATTCCGGGAGAGCCATCCTTTATGGAGGGAACTGGAACACCGATCTTTACGCCGATACCTGGGAGTGGGACGGAGCCCGCTGGACCGCGCTGAATCCGCCTGGGAATCCGGGTTTGCGGGCCAACCACGCGATGACATACGACGAGGCGCGGGGACAGATTGTGCTCTTTGGAGGGATGGCCGGCGCGGCGCCGGTGGCCAGCAATGAGACCTGGATTTGGGATGGCGCCGCCTGGCGGCAGATGCATCCGGCCACGAGCCCGCCGGCGCGTTACAGCCACGCAATGGCATACGATGCGGCCAGGCAGCAGGTGGTGTTGTTCGGAGGCTATGGGGACTCGGGCGAACTCAATGACACCTGGCTGTGGGATGGCGTCAACTGGAGCCAGGCCGCCACGGTGCAGAGTCCCCGGGCCCGATTCGGCCACAGCCTGGCATACGACCCCGTGCGCGGTGAAATGGTGCTGTTCGGCGGCATGGCGGGCGGCGGAACCCCCACGTGGTTCTCCGATACGTGGGCGTGGGATGGGTCGGCGTGGCATCAGAAAAGCGTCGCCGATCCGCCGGCGGCGCGCTTTCTCCATGCGCTCGCTTGGGACCCCGTGCTGAGCGCCGTGGTGATGATCGGCGGCGCGGGCGGCAAAGATGTCACCGGCCAGACCTGGTATTACGACTTTCGCAGAGAGGTCTGGACCTGGGACGGCACGGCCTGGACCGAACAATTTCCGGAGGGGCAGCCTGGACCCGCCTATTACATCGGAGCGGCGTGGGACGACGCCCGGCAGGCGCTCACGGTTCACGTAGGCGATGACTTGACGTGCGCCTCCCGTGGCCCGAAGACGTTCGCGCTGACGGGCGGGGCGGCCGTGAATCAGCCGCGATCCGCGCTCCCGAAGCAGTAAGCCTTGAGCCGGGCGACTGTCAGGATTGACGGGGACATTCCGAGCCGGGGCGGGCTCGAGGAATTCGAGATCCACCCGTGACCCGTCTTTCCCAGCTCGGTGATGCGCCGGGGCGACTCAATGTCCGAGCGTTTCGCCCAGGCTGCGGCGGTCGGCGGCGGCCGATTGGTTGGATCCTTCGAGCGAGCCGATATCGGATTGAGAGAGATCCAGCCTGGCGCTAAATGCCCGGGCGTGAAATTCCTGGGCGAAGTTGCGCGCCGTCGAAGCAGCGTCGCCTTTCACGGGTGAGGCAACCACACAGTAGATGACGCCGTCCGGTCCTTCGAGTGTGCCGGTGAGACGGGCGCCCAGACGGGCGATCCGCACGCGGAATCCTTCTGCTCCATGGAATCGCGGTGATCCGCGCAGCAGGGACGCGGCGCGTGCGGAGAGCGGATCGGTATCCGGGACGATCCTGGCCGGCAGCGCCAGGCCCAGCGCGCGAAACACGTGGGGATCCTTTTCGAGCGCGCGTGCGTAGCGGTTCAGGGCGGCACGCATATCGCCGGTCTGCTCACAGGCGTCGCCGATGAGGGCATTCAGGCGCGCGCGCAGCAGAACTTCTTCTCCAGGCAGCCCGGCTTCGGCCTGTTTCAAATCGGAAAGCGCCGCGCGATACTCCCCGCGGCTCCATTCCGATTCGCCGAGCTGGGCGAGATAGTACGGACGCTTTAAGACCGCGAGCGAGCTGTTCTGCCGCAACTGGCGGCGCAACTCGCTCTCCCACGGACCCTCGCCCACCACCTCGTGAAACGTGGCGCGCAGCCACTCCGGCGTCAGCGTATCGGCGGCATAGGGGACGGTGGTCCAATTCAGCTTACCTTCGCGCATGATGACCGCCGCATCCCGGCTACCGGCCGACCAGATGGCGCGCATGAGCGACAGGCGTTCGCCGAGTGCTTGAATCCATTCCAGGGGGGTGTCCCAGGACATCTCTTCGCGCAAGTGCTCGCGGCGAAGCTTCAGGGCTTCGCGATAGAGATGCAGAAAATCGATTTCCGAAAGGACCGATGAAGAGCTGGTGGTGCCGCGACGGTCGGGCTGGTTGAGCGCCCGGCGTAGAATCCCCAGTGCGGCTTCGTCGTGCCCCGCGGCCAAGAGAACCGATGCGACGGTCTGTTGCGACTCCCGCCACACCTGTCCCGCCAGCATGGGATCGGTATTGCCGTTCCAGGCTTGCATGCGGCGGAGAGCCGAAATGGCTTCAGGCAGGCGTCCGGCCGAAGCGTAATAGAACGCCAGATTCTCATACGGACTGGCGGCATCTCCAGGATCGAAATGATTGGCGGCTTCGAGCAGTTCGCGTTCCGCTTCCGGAAACCTCAACAGGCTGGTAGCCGCCTCCGACAGATTGAAGAGATAGACGGCGGGCATATCCCAACCCCGCGCGCGCGTATCGGACACCAGGCGCGAAAACCAGTCGTAGGATTTCTCATAATTGCCCAGTTCGGCCTCGATGGAACCAAGCGTATTCAAGGCCGCCGTCACTTCCCGCTCATTATTGGAATGGAGCAGCGACATCATCCGCTGCTCGGCCTCCTGCGTGCGACCGAGTTTCATGAGCGGCCAGCCGGCGCGCCGTGCGCGGGATGGGGTGTAGAACTGGTCGTGCACCTTGATCAGGTCGACTTCTTCCTGATAGCGATCGCTGAGAGACGCCACCTCGATGAGCTCGTTGATGATCATGGAATGAATAAGCCAGGGACCGTCGGAAGGGAGAGGCGGAGTCCAGCGTTTCTCTATCAGATCGCGGGCGCGGGTGAGGCAATAATGGGCGCGCGGCAGGTTGGCCTCGC
>Ga0335078_10014388_pt1 | contig 11735 bp, 12 predicted proteins | sample Lox_Sample_32_FD_206711 | JGI IMG/M metagenome (GOLD analysis project Ga0335078, IMG submission 206711) | Soil microbial communities from Loxahatchee National Wildlife Refuge, Florida, United States - Lox_Sample_3.2 | ecosystem: Environmental > Terrestrial > Soil > Wetlands | place: USA...
CGACTGCTATTGCTCTGTGCGGCAGCTCCTTCCGCCTTTCGCAATCCGAATAGCGAAGAAAAGTTCCTGTTTTATTCCCGAGATTAACAACTTTTCAGCCATCGTTTCCGCATGTCCGGCTCAATAACGAATAAAAGAGTAAGCTTGAATAACTTCAGTAAGGTGTTTCAGATAGCGACTTAATAGCCGATGGGGTCTTGTTCCGATTGAACCGCGTTCCGATGTCCCCAGGTGGCGCAATCAATTCCGACGTACCCACCTGAGCGGGATGGGTTCATATTAGATAGGAGAATGAAAATTTAATTTCAGTTCCTTGCATGAGTATGCATGCCACCAGCAGCGCCATATAAGCCTATCGCGCCGCCTTAATTAGATTAGCGATCAGGGGTATGGGATGTCCCAAGATCTGATGATCTAGTGCTGGCATCACTTCAATGTTCGAGAAGATCAAGGCCAGTTATTTTCTAAGAAAGATATCAGATAAATCCTCAATTATGCCCATCTTATAAATACACCCGTATCCCTCGTGAGCAAACGTACATATGTGTATGCATACCCCAAAAAGGGTCTATATAGAAGTCCGTAGCCCCATTATATCGTCGCTAGTAATACATATCCAGATAATCACAAATAGCTATAAAATATGCAACCGAACAAACAGAACCAGTTTCTACAGTCCCTGACTAGAATATTGGACGTCCTCGCTCGCAACAGACTCTGAAATACCCCCGACGTCATATGAAGAAGACGAATGAAGCTCTATGACCCTTGTCTTCGGTGCGTGGGGCTTAATCCGATATCATGTTGTCCGACCTCATACCAATGAAGTTGATCGGCCATATAATGTTGTGTGGCATTACTGATATCTGTGTGCTGTTATTAGGTGGAAAATAAAGAGGACAAACCTGCGGAGTTGTTTTGAGATTGCATTGGCAAGATCGGCTGGGGCATCGGTTCAGGCATTGATTGCTCGATCGGTAGATGTGGACTTTCCCTACCGCCGTCATCTGGAGATTGAACGCTATGAACAGGGATTTCCTCAAGCTGCCGGACGAGTTGCGGGAGATGCCGTACAAGCTGAGGGAGAGTCACTTGATCTGCCTGCATTTGCATCATGGTCAGGAGTCGTGCCAGAGTCTTATTCCGGATAATCTCTGGGATAAATCTCTCAATCGATGTTGCTGTCGTATCCTGCCGCTCTCTAAGAGATGAGTTATTGGGGTTGGTAAATTCTTTCGAGCCACAGAAGACCTCAGCCCTTGCGCAAAGCATGCAATCTTCAGCTGGATCATCATATCGACACTAATGTAAACCAGAGTCCAAATTCACGGGAAAGATACCTTTTGTTTCATATGCCGACAGCGGTTGCATTTTCGCGTCCCTTTAGCACCGTGCTTATTGTTTCCTCTTTTTTTCCTATATTGGTGAGCCCTTGAAAGCCTTTTTAATCTCGACTTACCCCTTCCGATCTTCTCCATCTCCATGCATTCCACCACCACCAGCGCCACGACGATGTGCTAACATCATATTCAAACCACCAAGACCGATTTAACGTAGAATGATTGTTTCCCCCCCAAGACTCCTAGTGAAAAATTCGCATTCTGCACTGCCTTATTTATGTAATTGGCTGTGATATAATAAGAAAGCGTCATAGCGGATAGACCTATAACGAATTATTGGCCGAGCCACACTGAATTATAGCGAGTGATAGTTGCGATGAAAGCTTCGGGGCGAGGCCATGACCATCCGCTTGCCCAATCGCCGGCCGGGAGGCTGTGCTATGTGCGGGTCGCTTTTCTTCGCGTTAATATGATGCTTGGAACAGCTGGCAACCCCTAGTTCAAGGCTGCAACAAATCGAGATGAAACTATACACCTTCTGCCCGATAGCTGAGAATATAAACTATTCATCAATACTTAGATTAAACTCATGGATGACAATATAAAATTAAACAATGGGAGTGGGAAAGTCCATTGTTTTTCAAGTACCTAAATTGCGAAGCGTTTTGATCCCCGATGCGGTGATCAAGGGGCATTGCGAAAATGAGATGCGCCTCTCGGAGCAATGCATGTGGAAGTCACATGTACTAATGCCAAGAAGGGTTGAAGGTTTCGATGGTATTGGGATTTATGAAATTGGGGGATACGTATTTCAGATGCATGTCTCGAAAGTAGTCCCGAACCTGGATTACAAACACTTCGCGACGGCCGTGGAACGTCCGGTTAATGTTGTAAGTTGCAAATTAAAATGTAGCAGGTATCCGAAATTACGGTTGCAGTTGCAGCTGGCTTTTTGAATTTAGTTGCCGCATTGGGTTATTGTCGGTTCCACAGTCATTGGTCGCCTGGTTTGAAATTTCACCACATATTTACAAAATTCAGATAGCGATGTAGCCGAGGCGATCTTATTCCCATCTATTTCTGGATTCAATTGCGGGCCGAGGTCCTGGTCTGCGCGATAAATTCCGTCATCCACCCAACCTATGGGGAGACGGAAGTTACCTATATTAGATTTGGGAAATTAATTGCAGTTCCGGGCTTGTAATATACACCACCATGAGCGCCATTAAGTCTATCGCAGGTCGGGGAATGTGATAACCCTGATCTGACGTATGATTCGAGGAAATCATGTGCCGTAGTCAAAAATCATAATTCAGGTATGGTCTCCATTAACCCATCTTATGGGATACGATGATTTCCTTCGTGATCCGGCATACCTACGCATCTCATCCAAAAGGATCAACACAGAGCCTCCATATCATATCCTGTCTGAACTCCCGCTAGTGACGCAAAATAATCGTCAAAACAATTAAAAATATACATCCAAAGAAAAAATGTAGCTTTCGATAGTCCCAACTTGAGAAGCAGCCCACATGCCTTTTGCCTCACTCAGATGGCCTGAACAGCATAAATTGATGCCGAGGGTGAATCGTTGATTAATTGTTGTTGTCTTCCATGGCGTGTGAGGCTGATACCGACATTATATTGTAGCCCGGCCCACCACTCTGCTTCACTGCTTGTGTAAATGGGGTCGGGATTATTGTCTGCTAAAGGCTGTTATTAAGCGGGAAGCAAAGAAGAGGAACCTGAGAAATTGTTCTCCGGTGGCATTGGAAAGGTTGGCAGGTGGGTCGGAGTTGCAGATGGTGGTTGGGGAAGTGGATTGGCTCCGCCGTCGTGATCTGCGGACGGGGAGACTCCAGGAGCATTTGTCTGGGGCTGACTCTGGGGAAGGTAGCGTTGCGCAATGTGCTGCAGAAAATTATTGACAGTCATGTTTGCTTCCATCTGATCGAGAAAAAATCGAACAGGCATGTTTCCGATAGGAGGTGGGAAGCTAGGTGTCTCATTCAGGGAATAATCATTTGTTGCACCTTGCGAGAGTCGTCCTTGGGGACCACTTGAACCATTGGCAAATTGTTTCCGCCCGCAAAGCACCCGCGCCCTGGCACAACGCACACAGGTCTCTGAGGAATTATTGCTATCGTATCTACACTGTTTTCTGTTAGCGGGCAAAGATCACTGAAATTTTGGTGCCTTTTGCTTCTTCTCGCGGCATCGCGCACACTTGAGACAGCCTTTAGCTCCGTGGATATTGTTTGCTCTTCTCCTGAAACTGGTGAGTCCATAAACTTTTCATCTGAATTTACCTCTCCTGATCTTCTTCATTTCCACGCCTCCACCCTCCTCCCCCAGGACCACCTCCCGAGCAGGCTACGGACATCTTTTTGGCCGAGAAAAGACTATAGCCCTTTGTAATGATGTAGACACCTTTGAAAAAAATTTTAGTTAAAGGCACCGTCTTTAAATAATTTCAGTGCATATAGTTCTTAGCTCCAGCAGCGACCAGCTGCACGAATAGTATTTTAGCGAACACCGTGGGTTAAACCCGGCAGAGATGCCTATTTAAGAATCGCGTGAGCGGCCGAGTTAGCGCTGTTTCGCAAAGCTGTTATACAGCACGGGACGAACAATAGTCGCCGGATAAACAAATCTCCCCAGCCCCAATTTTGGTTCGTGACATCTCGAGGAGTGAAGTCCGCAACTATGTAGTACAGTAATATATGCTCCCAAATCAAAGGTTACAGATAGAGCTGGGCCATGGAACAATAGGTATAATTAATGACAACATTATCTTTTATTCTCCGAGACGCGAAGCGCCACCTGATCGTACCCAGGGCATTGCGAAATGCTCGAGATAGGGGTAAATATATATTTAAAAACAAGGTTTTCTTTCCCCATCTGGAAAAAGGCACAACTATTCGCCTTGTACCACTATTTTTAAGCCAAATAAGTTTGAAATACCCCATATGGTACTGAAATAGAGGGGGGGATAGCTATTGTTTATTCAATAGATCAGAAATATCCCTAAATAGATCAGAAATAGCGCTCGTTACTTTTTCCAGATGTAGCCTTCCTGGCTCCCAAGCGGAGTGGGGGTAATAACATTCGAGTCTCGGGTGGTTTGTTTAGAGGCAGCCCTGTCAGTCAAATAAATGATTGATCTTCCAGCCATAAATCACTGCGAGATGGCTTTTTGACCATCTCATCCCACCACCACCACTGCAATCATTATTCCGAAATTAACGATTAATTTGCAATTAAATATTAAGAGTGGTATTTATGACTTGGTGAAAACAAAACAACTTCGGAGAGGTGCGCACTTCTAAAAATGGCGGTATCTCCGATCTCATGTTGACTTTAAAACACATCTGCATCACCCACACTCATGCCTTTTCTCAGGTACCCAAGCACTCTCCATCCTTCAGACGCTAAGGTAGTTACTATTGGGACTTGGTCAGTCGTTGGGGCTTTATGGATATCTCAGTGTCAATTTTAGAGTATATAGTCAATAGACTTGAAACCATGAATAAATGGTGGTTTACACAGTCTTTAGACCTTAAATGAAACGTCGTAACTGGTGGTCTCAAAGAAGTGATCACAAAACCGTACTCTGAACGATGGTTCAAAGACCATCTTGTTTGACTGACGGGGATCTTATCTCGACTTACCCCATCTCATCTCTTCCACCTCCCTGCATTCTACCACCACCAACGCCACACAATCTAATTCTGGAATCAATAACGTTTCGATGTCCTGCGGCTCAATCAATTCCGCCGCCCATGCACCCCATTTGTGTGACGGATGTTAATATTAAATAGGAGAGTGGAATACCAATTGCAGTTGCTCATGGCTTGTGTATACGCCATCAATATTAGCGCCGCTTACGCCTATCGTACCTTAGTTTAATTAGAGGTCCGGGGATGCGGACCCGGTACCCCTGATTTCATGCATCGTTCGACGGGATCAAGACAATATTCAGTTATTCCAAGAGACTATGTTCGGGTAAATTCTCCATTAGTCCCTCTTATAATTACAGTATGCTGTCTTTCAGAAGTTACCATATTTAGACATATTCATGAAACGATCTAGACAAACATCCTTGAAATCATATCCCGCGCTAGTAATGCTCACCAAGACAATTGTAAAAACAATGAAAATACAAACAAGCAAAATAAACATTACTCATTAAATACCCTGATTTGAAATTCCATAATGTCCTTTACCGAAACCTAAGCTTGTATCCTCGACATTATAAGCAGAGGTGGTGAGATTGCTCTATTGTGGTCGTTGTCGTTTCCGGTGCAGGCGTGCAATATTAATCCCGACATGTAACTGTGGCATGGGATAGTAGTGCATTTGATTGTCCATGTAAACGGGATTGGAAGGACCAGTGTCTAATGAGTGTTATTGATTGGAAGAGAAAGCGGACAAACCTGGGAAGCTGTTTTGAGATTCCGCTAGTGTGGAGTTCGGTGGTGTTCCTTGGGGCTCATGAGGAAATGGATCATGTCGTCCTTCACTGTTATCTGAAGACTGGGAGGCTACTATCGGACTCGTCGGAGACTGGGCTTGATGGACATGGCGTTGCACAATTTGTTCCACAAACTGAAAGAGACTGGGATCTCCGTTAACTTCGGCGAGGTAAGTAGAAACAGGTTGATCTCCCGTATTGGTAGGGATTGGGATCCCATTGGATGTTAGACGAGCAGCGGAGGCCGTAGTTTGCAAAAGATCAGATTCTGGAGCCCGTTGGACAGTGGTGAGTTGTTTGGGTCCGCAGGGGAGTTCCGCCCGTGCACAAAGGAGACAGACTTGTCTCACATCCTCATAGTTACAGGCCTGTTTCATGCGACGACATCGCTCGCACTTGAGGCAGCCTTTGGCACCGTAAATATTATTTGCCTTTCGTTTCCTGTAGTCGGTAAGCCCAAAACTTGTCATTTCGAGTTACCTTTCCGGGTGATTTCGTTTATCTCCAGGCGCACCACGACCATAGCCACGACCACGACCGCCACCGCCAGAGCATGTCATGCCCAACATCTGTTAGAGAGGAAACTATTACCTTGGGTAAAGTATAGCTGTTGCAAAGATGTGCTGCAGTGAAAATTATCATCATAGCACCGCCTTTTTATATAACCGATTCGTTATATATATTTGAAGCCGCGTCGCTGGCTGAAATAAGCTCGAGCAATAGCGAGTTCGGAACCTCAAAATGAACAGTCTTTAATTTCGGGAATGCGTGTAGGACAAGGGGGCTCTGAGCGGCTGTGTTATAGCGGTGTCGCGTTATTGCGATTGGGACAGATATGTCGAGCCGAGTGAGATTTCGTCTCGTCCCCTCCCCCCCCTTTTTTTTTTGCAACTGCTGAAATGGAATCGAAATGAACCGTGTGATGCAGTAGTATTTCTGAAATACAAACTAACTGAGGACAGGTGCATCATTAAACAATATGAATAGTGACGGCATTGTCTTCTCATTGGAATTGCGAAATCGGTTATGGGGCACCGTCATGGCATTGCGACCTTACATAACTCATGAGTCATAAGGAGCAATATGCCGGTAAGGTGCCTGTTACACTTCACATCTTGCCAAGATTGAGACATACATTGTTTAGAGGCATTGTTCGACGTTATCCATACATAATTTAAGTCTACCCGCTCAGGGAATTATTTACCAGAACAACGGACCGTTATTCGATTCATCGGTCAACAGATTTGATTGATCAATTATGTCAATCGATATCAATCGGGGGTGTCCCTCCATTGGTCGTTACAAACACGAATCAAGTTTTATACAAAGTCCGCGACCAAGATATAGGGCATTTCTTGATTGCAAGGGACTCTGACATGAGTCCCGCGAGCCGATAAAACACCAGGCGAAATAAATCTCTATTGACTTCGACGTGTCGGGTTCAATACGACATCTGGTCGTGCAGTTTGAAACCACTGATTTGATCGCCCCATAATGTGGGTCCAGGGTTATTATTCATACCTGAATGTTGTTATTGGGTGGAAGAAGGGGGGACGAACTTGAGGAGTTATGGTGTGATTGTATAGGCAAGCTTGGTTGGGGGATTGGCTCGGCAGTTGGCTGTACTTCGATTAGAGGATGTTGATCTTCCCCCTCGCCGCCGTCTAAAGATTGGGCGACCTGAGCAGGGCTTTCCTGTTGTTGTAGGAGTTGGAGAATATGCCGTAGAATGTGAAAAAGAGGCATTGGATTTACATCCGCTGCCATGAGATCTAACATATTCGTATTCCCGATATCTGGTGGGATAGGTATCCCATTTAATGTCATGGTTGTCGATTCATTCCGCTCCCTACGGGAGCTTGCGTACACTTTCGGTCCACAGGCGAGCCTGGCCCTTGCACAGAGCACACAGTCTTGAGATTCACTGTCATACTGACACTATTGTAAATTACACCTAACGGTCAAGATACCTTTTGTTTCATACGCCGACACCGGGGGCATTTACGACGCCCTCTCGCCCCATAGCGATTATTTGCTGGCCCTCTTCTGCATTGGTGAGCTTGAAAAAAATCATCTTAAGTTACCTCCGGTCGCGTCCATCTCCATGCGTACCGCCACCTCCACTACGATCAAATGCTAACATTGTATTGAAGCCACAAAACCTCCTCAATAATGAATGAGATGATTCAGAAAACAAACCGAATCTAGCGAAAATTTGCAAGTATGCACTGCCTTTTTATAGAGCTCGTGCATAAAGTTCATAGCGGACCCATAGCTACAGCGAAAATTAGCCGAGCCACTAATTCATATGCAGTAGTTTTCATGTACCAGCGGTGATTGTGTAGGAGCAAATAAAGTTTTTGGGGAGACCTCCCGCAGTTGAAAGGGGATCTGTGGACTGCGGGGCGGAGTACGCATCGCTTTCATGGGGTCCCGTGGTCAATTTGTCGCATCAGACTATGGCGCTTGTATCCCCATCCGCTCTAGAGGAGGTGACCTTTGTTCACTTGTCCCAGATGGATGGGAATACAAACGGTGCCAGGAGTTTGGAAAAAATAAAATTCGGATGTAGTTGCATATAAAATAAAGTTCGGGGCGCTGTCAGATGAAAATATCTTGTTTCAGCGAATTGTGGAACTAGGTTGATCGATTGAATTGCGAAATTAATCGACCTGGTGACGCAAAGTTACGCGTACGGGATCTTGAGATGATGTCTTTCGTCTACGAAATTCAAATGCTGCGCAAAGATGGTTCGGGAGTTCCAAGTAACGACGTACAAATAATACAAATAAAACATTTGTTGTTTCAGAAACAGGTCAAAGCTCGTCTTAAAATTTGGGTATATCAGATTTGTCTCGAGTTATTATCTCAAAGGTCCCATAAATAGCGCACGCGCACAGGCGCTTGGATACTGATTGGTCAACTTTCGGGGGGGAGAGAGAGGGGGTCCCAGCCCACCAGCTCCACCTCCACCTCGGTCAACCTAAATCACCTTTGCATTTGCATCTTGCCAAGAAGTGAAAATGCAAACGAGGAGTCACAGCGCTGCTACTGCAACGGTAACACAAATTAATAAAGTCCTAAAAACAACAAAAGAAGTGTCGGGAGGGAAAATCCGTAAAATTCAAAAACGGACGGTCTTCACTGCCTCAGGCGCCAGTGCCACACCTAATGAACCAGCCTTATCGAAATTGACAAATGGTATTTCTTCGGCAGGGGAAGGCGGCCATCTTTTAGAGGTAACTTAAAACAGCGCCAAGACTTGCTAATGTACAGGAGAAGAAAAAAAGCAAGGCGATGCCTCCGACTGCGGGGACCCGGGAAGACCCGACTTTGGCAACGTTGCAGTCGCCGGTCAGTCATCAATGGATTCAGCTCCCTCGATCGGACTTGCACGCCACGTTCCTGGATCGAGCGTCCAAACATCTTATTTCAGTTGATCCACGATTTAAAGCACTCCTGGAAAAGAATGAGTGTCATGTGTACTCGCCAAAAGGAATCGCCGAGGTCGTCGATCCATATAAATCACTCGTCAGTGGGATCCTCAGCCAACAAATCAGCGGCTCCGCCGCGAAAGCCATCCAGCGTAAGTTTATTCTGCTGTTCAGTAAGCCGGATCAAGACGGGAATCCGCCCACTGGGTTCTTTCCTACCCCTCAGCAGGTATTGACGAAATCGCATGACTTGTTACGGACCGCTGGACTGAGTGGGCGGAAGGTCGAGTATGTTCAAGACCTCAGTCAACGCTTTGTGGATGGACGGTTGAAAGCTGAGGATATGATCCACGATACAGATGACGAGATAATAGAGAAATTAGTCGAGGTCCGTGGCATCGGGCGGTGGAGTATTTCCTCGTAACTACCTTGACTGACATCCCCTAGGCGCTGAGATGTTTCTAATGTTTACGTTGAAGAGACCTGATGTTTTATCAACAGGAGATTTGGGTATACAGAGAGGAATGGCGGTCTGGACAGGAAAGAATACTGCAGCTGCCAAGGGAAGGACTGGAAAGTTCAAGTACATGTCAGAGGAAGAGATGCTGAAAGAGGGGGAAAAGTGGAGACCCTATAGAAGTCTTGGCGCATGGTGTATGTGGCGTGTTCAAGGACCTGATAGCACTCCTGCGACTTGAAGTGTACGTGCATAATGATGACAACTCATGACTGAGATGTGGCACTGATGGCGTGAACATGACGCGTTTATTCCAGGTCTAACCTTGAGTTTATTATAGTCTCTTCGTATTTAACGTATTATGTAAGTAAGGTCCGAAGTTGCCGAGCCTCGGCGATGAAGTCTTGTTCCCCGAACCATGCTGCCAACTGCCTGAATTCATAACAAATTGGGGGATGAAAATAAACCTTTTTGGCGCCTCGTTTGATTGGCTATCACGAAGCTATTTTTTGCTGCGGGTGCACAGCCTCTCCATCGAAAACTTTAAATGGCCCCGCAGAAGCTGATCCTTACTGCCGGCGTCCCAGAGCCCCCTCCAATAAAATGCGAATATAGAAGCCAGAAACCGAAAATTTAAATTCCTATCAGGATTATTACCTCAATGCCACTTACCCATTATTGTTCTCTCAAAATAGGGTTCCGCTGCCATTGATAGTGGAATGAGTGCTGTTGGCCCTCTCCCGAAAGCTGAAACCCGACAAAGGAAGAGGGCGCTGCATTGATCATGTGCCTTGCATATGCTTATTTGCTTCCAGGGGGATAATATATGGGATGAACGATAAAGATGTCCTTTCATTCTTGTCTGCCGCCTTTCAACATCTTTGAGTCTGAATTATTACAACGCCCTGACTCATTTCAAGGATGTTTCAAGAGAATGGACGACTCAGATTACGCGCTTATGCCTCCGTGCAGTTTATTGTCGCTATATTTGTGATATGTGCGCCAACTGCGGTCCTTTTGGGAGTCATTGCAGGTCGAGCGAGTGGAAGCGAAGGCGCGGCTGTCCTTGTCGATGCCTCACTCGGAGGAATCCTTCTTTTCAGCTCCTTGAGTGCGATTAGCATTCCCTGGATTTATAGTTATTTCCCCTCAAATTTGGACCATGTTGAGTTCTAGGACCGTTCAGCGTTTTATACTCAACGTATTTGGCAAAGCGTTGGATAGAGGCATCATCCCAGTCGTCTTCGAAGTCCGCGGGGTTCTTGCCAAGCACACCGCAATATCTCCTCTCCGTCGGAAACCTCGGTGTTCCAACACCACGATCATTATGGAAGTCACTGCGGTACTACTTCCGACGAAGGGCAGGGATATCTCCGGTACTATCTCATTCCACCGTTGGCCTCCTGTTCTTGATCAGCGCGTCCGCCCTGATTATCATTGGTGATATCTGGCTGCACGCCGCTTCTTCCTCGGTGATTGCACCATCTGTTCTGGGTACAAAGGCATTGCGCAATTTCTCTTTTGCGTTCGCGCCCCCCGCATCTCCTTCTCAAGCACCCTGGCGGCTCCAAAAGGGTCTGCAGACTTATCTCAATCTGAATCCGAACAACACGGTCATCAATCTCAATGAAACTATGGTCATCGTTCCCCAAAATATTCCTTCCGAAGAGGCTGTTCTGGCGTCTACTGTCGGCGTACAAATGAGTTGCAACTTATTCACTCCACAATGCAAAATCAACACTGCGCTTTTAACTTTTGATTGTTCCTCGATTCAACCAGGCGCAACGGGGACTCTTGGCCCAGTAAATGCGACGTTCTATCCTAGCGGAATTGCGAATTCATTCAAGGTATTAGCTGCGATGGGCTTACCATCGTTATTCAATGCGACATCCACCGTGATTGCGGCACAAGTCTTTGTTTGCACTGGCGCTTTGCAGAATATCACCTATTTATTCTCGAACGGCGAGTTCAATCTTACCAACTCCACAGCAATCGATTTTACGCCTTTGACGAATGTATGGAATCTAACT
>Ga0335078_10014389_pt1 | contig 11735 bp, 9 predicted proteins | sample Lox_Sample_32_FD_206711 | JGI IMG/M metagenome (GOLD analysis project Ga0335078, IMG submission 206711) | Soil microbial communities from Loxahatchee National Wildlife Refuge, Florida, United States - Lox_Sample_3.2 | ecosystem: Environmental > Terrestrial > Soil > Wetlands | place: USA: Florida...
CTCCAGATGCTGGAGGAAGTAAAAGAGCTTATCGTTGCGGGCCGCTCCGAAGAAGAGATCAAAGCCATTTACGTTGGGCGGTACGGCGCTCGCATTCTCATAGTTCCGCCGGGCGTGGAAGGCCAGTGGCTTTATGCCCTGCCTGTGATCCTGTTTACGCTGGCGGTTTTGCTGGCGATTCTTCGATTGCGCGCGCTGGTCAAGCGCACCGCTGTCCACCAACCGCCAGTGCTGGCTGAGCTGCTAGGACGGGTCCGGACGGAGACCGGGAATGACTGGAGCTAAACATGTCACATAGTCAGGCGGCAGTCTCCGGCCTCGAGGTCAGCCTATGAGACAAGCAATCAGGATGGTTGTGTCCGTGCTTGCCCTTGCAGTGACGGCAGTGGGAGCCGAATCACTCCTCGTCAGTGGAGGCGCACCCGACGTGCGAATTCATCTGCTGCATCAGGCTCCCGCAGCTTCGTCAGGTCGTCCCCCGCTTCTATTGCTGCATCCTTACGGTGCGCCATGCGCCGAGGCTTACGATCTTCCGGCATTTTCGCTAATGAAGGAATTGGCAGTCGACCGCCACGTCTATGCCATGGATTTTCGTGGATTCGGCCAGTCCAGCAAGCCGGTGGAAAGCAGCCCGGTGGGGCGGGCCGGTGATGCTGTCTCCGATGTGATTGCCGTTATCGACTACATTCGTCGGGCTACGGGTACGCCCAAGGTTGCGTTGTTGGGGTGGAGCTGGGGCGGAGTGGTCGCGCCCATGGTTGTAACGGTGCGGCCTGACTTAGTCGAAAAAATAGCCCTCGTCGGCGCAATGCATGCTTTTGCTCTGCCGATGATGACCCAGCCTTTTGCTAGCAAAACCGAGCCCGCGCGATTCGCCCCACAATCTCTCGCGTATCAGAAAATCGAGACCAGCAAGGTGCTCGGCCACTGGAAAATGATGCTGGCTGACCGCAAGGACATTGTCGACGCGGCGACCATCGAAGCTATCGCGGCATTGGCCGAGCGTTGCAGCGCGGGTGCCCCCGACGCCGCCCCAGGCTTTACTGTGCGCCCAATGGGGCCATTGCAGGATCTGTTCGAGATTTGGAGTAATCGCCCGATCTACGATGCTGCACAGGTCAGAGTCCCTGTACTGGTTATTCGCGGCGACCGAGATGTGTTCGCTGATAAGGCGCTGGCCTCCAAGCTTCCACGGGCGAAAGAGCTTGTGATTCCCGACGCTACTCATTGGCTGCCCTATGAGAAGAATCGCACCGAATTCGTTCGTGCTTTAGCCGAGTTTTTAGCCAGATAGGCTGGGAAGGGGGATTGTTGCGAACGACTGGAGCTGAAGATGGCGCATAGCCAGCCGGCACTGTCCGATCTCGAAGTGGGCGCAGTGGCGGTCATCGACAAGATCTGCCTGACCCCAGCGGCGCAAGGGTTGCTGATGGGTTTCGGTTTTCTTCCCGGCACCGATGTGAAACTGCTGCGGCGGGCGCCCCAGGGTGACCCGAGCGTCTATTCGATTGACGGATCGGAAGTGGTTCTGCGCCAGGAGACCGCGCGTCACATCTTGATTTCGCCTCTCCCCCCGCCGCAAAGACAGGAAGATCCCGCGGAGTCTGCCCCAACCATTGCGGCGATCGACGGGCCTGTAGGGCCTCCCGGGAGTGTGCGACGTGGCATCCGGACCGTCGCTTTGATCGGTCCACCCAATTCGGGGAAATCCACCGTGTTCACCCGTCTCACCCACGTTCGCCAGAGAGTAGGCAATTACCCCGGAGTCACGGTCGAGCAGCGTACAGGCCTGCTGGCGGGTGCACGGAAACAAGTAACGCTGATTGACCTCCCGGGCGTGCATAGCCTCACGCCTTATTCAGAGGATGAACGCGTGGCCGTGGACGTGCTGACTGGACGTATGGACGGCATCCGTCCCGACGCGGTTCTGCTCATACTCGACGTGACCAAACTCACACATCAGCTCACGCTGGCGGCTCCTGTCATCGCCTTGGGTCTGCCCACCCTGGTTCTGCTGAACATGGCTGATCTTTTCGCCAAGCGCGGCGGATCGCTAGACGTCCTCAAGCTTGCCCGGGAGCTCGGCACGCCCGTGGCCCTTGTGAGCGCGGCGCATGGGACTGGACTGGACGCCGTAGAACGGTTCTTGCGACAGGACCATGACCGGGACTCGGCGGCTCTGCCGCCGATCCTTCAGGACCTTCCGCAGTGCCGGAGGTGGGCAACGCAGATCGAATGCCGCGTGGACTACCGGTCTGCGCTCCCCTCAGCATGGACGCGCCGGCTCGATGATGTGTTGCTGCACCGGACTTGGGGACTGCTGGTTTTCGTCATGGTCGTGATTGGCGTTTTTCAAGCCGTTTTTGCGCTGGGCCAGCCCATGAGCACTGCCTTTCAGGACGCGCTCACCGCGCTTGGCGAACACTTTGCCGGCTGGGTGCAGGCGGGGCTGTTGCGGTCGCTCCTGCTCGACGGTCTGTGGAAAGGCGTAGGTTCAGTGCTGATCTTTCTGCCTCAGATTCTGCTGCTGTTCTTGTTTATCGCCTTGCTGGAAGACTCGGGTTACCTCGCGCGGGCTGCCCTGATTGCTGACCGCACGATGCGAAGCGCCGGGCTCAACGGCAAAGCTTTCATTCCGCTGCTCTCGGCTTATGCCTGTGCCGTTCCCGCCATCATGGCGACCCGCACCATCGAGAACAAGCGCGACCGCCTGGCGACCATTCTTATCGCACCGCTCATGACCTGCTCGGCCCGGCTGCCCATTTACACCCTTCTCATCGGAGCCTTCATCCCGGATCGCCCGCTCATCGGCGTTCTGCTCGGCAGCAGGGCTTGCGCAATGCTTCTCCTCTACATTGTTGGATTTCTGGCTGCTGTGGCAACCGCAAGAATCCTCAAATCGTCAATCCTCAAGTCCGCCGCCGAGCCGTTCGTGCTGGAACTCCCTGAGTATCGATGGCCCACGTGGCGAGTCGTCGGCCTCCGCCTGGTGGACCGCGCGCGGGTCTTCCTGTTCCAGGCAGGCACGGTAATCCTCGCGGTCTCTCTCGTTGTATGGGTCTTGACCCACCTTCCGCTGCACCATGGCCGCCTCCCCGAATTGGACCAGAGCGCAATCGCAGGCGTCGGACATTTCATTGAACCGCTGATCCGCCCGCTGGGTTTCAATTGGAAGATCGGCGTCGGCCTGCTCAGTTCGGTAGTCGCGCGCGAGGTCATTGTCGGGGCCCTGGGAACGATCTACGCGATCGATCCCGCGACGCAGTCCATGACATTACAGAAGGCGTTGCAGCACGACCTCGCACCCGCCGGGGCGATGGCGCTTTTGGTCTTCTTCGCCTTCGCCATGCAGTGCACGTCCACTTTGGCTGTCGTACGCCGCGAAACCAATAATTGGAAATGGCCGCTGGTTCAGTTCGCCTATATGACCGGGCTGGCTTACGGTTCGGCCTTCCTGGTCAATCAGGCGCTGTTGCGGCTGCTTAAATGACTTTCCTGATTTCCTGATAGATCCCGGTATGAAACGCTCACTTTTACAGAAATCCTCAGAAATTACTCCACCGGATGTCCACGGACCGCGAACCATCACCGGTGCACGTGACCCAGGTCACTGTTGCGACGTTGTCCTGCCGTCATTGTTATGAGGTTCGGAGGTGCTGATGAACTATCCCGTCTGGCAACTGGGATTTCCGGGAGGTCTACTCATCGCCGCGGTGGCGGTGCTGCATGTGTTTGTTTCGCATTTTGCGGTAGGGGGCGGGGCCTATCTGGTAATCACCGAGCACCTCGCATATCAGCGAAACGACGACCTTCTTTTGCTGTACGTGAAGCGTCACTCCAAGTTTTTCGCTCTCGTGACGGTGGTCTTTGGCGCGGTGACCGGCGTCGGGATCTGGTTCACCATTGGCCTGGTCAGCCCCGAAGCCACTTCCTCCCTCATTCACACCTTTGTCTGGGGTTGGGCGATTGAGTGGGTGTTCTTCTTTGTTGAGATCGCAGCCGCGCTTATTTACGCCTACAACTGGGACCGGCTTGACCGGCGCACGCACCTGGCGATCGGATGGATTTACTTCGTTGCCGCCTGGCTCAGTCTGGTGGTGATCAACGGAATCATCACCTACATGCTCACCCCCGGACGGTGGCTGCAGAGCAAGGGCTTCTGGGACGGCTTTTTCAATCCCACTTATCTTCCATCGCTGCTAATCCGCATGGCGATGGCAACAGCGCTGGCCGGCATGTTCGGACTAGTAACGGGATTGCGCCAGGCGACTCCCGTGCGCGAGCGCATCGTGCGCTGGGCAGGCGCCTGGCTGTTGATCGGAATCGCGCTGCTGCCCCTGCTAGGGCGCTGGTATTACGGCAAGTTTCCCGCCTTCGCTCATGATTACGTTGCCGGACTGATTCCCGCAGCACGTCGCGCAGTGCTTGCTGGCGCAGTCTGTGCGGCCCTGATATTGCTGCTGACGATGGTTTTCGCGCTGCTGAAGCCGCGCCTGGTGAACGCTGCGGTCGTGGCAGTCCTACTGATGTGCGGTTTGCTGGTCATGGGATCGGGTGAGTACCTCCGCGAGTTCAGTCGTAAGCCATACGTCATCAATGGATACATCTACGCCAACGATATGCGTGTGGCCGACGTGACACGCATCAGCACGCAAGGCGTGAAGCAAGTCTCACCTTGGGTGATGGCGGCTGAACCCGTGAAGTACGGGCGCGAACTGTTCGCCCTGCAATGTGCGGCCTGCCATTCCCTCGACGGTTATCGCTCAATTCGCTCGCGCGTACGCGGCTGGGATGCAACCTTCGCGCGCGAAATGCTGCTGCATCTGCAGCTGACGCGCGGCACCATGCCGCCCTTTGCCGGCAACGAACAAGACCGCGCCGCTCTGGGCGACTATCTTGCATCGCTCGCGCCGGCGGCCGTCGCTGCCGGCGGTGAGATCGATGCCGGACGCCAGGTCTACGAGATGCGGTGCGCGTTGTGCCACAGCATCCGCGGCTCGCGCCGTCCGCTGGATTTTAGCGGCATGGACGCGGGTGCCATCGCCGATTTCACGCGCACGCTGCCCGACCTTAGCGCCGACATGCCTCCCTTCACAGGGACAGAGAGCGAGCGCCATGCGCTGGCGGTTTATTTGCACGACGCGACAAAGTGAAAGGAACCGAGGAGTCATGCTTACCAATCTGCCCATCCCACGAATTGATCCCATGCCGGCCCCTGGTCCAATCTGGTTGCTCCGGACACTGCTCCTGTTGACGTTCTTTCTTCACCTGCTGTTCATGAACACGCTGCTGGGCGGCACGGTTATCGCGTTCGTATGTACCCTGCGCCGCAAGCGCTCGCTTTTCGCCGCGCAACTCGCCGGCGAACTCGGACGTATCCTGCCGGTCGTCTTCGCTTTTACGATCACCTTGGGAGTGGCGCCGTTGTTATTCCTGCAGGTGATGTACGGACACCTGCTCTACGCCAGTTCGATCCTGATCGCTGTCCCCTGGCTCGGCATCATCGGCATGGTGATACTCGCGTATTACGGCGTGTACTATTTCTCGCTGCGTGCGACCAGCCACCCGGTCAGTGGCACGATTGTGATGGGGCTGTCGATCGCTCTTCTGGCCAGTATCGCTCACACTTACACGAACAATTTCACCTTAATGCTCGGTCCAGACCGCTGGGCCTCCTTGTATCACCGTAGCGCTGCGGGCTGGAACATGAACTGGACCGACCCGACGGTGCTTCCTCGTTATCTGCATTTTGTGCTCGGTGCACTCGCCGTGACTGGGCTCTTCCTGGTAATCCAGGGTCTGCGTAAGCGCGAGACTTCCTACGGTCGCTGGCTGATCGACCAGGGCACGCTTGTTTTTGTTGCCCCGACGATCCTCAACTATCTGGTCGGATTCTGGTTCCTGCTGAGACTACCCGGGGGTGTGCGGATGACGTTCATGGGACACGACACCTTCCCTACGGCGCTTCTGGGAATCGGCCTGTTGCTGCCGCTGGCGGCGATCGTTCACTTGATTCTCGCTCGCGGCAACAAGTCGCCAGTACGCCAGGCAATCATTGGAATCGGCGGCGGTGTGGGCACAATCGCTGTGATGGTGCTGATGCGCGACGCCGTCCGCAACGCCTACCTCGCGCCTCACTTTCGCTTTGAGCAGTTGCCGGTTGCACCGCAATGGGGAATCATCTTGCTGTTCGTGCTGATCTTTGTCGGCGGATTGGCGACCCTGTTCTACATGCTGCGAGCGCTCACTTGCTCGCCCAACAGGGTAACGGCAGCGACCGCTGCTTCCGGCAGATAGTTCCAGTTCTGCGTCAGAAGCTCCGGCCGCGGAGTTGAGAGCCATCGGGCGACAGCTAGGGGCAGCCGAGGAACAACAGCTAAGAAACTACCTGCATCTGCTGGATGCCAACGGGGCCTGCTCAACTTCCAACAGCCGGGCAGAACGCGGGCAAGACCAAGCTGGAAGTGCGCGAGATCAGCGCAGAGCAAGCGGCGTCTGCTGCGAAGGAATAGCGTCAAAATTCTGCTTGACATACCACTGGCAACATGGCAGTGTGGCGTTAGTGGCGGAGATTTTCTTTCTCCGCTTAACCTTGTCGTAGGCCGCGGCTTGAAATAGTCGCGGGGTCTCTGGGCTTATCGCCCGATTTTCTGAGCACGCTAGTGCTGCGCCGGTGTTTCTCGCCTGAGCGTCGGGCGAGCAGCGGCACGTGTGCGGAGATCGCTATGGACAAGGATTCCGCTTCCGCTGTCAGAGCCTCAGGGCCGGCGAACGGCCTCACCGATCGCGAGCTCGACCTGCTCCGCCACTACACCGATCCCGAGAGCCCAGGCTATCGAAATGCCACTCGATCTGCTGAGTTGGCAGGGTACCGAGGCGTCCCTGGCGGCAACCAACTAGCGGTCCAAGGCAGTCGCACGTTAAAGAGAGCGCGAGAGCTTAGCGAACTTCGTGCGATCTTGGACGAAAAAGGCTGCACCTTTGAGCGCGCCGCCGAGCGCCTGTCGGCATGTTTGGATGCAAAGCGCACGCGCGTCTTCCTCACCAAGAGCGGCACGCTCATCAAGTCCGATGCGGAAGATGACTTCCACCAACAGCGATTGGCAGCCAAGCTGGTCTTACAGCTCCACGGCGCGTTTCTCAGTGCCAGCAGCCAAGAAGCGCCCACTGCCGTTTGCCATGAGCCAGAGGGTGCCGGCGATCACGAACGAGCCTCGCCAGAATATCGCAGCGCCGTGATCAGCTTGCAGAAAAGTGACGCTGTTGACCGCGACGCCCTTAGGGATGTCCTAGCGTGTGATGCAAAGTCTGCGGAATTCGAAGCACACGAGCAGCAGAGTGGAACGACAGAACAATCCGGACAGCGAGTGCAGGAAGATGATTCAACTAAAGCGTGAAGCGGCGCTCGATCGAATGAACCCACGCTTGCGGCAATTGTACGAGGAGCACATCCGTCGTGGTACCCCGCTTGGTCAGTGCCTTGCGCAAGCGGTGTGGGACATTGACTACGATAGGAAGCCTGTCGGCTTCCGCCAGTTCATCCTTGATGACTTTTATCTCGGCCGAACCCTGGGCCGCTCCATGTCAGCGAGACTGATCGATGATGGCGCTGAATTCTTTGCAGGCGACTGGTGCGAGGCGGTCTATAGCGGCGCGATTGGCTATGGCAAGACGACGGTGGGCACGGCGATGATGGCGTATGACATCTACTGCGTCAGCTGTCTGCGCGATCCAGCTCTGGCTTACGGCATGACGCCTGGGACAGGGATCTGCTTCGTAAATGTGAGCGTGACCAGAAGGCAAGCGGAACAAGGTTTCTTTCGACACTTGTACAACTTGGTAGCGCAGTCACCGTATTTCACGGAGGTGTTTTCCTATAACGCTAAGGTCAGATCGCAGCTGCAGTTCCCTAAAAGTCTGCGCCGCTATCCGGTGGCAGCGAGCGAGCAAGCCGCCTTGGGCGACAACACTTGGTCGGCCTGTATTGACGAGGCGAATTTTGGGCAAATTGTTGAGCGCTCCCGGCGCCAGGTGCTGGGCGAGAACAGGGTCTATGACCAGGTGGTTGCGGTATACAACAAGCTTCACCAGCGACTGCGGTCCCGCTTGAATCTCCGCGGCAAAGTGCCGGGCCACATCATTATCCTGTCCTCAGCACGTTATCCCAACGACTTCACCGACCGCCTCGAGCGTCAGGCCCGCGCTGAGGCGGAGGAGGGCAAGCACTACATCTTTTTCCGGCGCTATAAGCGCTGGGAGACAGCGCCGCCGGGAAAGTTTCTGCCGCAGACCTTCCGGGTGGAGGTGGGCGATTACAGCCGTCGTTCACGCGTGCTCACGGGAGACGAGACCGATGTTAATGAATCCAACGTCATCGACGTTCCAGTAGATCTCAAACGCGACTTCGAACGGGACCCGGACGGCTGCGTGCGCGATTTCGCCGGCATCAGTGTGCACGCCATTCGTCCTTTTATTGTCCGTCGCGAGATGATCCAGCGGATGTTCGACTTGGGGGATACAGCTGGTCTGCAGCACCCCTTCACCGCCTTCGACGTCACTCTTCAGCAAAACGACCCGGCGGTCGAGCGCCTTCTCCCAGAACACCTCCACTGGATCGAGCAGGCCACGCTCAACCAGTATGGCCTTGAAGTCATCGGACCGAACGGCAGTGTCGAGATGAAGAAAGTCTTGTTCCCTGCACTCTACCACACGCACATCGACCTATCGAAAACCGGCAACGCCACCGGGCTGGTCATCGTGCACACCATAGGCGCACGCAAGGTGCAGCGCTTTGAGGCCGTCGAAATGAAGGAAATTGAAGAACTGAAACCCGTGATTCGGGTCGATTTGGTGCTGCGCATTGTCCCTCCACTTAATGGAGAGGTTGACATTCCACGTGTCCGCGCCATCCTGTATGAACTAAACCGGCGCCATGGCATGCAGTTCGGCAAGATCACCTTTGACACGTTCGGTTCACAAGAAAGTGTGAAGACCCTGAAGGACGAGGGCTTCAACGCCGACGTCTTCAGCGTGGACAGGGAGATGAGCGCTTATGAAACCCTCCGGACGGCCATCTATGACCAGCGCATATTCTGTTACCGCGTGCCGGTGCTGGAGCGGGAGCTGACACAGCTGGAGCTCGGCGAACGCAAGGTTGAGCACCCGCCCACCGCTGGCGGGTCGAAGGACTTGGCGGACGCCCTCGCCGGGGCCGTCCAACATTGTGAAGAGAGCTGGCGAGCAGGCGAAGGATCGCGAGGGCTATTCAGGTTCGGCAGCGCTGAGCGGGAGGGCGAGCTACCGGCGAAAATGCAGCGGGAAATCGCGGCTGTGTATGCCAAGGTAGCGGGCAAGGGAGAACCGTTGAACGGCCAGGACGAAAATAGGTTGCTCTTTTCGCAGTTCTTCAACGAGCTTTTCAACACTAACAACAAGGAGGACACGTAGATGAGCTTTCCACAAAAGCTATTTGGAGAAGGTGGTGGTGGTAGCAGCAGCAGCGAGCAGAATCCGGAGGCAGTCGCGCAAACGATCGTCGCTCGCTACCGACAAGGGCGTGCAGCGGGACATTTCCGTGTCGATGATCAGCTTCTCCTTGATCTCAGCCAGGTGCTGCCGGGCAAGGAGGCTCACGACGTGTTTGGCCGTTTCCGCACTCGGCGCTCGCGCTCGGACCCCAAGGCCGAGTACTTGCTGATGATGGATATTGGCGTTGCGCTGCACGATGCCGAACACAACGCGCAGAACTTCAAACCCATCCTCGTCGAACGCAAGCCCGAGGTGCCGGATTGCACTCCCCCGTGCGCGGCCAAGACCTATGCCAAAGCGATCGACGGTCGACGTCTCACAGGCGCCGACGAAGATGCCGTACTGTTCGGGGACCTGCTTAGTGATAAATGAATGAAGGTCGATACCCGTAGAGGTTGCATTTGAGGACTTCATGCTCCCGGGGGGCGAATTGCTTGGGCGTCCGTGTAGCTCAACATAGAAAACCTTAGCTTTTCTTAGCTTTTTCGTAATTTTGTGCAGTTCCGGGCCGGCCCAGGTTGGCCCTGACAAAAATCTTTGACAACTAGGCGCGACAGCAACTGGGACGGGTCTCAGACCCGGGCCGTAATTTCCGGTTTTAATCCGCCTGCGCACCAGCAGGCTGGCCGTGGAGAGCGGGTCGCGCCGCAATAGATCTCCCATTATCGCGTGCTCTGAACCACGACGTAGGTCAGTCCATCCTCTTACTTCTGCTCCTCATTCCAGAACAGTCCTTCGTCTGCTATCCACAAGCTTCATGACCTGCTCGGCGTTTTCCGGGTTGACCCCCACTTCTTCCAGAGCTGCGCGAAAGTGCTTGAGAAATGTGTCGAAGTGCGCGTCGTTCAGACCTTGATTTCTGGCTCGCGCATGGACGCTACGAATGTCTTTACCCGTATAAACTCCCCCGCCCAGGAGCATGGAAACGAACATAACCTGTCGGGAGCGGAGGTGGACGATATCAGTTCCTTCAAAGAAGTGGCGCAGGCTATCATCCTCCAAAACCTTCTGGTAAAAGCGTTCCGTAGCAGCCGAGATGGTGTGACGTCCGCCGATCAGCTCATACAGCTTGTCAATCATTGTGTCCTCACAGGGCAATACAACGAGGCAGAATTGCCAGCCACTCCCCGTCTAAAAGACCATGAACTATTCCTCATCTTATTGCAAACTTGGCGGAGCCCGGCGAGCGAATTGACGGAACCGCGCCACCGTGAACGCATCCTTCGTCGGCTGCATGCCCTTTGACGCACGCCTTCCCTCCCATGAGTTCATTGAACATTGAACATTTAAGTTAAGTACGCTTCGCCCGGAACAGTTCATAAACGGCGGGCAGCTCCTTGGCTCCCAGGCCCGCAGCAACGGCTGCGGCATACACCGCATAAAGAGTATCGGGCAACCGGTTGTCCAATCCTATTTCGTGGCTCAGCGACACGATGTGCGCGAGAGCCCCTACGTGGGTATCCAGCGAACACTGGTCACCGGTGTAATCGCGCCGTTCGAGCATCGGCTTGGCTGCGTCCGCCGTTAAGTCGATTGCGCTGACGAATATTCGCTTGTATTCGAAGAACCGAGACGAAGAAATTCCTTCCGACTCACACATTGCCGCAGCGTGAAGGAAAGCGAGGCAACCCCCATAGCAGGCTTCCAGGATCGCGCAATCGAGTGCGGCCGCTGAGCCGATTGCGTCCGCAACGAATACAGTGTTGTTTGCCAACGCTTGAAGGGTTGGTTTGTGTGCATCGAACACAGTCCGGTCGCCGGCATAGAACACCGTCGCATAATCGGTCGCGATCCAGCTCGGGTACGCGAGGATAGCGCCATCGAGATAGTACACACCGTGCTGCGCCGCCCACGCGGCGCCGGTGCGGGCGTTTGAAGGTGTCCCGCTCGTAAGCTGTACAACTGTCTTGCCCTGCAGCGACTCGCCCATCTCGGCTGTAAAGAGCACCTGGCTACATACGCCATAGTCCGTCAGCGAAGCCACTAGGAGGGATGCATCTCGTGCAGCGCCCGCAGGCGTGCTGGCCAACATCGCCACGGTCCGCAGCGGCTCAGCCCTGGCCGGCGTGCGGTTCCACGCTACGACGCTATGTCCGGCTGCAGCGAATGCGCGGGCCAGAGCGGTTCCCATTTTACCCGTACCCAATACGGCGACAGTCTCTTTCATGCTCTATTCCCCCGTCAGTAGTGAAGTGGCCGAATGTTAC
>Ga0335078_10014390_pt1 | contig 11735 bp, 4 predicted proteins | sample Lox_Sample_32_FD_206711 | JGI IMG/M metagenome (GOLD analysis project Ga0335078, IMG submission 206711) | Soil microbial communities from Loxahatchee National Wildlife Refuge, Florida, United States - Lox_Sample_3.2 | ecosystem: Environmental > Terrestrial > Soil > Wetlands | place: USA: Florida...
AATCAGCGTTGCGGATATCGGGCTTCGGCGCGCCTTTGCGAATCCCGACGCCGATCCCCGCCCTTGCAACGTTGACGCGGGCGCTTGCCGAGAGCTTACCTGCCTGTATCAGCCCGTCGATAACATCGGACGTTAGAATCGCGACGTCGAAGCGGTCACCGGCTTTGATCTTTTGCTTCAAAGCGGTCGACGTACCGTACTCGATCTCGACGGGTGAGCCGACCGCCTGTTCGCATTTCGGCCGCAATTCTTCGATCACGGCCTTCACGCCGTTGGAGGCGAGAACGTGAACCTGACCAAGCAGCGGGATGGTTGAGGCGGCTAAGAGCGCGGCGTAAATCGGCAGTTTCATGTCAGGCCCCCTCCGGAGCGGTCTTCATTGTATTACCGCGAGCCTATTACGGGAAGCCCCAACGCGCCACAAAGTGCAAACTCCGCCAAACTCGGCTATTGACTTGGTGTTGCGGGCCGTTTATCATCTTTGCTAGGCATTTCCTCGTCAACGAGTTCCCTAGCAGCGGGCTCGTTCTCAAGCCAAGCTCCCGGTCTGTAGCTTCGGCTCTGCGCGGCAAGTCCACCGGCGCTTCCCCAAAAAAATCATCTTAACCGGAGTGCTGCAGCGCTCCAGGAGACTTTTAGCGCATGTTTCTCAAACGCAAAACACAAGAATCGTTACTTGAAAGAGGCTACTCCCGCCGGCAAGTCGCTCGGCTCGCCCTGGGCGCCTCGGCCGCGGTTCCCTTCTTCAATGAGTTCGCGATGGCTCAGCAGGCGCAGCAGGGACAAGCCCGGCGACGAGGTGGCGGAGGCGGTCAGCGGAACTTCGATCCGGACGTGGTCCGCATCACGTCCAACGAGAACCCTATGGGTCCGACGAAAGAAGGGATCGAGGCGATGGCCAAGGTCGGCCCGCTGGGCTGGCGTTATGACCCGCAAGGAGAAAACCTCGAATTTCAAGGGCTGCTCGAAAGTACCGAAAACGTGAAGTCCGGATACGTGAACGGTTACCCCGGCTCCAGCGTTCCGCTGGCGAACAGCGTGGCGGCGTTCTGCTCGCCGACCAGGCCGTGGGTCATGGGCAGTCCGGGATACGGGTCCGGCTCCGGCAAGTTCATCGGGAACAAGGTGATTCAGGTTCCACTTCGCAAGGACCATTCGCACGATGTGGAAGCAATGATCAAGGCCGACCCGAACGCCGGCGCGTACTACATCTGCAATCCGAACAATCCCACCGGGACGCTGACCTCGAAGAAGGATTTCGAGTACATTCTCGCCAACAAGCCGAAGGACGCGGTTCTGGTCATCGATGAGGCGTACGTCCATTTCGCGGGCGAGGACGTCTACTCAACCGAGTTCGTACGACAGGACAAGGATGTAGTCGTGCTGCGCACATTCTCGAAGATCTACGGCATGGCCGGGCTGCGAGCAGGCGCTCTCTACGGGCGTCCCGATCTGCTCGCGAAGGTCGCGGAGTTTGGCCGCGGCGGTCACCTTCCGGTCACTGCGACGGCCTGCGCCGCCGCCAGCATGAAGGTGCTGCCGGCGATGCTAAAGGAACGGATCGGAATCAACAAGACCAATCGCGATCTAGCGTTCGAGCACATGGAGAAGATCGGCGTTTCCTACATCCCGTCGACATCCAACTTCTTCATGATCTCGGTGAAGGGGATGACCGCGGCACAGGTGGGCACGGCCATGGCGGCGAAGAAAGTCATGCTCGCCGGCGCGAACCGCTGGCCGGAATGGCCAAACCAGATTCGGGTCACGGTCGGAACTTTTGAAGAAATGGTCAAATTCAACGCCGCGCTCTCCGAGGTGGTAAAGGAGGGCCCGCCCAAGACCGCGTAAGCGCGAATCGAGCGACGCGTTCACAATCGAATGCCCGGTGCGTGTCCCCTGTGGGCGCGAACCGGGCATTTTGTGTCCTCACGAGAGCCCGGAGCGACTGCCCCGGGCCCTTCCAATTCGACCCTACGCTTTCGGCGGACCCTCCTTCAGCACCGCCGCAAGCGTAGCGTTGAACTTGGTCATCTCTTCGTAAGTGCCGACTGTGACCCGGATGTGATCGGACCATTCCGGCCAGCGATTTGCCCCGCCCAACATGATCTTCTTCGCTTCAAAAGCCGAGTACACCTGCGTGGCGTTCATGCCTTTGACCGACATCATGAAGAAGTTCGACACAGACGGGATATAGGACACGCCGAGCTTGTCCATCTGCTCGAAGGCCAGCTCCCGGTTCTTCTTGTTAACCGCAATCCGTTCCGGAATCAGCGTTTCGTTCGCTTTCAGGCTTGCCGCCGCGCAAGCCATCGTGACGACGGACAGGTTGCCGGTCCGGCCGAATTTCGCCAGTTGCTCCAGCAGATCCGGACGCCCGTAGGCGATGCCGGCGCGCATCCCGGCCATGCCGTAGATCTTCGAGAAGGTGCGGAGCACGATTACGTCCTTGTCCGCCTTCACCAGGTCCGTGGACATGTGATCGCGGCCCGAGAAGTGGATGTATGCCTCGTCGATGATCAGGACGGCGTCCTTCTTTTTGTTCTCCAGGATGTATTCCAGATCCTTACGCGGAGTGAGGGTTCCGGTCGGATTGTTGGGATTGCAAATGTAATAGGCTCCCGCGTTCGGATCGGCCTTGATCATGGCTTCGACATCGTGGGTGTAGTCTTTTCGAAGGGCGACCTTGACCACCTTGTTGCCGATATCGCGGCTGGCGCCGCTGCCGTATCCGGGCGAGGCCATCACCCAGCTTCGGGTGGGCGAGGTAAAGGCCGGGACCAGGTTGGCGAGAGCCGGCCCGGAGCCAGGGTAGAGCGTCGCGTAACCGGGCTTCACGCCTTCCGTGCTCTCGATCAGGCCCTGCAGAGCCTGATTGTCGCCGACAGGCCCGTAGCGCCATGCCCTAGGCGCGACCTGCGAGATCGCTTCCAGGCCCTCCTTGGACGGGCCCATCGGGTTTTCATTGCCGCTGATCCGGATCGCATCGGGATCGCTTGCCGCGCGGCTACCGCCTCCGCCGCGGCGCGTCCGGGCGGTGGTCTCGGCCTGCTGCGCCAAAGCAAATTCGTGGAAAAATGGAAGCGCGGCGGTTGCGCCTAAAGCGATCCGCGCGATGCTGCGTCGCGAATACCCTCTATCGAGCAGCTCTTCTTTCACTTTCGGATGAAGGGACATGGTTGGAAATCTCCTGGAGTGGGACACTCCGGCTGAATGCAATTGAAAAGGGGTGTGCCCGCGATACTTGCGGCGCACGAAAGAAGGCTTGCGACCGGCAGCCCTGCTGAGACCCGCTGCTCGGGGGTCCGTCGGAGGCGAATCGATGCCTAGCTGGGATAGTACCCGGAGCGCGAAAGCCTGTCAAGCAAAAACAAGGCTTGAGGTAAGGCGCCCTACGACTTTCTTAATGGCCGGGCCTGAGAGGGTCAGTTTCCTTGTATACTGTACGGATCGGAACGCAAAGTTAGGTAGGTAGGCGGTATGTCCTCCCCGAGTCTTAGTCCTTCTGGCGATTTCTTCCACGCCGCATTGGCCGGCTCCGGCACTGTGGTTTTCGGCGATGGCTCCAGCCCTCGGATCGTTATTCCAAAGGCGGTGCTTTCGCAGATCTTCGAAGAGGTCGATAACGGCCTCCGGCTGCTTCGCCGGGGAGGCGTGGAGGTTGGAGGGCTGCTGGTGGGACCGGATCCTCAGCCGGTTAACCTAACCGTCGATGACTCCCTTCGTTTACAAATCGAATATCAGTTTGGACCAGTTTTTCAGCTCTCCCCTGCCGATTTCGAAGGCCTGGAAGAGACTGTAAAGTCCATTCACGAGCCTGCGGCCGATGGCGAGCCGGTCGCAGCAGCCTCGGAAGAGATCGTGCCGAAGACGGTGGTTGGGTTCTATCGCATGACTCGGGGCGACGGCGAATTTCGCGATAGCGACCGGGAAATCCTTGAGACGATTGAACAGGGTCAGCCGGGCGTTTCCTGCCCGCAATGCTGCCTAATCTTGGCGCCGCTATCGAACCTGGAAATCTCCATCCGGGTAGTCTCCCGGGACGGTGATCGCCTGGATCAGTCGACCTTGACGATTCGGCGTGACACCTTCCAGCCGACAAGCGCGGTTGCCACCGTAACGTCGGCCTCGGACCGAATGCCCGTGGAATTACCCGTCACTCAACCTAAGCCGGAGATCGTGGTCCGGCAGCCGGAGAAGGCGGTAGCGAGCCCTGCTTTGACCCGGCCCGCGGCGGATGTTGCCGCGACGCAATCTGAAAAACCCGTTTCGCGGCGTCCGCGGACGGTTAAACCGCCTCCCGCTGCTCTGCTGTACTCGGCGCTTGGACTTGCTTCCGTAATCGTGATCGCAGGCGGGTACCGCTGGATTAGCTCGATGCGGTCGCCGAGCCCAACGGTCAAGCTCGCTGCCGGAACGGCTCCGCAAACCCCCAGCCTTGGCTTTGCGGCAAACCGTGATGGCTCGGCTTGGAAGCTGACCTGGAATCGCGATGCCGTGAATTCTTTAGATCCGGTCGGCGCCACGCTCTCCATAAAAGACGGAGACCGGGAGCGCGACATTGCTCTCTCGGCCGCGGATCTTTCGAGCGGCACTCTTTATTACAGTCCGCAAGGCGGCGAGCTGGCGTTTCGATTTGAGGTTCAGAGAAACGCCGGGGAGCCCGTGGCGGAACGCGTGAGAGTGCTCGGAGCGCTGAACCCAGCCGGGCAGGAAGCGGCGCAAAAGCCCCCGCGCCAACCGGCTTCGCCGCTGCGACAGGGTGCGCCTGGTTTCGCGCCAGCCAAAGATCGGGTGCCCAGCGCCAATGCTTCGGTCGTAAATCCTCCGGTCCCGGCGCTCGTTCCTGCTCAAGCGAACACGACGCAACCCGTAGCGGCTGCCTCGGTTCCCACGCCACCTCCTACCGTGGCCGCTAGCACGCCGATGCAGACAAAGGATGCCGTCGCGCCGGCCAATCAGCCCGTTAACCCGCAAACCAAGCAAGCGGCCGCAGTCACGCCACAACCGGAAGTGTCCGCCGCTAACGCACAAGCTAAGAGCGCTCCGCCATTGGAGCATCCTGTTCAGGCAAGCGCTACCTCAAAAGAGAATCCCCGCGATAGCGCGAAAGCGGCGCCGCCATCATCCGATGTATCGGTTCTCGCTGTTCCCGTCGCTCCGCCGGCGAAACCTGTCGCCACGCCGCCAGTTCCGCAGGTGAACCAGACGCCGGCGCAGCAGCCTGCTGCTCCACCAACGCAGCCGGCGCAGGCCACAAAGGGCGCTTCTCCGCCTCCAACCGTCGCTTCGAACACGCCCGCAGCAACCGCTCCTTCGCCAGCGCCGAGGCAGGCGACCTACCAAGGACCCCGGCCGATTAAACAAATCCCGCCGGTAGCACCCTCGGCGGGCGGCACTGTCCAGGTCCAGGTTCTGGTAGAGATCAACGCGAAGGGGAAGGTGACGAAAGTTACGCCAACCGGACCGATAGCGAACATTCAACTAACGGTTGCGGCCAGCAAGGCTGCCTCATTTTGGGAGTTCGACCCCGCCCGGCGCGATGGCCAGGCCGTCCCGAGCCAAATGATGCTGATCTTTAAATTTTAGGGCGTTGCCCTGAAGTTTTAAGGTTTTGCTCCGGGATCGGCCCGCGATTGCGGGTATTCGCACCCCGCGAAAAATGACTGAGGCGAATCATAGCTGCGAAAAAATAACAGCGACTATTGATTAAAAATCGTCTCGATTTGTCAGATGCTGGACGCCGCGCGGCTGGTTCGCGGCGGGCGTACGATCAGACGCGGCAAGGCAAAGAAGCTTTCGTCGAGTCCCGCGAGACGTTGTTGCCGCCTGTTTCCGTGCGTTCATCTCACCCTGATTGTGATTCGGCAGTACACTCGAAATACTTTATATCCCGGCGCCTGTTTTGTATTGAAAATTCATTATTTTAGCTATTTCGCGAATAGCCCGTAATCAACGTAAGTTTTTTATCGTCGAAATCGGGCCTCCGCCCCAAAAATCCTTAAACCCAGCCAATCGGCCATCGATATGCTCCAAGCGGTCGATGGCGATCGCCTCCACGGCCCAGCCGTGTGGAAACCCTGAAAGAAGGATGGTCCGGCATGGACGTATTGAATCTGAGAGCTCGCTGCACCAGGGCGCTCATCACACTGCTCGCGCTGACTGCCGGCGCGAGCACCATCAAAGCTACGAATTTGCTGAATGTCACCGCCTCGGTCACGGTAACTTGCAACACGGCCACTGGGCCCGGGGCCGCGCAAAACATCGTCGTTAAGCCTGCGACCGCCCTCACAGGGAGCAATACGATCGCGGTAAGCTTCGTATCGCCGTCGAACGGCTTGGTCGTGACCGCTCCAGCGAACCAGACGCTCAGCACTGCAAACCAGTCGGCCGGTATCACCTACACGGTCGCTGTAAATGCGGGCTGCGCGAATGCCGTTGGCACACCCACGACGCTTCAATTCACCGCCAACACGAATAATGACGCGACGACAACGGTAAACGATAACCTCACCGCGACGACATCCGCGCTGGTCGCAAATAATGTGACTATCTCGTGCGTGCTGAGCGGCGGCGTTTACACCCCCGGGCCTGCCCAAACGATTTCGGTGACCTCGCATGCAACCGGTGGAACACCGTTCACGGTGGACACGACATTGGCGAACGACCCGGCCACGATCGTGTTGAATCCGACCTCTCCGGGGGGTACCGCGAGCTCGACAGCGGTCACGTTCACGGTCGCTGCAGCGGCAGGATGCGGCACTTACGCTTCCGGCAGCACCCACACAGTGACCCTTCACCTGCTGAACGCCCCAGCGCCGCTTCTACCGGTCACGGTTACTTACCAGGTTGTTCCGCCGAGCCCGCTGACGGTTACGCCGGTTCCGGCTGCGCCGAGCATCACGCTCTCCTATACGAAAGGGTCTAGCAGCACGGTGGTCGCTGGCGTCAGCGTGACGTCGACCCTTCCCAGCGCTTTCTTTACGGTGCTCACCTCGACATTCCCATCGTGGCTCACGGTGAATACCACATCTGGAACCGCGCCGGCCTCGCTGCAATTCAGCACGACTAGCGTTGCAGCTACTCTGGCGCCCGGAAGTTACTCAGCCACGGTTTACCTCGGCGTCTCCGGATACGCGAATCTCGGCGTGCCAATCACGCTGCTGGTCAACAATGCCGCGCCGAAGCTGACTGTCAATGCGACAACGATCCCGCTTACATGGACCATCGGAACAGCGGCTCCAACGGCGACGATCACCGCCAGCTCCACCGACACTCCAATCCAATACACGATCACGACCGGCGGCACACTGGCGCCGGTTGTCGATTCTTCAGAGCTTTCGGGACTGGTCTACAGTTTCGGCACTCAAATCGGAGTCTCCTTCAGTTCCACCGTGCTAGCCGCGGCGCAGCCTGGTCAGGTCCTCACCGGAACGGTGACCTTCACTTGGGGCAGTCCGGCTTCCACCACGGTGGTGACGATTCAATTGACGGTCCAATCCCCCGGGGCTACTCTCACCGGCATCAGCCCGGCGAGCTTGCCTACGGCAGCCGCGGGAACTTCGTTCCAGGTGGTAATGACCGGAACCGGGTTCGTCGGCGGCTCCGATCCGACTCTCAAGACGAGGGTTGGGATTGTCGTTAACAACACCGTGATCACGGACAGCAACCTATCCGCCAACATTCTGAATCCGACCACGATCATCCTCACGATTACGGTGCCCACTTCCGCGGACGTGAACCTTCCGTTCTCGCCGAGCGGTAATGGCGGCAATGTGGTGCTCGGTTTGTGCAACGGCACGTGCACGGTTGCCACCGGGACCGCGACATTGACCATCGGAAAGGGTCCAATTATTCAGGGCGCCACCAGCGCCTCTTCGTTTATTGAAGTGGCGGCTCCGACGATTCCGACATTCGCGCCGTATGACATGGTCAGCCTCTTCGGATCCAACTTCTGCTCATCCAACGGTACCGGCTGCAGCAGCTCGCAGGTCCTGAGCGGCGCACCGGATGCGGTTACGCACCGGTATCCAACCACGCTGAGTCCGGATAACGCAGGCGCTACCCAGCGTTCGCTGACGGTTACGTTCCTGCAACACGGCACGAGCACCGTGATCGCGACGGCTCCTCTGCTGTTCGCCACGAACAGCCAGATCAATATGATCGTTCCTGCCGCGGTCAGCAGCAGCTCCACGGCGGATATTGTGGTGAGCTTCGGCTACGGCACGGGCACAACGATGTTGAAGAGCGCTCCGTACGAGGTGAACATCGCCACTACCGATCCTGGCATCTTTACGGTCGGCGCGGACGGCCAAGGAAACGCCGCTGCACTTGACCTTACCTACGCCTTGATCTCCAGCACCAATCAGGCGGGTATGCGGTCCACGCAGGCGGATTCCGATATCGTTCAGATCTACGTGACCGGTCTTGGAGCGCCTACCAGCACGGCAAGCAACGCGTCAACCGGCGGCGGCGCCGCGCCGACGGATTGCATCGCCGCTACCGGCAGCAATAGCTATTTGGCGGCCCTGAACGCGGCAACCAACGTCAATCCCGCTCTGACCAGCGTGGATGGCGCGATCATCCAAAGCGCGCTGATCAACACCGGCCGGCTCGGTCCCTGCTTCACCACGAATCCGACGGTGAAAATCGGCGGCGTCGCCGCAACGGTTTCCTACGCGGGATGGGTTGAGGATTCGGTCGCCGGACTGTATCAGATCAACGCGAAGCTTCCCGACAACACCGGCACGTTTTATCCCTATTACCCGCTGACAAGCTCGCCGATGACCGGGCTGACCGCGCCGGCGCAGTTGCCGGTGCAGGTTACGATGGGCGGCGTGACCAGCCAGAGCAACGTTATGCTCTGGGTGGCGCCTCGGCTGAAGGTGACGCCTCCAGGCACTCTGAGCGGGACCGTCGGCGTTGCCTATTCGAGCAGCGTGGCGGCGACCGAAGGAACGTCCCCCTATCACTACGCAGTGACGTCGGGCGTCCTTCCCCCCGGAGTCACGATCAACACATCCACCGGCGCGCTCACGGGTACGCCGGCCGCCAGCAGCAGCGGTTCTTACGCGGTGACTGTGACGGCGACCGATTCCGCGAACACCCCGGTCACCGGTACCGTGAGCTTCACGATCACCGTCGCCGGCGGCTTGTTCATGAGCGCGTCCGGTACCGCCGGAACCAGCACCTTCGGCTCCGCCAACGCAAACGCCAGCCAGGTGATTACTCCGAGCGGCGGCACCTATCCGTACACCTTCACGGTCACGGTTTCACAGCCCAACTCCGGATCACCGGCGCCCACGGGCATGACGTTCGTCCCGACGGGCGGCACGTCTAGCTCCAACGGCTCAGCCGGAAGCGTGGTGACGACCGCGGCAACGCCCGCCGGCGTCTATCACGTCACTGTTACGGCGACCGACTCCAGCAGCACGCCTTTGACGGGCAGCATCACGTTCGACATTACCGTCAATCTGGATGTGGCCTTCACGACGCCGGCCACGGTTGCGGCAAGTTCGAGCACGACGATCACGACGGTGTCGGCAACCGGCGGCTCGGGCACGTATCATTACACGCTTGACCCAGCCAACACCGGAAACGCGGCGTTGGTTTCCGTCGGCTTGACCAGCGGTATCGTTACAGCCGGAACCGCGGTTGACACCTCAATAAGCGGTATGCCGGTCATCATCGATGTGACCGATACTGGCTCACCCAACACCGGTGCGGCTTCGGTCGGTCCGGGCACCACGACAGTCACGGTGATCATTCAAAACTAGATCGCCGGATTAGCCTAACTTAGCCTCGGCGGCGGGAGATCAAACTCCCGCCGCCGATTTGTTTTGAAGCCCTACTTCCTTTGAATGATCGCGGGCCTCGCCGTTCAGCTCCCGAAGAATCCTCGTCGCAACTTCCTTCCCTCGCTCCCCCACTTCGCCGATCGGGCCGACGCAGCCCGGGCATCCGGAATCGCAAGGACATGCCGCGACGAGTTGCAAAGCCCCTTCGAGCAGTCGGGTGGTGAGACGGAAAAGCGCAGAGCTCTGCCCGATGCCGCCGGGGTAGTTGTCGTAGAGGTACAAATTCGGCTCGAAGGCACGGCCGGCGATGTCTTCGGTGATTGAGATTCCAAGGTCGCGCGGATCGCACATCACGTGGAGCGCGCCGACGGTACGCAATAGAGTAGCCAGTCCGACGAGGCCGCCCTGGCGTTCCGTCGGCGTCAGGTCCGCGAATCGCTGAAGAAACGCCGCAGGGAAATGCAGCCAGAATGCGGTGGTGTGCATCTCCTGTTCCGGCATCGAGAGATTGCCCGCGCCGACATTCTCCATGGTGTAAAACTTGATCTTCTTGAAGCCGACGATCTGGCGGTTGAGCCGAACATCGCCATGCGCCGCCTTTGCGCCGTTAACTGGCGAGGAATCGAATTCCTCCAGCTCCTTGACCTGCGTGTAGTCGATCGCGTCGGTGAAGTAATCGGAATCGACGCGGCGGACGTAGGCCTTCCGGCCGGTGTAATCGAGCCGTTCCACCTGATATTGACGCGCCTCGTGCAGGTAGATCGCTTTTTCATGGAGCGTGGTCAATGCGGCAGTGAAGGCAACTTCCGCGATTACTTGATGATCTCCGGTGATATCGACCACCACGAAGTTGTCGCTCGATACCGACCGTAGATTGACGGCGTCGGCCGGATACGAATCCGATGTCCAGTGCCAGGAATCGCCGGAATGATAGAGCAGCTTGAGATCTTGGAGGAAGCGGCATAGCTCGGCCGTAGCGTGCGGACCGAACATTTCGCCGTCGCGAATCGGCAATTCGAACGCGGCGCATTTGAGGTGGTTCAGAAGAATCTCGAGATTGTCGGGATTGATGCGGGCGTGCTCCGGCGGACGCTCGAAGAAATATTCGGGGTGCTCGATGATGTACTGATCCATCGGAGCGGAAGACGCGACCAGGACGGCGAGAGCGGAAGTTTGCCGCCGGCCGGCGCGACCCGCGCGCTGCCATGTGGATGCGATGGTCCCGGGATAGCCAGCCATCACTACGGCATCGAGCGAACCGATATCGATGCCAAGCTCGAGCGCGTTGGTCGCGACGACGGCACGCAGTTCGCCGTCGCGCAGTTTGCGTTCGATCTCGCGGCGCTCTTTGGGAAGATAGCCGCCGCGGTAGCCGCGGACGTTTGGATGATCGTCCTTCAGATACGTGAGCAGAATCTCGGTGGCGAGCCTACTGTTGGCGAACACGAGCGTTTGCTGGCCGCGGTCCAATAGCTCACGCGCGATGCGGCGCGTTTCATTCAAATAGCCGCGGCGGATGCCGAGGGCTCGATTCACCACCGGCGGGTTATAGAACACCACGAATTTTTCGCCGCACGGCGCGCCGTTATTATCGACGAGAGCGAACGGAAGGCCGGTGAGAGACTCGGCCAGCTCCTTGGGATTTGCGATGGTCGCGGAACAGCAAATGAACTGCGGTGACGAACCGTAGAACTCGCATATCCTTTTCAACCGGCGAAGAAGATTCGCGAGATGGCTGCCATAGACGCCGCGATAATAGTGCAGCTCGTCGATGACGATGTAGCGCAGGTTCTCGAAAGCCTTGGCCCACTTGGTGTGGTGCGGCAGGATACCGGAGTGGAGCATGTCCGGATTGGTGAGCACGATGTTCGCGCGTTCGCGAATGGCGCGGCGGGCATCCTGAGGCGTGTCGCCATCGTAGGTGAAAGCGCGAATATTCGA